>Ga0335073_10005466_pt1 | contig 17830 bp, 16 predicted proteins | sample Lox_Sample_22_FD_207093 | JGI IMG/M metagenome (GOLD analysis project Ga0335073, IMG submission 207093) | Soil microbial communities from Loxahatchee National Wildlife Refuge, Florida, United States - Lox_Sample_2.2 | ecosystem: Environmental > Terrestrial > Soil > Wetlands | place: USA...
TGAGCCCGGCGTCTTTGGCCGACTGAAAGCGGGTGTTGGTGACGCTCGGGCTCCAGCCGATCCAGGACGGTCCGGAAGAGGGATCGGCCAGGGGCGGATTCGCCTCACAGCGGTTGGGCATCTTGGCCGCATCGCCCTGGAGCGCACTTCCGAAGGTGCGGCCGCTCATGAAAATCGCGGTCATTCGCTTTTGATCTTCGGTCAAGCTGCTGCCCTGCGACTTCATGGGGCCGGTGGTCAAAGCCTCGTAGATGCGCTCGGGGGACATCTGGCGCAGTGCGGCGGGACTGGGCGCGCGGTCGGCCATCGCCGGATTGCCGTGACAGCCCATGCAGTGCGTCTGGAACACGGCGAACCCGGATTCAGTCCCCGACGACTGTACGGGACGCGGGGCTTTGTCCTGCGCCCACACCAAACCGAATGGCAGGCTCATAAGCGCGACGAGGCGGAGTTGTCTTTTCATGGTTTCCTTCAGATTCCACAGCATATCGAACGTTGCATGCAAGCCGCAAGGACGAAGGCGAATCAGGCGAACTAATATAGGACTCATGCGATATCTCGTCGTGGTCGCGCTTTCGCTGCCGTTGGCTGCTGCGGTTCCTTGTGAGAGCCTGGCGAAGCTGGCGTTGCCGCACGCCACGGTGACTTTGGCCCAGGCTGTCGGCGCGGGACAACTCACGCTGCCGCCCGCAGCGTTGCCGAGGTTTCCGGGCTTTCCCGCGCCCAACTTCGGCGATCTGCCCGCCTTCTGCCGCGTGGCCGCGACACTTGCGCCGTCGAGCGACTCCAACATCAAGATCGAAGTCTGGATGCCGGCTTCGGGATGGAACGGGAAGCTCGAATCGGTGGGCAACGGGGCTTGGGCGGGGAGTATCAGCTATCGCGATCTAGCCGGCGGCTTGAAGGCGGGCTACGCCACCGCCAGCACGGACACCGGACATACCGGAAACGTCGCCACGTTCGTCGTCGGACATCCGGAGAAGCTCACCGACTTCGCCTATCGCGCGGTGCACGAAATGACGGTCGCCGCCAAATCCATCGTCGCGGCGTACTACGGCGACGCCCCGCAACGCGCCTATTTTAACGGCTGCTCCACGGGCGGGCGGCAGGCGCTGGCCGAAGCGCAGCGCTATCCGGACGACTACGACGGTATCATCGCCGGAGCCGCCGCGAATTATCCCACGCACCTGCAAGGCGCCCAAGTTTGGACTGGCGAGATGACCCATTGGCACAACGGATACATTCCGCCCGCGAAATATCCGCTGATCCACAATGCGGTGCTCGAAGCCTGCGATGCGCAGGACGGCGTGAAGGATCGGGTGCTGGAAGATCCGCGCCGCTGCCATTTCGATCCGCAGGTTCTTCTGTGTAAGGGAGCCGATGACAACGGATGCCTGACGGCTGCGCAGGTGGAGTTGGCGCGAAATATCTACGCGGGCCCGCCAGCGAAAATCTTCCCGGGCCTGGAACGGGGTAGCGAACTCGGATGGGCCACGCTTTCAGGACCGAAGCCCATGGAGCTCGCGGTAGAAACGTTTCAGTATCTGGTGTTCCGCGATCCTAACTGGGACTACATGACGTTTTTCTACCCGCGCGATGTCGGCGCGGCTGACGCAACGATCGGCCCGCTGATGAATTCCACCGATCCGAACTTGACTCCGTATTTCGCGCACGGCGGAAAGCTGCTGATGTATCACGGCTGGGCCGATCCGGGGATTGCGCCGCGCAACAGCGTGAACTACTACAAGAGCGTCGTGGATAAGGTGGGCGCCGCCGAAGCCGCCGATTCCATCCGCCTCTTCATGGTGCCGGGAATGGGCCACTGCGCGGGCGGCGACGGCACCGACGATTTCGACAAGATCGGCACACTGGCCGCGTGGGTGGAGCAAGGTAAAGCGCCGGATCGCATTCCCGCCGCGCATCGCACTCACGGCACGTTGGACCGCACACGTCCGCTGTGCCCCTACCCGCAGACCGCGCACTATAAGGGGTCCGGCAGCACGGACGAGGCCGCGAATTTCGTCTGCGCGGAGCCGTAATCAGATCACGAAGGGAATAAGAGCCTTCACCTCGCGGCGGTAGCCGCGGTACTGATCGCCGAATTGCTGCAGCATGAAGCTTTCTTCGGTGCGCAATTTCAGACAAAACGCCAGCGTGACCAGAACGAGCGCGGCCAGGCCGCGCAATTCATTCACGGCAAGAGCCGTGCCCACGACCGCCAGCAACAGCCCCGAGTAGATGGGGTGCCGAACCAGCGCGTAAGGCCCGCGACGGATGAGCTCGTGATCCTGCTTGATGGTCACGGTACCGCTCCAGTTGCGGCCGATCGCGAAGCGCGCCCACACCGCGAAGGCGATCCCGGCAAATGTCAGCGCCGCACCCGTGTAGGCCAGCGCAGCAGTATCCGGCAAAAGCTCGAGGCCGAGCCAACGGATGCCGATCCTGGGCGCGAACAACAGAACGGCGCCCGCGGCCGCCAGACCGCCCTGCAGCAATCGCGATCCGACCGATTGCGTTCGCGCCGTCCGCTTGGTCCGAACCGCGGCGATCCACCAGATCACGAAAAACGTGACCCAGGCGTAGCCAATCGCATCGTAGGGGCGAATCACTGAAACAGTATACGCAGCCGGGCGTGAAAAGTTCAGGACCAGTTCAGGATCACCTTGCCCGAGTCGCCGGATCGCACCACCTCGAAGGCCTGTTGGAAGTCCCGGTAGTCGAAGCGGTGTGTGATCACCGGCCGGATGTCCAGGCCGGACTCCAGCATGACGCTCATCTTGTACCAGGTCTCGTACATTTCGCGGCCGTAGATGCCTTTGAGGGTGAGCATGTTGAACACCACGGTGGTCCAGTCGATGCTGAAGTCCTGCGTCGGAATGCCAAGCATGGCGATCTTGGCGCCGTGGCTCATGTTGGCGATCATCTCGCGCAGCGCGGAGGGATGGCCGGACATTTCGAGCCCCACGTCGAAGCCTTCCTGCATGCCCAGTTCCTCCTGCACCTGCGCGAGGGGAATGGTGGCGGTATCGACCGCGCGCGTCACCCCCATTTTGCAGGCCAGCCCCAGGCGGTACGGATTCTTGTCGGTGATGACCACGAAGCGCGCGCCCGCATGCCGCGCCACCGCCGCACTCATGATGCCGATGGGCCCGGCGCCGGTGATGAGCACGTCCTCGCCGAGCACCGGAAAAGTCAGCGCGGTATGGACGGCGTTTCCGAAGGGATCGAAGATGGCCGCCACGTCCAGATCGACGTTCTCCTTTTGGCGCCAGATGTTGGTCATCGGGACTGCGATGTAGTCGGCGAACGCGCCCGGCCGGTTCACGCCCACGCCCTGAATGTGCGCGCACAGGTGGCGGCGTCCGGCCAGACAGTTGCGGCAGCGCCCGCACACCACGTGACCTTCGCCGCTCACGATGTCGCCAGGGTGGAAATCGTTCACGTTGGAGCCGACGTCCTCGATCTCGCCGACGAACTCGTGCCCAATCGCCATAGGCACCGGAATGGTGCGCTGCGCCCATTCATCCCAGTTATAAATGTGCAGATCGGTGCCGCAAATACCGGCCTTGCGAACCCGGATCAACACGTCATTGATGCCGAGGGTGGGCTTGGGAATCTCCTCCAACCATAACCCCGGCTCGCGTTTGCTTTTTACGAGTGCTTTCATGCAGGTCTGCCCCGGCGTCGAACTTGTCGCCGCCGGCTTACTCATTGCAACACGATCCGCCGCCTGGCTGCAGAGCGGGCCGAACGCGCGCCCGCGGCGTGGAAATGCTTATAACTTTGTGAGAAACAGTATGCGAATTCGGTTATGGCATACGGACAACGCCCGATTGTATGTCATTTGCCGCCGTGTTAGTTTCCTCTAAGCGCGCGCCGGACCGGTGCGCTTTTGAAAGGAATTAGACATGCCTGTTACGGGGATTTCAACCGTGCTGTCTCGGATCGATCGCATGCTCTTTCTCTGACCGTTCCGAGAGAGTAGGGTGTTTCGACTTTATCGAGTACGCTGAATCGCCAACCCCCGCTTAGGGGGCGAGGGTTGGCTTCGCGGATACCAGGTGAATGGCATCCTTCGCAGCTTCCATTCTAGCTTGCGATCCGCCTTTTCGGACCATCCCCTTTTGTAAACAAACGCATTCCCGCGCTCTGTGACGGGGCGCAAACACCCAAAGGAGGGGTGTGTCTCATGAAAGCTGTGAACTTTCCAAAGTCAGCAGTCCCATTCTCGTTGGCGATAAGCCTGTTCTCGGCGGCGTTGTGCAGCTTTGCCCAAACCGATCCGGGTCCGCGTGGGGGCCCGGCTGGCGCCGGCGGCACGTTTCCGGTGCTCGACAACACCAACTCCACAACAAATGCCGCCGATCTGGCCTTCTTCGCCGCGGTCCTGCAGCGGTTCCAGGAAGTAGATTCCGTTTCCGGCACTATCGAATCGGGCTCCGGCCTGGGGCCGACCTTCAACGGCAACAGCTGCTCCATGTGTCACGCGCAACCAGCTCTCGGCGGCTCCAGCCCCGGCCTCAGCAGCCCTCAGAATCCGGTCCCCAATCCGCAGGTTGCCCTGGCAACACTGCATGGCGCCAACAACACGCCGCCCTCGTTCATCACCGCCCATGGCCCGGTGCGTGAAGCCCGCTTCATCCACATCAACCCGAGCAATCCGGGCGCCGGGTTGGACGGCGGCGTTCATAGCTTGTACACCATCGCCGGCCGGTCTGACGCGGAGGGTTGCACGCTCCAGCAAACCAATTTCGCTCAGCAACTCGCTCAAAACAACGTGAGCCTCCGGATCCCCACGCCTCTGTTCGGCCTGGGGTTGGTGGAAAACACTCCCGACGCCACGCTTGAGGCGAACCTGGCCGGCACGGCGGCGCAAAGAGCCGCGCTGGGGATTGGCGGCACCTTCAACACCAGCGGCAACGACGGCACCATCACCCGTTTCGGCTGGAAGGCGCAGAACAAATCCTTGATAATCTTCGCCAGCGAAGCGTACAACGTGGAGCAGGGCGTCAGCAACGAGAACTTCCCGAACGAGCGCTTTCCTTCGGGCACGCCGCAATCCGTCGTCGCCAGCTGCACCTTTAATGCGACGCCGGAGGACGCGACCAACATCTTTGATCCCACTACCGGCGTAACCACCGGCTCGGCTTCCGACATGTCTTCCGACGTCGTCAACTTCGCCGCAACCGCGCGCCTGCTGGCGCCGCCCGCTCCGACGACCGCCTCCGCCTCCGAGTTGAACGGCCAGGCCATGTTTAGCAAGGTTGGCTGCAACCTCTGCCACTCGACCACGTTGACCACCGCCGCGTCCATCTTCCCGGCTTTGTCCAACATGCCGTTCCACCCCTATTCGGATTTCGCGCTACACCATATGGGGGCGAACCTGGCGGATGGAATCAATCAGGGAGCCGCCGGCCCGGACCAGTTCCGGACGGCGCCTCTGTGGGGCGTCGGCCAGCGCCTGTTTTTCCTGCACGACGGACGGACGTCCGATCTGCTGCAGGCGATCGAGGCGCACTCCGGCTCTACCCACTGCACTACCATTGCGCAGAGCGAGGTATGCGGTTCGGAGGCCAACATGGTGATCGAGAAGTTTAATTCGCTGCCAGCTTCCATGAGGCAGGATATTTTGAACTTCCTGCGGTCGCTGTAGCTGCTCCCCGGGAGCGGCAGTCCTCAGCGGCTGCCGTTCCCACCCGCTTTTAGCGACTTCCCGGCTTCGGCGAGCCCCTCGTCCAGTTGTTTCCATTGCTCCTGCTCGTAGGGGTCCATCCGTGCCCTCATTAGAACTGTCATTCACCGGTTTCCAGCCGCCATTCGCCGAACTTCACTCGAACCAGCGACGGCCCGCTGTTAGGCTCGAAGCATGGATACGGATCGCTGGGAAGAGAAGCGACAGCGCTGGGAGCAGCGGCGCCAGGAACGCCAGACCCGGTGGGAGGCCCGCCTGTCCCGCCGGCGCGCTAACCCGGCCGCCGGGGGCATCTTCGGCGGCGCCATTGTCGTGGCCGTCGGCTTATTGCTCCTCCTGGATAACCTGGGCATCGTCCGCTTTCGCGACGTCTGGCAATACTGGCCCGTGCTGCTGATCGTCTGGGGTGTTTCGCACGTTCTTTCCAGCCAGACGCCCTCCGGCTATGCCTGGGGCGGAATTGTCGCGCTGATTGGCGCGTTGTTCCTGCTGAACAACCTGGACATCATCTTCTTCAACTTTCATATTCTCTGGCCTTTGATCATCGTCGGGGTGGGCGTGGTCATGCTCGTGCATGCACTCGAACGGCATCAATACTGGGGCGCCAACGCGCCGCCACCCTCCTCCGATCCCATGGCCGAGAGCTTCGCCATCTTTGGCAACACGAACCGGCGCATCGACTCGCAGGATTTTCGCGGCGGCAAGGCCAGCTCCGTCTTCGGCGAGGTGATTTTCGACCTGCGGAACGCCGCCATGACCGCCGACCAGGCCGTGATCGACCTCGACGTGGTGTTTGGCTCGGTCAAAATCTTCGTCCCGCAGACGTGGCTGGTGCAAGTGAGGGCAGCTACCGTGTTCGGCGGCGTGGAAGACAAGACGCTGCCTCCGCGCCCGGATCCTAACGTCAAGACACCGCGCCTGATCATTGCCGGCAATGTGGTTTTCGGCGCCATCAGCCTGTTCAACTAGGAGCGATCCTCGGCATGCATCCCCTGTTGGCTACGCGAGGCCGGGTCACGCTCTACCTGTTGGCATGGCTGCCGTTCGGCGCTCTGTTGGCGTATCTGCTGGTCATGACCGGGGGACTGGATTGGCTTCCCGCCGCCGCGATCAGTCTCCCGCTGGCGCTGTTCTACGCGCTCCTCTGCCTGGGGCCCTGGTACATGTGCCGCGTGCTGCCTCTCGCGCCCTCGCAGGTTCCCAAGCTGCTGGGTAATCACCTGGCGGCCGCGATCGTCGCGGCGCTCATCTGGATCGTATTGGCCAAGGGACTCGCGCTGGCCATGGGACGCTCCTACTTTCCGCGATTTGACTCACGCTTCAGCGCGCAGCTCCCGTTGCTGTTCGGTCTCGGGGTGCTCCTGTACCTTCTCTCCGTCGCGTTGCACTATCTGCTGTTGTCGGTCGAAACCTCCCGTGAAGCGGAAACGCGCGCGCAGGAGGCCCGCACGCTGGCGCGCGAATCCGAGCTAAAAGCGCTGAAGGCCCAGATCAATCCGCACTTCCTGTTCAACTGCCTGAATTCGATCGCCGCTTTGGCCACCGTGGACGGCGCGCGCGCGCGGGAAATGTGCATCAAGCTGTCGGAATTCTTGCGTAACACGCTCAAGCTGGGAGAACAGCCGAGCATCTCACTCGGCGAGGAACTGGCACTCGCGCGCGCTTACCTGGACGTCGAGAAGGTACGCTTCGGGAAGCGGCTGCAGATCGAGTTCGATGCCGACCCGCTGTGCGATGGCTGCCGGGTGCCGTCGCTCTTGCTACAGCCGCTCATCGAAAATGCGGTCAAGCACGGCATCGTCGGGTTGATCGAAGGCGGAACGATTTGTCTGCAGGCCCGCTGTGGGAATGGGCGCCTGCACGTGATGATTCAGAACGATTTCGATCCCGAGGCGCCCGCCGCGGCCAAACACGGCCTGGGGCTGCAGAACGTCCGCGACCGCCTCCGCTCGCTGCACGAGAATCGCGCCCGCATTGACACCGCGGTTTCCGATCGTCACTTCCGCGTTGACCTGGAGTTGCCGTGCGGAGCACATGTTTAACAGGGAGAAGATCGTGAACGAAGCCGGACCCAATTTGCGCGCTATTATCGTCGACGACGAAGAGCTGGCGCGTCTGTTACTGCGCGAGTACGTCGAGTCCACGCCAGGCATCGAGGTTCTGGCCGAGTGCGCCAACGGCTTCGACGCCGTCAAGGCCATCTCCGAGCTGAAACCGGACGTCGTCTTCCTGGACGTCCAGATGCCCAAGCTGAACGGCTTCGAGGTTTTGGAACTGCTGGATGGCGGCGCCGCGGTGATCTTCGTGACCGCTTTCGACCAGTACGCCACCAAGGCCTTCGATGCCAACGCCGTGGATTATCTGCTGAAGCCGTTCAGCCTGGACCGCTTTCAGAAAGCGTTGGAGCGCGCCCGCCAGCGGCTCGGCAACCAACTGCCTCCGGCGACCGAACTGGCGGCCGCGGCTCGTCCGCCCAAGCAGTACCTGGAGCGGGTGGTGGTGCGCGATGGAGCGCGCGTGCATATCATCCCGGTGGGCCGCCTCGATTACGCCGAAGCGCAGGACGATTACATCGCGCTGCACAGCCAGGGCAAGAGCTACCTAAAGCAGCAAACTATCTCAAGCTTGGAAGCCGCCCTCGATCCCCAGCGCTTCGTGCGCATTCACCGTTCCACGCTGGTGAACCTGGAACGCGTGGCGAGAATCGAGCCGTATGCCAAGGACAGCCGCGTCGCGATTCTCACCGACGGTACGCAGCTTCCGGTGAGCCGGGCCGGCTATGACCGGCTGCGCGAGTTGTTGGGAGATACGGAGCGGCGCGCGTAAGCACGCATTTCCTAATACTGAAAAACCAACTGCACTTTGCCCGTGGGATTCGGAACGCTCAGGCCGGCATCCCGGAGCGCGACCATGCCCGCCGCTATCACCAGCGTGCCGCGCGGGGCGCCGTTGGCCGTGCGCAGCGGCGTCATCCAAACGGCCGCTTCCACCGGACCGCCATGCTTGCTCAGGATCGGACCGCCGTGCGCGAACGGCAGTTGTTGCCCCACCAATTCGTCGCGTGTCCACCCGGTCAGATTTTCGGCTGCGGCGTTCCAATAGATCACCGTGCCATGCAAGTCGATCGCGAAAGTGGCCAGCGGCGAAGCGTCCACCAGGGGATGCGCCAGATCGGGCACTGCCGCAATCGGCCCCTTGGTCAGATCCACCGGTTTCTCGTCCGCTTCCACCAGCCGAAGCTGCATCTTCGTGGCGGCGCGATCCGTGCTGGAGATGCGGAGAATCACGGCCGCGGCCAGATAGAGAAAGGCGCTCACCAGGTCCACCCAGCCATCCATGCGGCCAATCACAAAATTGACCAGTCCGGAATCCCGCAGGATGCGCAGCGCCTGATACACCGCAATCAAACCCAGCAAACCGGTCAGAATCCGATCCAGGCTGTTGCGCTGCCGCCGGGTCAGGAGGATGCACCACAGGATGGTTGCCAGGCAAACCAACAGCGCCAGAGCCATCAGCGGATTGGTGCGAAAGATTTGCGCCAGGTACAAGTGAGCTCCTAAGAACTTCCTGCCGTACTACTCCATCGGCAATAGCCAGCGCGCCGATTAGCCCTCGCAAACGACTGCAGGACCAGTGTTTTCTCTAGCACGTCCCCTGCGGACAGTCCCAGTCGTAGGGCGTTCCACTTAGATAGTCGTGCGGCAGTCGTGCGGCGAATCGCCGCGGGCTGCGGCGGTAGAATGAGGGCATGTCGGATGTCCTCAGTATCGCCGGTCGCCAATTCCATTCCCGCCTGTTCGTTGGCACCGGGAAATACCGCAGCTTTCAGGAGATGGCGCGGTGCCACGCCGCCTCGGGCGCGGAAGTGGTCACCGTGGCGGTCCGCCGGGTCAACCTCACCGACAAATCCAAGGAGTCGCTGGTGGATTACATCGACCGCTCCAAGATATTCATCCTGCCCAACACCGCCGGCTGCTACAACGCCGACGAGGCGATCCGCACCGCCCGGCTGGCGCGCGAGGTCGGGCTATCGAATTGGGTGAAGCTGGAAGTGATCGGCGATCAGAAGACGCTGTTTCCCGACAATGAAGGCCTGATCGAGGCCACGCGCGTGCTCTCGCGCGAAGGCTTCGTCGTGCTTCCGTACACGAACGACGACCTGGTGAATGCGCGCAAGCTGGTGGATGCGGGCGCGGCCGCGGTGATGCCCTTGGGCGCGCCCATCGGGTCGGGTCTGGGCATCCAGAACACAACCAATCTGCGAATTCTGCGCGAGACCATCACCGAGGTGCCGCTGATCGTGGATGCCGGCGTCGGCACGGCTTCGGACGCCGCCATCGCCATGGAACTGGGCTTCGAAGGCGTGCTCATGAACACCGCCATCGCCGAAGCCGAAGATTCCGAAAAGATGGCCGAAGCCATGAAGCTGGCAGTCGAATCCGGCCGCCTGGCGTACCTTGCCGGCCGCATGCCGAAGCGTTTGTACGCCGCCGCGAGCAGTCCGGTGGCCGGCGTCGTGCGGTAGCTCCCCGTTGCTCCAAGCAGAAGTCAGAGGGTTGGGTCACGTCTGGCCGCGTGCCAAAAATGCAGGATCTCGACCGCACCGAGGTCATCACGCACCCGGTAATAAATGCGGATAGGAGAATGAAGCATCTTCCGCACGCCGGGGCGGCCAGGAAGCGCGACGCCCAGCCGAGGAAGGTTCGCTAGCAGATCGATATGACTCAGCAGGGATGAGCCGAATTGCTCCGCCGCGCTGGGGTTATCAGCGCGAATGTAGTCGACAATGGCCTCCAGGTCGGCTAAAGCGTCTTCGGTGAAGAGGATTTTGTAAGCCACTGGCGGAGCCGCTGGCGCACTTCCTCAAGACCGACCACCCGGCCTTCGTCCGCCGACCGAGTGCCTCGGTCGATAGCGGCTAGCGTCGCTTCGTCTTCGTCATCGACAATCGCAGACGGTTCGTCGATGGTGAGCTTCTTTACTTCTTCCACAATCTCACAGTAGCCCGAGCGCGCCCATAACGCAACCAGGCAGCTTGGTCCTTGGCCACAGCGGATTTACACTGTGACGAGCATGCACTCCGACGCGCTCTCCTATCTTTCCCCCAAAGCCGAAGTCCGTGCCAGCCCGATCCATGGCCGCGGCCTCTTCGCCATCGCCGAGTTTGAACCCGGCGAGATCGTCTGCGTCAAAGGAGGCTACATCTTCACGCGGGAGAAGCTCCGCGAAGTCGCGCCGGTTCTTGGGCCGGCAGAAATTCAGATCGCCGACAACCTTTATATAGGGCCGCTCGACCCCGCCGAGCGCGAAGGCGCCATGATCTTCAGCAACCACTCCTGCGACCCGAACATCGCCGTCCAAGGCCAGATCGTCTTCGTCGCCTTGCGCCGCATCGCCGCCGGCGAAGAACTCACGCATGACTGGGCCACCACCGATGACGACGACTACTCGCTGGAGTGCCACTGCGGCTCACCGGCTTGCCGCGGCCTGATCACCGGCAAGGACTGGCAGAAGCCCGAGCTGCAGCGCAAATACCGCGGCTTGTTCTCCTGGTATCTCCAGCGTAAGATCGATAATGACGTTGCGCTAATATAGCGGTGAGTGCTGCGCCAAATCGGATTCCCTGAACTCGTCAGCGTCTTCGTTTCAGCGAGCCTCTTCGTTGTACTTCTGCTGCTTTACGGACGCCTCGGCCCGGCGCTTCGAGACCTGTTCCGCGGTGGCCCGCGTCCGCCTTCTCATCCGATCCCCGGCGACGACTCCCGATTGCTCACCCGCCGGCGATCCAAAGCCACAGCGGACGTCTAACCCGGCTATTCTCCCGTCACCGGCTCGTACGCCTCATCCGGCCGCGGTCTGAGATTCGGATTCCGCATCAACACCCGCGCGCACGTGTTCCAGCGCAGGATCGCATCGTCGTTGCCCGCCGGACGCAGCTCCATCGCCTGCTCGTAGCAGTCCATCGCGCGCCGGAATGCGTCATGCGCGGTGAACGCCGACGTCGGCGAAGCCTTGCGCAACTGCGCGTGCGCCGAGCGCTCCCAAATGATGCCGGTGTAGTAGTAGCGCTGATAATCGCCCTTCAGCCGCGGCAAAATTTCCCGCGCCTTGTTCGGCGAAATGCCCAGGCTGAACTGATCCGTCAGCGCCAGCAGCAGCAGGATCAGCGCACGCTGGTTGTTTTCATCAATGCGCAGCACATCCAGGCAAATGCTCTCGGCCAGCGACGGCTCGCCCAGCAGCCGGTAGCGCGCGGCTTTCTCAAGCGCCTCGTCGATCCCCGCCGACGAGATCGGTTTCAGCTCGAAGTGCATCGGGGCCCTCCTAGCTTCCGGAGCGGAACATGCGGAACAGCTTGCCCAGCGGATCGAAGAACTGGTCCACCACGCGCTCCTTCAAGGGAATGATCGCATTATCGGTGATCGTGATGCTTTCCGGGCAAACCTTGGTGCAGCACTTGGTGATGTTGCAGAAGCCGATCCCCTGCTCGCGCCGCAAATCGCCCAGCCGGTCATCGGCGTCGATCGGATTCATCTCCAGCTGCGCCGTGTAAATCAGGAAGCGCGGCCCGATAAACTCGTCGTGCTTGTGATGGTCGCGCAATACGTGGCAAACATCCTGGCACAGGAAGCACTCGATGCACTTGCGGAACTCCTGCGGACGGTCGACGTCCGACTGCTGCATCCGCCAGGACCCGTCCGGCGCGTCCGGCTTGCGCGGTTTCAGCTTCCGGATGCCCTGTTTCACTTTGTAGTTCCAGGAAACGTCGGTCACCAGATCGCGAATCAGCGGGAAGGTCTGCATCGGTTGGATGGTGATCGGCTGATCCAGCGGCAGCGTGTTCAGCCGCGTCATGCACATCAGCTTCGGCATGCCGTTGATCTCGGCCGAGCACGAACCGCACTTGCCCGCCTTGCAGTTCCAGCGCACCGCCAGATCGTTGGCTTGTTCGGCCTGGATGTGATGGACCGCGTCCAGCACCACCATGCCTTCCGAGATCTCGGTGGTGTAGTCCTGATATTTCCCGCCCGAGCTGTCCCCGCGCCAGATTCGAAACGTTGCGTTCGCCATTTCTGCTTATCCGCCTTCTGCCTTCTTCCCCCCGGCTACTTCATCTCCTCAATGATCTGCTTCTGCTCTTCCGTCATCGGCACCAGCGGATCGTGCGTCACCTGCATGGACCCGTCCGGTCCCTTGCGAATGGCAAGATTGAATGTCCCGAAGGTCTCGTCTTTGCTCGGGTAATCCTCGCGGAAATGCGCGCCGCGGCTCTCCTTACGTTCCAAGCCGGCTCGCGTCACGGCTTCCGACACCGTCAGCAGGTTATTCAAATCGACCGAAGTGTGCCAGCCGGGATTGTACTCGCGATTCCCGCCCACGCCCACGTGCCTGGCGCGCTCCTTCAGCTTCAGGATGCCCTCCAGCGCCCGCTCCATTTCCTCCTGCCGGCGGACAATGCCCACCAGGTCTTGCATCAGGTCCTGCAGATCGTGCTGCACCTGATAAGGGCTCTCGCCGCTGCGCCCGAATGGCTCCAGAGCCTTTTGCGCCACTTCGTCCACCTGCGCCTTGTCGACCGACGCGGCCGTGTTGTCCTTGGCGTACTGCGCGGCGTATTCACCGGCCCGTTTGCCGAACACGATCAAATCGGAAAGCGAATTGCCCCCCAACCGGTTCGCCCCATGCAGCCCCACGCCGCACTCGCCTGCGGCGAACAGTCCGGGAACGTCCGTCATCTGCGATTCCGCCTCCACTTTGATTCCGCCCATCACGTAGTGCGTGGTCGGCCCGATCTCCATCGCGTCCTTCGTAATATCGATGTCGCCGAGCTGCTTGAACTGGTGATACATGCTGGGCAGCTTGCGCTTGATGTGCTCTTCGGCGTTGGGCAGCTTCTCCTTGATCCAGGCGATGTCCAGATACACGCCGCCATGCGGGCTGCCCCGGCCTTCCTTGACTTCGCGATTGATGCAGCGCGCCACGTGGTCGCGCGTCAGAAGTTCCGGCGGACGCCGCGCGTTCTTGTCGCCCTGCGTATAGCGCCAGCCTTCTTCGGGATTGTCCGCTGTCTGGCTTTTGTAATTCGCCGGAATATCGTCGAACATGAACCGCTTGCCCTGATTGTTTTTCAGGATCCCGCCTTCGCCGCGCACGCCTTCCGTCACCAGGATGCCGCGGACGCTGGGCGGCCAGATCATTCCCGTGGGGTGAAACTGGACGAACTCCATGCCCAACAGCGTCGCGCCCGCGTGATACGCCAGGGAATGCCCGTCGCCCGTGTACTCCCAACTGTTGCTTGTGATCTTATACGCGCGCCCGATGCCGCCCGTCGCCAGCACCACCGCCTTGGCGTGAAACAGCGCATAACGGCCCCGCTCCCGGTCGTATCCAAAGGCGCCCACCACTCTGCCCGCGTTCACCAGCAGCGTGACGATGGTCATCTCCATGTGGAACTGGATGCCCTGGTGGATGCCGTGATCCTGCAGCGTGCGGATCAGCTCCAGTCCGGTACGGTCGCCCACATGCGCCAGGCGCGGATACCGGTGCCCGCCGAAATTGCGCTGCAGAATGCGGCCGTCACCCGTGCGGTCGAACAGCGCGCCCCAGGCTTCCAGCTCGCGCACGCGCGCCGGCGCTTCTTTGGCGTGAATCTCGGCCATTCGCGGGTTGTTCAGATACTGGCCGCCGCGCATGGTATCGGCGAAGTGAACGCGCCAGTTGTCGCGGTCGTCCACGTTGCCCATGGCCGCCGCCATCCCGCCTTCGGCCATTACCGTGTGCGCTTTGCCCAGCAGCGATTTGCTCACCACCCCGACGTTCACGCCCGCGGCCGACGCCTCGATCGCCGCGCGTAAACCGGCGCCGCCCGCGCCGATCACCAACACGTCATGTTCGAAAGTTTGATATTCCGCCATTTACAGAATTCTCCAATCCGTCCAGATGCCCATCGAGCACATCCTTACGTACAGATCGGAGAACGCGACCCAGAAGAGGCTCAACCACGCAAACAGCATGTGGCGGCGGTTCATGCAGCTCACGCAACTATAAAGCGTCTTGCGAACCGGCCGGCGCGAGAGCACATCGAACATCCCGCCCACTAAGTGGCGCAGGGAATGACAACCGAAGGTGTAGCTTGCGAGCAGAAGGAAATTCAGCGTCAACACCAGCGTGCCGACGCCGATGCCAAAGCCGTTGGGAAACTGCGTGGCCTTATAGGCGTCGTGCGCCAGAAACACCAGGAACAGGAGCGCGAAGTACAGGAAGTAGCGGTGGATATTTTGCAGGATCAGCGGGAAGTAGCGCTCGCCCAGGTATGTCTTGCGCGGCTCGCCCACCGTGCACGACGGCGGATCGGCCCAAAACGCTTTGTAGTAAGCGCCGCGATAGTAGTAACAGGTGATGCGGAACCCGCCCGGGAAGATCAGAATGATCATTGCCACCGTCACGAAGCTGGGGAGGAAGGCCGGCATCGCGCCGAACCAGGAATCCTCGCCTGGGTGGCCAAAAATCAGCGGCGAATACATCGGCGAAAGGTACGGCCCGAAGGTGTAATGATTGCCCTGAAACGCCGCCCAGTTCGCATAAACCAGGAAAGCGCCCAGGCCCAGGAACGTCAGAAGCGGCTGGACCCACCACAAGTCACGCCGCGCGGTGCGCCCGAAGCGCCCGCGCTCCAAAGGTACATCAACGGATGACATGGAAATGGTCAGGCTATCGAAACTTGGCGTGCAAAGTCAAGCGCGCGCAACGGTATACAAAGGTTTCAGGCGCCGCGCAGCCCTTCTCGCTGAACGTCCTGAAGCTGGCTTCGAAAGCAGTTCGACCTCGCGTACAGCAGCCGGTTTCCCCGGGTAGCCCTTAGTTGATCTGGATGTCCACGACATTTGTGAAACGGCCATCCACCTCCAGCAGGATGCCAACGATACCCGCTCCTGCCAGATTCGGCGGGATCGCGACATTTACCTGATCCAGACCGGTATACGTACTCTGTGCCCCGGCATAAAGGACAGTGGCGTTCAGACCGCCAATGGTGGCAGAAACGTTGGATAAACCGCTTACGTGGCGCAAGCCGGTACCGAATAGCTGCAGAATTACCTGATCGCCTGAGACGCCTAGGTCAATCGGGACCGCCGTACAGTAGCCAGATGTGCACTGAAATACCGGTTCCTGAATCTGCGAGCCATCGGCGGTGTAGCGCGTCGCCAAGGCGGCCGCCACACCCACTCCGTCCGAGTTGGCCGTAAACAACCCAGGAGAAACCGGGTCGATCCAAACGTTAGCCGAAAGCGGGCCGCCCACGGAACCCGCTACCGTAATGCTGGCCGGGCCCGGTTGAGCCAGCGCCGGGACCAGAAAATTGATTTGTTGCGGCGAAACGTAGACCAGAGGCGCAGCCAGGGTCGCACCTGAGCTGTCCACCACGGTGACCGTATCGCTCCCCAGGCTGACGGGCAAAGGCGTGCCGGGGGCCGTCGCGGCCGACCCGGCCAGGTTGACACCCTCTATCGTGGCCAACTCATCCGGCGCTAGTGCCTTCGCCACGAAGTTGGCTGCGTGCACTACGGTGAACGAAGTCTGGAACTGAGGGAACAGATCATTGGTCGGCCAGTTCGTGATTTGGCGGCCGGTATCGAGGAGCTGGTTGTTCATGTCGGTGTACCATGCGCTGTTGGCTGGCCGTGTGTTCGCTAGGAAAGCAAAGTCCGTGCGGCCTTGCGGTGCGGCGGAATCCAGGAACAAGCCCGTGCTCGTCCCCCATATGCCTCCGTTGAAAAACCAAACCCATCCCTGGCCAGACGGCGGTACGCCGAGGTTGCGCGGAGCGTCGGGAGCGGGCGCCGTCTGCAACAATTGCGCTGCGCCGTCTCCGTTGATGGAGGTCAGGAACCGCAACAGCTCGATGGTGCTGCTGACCAGCCCGCCATCGGCCTCATTCGCCAACATCGAGAAGCCACCATAAGGCCGCGGGACCATGCCAAAGGGCGGGAATACGGAGGCCACGAGCGGTGCGCCGGGAAAGTCATAATAGGTCACTTCGCCAGGCAGTTGATCCGTCTGCAACGAGCCACCCAACGCGGTGCGGCTATTTCCGATCGGCCCGGTGACGTTGGCTTTCAGGTACACGTCGTAAGGCACGCCCGATACTTGGTGCACCACCTCGCCCAGAATGCAGTAACCAAAATTCAGATACGAATAGTAGGTGCCCGGGTCGGTATCCAGCGGACGGCCGAGCTCGTAGCGGATAATCGTCGGACAATCGGCTGGAGGTGGAGTGCCCATCACCTGGGCGATGTGATCGACATCGAACATGGGATCATAATGTGTCCCGTCCGCCTCCCCATACCATCCGCTCTCATGTTCCAGAAGTTCCTGAATGGTGATCGTGGCGATGCGGGGATCCACCACAGTGCCGGGAAGCGGTTGGAGATTGGACAGAATCGAGAACGCCTTATCAGACAAGCGGAGTTTGCCCTGCTCGATCAACTTGAAAATTGCCGCCGCCGTGTGTGATTTGGTGACGCTCGCGAGACGGAACAGCGAATCCGGCTGAACCGGCAATTGGAGGTCGGTGTCCGCATAGCCATAACCGCGCGCGAACACCAGCCTTCCATCGCGCGCTACCGCCAGCGCCACTCCGGGAACCTGATACTTCTGCATGAGGCTGGTCACGACGTTGTCATACGCCGCCAGGTCCGGCACCGCTTGACCGGTGATCGGAATCGATTGACCCAGCGCGGGCCCGACCATCGCGAAGACAAGAAGGGATGAAAAATGAATCTGCATCTGATCCGGTTTCGCGCGCCTGCTGACGAAATTATCTCATGGACCACCACAAGTCACGCCGCGCGGTGCGCCCGGCGTGCAACGCACTCCTTTCTGCACTGCGTCGTCATCGAAACTCGCGCACGCGGTAGAACGCACAGTACGTAAATTGGTTTCGATTCGGTAACAGAAGCGTGAAAATCGCGTTAGATGTCTTGCGCCGTTCGCAGTGAGGAATTACTATGCTAATGCCGCTGACCGGGATTGTACGACTCAGGGCAAAAAACAACTCTTCCAGGAGCATTCGTGACTACAAAGCCACTTCGGTGTCTTCTGCTCGCTTGCTTTGCGTTGGGCGCCGCAAGTAACCCTTCA
>Ga0335073_10005467_pt1 | contig 17827 bp, 13 predicted proteins | sample Lox_Sample_22_FD_207093 | JGI IMG/M metagenome (GOLD analysis project Ga0335073, IMG submission 207093) | Soil microbial communities from Loxahatchee National Wildlife Refuge, Florida, United States - Lox_Sample_2.2 | ecosystem: Environmental > Terrestrial > Soil > Wetlands | place: USA...
CGCCAAGGTCCTCTGAAACATTTTGCGATTGAACTTCTACTTCCATATCGCTGCGGCGTGAAATTTCGCGAGCTTGCCACTCGAGTGCGGGGACCAGTCCGAGATCGTCGAGCATGGGAGGACGGAGAAGCAAAGCAATATCGCGGATGGATTTGACGGCGCTTTCGGCGACGGATTTTATTTGGGCGATTTGCACTTGGGTGACGCGGTCTTCCGGCGGAACAAGTTTGGAGAGCTGGCCGACTTCGACAAGGAGGGCACCGAGAGACTGGCCGACTTCGTCGTGAAGCTCGCGGGAGATGGAGCGGCGCTCTTCTTCCTGGGCGTCGACGAGGCGCGCGGACAAGGCTTCGAGTTCGAGGCGGCTGCGAGCGAGAGCCTCATAGCGCTGGCGGCCTTGGCGCTCGAGGCGAAGGATGTACCAGCCGCAGACGAAGGACATGAGGACGCCGGCGATCAGAGCGAGGGCGACGAGCCAGACGAGACGCTTTTCCATGGATTGAAATTTGAGGGCGAGGGCCAAATTTTCGTCGGCGAGCCGCTTGCCGTCGACGGTGGAAATCTGCTGCGAAACTTTGAGGATATGGGTACGCCAAGGCAGAAGTTCTTCGCCAATGAATTGTTGAGCCCGCTGCTGGCGATCGCCGGGACGCCAGGAGAGGACAGCGGCGATGGAGTTTTCCTCGTCCGAGAGCAGATCTTGCATTTCCGCGAGCAGGAACTGCTCTTCGGGGAACTGGTCGTAGGGAAAAGCGCCCAAAGCAGCGCGCATCTTGGCGAATTGTTTAGCGACGTCGCTGGGGGCGGGGCTGGGCGCGGGAAGCTGATCTTGGAGGAGAAAACGTTCGAGCTGATCGTCATAGACGTGGACGGAAACGACGATGGTGGAGAGGGCCTGGCTGCGGGCAGAGAAGCGGATGCTGACTTGCTGCTCGACGTTGTCCAATTGACGCAAGGAAAGAAGAGCATCCGTGCCTGCGCCGATCAAGAGGGCGAGAAGCCAACCGAAAGATACGAACAAGAGAGCGCGAACTTTGCGCGCACGCTCCTTGGATTGGGCGTCGAGACCGCTTGTTTGCGGGGCGGGCGCGCTTTGTGTGGAAGGAGGTTGCACGTTAAAAGGATAAAACAAATTTCGGACGACGCGGATAGGGAAAGGCGGGGGGCGAAAATAAAGAGGGCGGGGCAAGTCCCGCCCCTACAGGGGCGGTATGAACGCAGCGCGCGGCGCGAGGCGGTGAAGATTATCGAGACGACAGGAGGAAGAAATGCGCACGGGAAAATGATCGCAGGGCCGCTTAGCGAGGCCCTGCGAGGGAAAAGCGCGAGTTAGGCGACAGTGACGTCGGGGCTGAGATAGACGTCCTGAATAGTGTTGAGGAGCTGGACGCCTTCGGTCATGGGGCGCTGGAACGCTTTGCGGCCGGAGATGAGGCCGGTGCCGCCGGCGCGCTTGTTGATGACGGCGGTGGTGACGGCTTCCGCGAAGTCGTTTGCGCCGGAGGCGCCGCCGCTGTTGATGAGACCGGCGCGGCCCATATAGCAGTTGGCGACCTGATAGCGGCAGAGATCGATGGGATGATCGCTGGAAAGTTCGGTGTAAATGCGCTTGTCGAATTTTCCGTAGCTGGAATCGCCCATGTTGAGGGCCATGTACCCGCCATTATTTTCCGCCAATTTTTGCTTGATGATGTCGGCCTGAATGGTCACGCCGAGATGATTGGCCTGGCCGGTGAGATCGGCGGAGAGGTGATAGTCCTTGTCCTTTTTGAACGCGCTGTTGCGGAGGTAGCACCAGAGGACAGTGGCCATGCCGAGTTCGTGCGCTTCGGCAAAGGCGCGGCTGACTTCGACGATTTGCCGATCGGCCTGGTCGGAGCCGAAATAGATGGTGGCCCCGACAGCGGCGGCGCCCATGTCCCAGGCTTCGCGCACCGTGCCGAAGAATATCTGGTCAAATTTGTTGGGGAAGGTGAGGAGCTCGTTGTGATTTATTTTCACGATGAACGGAATCTTGTGGGCGTATTTATGCGCGACGGCGCCGAGGACTCCGAAAGTGGATGCGACGGCGTTGCATTGGCCTTCGATGGCGAGCTTTACGATGTTTTCCGCGTCGAAATAGTCGGGATTTTTGGCGAAACTTGCGCCGGCGGAGTGTTCGATGCCCTGGTCGACCGGAAGAATCGACAGATAACCCGTATGGGCAAGGCGGCCGTGGTTGAACATGCGCTGGAGATTCGTGAGCACGCGGACATTGCGGTTCGAGGCGGCATAGATGCGGTCGACAAAATCGGGACCGGGCAGGTGCAGCCGCTCTTTCGAGATTTTCGGAGTCTTGTATGCAAGATAGTATTCGGCTTTTGCACCGAGGTAGGTTTCAATGCTTCCTGCGCTTGTGATGGTTGCCATGAGAGTCTCCTAAATTATTCGCGAATCGCGTGAGCGAGCATGCTGCCGGCGGCGGTATCCACGAGCCAAAGCAAAGTGCCGTTCACGGGTTGGATCAACTGCGCCGGCAATTGATCCGGCTCATAAACTCTCTCGAGGACCGCGGTCAGGGCCGGGGCTTTATCCGCGCCCGTGACCATAAAAAGAATGTGGGCGGCGTTGTTGATGGCCGGAGCGGTCAAGGTGATGCGGTCCATCAGGACCTTACCTACCCAATTATGCACGACGATGCGGCCGTTTTCATGCAGGGCTTTTGTGCCCGGAAAAAGCGAGGCGGTGTGGCCTTCGCTGCCCATGCCGAGCAGCACGAGATCGAAGCGCGGAAACTGGCCATCGGTCAGCTGGAAAAGCGTTCGAATTTGACGTTCGTACTCCTTTGCGGCATCCTCGGCTTCTGGAAGCTCCGCTTTAATGCGGCTGACTTGCTCCGGCTTGAGCGGCGACTTGGAGATCAAGGTTTCGACGGCCATGCGATAGTTACTCAGCGGATCGTCCGGTTTGACGTGGCGCTCGTCGCCAAAGAACAGCTGCATTTTGTCCCACGGCACTTGCGAACGGAGCGCCGGATCATTTACAAGCAGGCCATAGAGAGCCCTGGGAGTGGAGCCGCCGGAGAGCGCGACGCGAAACACTCCTTTTTCTTTCACGGCGGCCGACGCGGTCTCCACAAATTTTTGCGCCCCGCGGCGCGCGATCGCCGCGGCGTTCGACAAGATCCGAACTTCGGCGTTCGGCTGGTAACCGGGCATAGAGTGACTTGCTCCCACGATTGCCATCTAGCCGCTCGCTGTTTTTGCCACGGCTGCCGAGACGCTCTTGCCGTCTTCTTCTTCTTCGCCGATCTTGCGCCAAGCGCGGTGGTCGCGTTCCAAGAGTTCGTCGGCCTCCTTAGGTCCCCATGAACCTGACGCATAGTTGGGAAAGCCGCGAGGAGGCAGAGCCTTCCAAACGTCGATGACCGGTTCGATAGCGGCCCAGCCGGCTTCGACCATGTCCGCGCGCTGGAAAAGCGTGGCGTCGCCGAGCATACAATCATAAAGAAGGCGCTCATAACCCGTGCTATGCGTGGTGCCAAAATCGCGAGCGTAATCGAAGTCCATGTTTACGAGACCGAGCTTCATGACCGAGCCAGGGATTTTCGCGCCCAGGCGCAAGGAGATGCCTTCGTCAGGCTGGATATGAATTACCAGCCGGTTGATGCGACGGTCCCTGATGGGCGTCTTGCGAAACAACATGAAAGGCGGCCTGCGAAATTGGATGGCGATTTCCGTGACGCGCTTGGCCAGCCGTTTTCCGGTGCGCAGATAAAATGGAACATCACCCCAGCGCCAGTTATCGATTTTCAGTTTGAGGGCGACGAAAGTTTCGGTGTGAGAATCCGGAGCGACGTTGGGTTCGTTGCGGTAAGCGGCCACTTTTTCGCCGGCTTCCGTGCCTTCGCCGTACTGTCCGCGAACCGTGTTTTGCAAGACTTCCTCGGGTGTGAGGATCTGAATGGCATGCAGGATTTCGGCCTGTTTATCGCGCACGGCGTCGGCTTCAAAGGAGATGGGCGGTTCCATGGCGGTGAGGGTGAAAAGCTGGAATAGGTGGTTGGGCACCATGTCTTTCAGCGCGCCAGCGGTTTCATAAAAGGCGCCACGGTGCTCGACCCCCACGCTTTCGGCGGCGGTAATCTGCACGTGGTCGATATAGGTGCGGTTCCAGAGAGGCTCGAGGATGCTGTTCGCAAACCGGAAGACCATCAAGTTCTGAACGGTCTCTTTGCCAAGGTAGTGATCGATGCGGTAAATCTGTTTTTCGCTGAGGATCTGTTTCAGATCCTTGTTCAATTGTATGGCGGATTCGAGATCGTGGCCGAACGGTTTTTCCACGATGACGCGGGTCCACTTGCCGGTTTCTTCTTTGGTGAGGCCGATCTCCCCGAGCTTTTGAACGATCACCGAGAAAAAGTTAGGAGACACCGCCAGGTAATGGAAGAGGTTGCCTTGCGTACCGTGCTTCGATTCCGCCGCGGCGACCTGGTCCTTGAGACGCTGGTACGCAGATGGATCCTTGAAATCGCCCTGGACGTAATAGATGCGATCGAGGAACCATTCCCATAGCTTTGGGTCAACCTGATGCTCTTCGAACTGCTTGATCTCATCGCTGAGGAGGGTGCGGAAAGATTCCGTCGTCATTTGATCGAAGGCAAAGCCGACGATGGCGAATTGTTTCGAGAGCAAGCCTTCCTGCGCGAGGTTGACGAGAGCGGGGACGAGCTTGCGCTTGGTGAGGTCGCCGCTGGCTCCGAAAATGACCATGACACAAGGGGAACCAGTCGAATTGGGGTCGTTATGATTAGTATTCATCCAGGTAGTCCTGTCTCAGGCGACAAACGCGCCGTTAGAGTAACCGCCGGAAAGGCTAGGCTTGGCCGGCCTTCTTCTCGAGGTGGCCGCCAAACTGAAACCGCATGGCGGACAAGACTTTGGCGGCAAAATCGTCCTCGCCGCGCGACGAGAAACGCTCGAAGAGGGCGGAAGTGAGGACTGGCGCCGGCGCAGTGGACTCAATCGCCGCGAGAATAGTCCAACGGCCTTCGCCGGAATCCGAAACGCGGCCGGAGAAGCGTTCCAAAGCGGGCTGTTCGAGCAAGGAGATGGCGGTCAAGTCAAGCAGCCAGGAAGCGATTACGCTCCCGCGGCGCCAGACTTCGGCTACGTCCGCGAGGTTGAAGTCGTATTGATAGTGTTCGGGATCGCGTAGGGGAGTGGTTTCCGCATCCGTTTCGCGATGAGATTTTCCGGCGTTGGCATGCTTGAGAATGTTGAGGCCTTCCGCGTAGGCAGCCATCAAGCCGTATTCGATGCCGTTGTGAACCATCTTCACGAAATGCCCGGCGCCGGAGGGGCCACAGTGGAGATAGCCTTCTTCGGAAGTGCCGCCTATTTTTTCGCGGCCGGGAGTGCGATCGACGTTGCCGCGGCCGGGCGCGAGCGTCTTAAAAATAGGGTCGAGGTTCTGAACTATATTTTTTTCGCCGCCAATCATTTGGCAATAGCCGCGGTCGAGGCCCCATACGCCGCCGCTGGTGCCAACGTCGCAATAATGAATCCCTTTCGGGGCGAGCTCCTTGGCGCGGCGTATATCGTCGATGTAATAGGAATTGCCGCCGTCGATGATGATATCGCCGGCGTCGAGCTTGCTGGATAGATCGTGAAGCGTCGCGTCCACCACGGCTGCAGGGACCATCAGCCAGACGGCGCGGGGCTTTTGCAGTTTCTGGACGAAATCGTCGAGCGAAGCCGAGCCAGTCGCGCCTTCCGCGGCGAGCTGTTTCACGGAGTCCGCGCTCCGGTCGTAGACGACGCACTTGTGGCCGCTCTTTTGCAGGCGGCGAACCATGTTGGCGCCCATTCTCCCAAGTCCGATCATGCCAAGTTGCATCGCGATTGCTCCTCTAACTTTGTTTTCTGCGGCTGTGCCGATTCCTATTGCTTCTTATGCGAGAGCTTGATTGACTGCGTCCGCCAGCGTCGCCAGTCCCGCGGCGACATCTTTGCCGAGATGGACGCGCAGGGCCCGCCGGCCACGATCCGCGAGCACGGCAAAATCGCCACGTGCCTGGGCAGCCTTCACCACGCCAAACGTGTACTTCTGCCCGGGAACGAGGATATCCATGGCGTCATCGCAGGTAATCTGCAAGAAAACGCCAGAGTTAGGGCCGCCTTTGTAGGCTTGTCCCGTAGAATGAAGGAAACGCGGGCCAAAGCCGAGGACGGTCGCCACTTTTTTGTTGTCCCGGACGGCGAGGCGAATGGCCTGAAGGGCCTCCGCGTTCGCTTCGTTCATGGTCAGGTAGCCCAGCACGGCAAAATAATCGCCAGCGCCGATGCGCGCGAGATGTTTTTTCAAGAAGCCCGCGAGCGTAGCGCCGCCCTTCAGCGCAACCGTATTCTTTAGATCGGCGTAGAGCTTGATCTCGCCAACGGTGAAAAATTGCGATTCCGAAGGCAGCTTGCCGGTGGATTCGTACTCGGAGGTCAACTTGCGGGTTTCGGTTTTGCTGGCTTCGACATCGGGCTGGTTGAAGGCGTTGATGCCGATGATAGAGCCGGCCACCGCGGTGGCGATTTCCCAGCGGAAAAACTCCTGGCCGAGGTTGTAAATATCCGGCAACACGATGCGGACGACAGGGTTCCCGGCTTTTGCCAGGGCATCGATGGCAGCCGCTTGTTCTTTGTCTGGATCCGACTCAAGCCGCAGATACGCGAATACGCGGTCGACGCCATAGGCGTCAGGCTTGGCAAGGCGTTCGCGATCGACGGGAATGATGCCTTTGCCGGATTTTCCGGTGGACTCGGCGATCAACTGCTCGAGCCAGGCGCCCAAATCGAAAATTCCCGGTGAAGTGACGATGGTGAGCTTATCGCGGCCCTGATTTGCAGCGGTTCCGAGAATCGCTCCGAGGATGACGCCAGGATTCGTGGCGGGATCCGCATCCGCGCCACAAGCCTCCACCATTTTTTTTGTAGTTTTCAAAAGCTTCGAGACGTCAATGCCCATTACGGCGGCAGGCACCATGCCGAAATTGGAAAGTGCGGAGTAGCGGCCACCGATGCTCGGCACGCCAAAGAAAGTCTTGCGAAACTTGTCGCGGTCAGCGACACGCTGCATCTTCGAGCCAGGATCGGTGATGGCGATGAAGCGGCTGCCAACTTCTTTTTCGCCGACCTTCGCCTTAACGCGTTCAAAAAAGTATTGTTTATAGATATTCGGTTCGAGAGTGCTGCCGGATTTGCTCGAAACAATGCAAATGGTGCTAGCGAGATCTGATTTCTCTTCAATGCATTTGATCTGGGCGGGGTCGGTGGAATCCAGGACGTGGAGGTCCGGAAAGCCGGCGGCCTTGCCGAAAGTCATGCGGAGAACTTCCGGACAAAGGCTGGAGCCACCCATGCCGAGCAGCAGTGCGTTCTTGAAGGAGGCTTTCTTGATGTCCGTGGCGATTTGCTTCAGCTTGTCAATATCTTCGAGCTGCTGATCGGTAATATCCAGCCAGCCCAGCCACTTGTTCTCGTCGGAGCCGGTCCAAAGAGAGGCATCCTTCTGCCAGAGCCGCTTCACTTTGCCGTTTTTCTTCCAATCTTCCAGCGAGGCATTCACATCCGCTGCGAGTTTTTCCGGAAGTGTGTAGGTTTGGCGATTCACGCTCACGCGCTCACCCCTGCGCTTTTACCCGTCGCGTCCAGAAGCTGTTTGAACGCGTCCGCAAAAAGCTTAACGCCGTCCACCAGGAGTTTGCCGGTCACTTCCTCCATGGAGATGCCAGCTTTGGCGAGGTTATCCATGGTTTTCCGAGCATCATCGACGTCTTCCGTCAGACTGTTACGGAGCTTGCCGTGGTCGCGGAAGGCATCGAAAGTGGCCGGAGGAATGGTGTCCACGGTGTCGGCCCCGATCAGTTCTTCCACGTAAATAACATCGCGATATTTGGGATTTTTCGTGCTGGTGCTGGCCCAGAGCAGGCGTTGGGTTTGCGATCCCTTGGCTGCCAGGGCCTTCCAGCGCGCGCTACCGAAGAGCTCCTGATATTTCTTATAGGTGAGCTTGGCATTGGCGATGGCAATTTTGCCGTGAAGGTTTTCGAGGAGGGTCCTTTGAGCGGGATCACCGGCGGCTTTCAGCTTTTCGTCGATTCGGCTGTCGACCAAAGTGTCGATACGGCTGACGAAGAAGCTGGCGACGCTGGCGCAATGATTGATGTCTTGGCTCTTGGAGGAGCGAGCTTCGAGAGCGGCAAGAAAAGCTTCGGCGACTTGCTCGTAGGCGGACTGTGCGAAGAGCAGCGTGATATTGATGTTGAGGCCGTCCTCGAGGAGCTGGCGAATGGCGGGAATGCCTTCGGGCGTGGCGGGGACTTTGATCATGACATTGGGGCGGTCGACGGCTTTCCAGAGGCGGCGGGCTTCGTCGATGGTGCCCTTGGTGTCATTGGCGAGATAGGGGGAAACTTCCAGGCTGACATAACCGTCCCGGCGATTGGACTCGCTGTAAACCGGCTTGAAGATGTCGCAGGCATCCTGAACGTCGCGGATGGCGATTTTTTCGAAGAGGCCTTTGGCGTCAAGTTTTTTCGCATCAGGTGAATTGAGAATATCCGAATAGACGTTACTCCCCGTAATGGCCTTTTCAAAAATTGCGGGATTCGAAGTCATGCCTCGAAGCCCGTCATCCTGGATGTATTTCTTCAAGCCTCCGCTGGTGAGCAAATCTCGGCGGATGTAGTCCATCCAGGGCGATTGCCCGTAAGCTAGCAGCGCCTTTAGGGGGTTGGCGCCTTGGGCTGTGCCGACGCTTGGAACTGTGGTCGTGGTCGTCATATTGATTCTCCTCAGTGGTGGGAACCTATTAAGCAGCTATTGTACTCCTTAGAAGTATGGCCTTGCCGTTCGCCACGACTCACTTGCCCATTGGCCAATGGCGGCCAAGGTTTAGGAGCCCGGGCAGTACTTTGTTTCCAGGGCCTTGACTTTGCCGAGCCGCCGCACGTGGCGCTCCGCGTTCGAGAATTTGGCGCCCATGAACGCGCGCACCAAATCCTCAGCGAGGGCCACCCCAACGACGCGCGAACCGAGCACGAGCACATTGATATTGTCGTGTTCTACTCCTTGATGCGCCGAATAAGTGTCATGGCACATTCCCGCGCGAATGCCGGGTATTTTATTGGCGGCGACGCTGGCCCCAACTCCGCTTCCGCAGATCAGCACGCCACGTTCGGCTTTGCCATCGAGCACGGCCCGGTCCACGGCTTCTGCGAAATCGGGATAGTCAGAGGGATTCTCGTTGAACGCGCCGACGTCGAGTACCTCATTGCCCATCGAGCGCAGCAGGTCGCCCATGGCGTTCTTCAGCTGAAAGCCGGCGTGATCGGAACCAATCACAACTTTCATCGAAGGCTCACTTTCCCAAGACCTCTCTGGCTGCGGCGACGACGTTTTCCACGTCAAAGCCGAATTTCTTGAGCACGGCTTTGAGAGGAGCGGAGGCGCCGAAGGAGTGCATGCCAATCGCTTTGCCCTTAGGCCCAATCCAGCGCTCCCATCCAAACGTCGAGGCCATTTCGACAGAGACACGGGCGGTTACACCTGATGGGAGCACGCTCTCTTTGTAACTTGAGTCCTGGCGTTCAAAGAGTCCCCAGGACGGCATGCTGACGACGCGTGCTTTGATGCCTTCGGCGCGCAACTTCTCCCATGCAGATACGCACAGAGACACTTCGCTGCCCGTGCCGATGAGAATTACATCGGGTTTGCCGCCAGGAGCGTCCGCCAGAACGTAGGCGCCTCTTGCCACGCCGGAGGCTGCGCCGAATTTCGAGCGGTCGAACGTGGGCATGGGCTGGCGCGTTAGCACGAGAATCGACGGACCGTGCGTGTGTTGCATGATGACTTTATAGGCTTCCACGACTTCATTGGCATCGCCTGGGCGCAAAAGCAGCATGTTGGGCATGGCACGGAAAGAAGCAAGTTGCTCGATGGGTTGATGCGTGGGACCGTCTTCTCCCAGACCGATGGAGTCATGCGTAAAAATGTAGAGCGCGGGAATTTCCATTAAGGCGCCCAAGCGCATGCTGGGACGCATGTAGTCGCTGAAATTGAAGAAAGTAGCGCTATACGCGCGCAGCTTCGAGCAAGTCATGCCGTTCACGGCCGCGCCCATGGCGTGTTCACGCACGCCGAAATGCAGATTGCGGCCCTTGTATTCATTCGGGTAAAAATCGCCCGCGCCGTCGAACGTCAAATTTGTCTTGTTCGAGTGAGCCAAGTCCGCCGAGCCGCCGATGAGCCACGGTATATTCTTGGCGAGGACGTTCAGAACTTTTCCGGAAGATTCGCGAGTAGCCATGCCTTTGGCATCCGCGGGGAAAGCCGGCAGGTCCTTGTCCCAACCGTCGGGCAGTTTGCCGGTCTGAATTCTGTTCAGTTGATCGGCAAGCTCCGGAAACTTGGTTTTGTAGTCCGCGAACTTTGTGGCCCATGCGGCTTGCGCGTCCGCTCCGCGCTTGCCGACGCCATTCTTGAATTGATCGTAGACGCCATCTGGAACAAGGAATTTGGAATCCTCGGGCCAGCCGTAAAACTGCTTGGCCAGTCTGACTTCGGCTTCTCCGAGCGGCTCGCCATGCGCGTCGGACGTATCTTGTTTGTGCGGTGAGCCGTAGCCGATGTGGCTATCCACGACGATGAGCGTGGGACGATCCTTCGTTTTGAGAAAAGTGTCGTACGCGTGGGCCAGTTTACTCAGATCGTTAGCGTCGGCCACACGCGTTACATTCCAGCCATAGCCGAGGAAGCGCGTCATCACATCTTCGCTGAAGGACCATACAGCGGGGCCGTCGAGCGTCACGTGATTGTTGTCGTAAATCCAGCATAGATTCGAGAGTTGCAGATGGCCCGCGAGAGATGCAGCTTCCGAGGCCACGCCTTCCATAAAGTCGCCATCGCCGCAAAGCGCGTAGACGTTGAAATCGAAAAGCTCGATTCCCGGCCGGTTGTAGTTGGCGGCCAGCCATTTGCCGGCAATGGCCATGCCCACACTGTTGCCCGCGCCCTGTCCTAGAGGTCCGGTCGTTGTTTCGACCCCGGTGGTGAGGTGGAATTCCGGGTGGCCGGGAGTTTTGCTGTCCAGTTGCCGGAAGTGCTTGAGGTCATCCATCGAGACGGCGGGGCTGTCCAAAACTTTTCCATCTGCACTGACTTGCTTCACTCCCACGAGGTGCAGCGTGGAATAAAGGAGCATCGAGGCATGCCCGGCGGAAAGAACGAAACGGTCGCGGTTCGGCCAGATGGGATTTGCTGGATCGTACCGCAGGAATTTCTGCCACAGTTCATAGACCACCGGCGCGAGGCCCATGGGCGCGCCAGGGTGGCCTGAATTGGCTTGTTGCACGGCGTCCATGGACAACGTGCGAATGGTGTTGATGCTCAGCAGGTCCATGTCTAGCTGACTTTTCGGCTGGCTCACATTGGCTCCAGTGGCGGGCAGGAAAGGGTCCCGCGAATCTCCCGAAAGATTTGATGCACCGCGCTACAGAACGGATGAAGTGATTTTACGTCAAATCGAAAGCAGGCGCTCGTAAGCGCATGGAACCGCTGATTGAGAACTCCCGCGCGCCCGTGCTCGGTGTTGCATTGAGACTAGCGGCCATTCTGGGAGAGAAATAAAAACTACCGCGCCGTCCCTCGAATGTCAATCAAGTTACGAAGCATTCATACAGGGCGAGGCAAAAACGAAATTAACACAATGTCCGCATGGTGATTCAGCTCGAGCCTCTGCCGCAGGGCACCAAGCCACTCCGCCAACGTTGAGCGCAACCTCCATACATGCTACTTTTTTGTATCTGCCCGGCCCGAGTGGCGGAATGGCAGACGCTGAGGACTTAAAATCCTCCGGGGATTTTTCCTCATGTGGGTTCGACTCCCACCTCGGGCACCATTGTTTCTTTCTCATTTTCGGGTTCCTGGCCGAGCCTCGGATTACTCCAGGTTCCATACTCCAGGTTACATTGACGCCAACACTGGCCAATGTTACGCTCGCGCGGCAGACCTCGAGCCCGCATGCGCGCCGTCGACCTGATCCGCAAAAAACGCGATTCCGGCGAACACTCGAATGAGGAGATTAACTTCCTCATCTCCGGTTACACAAGCGGCGAAATCCCAGACTACCAGATGGCTGCGTGGCTGATGGCTGCATGGATTCGTGGCCTCAATCGGTCCGAGCTAGCCTCGCTCACCGATGCCATGCTTTATTCCGGCCACGTCCTCAATCTCTCCCGGATTCCCGGCAGAAAAGTGGATAAACATTCCACGGGCGGCGTGGGGGATAAGACTTCTTTAATTCTTGCCCCGATCGTCGCCGCGGGCGGCCTCACGGTTCCCATGATCAGCGGCCGCGGCCTCGGGCACACCGGCGGCACACTGGATAAACTCGAATCCATTCCCGGCTTCAACGTCAATCTTTCTCTCGATGAGTTTTATAGCGTTCTCCGTGAATGTGGCATGGGCCTTATCGGGCAGACCGATGAAATCGCTCCCGCGGACAAAAAAATCTACGCCCTCCGGGATGCCACCTCGACCGTCGAAAATATCGGCCTCATCTGCGCTTCCATCATGAGCAAAAAGCTGGCGGAAGGGATCGACGCGCTCGTCCTCGACGTCAAAACCGGCTCGGGCGCCTTTATGAAGCGCGAAGAAGACGCCGTCCTGCTCGCCGAACTCATGGTGGAAACCGGCGAGCGCATGGGTAAAAGAGCCGTGGCGCTCATCACCGACATGAACCAGCCTCTTGGACGCATGGCCGGGCACTCGAACGAAGTCGCCGAGTGCATCGAGATTCTCAGCGACAGCGGCCCCGCCGATCTTCGCGAATTGAGCATCGAACTTTCCGCTTGGATGTTTTTTCTGGGCGACCGCACCAAGTCTCTCGACGATGGCCGGCTCCTCGCCGAATCCATGATCGTTAGCGGGGAGGCAAAACGAAAATTCAAACATGGCATTCACCTCCAGGGCGGCGACGAACGCGTCGTTGACGACCCACAACTTCTCCCGCAAGCCAACTCCCACGCCGATGTCCTCAGCTCTTCGGAAGGATTCGTCACGGGGACGAATTGCCAAGACTTCGGCACCGCTCTCGCCATGCTCGGCGGCGGCCGGGAAAAAAAGGAAGATTCCATCGACCACGCCGTCGGCCTCGAATTCCACAAGCGCATCGGCGACCGTGTAGAAAAAGACGAAGCTCTCGCCACAATTCATTACAATAGCGGCGCAAAGCTAGCCGAAGCGCGAAACCTCATCGCCGAAAGCTACAAAATTGGCGAAACCGCGCCTTCGCAAAAGCGCCCTCTGATTCGCCGCATTCTCGGAGGTTAGCGCGCCAGCGTTTTTGCCGTTATCAGCACGGCAGAAAGAGGACAGCGCATGGGACGTTTCACCGGGGTGCTTGGTCTGCTCGCAATGCTTGGCCTGGCGTATCTTTTTTCCACTGAGCGCAAAGCTATCAAGCTCAAGACTGTTCTCTGGGGCATGGGCCTGCAGCTAACGTTCGCCGTTTTCGTGCTGCGCGTTTCGGCGGGCCGCGATCTGTTCCAGTGGGCGGGACAAAAGGTTAATTTGCTCCTCGGCTATGCCTTCTACGGTTCCCAGTTCGTCTTCGGCGAGCTGGGCTTGCCCTCGGCTCCCACGCCCGGCTTCGCAGCTTCTCCCGAGCATTTCATTTTTGCGTTCCAAGTCCTGCCCACGATTATTTTTATCGCCGCCTTTTTTGCGCTGCTCTATCACATCGGTGTCATGCAGCTCGTTATTCACGCAGCGGCTTGGGTTATGACTCGCGTGATGGGCGCCAGCGGCGCGGAGTCGCTCAACGTCGCTGCCAGCATCTTCATGGGGCAGACCGAAGCTCCTCTCACGATCCGCCCTTTTTTGAATAAGCTCACAAAATCCGAGCTTATGGTCGTGATGACCAGCGGCATGGCCCACGTCTCCGGTGGAATCATGGCTGCCTATATCGCCTTTGGGATCAAAGCCGAGTTCCTGCTTACAGCCGTCATCATGACGGCGCCGGGCACGCTGCTGATGGCCAAAATGCTCGTTCCCGAAACCGAAGAGTCTCTGACCGCGGGCCGCGTCGAAATGCCCGAGATGGAAAAGGACGCGAATTTTCTTGGCGCCATTTCGCGCGGCACCGTCGACGGACTTCATCTCGCTCTAAACGTCGGGGCCATGCTCGTCTCCTTTATCGCGCTGCTTTATCTCGTTAATGCGCTGATGGGCGGCGCGCACAATTGGTTCGCCGTTCATCCGCATCTACACTTGACTTGGTTTCCGTCCAGCCTGCAGCAAATTTTCGGATGGGTTTTCGCGCCGGTAGCCTGGATTATTGGCATTCCCTGGCACGAATGCATGGCCATGGGGAATCTGCTGGGCACACGGATGGTCATCAATGAAGTCGTTGCGTTTCAGCAGCTCGGCGAGCTCATCAAAGCCAGCGCTTTCGATCCGCGTTCCGCGAGAATCGCCACGTTCGCGCTTTGCGGCTTCGCGAATTTCAGCTCAATTGGCATTCAAATTGGCGGCATTGGCGCGCTCGCTCCGGATCAACGCACCCAGTTGGCCAAATTCGGCATCCGCGCCATGCTCGCCGGCACTATGGCAAACCTAATGTCCGCCTCCATCGTCGGCATCCTTTCGTGACACTCACTTCGGCTTCTGGTGGCGCAGCATGTTGCGCCACTATAAGGGCGGCCGCCATTAGTGCTGTTAGCCCAACTCAAGGTAAAATCTCAACCTCCGCATGAGCCGACCGCGAAAACTTGCGCGAAAATCAGTGCCCGAATCCGAATTCGAACGCGCCGAAGCTGCCGCGACTTTTATTTTTTCCAAGACCGATCTCCGCCCGAAAATTGCGCTAGTCCTCGGTTCAGGCCTTGGCGCTTTCGCCGATGAATTCAGCAGCGCCACGAGAATCCCTTACGCGGAAATTCCACACTTCCCGAAATCCACCGCCATCGGGCATGCCGGCCAACTTGTAGTAGGCAAAGTCGGCGAAATTCCCGTTGCTGGGATGCAAGGCCGCGTCCATCTCTACGAGGGCTATTCCGCCAAGGACGTTGCTTTCCCCATCCGTGTTTTCGCGCGGATGGGCCTGAAAGCTGTGATCCTCACGAACGCTGCCGGCGGCATCAAAAGCGAATTCGTACAGGGCGAGCTCGTCGTGATCAAGGATCACATCAATCTACAAGGCGCGAATCCTCTTATCGGACCGAACGACGGCCGCTTCGGCCCGCGTTTCCCGGATATGTCTGTCGCCTATGATAGAAGATTCCGTGAAATGACTATCGGCGAAGGAAACCGAAACGGTATCGGCCTCTACGAAGGCGTGTACGCCGCGCTGCCGGGACCGAGCTACGAAACTCCGGCTGAGATACGATACTTGCGCGCCATCGGAGCGGATCTTGTCGGAATGTCCACCGTTCCGGAAGTGATTGCCGCGCGCCATTGCGGGTTGCGCGTTCTCGGCATCTCTTGCGTCACGAACGCCGCCGCGGGCATTCTCGACCAGCCGCTCGACCACAAGGAGGTTCTTGAGACTGGCGAGCGTGTTCGCGGTCAGTTCATCGCGCTTCTGAAAAGGATTATTCCGAGAATCGAAGCGGAACTCAATTGATGCGGAAGAGTTCGGTTTTTGGGGAGCCGCAACGTGATAGAGCATGACGCACTCGTGGAAGCCGCGCAGCAAGCGCGCGAAAACGCGCACGCACCGTTCTCGAATTTTCGTGTTGGGGCCGCGCTGCACGCGACTTCCGGAAGAATTTTCGGCGGCTGCAACGTCGAAAACGCCACGTACGGACTAACCGTATGCGCCGAGCGCGTCGCAATTTTCAAAGCCATGAGCGAAGGTGAGCGGAACTTTGACGCAATCGCCGTCGTTACCGATACGGAGACGCTTACGCCGCCTTGCGGTGCTTGCCGCCAGCTAATTTGGGAATTTTGCGGTGATGTTCCCGTGATATTGGCCAATCTGAAGGGGAAAAAGGAGACGCTGCAGATGCGCGAGCTGTTTCCGAAACCGTTCGATTCATCGAACTTGTGACACCCGGGGAGAGAAAATGAATTCTAGTCGTATTGCAAGATGGGGGATGGCCGTCGCGCTGGCCTGCGTGGCGATGATCTTCGGTGGAATGCGGGCCTCCTGGGCACAAGCTCCGGCAAAAGGGAAGCCGGCTAACTTTGTCGATCTGGTCATCACTGGCGGCACGGTTGTCACGATGGACGCAAACCGGCGCATCCTTGAGAACGGCTACGTCGTCGTGAAGGGCGATACCATCGTGGCCGTCGGCGAAGGCCTTCCGCACATGCCGAATGGGCCGATTCTCACCAAACAGTCCATCGACGCGAAGGGCGCTCTCATTCTCCCCGGCTTCATCAACGGCCACACGCACGTTCCCATGACCCTTTTTCGTGGACTGTGCGATGACGTTACGCTCGACGACTGGCTGCACAAATGCATTTTCCCGGCTGAAGCGAAAAGTGTGACCGAGGATTTTGTGCGCTGGGGCACGCGCCTCGCCGCCGCGGAACAAATCCGTTCTGGCGTCACCACTTTCGTGGACATGTACTATTTCGAGGACGCCGTCGCGGAGGAAACCAAGGCTGCTGGAATGCGCGGGGTGCTTGGCGAGACTTTCATCGATTTCCCTGCTCCCGATAACAAAACGCACGCGGCCATGCTCGAATACACCGAGAAATTTCTGGAGCGCTGGAAGGACGATCCGCTGATTCACGCCGCCGCCGCGCCTCATTCAATTTACACTTGCTCGAAAAAAACGCTTCAGGATGCCGCCGCCCTCGCGCGCAAATACCATGCGCCGATCGTGATCCATGTTGCTGAAATGAAAAAGGAATTGGACGACAGTTTGAAGCAGAACGGACGGACCCCCGTCCAGTATCTCGATAAAATCGGCGTTCTCGGACCGGACGTGATCGCGGCGCACTGCATTTTCGTGAACGATAAAGACCGGAAAATTCTCGCGGAACGCCACGTCGGGTGCGTACACAATCCCTCGAGCAATATGATGCTCGCGAGCGGCGTCGCTCCGGTTGTCGACGAGCGCGCCGCGGGCATCGCCGTTGGCTTGGGCACCGACGGTCCCGCGGGTAGCAACAACGATCTCGATTTGATGGAAGAAATGGATTTGGCCGCGAAGCTGCAAAAAATCACAAGGATGGACCCGCGCGCTCTCGATGCAAAGTCCGTCGTCGAGATGGCCACCATTGAAGGAGCGAGAGCGATCCACATGGATAACCAGATTGGCTCGCTCGAAGCAGGCAAAAAAGCCGACATCATTTTGATTTCGCTCGATGAGCCGAACGCCGTTCCTATGTACGATGTTTATTCGCAGCTTGCTTATGCGCTGAAAGCAAACGATGTGGAAACGGTGGTGATCGGCGGCCACGTCGTCATGCGCGACCGAAAGCTTCTGACGTTGAACGAACCTGTAATTCTCGCCAAAGCCCGCGAATACGGAAAAAAGGTCGAAGCGTCGTTGAAATAGTGGCTCCTGCTCCGATGATGAAAACCACCTACAACGCGATTGCGGGCCAGAGCGTGGAGCGGCTCGCGGCCTTGAGTGATGGCATTTTCGGCGTGGCCATGACTTTGCTTCTGCTGGAGCTTCGTGTGCCGGCCAGAGATCTTATTCGCAGCGAGGGCGCATTGCGCCACGCCCTCACCGCCCTTGCGCCGGATCTGCTCGTCTATCTGATGAGTTTTCTCACCCTCGGCATTTTTTGGGTGGGCCAGCAAACACAGCTCAACCACCTCGAGCGCTCCGAGCGGC
>Ga0335073_10005469_pt1 | contig 17823 bp, 8 predicted proteins | sample Lox_Sample_22_FD_207093 | JGI IMG/M metagenome (GOLD analysis project Ga0335073, IMG submission 207093) | Soil microbial communities from Loxahatchee National Wildlife Refuge, Florida, United States - Lox_Sample_2.2 | ecosystem: Environmental > Terrestrial > Soil > Wetlands | place: USA: Florida...
CGGCTGCAGCTCCTTCGGGTCCCTGGAAGCAGATGGCATTCGGATTGCCAGGTTGGCTGCAGCAGGCAAGCCCAAAAGGATTCGCGATGGATTGGGTGGCGGATTTCAATGGGAGCTTCTCTGCGATTCGCAATCCTGGCGATGCATCTCGTGTGCCCTGCGGAAGTTACGATGCGATCCGGGTCTATCTGTGGGCAGGCATGACCGACAAGGAGACGCCCGGCGCAGAGAAGATACTCAGGCTGCTCGCTCCGATGGCACGTATGGTGGCGAGCAACCCGACACCGCCGGAGATTGTGAGTCCAGAGGGGTTGGTTCTCAGTCATGCCGCTCCAATTGGTTTCTCTGCTGCGCTCATTCCATTTTTGCAGAGCTCCGACGACAAGGCTGCTGCCGCGATGCAGCTGCGACTGGTTGTTTCGCATTTCGAGTCACAGACGGGACTGCTGGGAGCACACCCGCGCTATTACGACCAGAACTTAGCGCTTTTTGCCATGGGCTGGCAGGAACAACGATTTCGGTTCGCACCCGATGGAGAATTGAGGGTTCGATGGAAAAACTAGAGTACAGAGAGTGTCGATGGCCGGCTCTGGTCGTGATGGCGTTGGTTGCGGCCTTCTGTCCGTATCAATTACCGGCAAGTTCTCCCGCGGAGCAGGCATTGCTGACAAAGGCGCAGTCTCTGGCGGCGCACGGGCATCTCGAAATGGCTGTCCAGACCTGGGAACAGGTGTTGCTGTCTGACCCCGAAAATAAAGAGGCGCTGGCTGGAATTGCCCGTGCCGAGATGCAGTTGGGCAAACCGGGCGAGGCGGAGAAGTATCTGGATCGGCTGCGGGCCCTCGGTGGCGACACCTCGGCAGTGGCGCAGATCGCATCCATGCCGCGCATGCAGCCTCCTGCCGTACGCCTTGCCGAAGCGAGGCGCCTGGCACTGGCCGGCAAGTACGACGAGGCGATGCACATTTACCGCGATGTCTATGGAGACGAGCCTCCTGCTGGAGATGCGGCTCTCGCCTACTACGATACCGAGGCGGCGATTCCCGAGAGCAGACAGCATGCTGTCGAGGGATTGAGACGGCTCGCACAGCAGTTTCCAGCAGATTCCAGGTATGCGATTACTCTGGGCCGAGTTCTGACGTACGATCCAAAGACTCGCGGCGAGGGGATTACGCTTCTAAAACAATACTCATCCAACGCTGCTGCCCAGGATGCGCTGAATCAGGCCGAGACGTGGAATGAAAAAGCTGCGACGCAGGGCCCCACAGTTGCGGCCGGCAAGTCGGCAGGGGCAATGAACGCGCCAGAGCTTCTCGCGTATCGCGCGCTGAACAGCGGTCATCTGGACGAAGCGAAACGGCGATTTCAGGATTTGTTGGCGCGGGAGCCGGACAACTCCGGCGCCCTGAGTGGTATGGGCTACGTGCTCATGAAGGAGAAGGACTTCGCCGCAGCAGAGGGATATCTGGAACGAGCGCAGACTGCGGGAGCAAAGGGAGTTGAGAGCGGCCTTACACTCTCTCGTTTCTGGTTAAGGATGTCAAAGGGCGATGAGGAGCTGAAGAAAGGCGACAGCGACTCTGCAGTCGAAGACTACAGAGGGGCAATGAACCTGGAGCCCTCACGCCCAGAGGCGCTTGAAGCGCTGGCCGGCGCGCTACTGCAAAAGGGAGATGCGCAGGAAGCGTCAGGTCTATTTGAGCGCACCCTGAGCGTCGCGCCGGATCGGATGCTTTCGTGGCGCGGCCTCTTTCAGGCGCAGTCGGCCATGGGCGACGCCCAGGCCGCTCTGGCCACCTACGATCGCATGCCACCGGACATACGAGCGCAGGTGGACAACGACCCCGACTTTCTCCGCGCCCTCGCTGAGGACGATCTTACGCAGGGACGCAAAGCGGACTTTGATCGAGTCGTACAGCAGGCGATGGCGTTGCCGTTTCCTGATCAAGGACGTGGCATGCCGCCGGACCGCCAGATGCAGTATGCGGCCCTGCTGATGTCGGTGCATCGCTACAAGGCAGCACTGCAGCTCTACCGCCAGGTGATTGACGTGCAGCCTGACAATATCGCCGCTTGGCGCTCGGTTATCGCATTGCAACATCAACTGGACCGCGATGCCGAGGCGCTGGCTACGATTGGCCGCATGCCTCAGAACGTGTTCAAACAGGTCGATCAAGATCCGGGCTTTCTGGCGATTGTCGGATCTATTTACCAGACGCAGCATGACCTGGTGAAGGCCCGCGAATATCTGGAGCGGGCAGCAGCTTCTTCAAATCCTCCGGCGCTGGCTCTTGAACTGCAGCTTGCCGATGTATACGCAGCACTGGGAAAGCTGCAAGAGGCCTACAGCATTTACCGGCGGGAGGCGGCAGACCATCCGGAAGATCTGGCTGCGTGGCGCGGATTGCTCGGAGTTCTGCACCAGTCAGGTCACGACCGCGACGGAATTCGCGTGCTTGCGACAATACCGGAATCCACGCGTCTTCGACTGGCATCCGATCCCAGTTATCTTCAGGCCCTTGCTTCGATCCAGATAGCAGTCGGCCAGGATCGCTCCGCCCTGAAGACGTTCGATCAGCTTTCGGCAGTCTACGCAGATCAGAATATGGTGGAGCCCATCGATACGCAGATTCAGTACGGTTGGGCTCTGTTGAATGTCGGCGACGATCGCAAGCTTTACGCGGTGATTTCGAACCTCAGCAATGCGCCGGATCTGACCGACATTCAGCAGACTGGCCTGAGCAGGCTTCTCGCCGCCTGGAGTGTGCGTCGCGCCAACGCAGCGGCTGCTGTCGGAGACCTGCGCCGCTCGATCACTGTTTTGCAAGCTGCTGCGAGAGCTGTTCCGGGTAACGCTGACGTGCTTAATTCTCTTGCCGGGGCGTACCTCAAAGCAGGAGAGGCCAGGCGGGCGGTCGCTATTTATGAGTCGCTCGACATGGACAATGCCAGTTCCGGGCAATATCAGGGAGCAATCGGCGCTGCCCTTGCTGCCGGAGATATGAAGCACGCTGCTGCATGGCTACAAAACGCCCTCGACCGCTATCGGGGCAATGCAACCATCCTGAAGATGGCGGCCGAGTATGAGCAGGCAGTTGGAAACAACGATCGTGCAGTTGCCTACTATCGCGCAGCACTGGCTGCAATGGGTCCAGAGTCAGCGGCTGGAGCGCTTTCGCGGCCCGGCGGAGGAGACGACGGTTCAGGGGATCCCCAGAGTGAGGACTCTCCGACGCGGGATCTGATGAACCTGCTGGCTCCACAGGGGCGAATGGCGATGAGCGACAGCTTGGGCGGGACGGAAGATGGGCCAGGACAGGCGAACCGGGCCGGACGGGACACTCTCACCTCTTCCGCTCCTACCCTCGGAGACTTTGCAGAATCCGGCCAGAGCGATCTGAACAACACACTGCCGCGCGCGAGAGACGATGAAAGCTTCACCGGGCGGCGATCAGACCTTGCTTTGAGTGCAAATCCGCTGGACAGAAATGCCCAGCGAGAGCCACCGAAACAACTGTCGCAAGCTGAGCCAAACAATGAAACGAGGGATGGGGCGGCTGCTGTTCAACTGCAAGCAGCAGCGCGCGCGCTGGCCGGCGAAAACGACATCCTTGCAGCGTCATCAGCAAAGCCTGAAGACAATCCTGCCGGCATTGCGCCGCCCGCAGGAAGGCGTCATCATCCTGCACATTCGCTTCTGGCTCGAGGCAAAAGCCATCCAACTCCGGCTGGCTCTTACGCAAACGGTAGAGAGGATGATCTCGCAATGACCGCGCCCAGGACCGGTTCGGCACAGGATCCCAGCAAACTGGACGACGCCGGGGATGAGTCCGCAACGATGCAGAACTCCGATGCGTTGCCGGCCATTACGATCAATTCAAAGGCTCTCCATGGTGAGGCTGCCTCAGAGAACAGCCAGAATGGAGCTGCGACACCTACCCTGCCGCCCTTAACGGGGCCGGCGACACCCGTCCAGCAACAGAAGAGCCCGCGAGAGGAGATCAACAACCAGCTGGAATTGATCGAAGGCGCGTCGAGTGGTTGGCTCGGCGGCACCTCCGCTATCGGATATCGAAGTGGACAACCTGGGTATGACCGTCTCTCGACATATTCAGCGCAGGCCGAGGAATCGGGCATGCTTGGCCCATCCACGCGCATCACGCTTATCACCCAACCTGTGCTCCTCGATGCCGGATCGGCCACCGGTGCGGAGACGCTGCGCCAGGGAACACTTTCAGCGACGGCTATTCCCACGACACAATCTGCTTCAGGGCTCGCCAATGAACTCCAGATACGGACAACCAGCTTCGCGGCGGCTCTCGGCACCACTCCGCGTGGCTTCCTGATTGCCAACGTTACCGGAGGGCTGTATGTGCATCCTCCCTCTGGTCACTTCACGCTCACATTCTCTCGTGAACCGATCCTGGATACACAACTTTCGTATGCGGGATTGCGCGACGAGGGAAGCGCCGGGCCGACTTATCAGGGAAATGTCTGGGGCGGCGTTATTGCGAACGGCGGCGAAGTTCAGGTTGCCTCGGGTGGTAGCCGCTCCGGATGGTATCTCCAGGGTGGAGGGCAGTACATCACCGGAATTCACGTGCCGACAAACTCGAGGTTCGACGGGGACTTCGGCGCTTATTGGAGCATTTGGCGTCATCCTGAGTACGGCAGCATGACTGTAGGGATGAACTTCTTTGCCATGCACTATGCCCGAAATCTTCGATATTTCACTTACGGCCAGGGCGGATATTTCAGCCCGGATGCATATGTCGTAGCAGGGGTGCCGGTAACTTTCAGCGGGCATTATCAACAGAGATTCCACTATCGCGTAACCGGCAGTCTTGGGTTGCAGGCGTTTAACGAAGAATCGTCGGAATTCTTCCCTCTGGATCCGGCTCTTCAGACCGCCGAGGGAAATCTGTCATACCCCGCAGCAACCAATGTTGGAGGCAACTACAACTTCGTCGGCGAGGGCTCTTATGCAATTGCCGATCATTGGTACACGGGCGGATTCATGGAGTTCAACAACACACGGGACTACGCGAGTTCAAAGATCGGTTTCTTTGTGCGATATCTGTTCCGGCAACAGCCTTTGGGCGACGAATCGGGGCCGAATGGTCTTTTCCCAACGAGCAGCTATCGGCCGCTGCGGGTTCCATGAGGATTACTTAATGGATCAGCTTCGACTTCTATCACACGATCGGGCCCGCGGGCCATGGATTGCATGCGCCGCATCTCTGTTGCTGGCAGCACTTGGCGGCTGCACTTCTGTTGCAGGGTCGAGCCCAGTAACGTTGCTGCGCGTCATTGACGCTTCCACCAATGCCCCCGCACTCGATGCCTATGCGGGTACTGACCCAATTGCGCTCAATTTTGTTGGCCCCAGTGTCAGCAACTACGCGATTCTCGGGCCCGGCGCGGCGACAATACGGCTCGACACACAGGGCACACATACGGCACTCGCTGAGTTAAGTGGAACACTCCTGGCAAGCGAAGAGCATACTATTTACATCACCGATCAGGGGACAAGTTTTCAGGCGAACTTGCTGAGTGATCAGAGCGCAGCCGCTCCAGCCGGTTTTGTTTCGTTCAGGTTTCTCCAACAGGCGAATGCGACGGGAGCGGTGGATATCTATTTGCTGCCGGATGGCGCGGAAATTGCGGACGCCAAACCGTTAATTGCTTCTGTGACTCCAGGCACAAACACCGGGTATATCAATCTGCCGGCTGGGACTTATGAGATTGCCATTGCTGCTGCGGGCACCACAAAGGGCGCGTATACGAGTTCGTCGACGGCTTTCACGAGTGGGCAGGCGCGAACCGTGCTGATCGTCGATCAAAAGCTGCTTAGTTCTCCTCCCGTAAATGTACTTATCGCTGACGATGCAGATTGACAGGGCCTTTTCCGGGAGAACGGGTGTTTGGCCGTGTGCGAGACCAGATCTTTGTCATTACGCTCAGTACATCTAGCAAGAGGGATCCTGTTCTCACTCCTGCCATGCTCGAGATGAAAATTGGCACCGCAGCCGAACAGGTGGCGGGCAGCCTCTTTTGAACGGTACAGCGGTTGCAAAGTTTGGTGGGAGCGAAGCAGCGCGCTTAGTGCTTGCCTCTCTTCTCGTCTGCCAAGCCGGCTCCGCAGGAAGTGTCCTCTCTTCTCCACCCGAAGCTGGAGGTCCGATCCATGAATTCTAAAGAGACGATCGGTTCGTCAACTTTTCACGTGATGTGAATTTTCGCGCCAAAAGCGGGATCAGAAAAAGGATCGCGAAAACGGTGGTGATCATACCGCCCACTACTACGCGTGCGAGGGGCTGTTGAGCCTGGGCCCCGATTCCATTGGAAATGGCTGCAGGCAACAGGCCAATTCCCGCCGCCATGCAGGCCATGACCACTGGACGCATTTCATCCAGCGCACCCTTCTCCAGACCACGGTCGAAGCCCTCTTCGAGCTGGGCGCGCCGGATACCGGAAAGGAAGACGACGGCGCCGAGGGTCGCCACTCCAGTTAGTGATGTGAAGCCGACAGCCGCCGATATGCTGAAGGGAGTGCCCGTAAGGAAGAGCGTAAGAACTCCCCCGATGGCGGCAAACGGCAGCGTCGCGAGAACGATGAAAGCGTCGCGCCAATCACGGAATTGAACATAGAGTAGAACAAGAATGATGGAAAGACTGACGGGGACGATGAGCGCGAGGCGATGTTGCTCTTGCTTGAGGCTGTTGAACTCGCCGGCCCAGGCATATTCATAGCCTGACGGGAGCGTGACCTGGTCGGCCAGACGGCTCTGCAGGTCATGAACGGCGCTCGCGAGATCTCGCCCGCGCACACTGAACTTGATGGGAATATACCGGCGGCCGCCTTCGTGGTAGATCATGAAGGCGCCGTTGTGGATGCTTACATCGGCCACCATTCCCAGCTGCACCTGATTGCCGTCTGGGGTCGGCAGCAAGATTTGAGAGATCTCCTCGGGCGTGCTGCGAAACTGCGGCGCATAGCGAACGGTGAAATCGAAGCGGCGCTCGCCATCGATGATCTGTGTAACTGGGGAGCCGCCGACCGCGGCTTGCACGACATTATCGATGTCCTGGGGCTGGAGGCCGTAGCGAGCCGCTTTTGAACGATCGATGGCGACCAACATGCTAGGCTGGCCGGTAACATCGAAGACACCAACATCGGTAATGCCGGGAACCATTTTCATGACGCCAGCGATGCGATCCGCTAGCGTAGTCAGTTCGTCGAAGTTGTTGCCGAAGAGTTTGAGCGAGTTTTCACCTTTGACGCCAGACATGGCTTCTTCGACGTTGTCCTGGATGTTTTGCGAGAAGTTAAAATCGATGCCTGGGTACTGACGGAAGCTGCTTTGAATGGCGGCAATGAGCGCGTCTTTGCTGCCGTGAAACTGAGGCCGCCATTGGGAGCGCGGTTTCAAATCTGCGAGAAATTCGATGTTGTCGAAGGTGCTTACGTCGGTGCCATCATCAGGGCGCCCCATCTGCGAGACGACCTGGACGATTTCGGGATAGGTGCGCAGCGTAGCGCGAATTTCGTCGGCGAGCTTGGCGGAGGCCTGGAACGAAATGTCAGGCCACATGTCGGCGCGAATCCAGAGGTTGCCTTCCTCGAGCGCGGGCATGAATTCACCGCCGGCGAAGTGGAAGAGTGCGAACGAACCCGCAAGCGCAATGAAAGCGACAATCCAAACGAAACCGCTGGAGCGTAGTATGCGCTGCAGGCTCTTTGTATAGCGGCGGCGGAACCATGCACTGAGCCAGGTTTCTTTTGACTCGCCACGCACGATTGTGGGGGCGGTAAAGGAGCCAAGAACCGGAGCGAAGACAAGCGCGAAAATTAGCGCGCCAGTGAGAGCGAACCCGTACGTAAGAGACATGGGTGCAAAAATCTTTCCCGGTACGCCCTGCATTGTGAAAAGGGGAATGAAGGCGACGAGGATGATCAATGTTGCAACGAGTACAGGTTTGGCTGCGTCTGCAACGCCAGCGAGAATGAGCGCAACAGCGTCCTCATTCCCGAGGCTGTGCGAGATTTTGCGGTGAATGCTTTCCAGCACGACAATACACGTGTCGACCAAAATTCCGAAATCAATAGCGCCAATCGATATCAGGTTCGCCGACTGATTGGTGAGCACCATCATGCTGAAGGCAAAAAGTACGGCAAAAGGAATGGTCATGGCGGCGATGAGCGTAATACGCCAGTCACCCAGCATGCTCAGCAGTACGAGGGTTACCAGGATCAGCCCCATCAGCACAATGTGACGTACGGTGGAAGTAGTTACATTGATGAGGTTCGTTCGGTCGTAGATGGCGCTTATCTTCATCCCCGGCGGCAGCAGATTGCCGTGATTCAGGGCATCGATCTTTTCACGCAGTGAGGCGAGCGCGGGCAGCGATTTGGCCCCCTTTTGCAGTAATACGATTCCCTCGACAATGTCGGGGTTGTTGTCGCGGCCCACCTTGCCCAAACGCGGTTGAAATCCCTCGCGCACCTCGGCTACATCGCTGAGCAGCACCGGCACACCGTTGCGCACTGCAATGACGATGTTGCGCATGTCGCCGAGCGAATGAATAAGTCCGATGCCGCGCACATTGACGCTTTGGCTGCCCATAGTCAGATAGTTGCCGCCGGCATTGGCATTGCTGTTTTGAATGGCGCTGTTCACCTGCGTCATAGTGACGCCATGGGCGAGCAGCTGGTTAGGATCGACCTCAGCCTGATATTGGCGGGTGGTGCCGCCGAACGTCGCTACGTCGATGATGCCCGGCACCTGCTTGATTTGAGGCACCACGAGCCAGTCCTGAGTCGCCTTGAGTTCATTGAGCGAATAGCCTGATCCGGTGAGCTGGTAGCGGTAAATCTCGCCGACGGGGGACTCCGGCGAAAGCTGTGGCTGCAGGTTGTCCGGCAGGGCAATCTGTTGGAGGCGGTTCAGAGCATTCTGACGGTCAATGAAGTAGTTACTGTCGAAGTTGAAGTACATCTTCACGTCGCTTAGGCCGAAGATGCTGATTGAGCGGATCTGATCGAGCTGCGGCGTGCCGTTCAAACCCGTCTCAAGAGGGCGTGTAACCAGTTGTTCGATCTCTTCCGCAGACCAGGACGGGTTCTGGGTGATGAACTCCACCATGGGTGGCGATGGATCGGGGTATGCCTCAATATCCAGTTGAGTGAAGGCAAACGCTCCCAAGACCAGGGCTGCAAGAAAAACAATGACCACAACGTCGCGAAAGCGAAGCAGAGTATGGATGATCTTCAGCATGGTTACTGGCCCCCGGTTTCGCGCAGTAGTTCGGCTCCGGTGGTGACTACCCTATCGCCGTCGTTTAATCCCTGAATGATTTCATCGTTGTCGGCATCCGCGTGGTCCAGTGTCACGTCGCGGCGCCTGAACTTGCCCGGTGCTGTCTCCACAAAGACGAAGGTTTCACGTCCGTTGCGGATCACTGCTGTGGCCGGTACGACGATCACGTCCTGCATCGCAGTGGTCAAAGTCATGTTGGCGTACATATCTGGCTTGAGCCGATGACCCGGATTGGAAAGAACGACTCGAACCTTTAAGGTGAGGGTGACGGGATCGACGTTGTCGGAGATTTCCTGGACTACGCCGTGAAGAACCAGTCCGGGATAGCCGTTGACGGTGATGCAGGCGGGCTGACCCACATGAACAGCAACCTGGTCACGCGGATAGAGGTCTCCAATCACCCAGACCGAATCAATATCGGCGATGGTGGCGATGGGGGTTGCATTGTCAAGCGAGCGCTGTAATTCGCCAGCGCCGGTGCTGACATCCAGTACTACACCGGAGATCGGTGCGGAGATTGGCACGACGTCGGAGGAGCTGTTCTCGCTAAAGCCGAGCAGGCGCAGCGCCTGGTCTGCACGTGCCAGTTCGGCGTGATCGGTCTCGTCCTCCGCCTTGATGTCGTCGTAGTCTCTCTGCGCCATCACATCGTGCGCCAGAAGTTCCTTCGCGCGACTGAGTTGCAAATCGATGCGGGCGGTTTCGATTCTCGCCTTCTCAAAGTCGGCCCGCGCCTGTGCTACGTCACTGCTTTGGAGGCTTCCGATCTGCTCGCCCTTGCGCACCTGCTGACCCGGTAAGATCCGGAGCGAAAGCACGCGTCCGCTGATGAGCGGGTAGACGCGGACCATCTGGGTGGGAATGAAGACGATGCGCGCAGGAAGCGCGAGCCGGCGGGCCATTTGTCTGCGATGAACAACCGTAGTCTCAATGACCTCCTGTTTTGGCGTGGAGGTCTGTGGCGCCGACCCGCTCCGATTACAGCCGGAAGGGAGCAGGAGTATAAGTGCCACCTCGATGCTGAGGAGAAACTGTTTCATGGGACGACCTCCGTGGCGGCGGCAAAGCTGAGTTGATGGATGCTGAGCCAAACCTGCTGATCGGCAGCCAGCGCGTCGAGATGAATCTGGCGGTAGTCGCGCAGAGCGTTGAGATAATCGAGAAGCGAGGCGCCGCCGTGCCGGTAGCTGAACTCAAGATTGGCGCGGACTCGCTCGGATTCGGCAACGTAATGATTGTTGTAGCGCGTGGCCAAAGCGAGGGCGCTCTGGTAGGCAGCCCACGCCTGATCCACGTCGCTCAGCACCTGGTTACGTGCGGCGGTCTCAGCCAGACGTGCAGACTGTACCTCGTACCGAGTCCTCTCCCTTTCACCCTGGTTGCGGTCGAAGACGCGGAGCGGAATCGAAATCTGAAAACCGGCGCTGTTGTAAACGCCAAGGCGTTCGTATTCGCCGCCAAGGGTAGGATCGACGGTGGCGTCGGCGTCAGCGAGTTTCACGTTGGCATCTGCCAGCGATACAGATTGCCGGGCGGCAAGATAATCGGGTCGATCGGCCAGTGCATCCTGCTCCAACTGCGGGAGCGCAGCGGTGATCGTGACCGGCTGAAGCCGCCCGGAAATATCAAAGTTCGTGGCAGGCTTTTCGATACCCATCAGCAACTGCAGCGAATCACTGGCCTGCGTCAACTCGAGCTTTGCGCTATCGGAATCGGATTCGAACTCTGCGAGCTGTAGGTCGATGCGCTCATAATCGGTCTTGCTGATTTGTCCGGTGTCCAGACGAACCTTGCTCAGATCCAAAGTCTTGCGGTAACTGTTGAGGTTGTCCTGTGCCACCAGAAGAGCGTCCTTCGCCGCCAGCATGTTGGTGAACGCTTCCTTCACTGCCAGGATGGTTTGACGCTGCTGGTCATTGAACTGGCTTTGCGTCACCCGGGTTGTTGCATCCGCCACAGCAAGACGCCACCGTCGTTTTTGCCCTCGCTCGAAGAGCCGCGAAATGTTGCCTACATAGGTGTAAGGGCTGCTGGGATTGCTGGCAGGCAGCGTAGTGTTTGCGCCGGAAAGCGTAAAGTTCGGGTTCTGGCGCAGTCCTGCAGTAATCTGTGCAGCTTTCGTTGCCATCACATGCTGCTCGGTTGAAAGCAGCGCCGGATTCTTTGCGCGGGCAATTTCGATCACCTGCTCAAGCGTAAGAGGAGCGGGCGGGGAGTCCTGCGCGCGTGCCGCCAAAGAAGCGGCAAACACGCCCAAGAGGACCCCGGACAAAATAATCCGAAGATTCATAGCGTATTCCAGACGTCGCACGAGTACGACGCAGTTCATTTCTGATTGAAGAGAATTTGAAGACAGCGAGCGGCTAGGCGATGGCGGCGGGAGGGGGTCTGCACCAGATAGAGTGGGCGTAACTCCACATCTGCCGGCGGACCAGCACTTCACCTGTGAGGAAGGAGACAATGCCGCCATTCAGCGGGTACATCAAGAGGGCCAGCAGAGCCAGCGCGAAAGGCAGCACACTGGGCGAGGCGGCAGGAGCAAGATGCTGATTGCTTTGCAGCACGCTTCGCTTAATCTCAGCTGGAAGCTGGCAGGAGTGCAGATCGTCTGTGATGGATATGGCGGGCAGAAGAATCGTCGTCAGCATAGCGAGCGCAATAACCTCTGCGGGCACGGAGCGGCGCAGAGAACCCTTACGCGCGCAGCGGCGGCGAACAAACCACAATCCCCATAGGGAGATCGCCACCGTCAGCCAAGCGACATTGAATAAAAGCTCCACAGACGACCCTCATTATATCCAACGCGTCGGCCCATTTGGGGCGTGCCTCGCCAAGACGCAGTCCGGGCGCGAAATTTTTAACACAAGCAGTGCGGCGCCAGGGTTGGAAAACGATTCACACGCGGCGCTATGCGTGAGTCAGGTGTTTCTGAAAAACACAGTTGTCTTGAGATGGTGATCTCTGTAGGTGGGACGAGCGGCTGGTTCGATGGAGACTCAGAAAATCAAAACGAAGAGTCTTCAGGCTTCGAGGTCGTAGCGATGTTGTAGTCCTTTCAATCTTGGCACCGCGACCACATTGAAGGTATTTGCATTCCTACCGGCGAGCCGTTCAGCGGACGTTTCTTCGCCAAGGCCAGGATGCGTGCGCTTGTCGAGGAAGCAGAGGGCATGGCCGTTCATTGAGCACGATCACGGGGTCGAGAAGATCTCGCCCGCACCTGCCCGATTTAACGAGTGTCCGGAGTTTTGACGAGGCACGGCTACAAGATCGTCTACAGCCGGGACCTTCGGCAACTTCGATATCGCGGTAAGCTATTGAAGAAGATGGTCGGGGAGAGAGGATTTGAACCTCCGACCCCCTGGTCCCGAACCAGGTGCTCTACCAGGCTGAGCCACTCCCCGACATGACGCTGCGGATGGCATCATGGGGCGCTGCCTGGTGCGTACATCCCCGTGATGCGCTTTGGCTAGTTTAACAGAAAGCACAGCGGTGGAGGCGAGGGGCAGCGTCCCATGGAGATGGCCCGCCAAGCGCCTCAACTTCGGCCGCGAACTGCAAAATAGAGGGCCTGCCTCGCCGCGAGGGTCCAGACAGACCTGAGCTACGGCAACATCTGTGGCAGTTACTGCTTTTCAGGCTGAGACTGCGGCACGGCGCCAGGGAGGATGCCCTCGAGCGGCTGGCGGCGTTTCTCCTCCTCCACCGGATCGGGTAGTGGCTTGCGCGGCAGCATCTGGTCGCGCATGGCGGCGTTGTACACGAAAATGGCCTCGACCGTGGCGATCTGCTTGAGGTCTGCAGGCTGCAAGCGCTCGTAGACATCTTCGTTGGAGTGATGCGAACGGCTTTCGTAGTCCAGGTCGTCCTGGATGAACTGGAAGCCGGGGATGCCGACAGCATCGAAGCTGAGGTGGTCCGTACCCCCTGTGTTGCGCATTGTGAGTGTGGTTACGCCGAGGTCCTTCAGTGGTGCAATCCACTGAGCAAAGATGGGTGCGACGGCGGCGTTGCCCTGCAGATAGACGCCGCGAATCTTGCCCGATCCGTTGTCGACGTTGAAGTAGGCGGAGATGAGTTTCTGCTCGGGCTTAAGCTCGAGCGGACCGGCTGCGTGGCGCAGGAATTCCGGCAGGGCCATCTGGTCGGGTGCGGTGGAGAGTTTAGCTGAGCCGAAGTGTTCTTTCACATAGCCGCGTGAGCCGAAGAGTCCCTGCTCTTCGCCGGTCCAGAGAGCGATGCGGATGGTGCGGCGGGGCTTGACGTCGAGGGCCTTGAGGATGCGGACGGCTTCCATGGCGACGACAGTGCCTGCGCCGTTGTCGGTGGCACCGGTTCCGGCGATCCAGCTATCGAGGTGGCCGCCAAGCATGACGACCTGGTCTTTGAGTTTGGGGTCGGTGCCAGGAATCTCGGCGATGGTGTTGTAGCCATGTTCGTGATCGCCGGTGAACTTCGTTTCGACGTCGATCTGTACGGTGACGGGGACGTGGGCTTCAGTGAGGCGATAGAGACGGCCGTAACTCTCGATTGCAGCGACCACGACTGGAATTTTGACCTGCTTATCAGCAAGGTAGGGTGTGCGTCCGAGCGTGGCGCCGTTGTCGTCAAAGAGAGTGCCGCCAGAGCCGCCGCCATTCTTGCCGTCCCGGCTGGGTTCAATCACTGCAGCTACGTTCTCATCGGCGAAGAACTGCGCAACTTTGTCGATGAGCTTCTGACGTTCCATATATCTGTGAATGCGCTCCATCATCTCTGGAGGAAACCGTCCGGAGTTCGCGCTGACAGGGAATTCGGCGATGTCCTCAAGGTCTTTTTCGGTGTCGCGTTCGAACAGCGGCTTATCGACAGGCGGCACGTCGCGCATGGCGCCGAAGAGGACGATCTTGCCGGCGAGCTTGCCTCTATATTCATCGAAGTCCTTATCACTTTGGATGTTGACGACCGTAACATCGCCTGTGACAGGTCCCGGCGTCGAGGGAGACCAGGGTGTGGCCTGCACGATGAGAACCGCTGTGTCGGGCGTGACCATGCGGGCCCAGGTGTTGAGTTGCTGCCAGCCGAGGCCAAATTCGCCCCAGTCCTCGAGGTGGGCGTTCACGAGACCGATCTTGGTGAGGGTATCGCGGGTCCACTCATTGGCCTTCATGGCGTTCGGAGAGCCTGTGAGGCGGGGGCCGATGTCGTCGGCGAGGGCGGAGGCAAACTCCATCACGTGCGAGTGGTTGAGTCCCTCGTCGCGAATGCGCTGGTACATGTTCAGGTCGAGGTTCTCGGTAGCTGGCTGAACCTGGGCGCAGGGATCGACAGGTGTAGGCGCAGATGGTGCAGTTTTGGATTTTTCTGCTGCGCACAAGGCCATCGCCGCGCAGAGGAAGGGCGCGACGGAAAAGCGGACAACTCGATTCAGCATGGGAAGTGGCTCCGAATGGAGGGTCGTCGAACTGTTGCTCGCCATTCTATGGCATTGAACAGTCAGGACGACCCATTATTTGCGGAACCGAAAGGTGAGGAAGAATGTTAGTCGCTTGTGTCACTGCTGGAGTCGACGCCTGCGGGTAGATCGAGCGCGACCAGGCCGAAACGCGTTTTGCCATCGACAGGCGTCTCAAGCGCGACGATGTGCTGGTGACGCTTGGAGCCAGCTTTAAGCTGCAACTCCCCAGAGAGATCAATGCCATTGTCTCTGCCGTTGAACTTGAACTGGGCATGGTGGCCACTGTCGTTGCAGGTGAGTCCTTCAGACGTGGCCGTTGGAGTACCGACCGGGGCATCGCCATGGCAGGTCAGGACATCGCCATAGCGCTGCAGCGCTTTTTTGTAGAAGGCGACAACCTTGTCCTGGGGATCAGCGGATGAATAGGAAACTGCGCGAACGCGGAGCTGCCACTCGCCAAAGCCCATGTGCACGTCGGCGGATTTGTTGCCTTCCTTGTCTTTGACAATGTCGGAACCCGGATAGATCGGGAGCCCGAGGTCGGAAGCCGTCAGGTCGTTGGTGTCGACGTGAACCCCGCCAAAGGGAGTATCAACCTGCACATTCTTCTCCTGGCCATTGGCGTCCTTGTCCACATGGACCCTGCAACCCGTGGTCCAAGGGGTCAGCGCGAGACCGACCAGCAGCAGTATCGCCTTTTGTTTCATGACATTCGCCCTCTTTGTATGTAGTACGCCCGGACCGTGCAGTTGGTTCCTTGAAAGGTACCCATCAGGGGCAACATCTTTTTACCACTTTTGCCGCAAGGCGGGGTTAGTATCTTCAAGATTGGCCTCGCAGCGAGGAGGCCGGGCAGCTTGTTCGTAAGATGAGCCTTATTGAAAGTAGCCCACGGCTCCAACCCACCCCGAGCCCCGCAGTCGAACCCAAATCTGGCTGGGGAATAAGGGATAGCACGAAAGGATCGACCCTTATGCGTTTGCTTGCTCTCACCAAAGTAAAAGTTCTTCGAGTTCCAGCCGTTTGCGCCGCAGTCCTGGCGGTGGTGTGTGTCGTATCGAGTGCGCAGGACGACCCGCCATACCAAGCTGGGCGCCTGTCGTACGCATCAGGAACCGTATCCATTCAAACGGCCGGGTCAGACGACTGGGGCCAGGCGTATCCCAATCTTCCGCTCAGTCCCGGCGATCGGATCTTTACCGACCAGAATGGCGAAGCCGAGATCCAGGTGGGACAAACATATGTACGCGTCGGCCCGAACACCGATATCACCGTCGTGGATGAGGATGTGAATCTGATCTCGTTTGGCGTGGCGCAGGGATCGGTGCATGTTCACGCGTTTGGATTCTGGCAAGGGCAGAGTCTCGATGTGAGCACGCCCAACGGCGATGCCCGTCTCGGTCAGCCGGGCGAGCTGCGCGCCGACGTGTACCCGGATGAGGGCTCGACCGTCTTCACGTCGATGAATGGCAGCATCGTGATCTCGGGCGCTGGTGGATTCTGGCAGCAACTCGGCAACTGGCAGTCGCTGCAACTGGCAGGGACGAATCCGGTGTCTCCGCAGTGGCTGCAGCCGAATCAGCCTGATGCTCTGGATCAGTTCAGCCAACAGCGAGACGCGGAGATCGTGAATGCTGCCTCCTATCAATATATGAGCCCTGGGATTGAAGGTGCGGCGGATCTGGACGCCAATGGTCAATGGGTGCCGGACAGCGACTATGGCCCGATCTGGTTTCCGCGCAATGTGCCGGCGGATTGGCAGCCCTATCACTACGGACACTGGATCAATCGCGACCCGTGGGGCTGGGTATGGGTGGAAGATGAGTCTTGGGGGTATGCTCCCTTCCATTATGGCCGCTGGGTTTCGTATCGCGGGCGCTGGGGGTGGGTGCCCGGACCGCGTGAGGAGCGCCCGGTGTGGTCTCCCGCGCTGGTGGTTTTCGCAGGCGGTGTGAGCTTCGGAGGCGCGGGTGTATCGGCATGGTTTCCACTGGGCCCTGGCGAGCCGTACAGGCCGTGGTATCGGTGTAGCCCGCACTACATCGACCAGGTCAACATCAGCAACATTCGCGCGAGTCGCGTGATTCACGTGCAGAGAACGTACGTGAACATCGTGAATGTGACCAACATTACTTACGTGAACCGAACGATTGGCGTGACGGCGATGCGACAGGATGACTTTGCTGCGGGCCGTTCAGCGCGCCAGTCGGCTGTGAGTGTGGATCGGCGGCAGTTCGATCATGTGCGAGCGACCGACACTCCTGCGCCGGTTACGATGCGTTCCATCATTTCTCGCCCCGTGGGCCATCCCGTACCGGTGCGCGTTGCCCAGCCGATGTTCATCAACCAGCAAGGCATGCAAATCACAGCGCGGCCGGGAGGAAGGCCGCAGGCGCCGCCAGTACGGCAGATTGAGGCCGTGAGAACGCCGCCAGGACGCACAGTGGCAGCGCCTCCCCCGGGGGCTCGCTATGGAAACCAGGGCAACAACCAGCGTCCGCAGGCCTATCCGGGCGGGCGGCCAGTGCAGCCGAATGACGGCCGGCCGGGTAACTACCAGAACCAGCAACCGGTGAACGACAGCCATGGGCACCAGCCGTCGAACAACAACGATACGCGGCAGCCTCGGGCGATCCAGCCCGTCGAGCCGGGATTCAGGCCATCAGGACATCCGCTGCAGGCACCGAACCAGGACCGCGACGGGAATGCGAATCAGCAGCCCCGAAACGACCAGCCGCAGCAAAATCAGCGGCAAGAGAATGGCTCCCAGCAGATGAATCGTGGTGGTCAGCCTGGAGTTCCCCAGAGCCCGCAGCGTGGCAATAATCAACCGTCAACGGAGTACAAACAGGATTTTGGCCAGGTGCAGCCAAACAAACACGACCGGACAGAGACTGCACCGAGTCGGCCCGAGACGAACACTCCGCCACAACGGCCGAATCCGCCACAGTATCAACCGCAGCAGCGGCAGACGCAGCAGCCGAACACGCGACAGGAGTATGGCCCGCAGCAGATGAACAAGCGGGACGCGCAGCAGCCGCCGAACAAAGACAATGGCAAGAACAA
>Ga0335073_10005470_pt1 | contig 17823 bp, 11 predicted proteins | sample Lox_Sample_22_FD_207093 | JGI IMG/M metagenome (GOLD analysis project Ga0335073, IMG submission 207093) | Soil microbial communities from Loxahatchee National Wildlife Refuge, Florida, United States - Lox_Sample_2.2 | ecosystem: Environmental > Terrestrial > Soil > Wetlands | place: USA...
GGATGTGGGCGAAGTGAGATAAATCGCGTTGTCCACGTCATACAACCGCCCGCAAAAACCTGATAGAATCTATTGAATCCACTCCTCGGAGAGGCGATGCAGGCCATTCTTGCGCTCGAAGACGGGCGCATCTTCCGCGGCGAAGGCTACGGGCACCCCGGCGAATGCCAGGGCGAAGTAGTTTTCAATACTTCCCTAACCGGCTACCAGGAAATCGCTACTGATCCTTCCTATGCCGGGCAAATTGTCGTTCTTACCAATCCGCAGATCGGTAACTACGGAACCAACCAGGCAGATAACGAAGCGACCAAGCCTTTCATCGAGGGCCTGATCGTGCGCGAATTCTCGGCGATCAGTTCAAACTGGCGCTCGGAGCAGGTCACCGATGAGTACATGGAGCGCTACGCCGTTCCTGTTCTGGCGGAGATTGATACTCGCGCCCTGGTTCGCCATCTGCGCACGAACGGCGTGATGCGGGGCGTGATCTCGACGACCGAGACCGATACGGACCGGCTGATCCAGAAGGCACGTAGCATTCGCAAGATGGACGGGACCGATCTGGCCAAGGTGGTTTCGACGAAGTCGGTGTACGGATTCAATGCTGAAGACAGCCGGAATCAGACGGGCGATCCGTTGCTGCCCGGGTGCGAAGAGAAACCGCCGCTCCATGTGGTCGCATATGATTTCGGCATCAAGCAGAATATTCTCCGTATGCTCACGAGAGAGAGCTGCAATGTGACGGTAGTGCCGGCGGAAACCGCGGCGGCCGACGTGATGTCGCTGAAGCCGGACGGCGTGTTCCTTTCCAACGGGCCCGGCGATCCTGAGCCAGTGGACTATGCTGTCAAAGCCATTCGCGACATGATGGGGCGCGTGCCGGTTTTTGGCATCTGCCTCGGGCATCAGCTTTGCGGATTGGCTCTTGGGGGCCGGACCTACAAGCTGAAATTCGGACACCACGGTGGAAATCACCCGGTGCGCAACAACAACACGGGCAAGGTAGAGATTACGGCGCACAATCACAACTTCGCCGTCGATCCTGACTCGATCAACGCCAACGACGTCGATCTAACTCACGTCGACCTGAACGACCAGACGCTTGAAGGACTTCGGCACAAGACGCTGCCGCTGTTCAGCGTGCAATACCACCCCGAAGCCGCGCCGGGGCCGCACGATTCGCACTATTTGTTCCGCGATTTCCGCAAGATGATGGAGGAGTGGAAGGGATGACATTTTCCATGTGCGGAAAGATTGGCATTTCAAGACAGCGGGGCTTTTGGCTCCGCTGTTTTTTGGGTGCGGCAAGCTGGATTTTCTTCTGCACAACCGGAGCCAATCTACTGAATGGGCAGGTTGACATTCCCGGGCCGGAGCGGCTGACGCATGTTGAGGGAGTCGTGGTGAATCCAGCGGGACACCCCGCGCCGAACATGTCAGTCTCGCTGGTCCGGGATGACAAGGTTGCATACCAAACTAAGACTGACATCTCCGGGAAATTCCGGTTCGAGCATGTTACTGGGCAGTACACGTTCAAGATAGCGAGGTCACAGTTTGCTCCAGCGTCGCGGGAAATCGTCGTGACGGATGAGGTTGTAACCGCTCTGGAACGGAAGAAGCTTTATGTAATTCTTGGACCGGGCCAATGCGAGGATGCCTGCTCGTGGGTGTTGACGAGCAAGCGTGATTTCGACCGGGAACTTCACAAACATTGAGTTAGGAATTGTCGAAGAAATGCCACGTAGAAATGACATTCAGAAGATTCTCGTGATCGGGTCGGGTCCGATCGTGATCGGCCAATCGGCCGAGTTCGACTACTCCGGCACGCAGGCCTGCAAGGCTCTGAAGCAGGAGGGCTACGAGGTTGTGCTGGTGAATTCAAACCCGGCCACCATCATGACCGATCCCGAACTCGCCGACCGCACCTACATCGAGCCGCTGACGCGCAGCTACATCGAAGAGATCATCCGCATCGAGAGTGAGATGCTGGGACCGGGTTCGGGCAAGTTCGCGCTTCTTCCCACAGTAGGTGGACAAACCGCGCTCAATCTTGCTGTCGATCTGTCGGATGCCGGAATTCTCGATCGCTACAATGTCGAGCTGATCGGCGCCAAGCTCGAGCCCATCAAGAAAGCGGAAGACCGTCTTCTCTTCAAGGATGCAATGATCCGCATCGGTCTCGAGGTGGCGAAGTCGGCTCTGGTGAACAATCTGCGCGACGGTCTGGACTTTGCTGGAAAGATCGGTTTTCCCGTCCTGATTCGGCCAAGCTTCACGCTGGGTGGTTCTGGCGGCGGCATTGCTTACAATCGCGAAGAATTGATGGAGATTCTGGCGCGCGGACTTGATCTTTCACCGGTGCACGAGTGTCTGATCGAAGAGAGCATCCTGGGCTGGAAAGAATACGAGCTCGAGGTCATGCGCGACCTTGCCGACAACGTCATCATCATCTGCTCGATCGAGAACTTCGATCCCATGGGCGTGCACACTGGCGATTCCATCACCGTCGCTCCGGCCCAAACGCTCACCGATCGCGAGTACCAGAAGATGCGCGACGCGGCGATTGCAGTGATGCGTGAAATCGGTGTCGAGACTGGCGGATCGAATGTGCAGTTCGCGGTGAACCCGGCGAATGGACGAATGATCGTGATCGAAATGAATCCCCGCGTGTCGCGGTCGTCGGCGCTGGCTTCAAAGGCTACCGGTTTTCCGATTGCGAAGATTGCGGCAAAGCTGGCCGTGGGCTACACGCTCGATGAGATTCCGAACGACATCACCCGCAAGACTCCCGCCTGCTTCGAGCCAACCATCGATTATGTGGTTGTCAAGATTCCGAAATGGCAGTTTGAGAAGTTTCCCGGAGCTGATGACACGCTCGGTCCACAGATGAAATCCGTGGGTGAAGTGATGGCGATGGGGCGCACGTTCAAGGAGGCGCTGATGAAAGCCTGGCGTGCGCTTGAAACCGGCAAAAAGACCGGCACCGAAGTCCTGGAGCCGCGTCGCTTGACACAGATGCTGGTTACGCCGCGCCCCGAGCGCCTGGGCTACATCCGCTTTGCTTTCGAACGCGGCATGAGCGTGCGCGAAGTCGCAAGGCAGACCGGGATGGACCCCTGGTTCCTGTTCCAGATTCGCGAAGTCACGCTGGCTCAGCAATCCCTTCATGACGTTACTCCAGACCAGATTACCGCGGAGCATATGCACAAGTTGAAGCGCTACGGCCTCAGTGACGAGCGCATCGCAACCGAGTGGAAACTGGATGGCCATGACGGTGTGAAGCGGGTAAGGGAACTGCGCGAAGGCAAAGGAATCCGACCAGTATTCAAGCTCGTAGATACCTGTGCTGCAGAGTTCGAGTCGATGACTCCGTATCTGTACTCGACCTACGATGAAGAGGACGAGGCGCCGCCAACCGACAAGCCGAAGATCATCATTCTCGGCTCGGGACCGAATCGCATCGGGCAGGGAATCGAGTTCGATTACTGCTGCTGCCACGCGGCCTTCGCGCTGAAAGAGGACGGCTACGAAACCATCATGGTGAACTGCAACCCTGAGACGGTCTCGACCGATTACGACACTAGTGACCGGCTCTACTTTGAGCCGCTGGTGCTGGAAGACGTGCTCGCGGTTTACAACCATGAAGCGCAGTCGGGCGCGAAGGTTGGCATGATTGTGCAGTTCGGTGGCCAGACACCGCTCAACCTGGCGCAGCGCCTTCTTGCGGCCGGCGTTCCAATCATTGGCACATCGCCGGATTCCATCGATCTCGCGGAAGACCGGAAGCGGTTTGGGAAATTGCTCGAAGATCTCAAAATTCCGCAGCCGGCGGGCGGAACGGCGACGAGTGTCGAGCAGGCTCTCGAAGTTGGAGAACGAATTGGATATCCGGTGCTGGTGCGCCCCAGCTATGTGCTGGGCGGGCGCGCGATGGTGATTGCATACGATGCCCATGCGGTTGCCGAGTATATGAAGCAGGCCGTCGAGTATTCGCAGGAACGCCCAGTGCTGGTCGACCATTTCCTTGAGAATGCAGTGGAGGTTGATGTCGATGCGCTGTGCGATACCGAAGATGTCGTTATCGCCGGGATTATGCAGCACATCGAAGAAGCCGGCATTCACTCCGGTGATTCAAGCTGCGTGCTGCCAGCCGTCAGCATTCGAGAAGCGACACTGAAGACAATTCGCGAGCACACACGCAAACTGGCGCTTGCCCTGAAAGTGGTCGGCCTGGTGAATCTCCAGTTTGCGATTCAGCGCGATGGAGATGGACAGGATCATGTCTACGTCATCGAAGTGAATCCCCGTGCTTCGCGAACGGTGCCATACGTATCGAAAGCGACCGGCGTGCCGCTGGCCAAAATTGGCGCGCGGCTCATGACTGGTCGCAAGCTACGTGAATTGCTTCCGGAACAGGTTGCATCGGGCAAGGATCTGGAAACCGGAACGCACTACTACGTGAAGTCGCCGGTTTTCCCCTGGAACAAGTTCGGCGGTGTCGACACGGTGCTCGGACCGGAGATGAAATCGACCGGTGAGGTGATGGGCGTGGCCGCCAGTTTCGGTGAGGCGTTTGCGAAGGCGCAGTTATCGGCTGGTCAGCTTCTTCCCGCACGCGGCAACGTGTTTTTCACCGTGAATGACCATGACAAGCCAGCTGCCGTGGACCTGGCTAGACGTTGCGCAGAACTGGGGTTTCACATTGTAGCCACGGAAGGCACCGCGAACGTGCTGGAACGCGCTGGGCTCGCGGTGGAACGCGTTTTCAAGGTGAAGGAAGGCCGGCCAAATGTTGTCGACCTGATCAAGGGCGATCGAATTCAGCTCATCATCAACACGCCGCGCGGACAAGATACGTTCTTCGATGAAAAGGCAATTCGACGTGCTGCAGTTCTGGCTCGCGTCCCTACAATTACGACGATCGCTGCAGCTCAGGCCGCGGTGGAGGGAATTGCCGCCATGCAGCAGCCCAGCATCACGGTTTACGCGTTGCAGAATCTCCATGCCGAATTCGCGGTTCAGGATTGAGCCGCGAACAGGTCTAACGAGGCTGACGAACTTTGTGCCACTACAATGGAACCATGCTGATTGAGGGCGTCTACGCGGCCGTCACCACGCCGTTTTATCCAGATGAGCGTGTGTACTATCGCAAGCTCGAAGCGAATGTCGCACGCTATTCGCGCAGCAAGCTGGCCGGGATGGTCGTGCTGGGCTCGACTGGAGAAGCACCCGCGCTTGACGATACTGAGACCAAAGATGTGCTGCGGACTGCGGCCGAAGCTGCAGCCCCGGAGAAGGTTCTAATTGCCGGCGTAAACCGCGAAAGCCTCCATTCTGTCCTGGAGCTCGCTGAGGTTGCCGCAAAATACCGGTACGACGCGGTTCTGGTGCGGACGCCGACCTACTATGCAACGCAGATGACTCCGGGAGTTGTTGCCAATTACTTCCGCGCGGTCGCGGATCGTTCACCGCTGCCGGTTGTGCTCTATAACATTCCTCGCTGCGTGCCTTATCAGATCCCCGTGGAGATGGTGGCTGAGCTCGCGCATCACCCAAACATCATCGCGATCAAAGACTCGAGCGGGAGCCTGGAGCGGATTAAGGAAATCGTGGCAGCCACGCGCAGCGCACCCAAACGGACGGTCACGGTCACGCCGGTGTTTGAGGCTGTTACCGAGAGGATGACGCTTGCCACTGTAGCGCAAGCATCCACGTTTGTGTCAGCCACTGACCTCACAGGCGGACCCGCCCTTGCGGTTGCGCCGCCGGTGGCTCCGCTTAAAACGCGCAGCAGGGAAGTCGGGTTTCAGGTGTTAACGGGATCGGCTGCGATTATTCTGCCCTCTCTCGAAGCGGGGGCGTCTGGAGCGATTCTCGGCTTTGGCGCCTGTGCTCCTGAGGCTTGCTACGAGGTGTATTTTGCCTGGAAGGATCGCGATCCAAAGCTCGCAGCGGAAAAGCAGCTACGAATCCTGAAACCGAGCCAGCGCATCACAGCGGAACTTGGAATCAGTGCAGTCAAGTACGCCTGCGACTTCAACGGCTTCTGGGGCGGGTATCCGCGGCAGCCGTTGCTGCCCCTGACGGCCGAGCAAAAGGCCGACGTGGAGACACTGCTCGCCGAAATCAGGAACTGAGGCGGGACAGCACCTGCCGCCGGTTAGATGTTCTCGACCTTCTTGTTCTTGAGCGATTGACCAACGTGGATCGGAGGGTATTCGCAATCGGCGAACACCCACTCGCGGTTTTTGCCGTCCATGATGGTGGAGTCGAAGAGAACAACGGTCCTGCAGTGCGCGCACCGGAAGCCGAGACAGCCCTTGTCCCAATTTGGCTTCTTAAACCATCCCAGGTCTGCGGGGCCGACTTTCAAGGTACTCCGGCAACTTCCGCAGACAACTTTCTGAGCCCATTCCTCTCCGATTGAGATGATCTCCATAGCGGTTCCTCTTGAGCGCGGTGCGCGTTGATTCGGGGTGTTAGGGATTGTAATCGACTACACAAGAATTTCGATCCACAGGTTGTGCGCGCTCAGATCGTAGACGCGGGACTCAGAGGGGCCGGGGGCAAGACAGTTCGTTGAGGTCCTGTGGCACAAGGGCAAAGGAAGGTGCGCGAGTGATAGAAGGCACATTTGACACACCTCCAGCTTTTGGACTCACGATGTCCGATAACAGATATTCTGTCTACTGCAAATATAACTTCGACTTCGAACGGTATCCATCGAAGAGATCAAGACTTACGAACCGCGCTTCCCTGGCGGGTAGTCTTCCATCCAGGGGCAGCCTAGGACCGGGGCGGCAGCGGCTCTGCGCGATTTTCGTTTCGTGCGACAGCGTGACATGCATTCATCGATCGTCAGGAGTAAAACTAGAAGGACGATCTTTCCTTCATGTCCAAAGCTCCAGCTGAATCTACTCGGCCCGCGAAGCGGCCTTTCTTGAGAACGGTGTCGCCTGGCATCGCTGTAGTTCTGCTGTGCGCCTTCGCCGTGCCTGCAATTTTGAACCTAGCGATGGGAGCACGTGACCGGTGGTTACGTCCGCCGCCGGGCACGTTCTTCACTGTGGACGGCGCGAGGATGCATCTCAACTGCACCGGAGCGGGGTCGCCGACGGTGGTTCTCGAGTCAGGACTGGGGGATGATTTCCTGCAATGGCGGAAGATCCAACCAGCGCTGTCACAAATCACGCGTGTCTGTTCGTACGATCGTGCCGGATATGGCTGGAGCGATCGGCGCCCAGGACCGCGCGATTCGATCCATATCGCCGACGAACTTCATTCCCTGCTTGAGCAGGCTGGAATTTCCGGCCCGATCATCCTGATGGGACACTCGGCTGGCGGCCTGCACATCCGGCAATACGCCACAAAGTATCCGACGAATATTGTTGGGATGGTTTTTGTGGATGCGAGCACTCCAGCACAGGTAAACGTGCTGCCCGCGGAACTTGTAGCTCCGGATAATTTGCGAGTGCCGGAGATCGAAACGGTATTCGGCATTCCGCGGATTCGCGGAAGGTGCGGACAGCACGAGTGGACCGGAATGGGAACGGTTCCATCGGATTCGCTTCAGGATGTTGCGCTGATGAAAGCCGACGATTGTCAGTTGTCTGTGCTCACCACAACGGGTCGGGAGTGGAATGACTTCCGATCGGACTGCGAAGAGGTGGCTGGGACAGGTCCGTTCGGGGATTTGCCGATCTTGATTTTTTCAGAAGATCCGCAATACAGGCCGTCATTCTGGGAGCCGGCGCGGCTCTTCCCTGTTTTTTCGAAGACGTGGAACTCGCTTCAAGACGGATTGAAGGGACTCTCAACGCGAAGCCGTCGAATCATCGCAAAGCGAAGCTCGCACTACGTGCAGATCGATCGACCAGAACTGGTGATTGCGGAGGTAGGGCATTTCATCCGTTCCATTCAGGGGCTGCAGCCGCAAGCAGCGGTCTATGGCACGACAACGACGGAGTAGTTCCCTGCTTTCTTGGTCGGTGCTGAAGAATCTCCCAAATAGAATGAGCCGGTCCAAGATGGACCGGCTCGTATCTTTCTGCTGAAGACCCATTAGAAAATGATCTTCGCCGAGAGTTGCGTGTTGTATGGTTCGCCGGAGCCGATGCCGGGCGCGCCGTAGGAGACACCGATGGTCGACGTGCTCCAACCAAATGCGCCAGAGGCAAGGGCGTTAACCGGCTGGGCAAGGTTGACGTGATTGAGGACGTTGAACATCTCCACGCGGAACTGCATCTGTACCCGTTCCTTGTAGAGTGGAGTGTTCTTCAGCAGCGAGAGATCCACGTCTTCAAAGCCGGGTCCGGTGATCTGGTTGCGTCCCAGGTTGCCATAGGTCCCAAGCGCCGGTTCGGTAAAGCTGTTCGGGTTGAGGTACTGTGCGAACGCGTGTTGTTGTATGGAGCGGTCGCTGTTGATGGCTGGACCAGTGATGCTGGCGCGATCCTCGAACTCGCCGGTGCCGCTGTTGTCCAGGTAAGTGAGCACGTTGACCGGCTCGCCGTTCTGGAACTTGAGAATGCTGTTGACCTCCCAGCCGTGCGTCAGTGCCTTTGCACCGTGCGCGAAGGCAGGGATTGCATAGTTGAGATATGCGGAGAAGTGGTTGCGGATATCCTGGTTCGCGCTGCCCCAGTCTCCCTTGAGATTGAACGAGTTCTGTGGGAGGTTGTTGAACGCGGTGGAGTCATCAAGATTGTGGCTCCAAGTGTAAGCGAACTGGCTGTTAAACCCGTGCCACGCACTGCTCCGCAGCGTAACCTGCATCGCGTTGTAGCTGGATGAGGCAGCTGAGGTCACCTGGTTGATGATGCCAAAGTTGGGGTACTGGCTAAAGTAGGGTCGCGTGGACTGCTGATAGGGGAACGTGTTTCCGTTTACCGTTACCGTTGCGGGGTTCTGGTCGCCTCCCAGAGCGTTCTGGTTGATGTCCTCTAGAACGAGGTTATGCCGGCTGGTAGTGCCTACGTAGCCGATGTTCAGAAGCCAGGCCCGGCTAATGCTCTGCTCGAGGTTCATTCCGAACATCTCAACGTAAGGAGTTTTGAAGTTCGGGTTGACCGAGTAGATAGAGACGATGTTACTGCCGGTGGGCTGCCCCTGGGCGGCCGTAAAAATCGGGGTCGTCTGGTTCAACGTCCACACGGGTGTCAGGGGACTGGATGCATATTCCACGATCGACTCGTTCGGCTGGCTGCCGACAGGGTTGTTGTTGGCACCGCCGGAACCGCCGTTGGGAATGCCGATATTGCCAAAGAAGGCCTGACCTGCGGGCTGGTCATAGTAGATGCCGTAGTTGGCACGAAGAACGGTCCCCGGGTGCACCTGATAGGACAGGCCGAAACGCGGTGAGAGGTCGACCTTGTTGCTGTTGTAGATGTAGGGAGAGCTTGAACCGCCACCGGCGACTACGAGACCGCCGTTGTTGGGGTCGAAGTAGGAGAGGTTGGGATCGTTGGTATAGAAGGGTTGCTGGTAGTCGTAGCGCAGGCCGAGGTTAAGATTCAGTTTCGGCGTCACCTGCCAGGAATCCTCCGCGAAACCAGTTCCGGTGTGCGTGTAAATGAAACGCTCCTGGGTGCCAAGCGTAATTGATGATGAAGCTGAATAGCCAGCCATGAAGTCGGCGAGATTCAGCACGTTCGAGTCGGTGACGGAGGCATCGTTTGCCCATGGTCCGAGAATGCCGGCGGTACCGAAATTGAAGGCGCCTCGAGCACCCCAGTTGTAATAGAGATCGATGTAGGCGCGTCGATACTCAAGACCGAAGCGGATCTGATGCTTCCCTACTGTCCAGGAAAGCGTGTCTGCAAGCTGGCCGCTGATGTCGTTGCGGCCCGAGGTTGGCGTCACTCCGATCGAGTCGAATCCGTTGATGAGGATCTGCGGAGCGCCGGAGAGGCTCGCGCCGGTGTTGAGACCCGCTAGCGTCAAGGGATTCTGGCTGTGGTTTTGATCGGCAAAGTCTTGCATGAAGTAGCTGACGCCGGCGGCAACCTGGTTGCTCAGGCTGGGGCGGAGGTTGTAATTCCAGACCACGTCGAAGTTCTGGATGTGCGAGGGAACGGTCTGGAAGTATTCCGGCAGGTAGGAGCAGACAAAAACGCAGCTGGGAGCATCGGCGTAGCCCTGGCCGAAATACCAGCGTTCCGAGAGGTGGTTCTTGTCGCTGAGGTTCTGGTCGAAATGAACGACTGCGTTGTGGCTGTAACCGGCCTGCGGAGCCGAACTGGAGTAGTTACCGGGTTGGGCGGGAAGGTTGGCAATGTCGGTCGGGTCCCAAAGCGTGCTGAGGATATTCTGTGAGACCTGGCTGGGCTGGACACCATACTTGCTCAATTCTGCGAGTGCCAAGGCCTGGTAAGCCGGCGAGGGTTCGGTCACAGTGTTCGGCTCGCCGATGACGAACTTCTGCTCTTCGTAGGTGAGGAAGAAGAAGTCCTTATCGCGCCAAAAGGGTCCTCCCACCGATCCGCCATAATTCTGATTGCGGAGCGGTTGCTCTGGCGAGCCAGGCTGCACGAAGGGCGACAAAACGGCCAGAGCTTCGTTGCGGTTGTAGTAATAGGCCGTGCCGTGAAGCTGGTTGGTGCCGGACTTGGTGGTGATGTTCAGGTTGCCACCGGGGCTGCGTCCAGATTCGCTGTTGCCGGTGGTCTGGAGCGAATACTCATCGAGTGCGTCCATCGGATAGACAACACCTGCGATGCCGCTGATGCCGCCCTGGTTGACGGCATCGACCTGAAGATAGAGGTCGTTGTTGTCGGTGCCGTCGATGGTGTAGTTAATCTGGTCGTTGCGCGTGCCGTTCACTGACCCGTTGTTGTTGTAGCCGGCGAATGCCGGCGAGGTGCCGAGAAGCTGCGTAAAGTCGCGGCCATTCAGTGGCACATCCTGCAACGCGGTTGAGGCGAGCGTTGTGGTCTGCGTAACCGTGGTTGTGTCGAGCGAAAGGGCGTCGGCGGATACTTCGACGGTGGCAGCCTGCTGGGCCACGCTCAGCTTAACCGGGAGAGTAAAGATCTTGCCGGCTAGCAGTTGGACGCCAGTAACATCAGTTGCTTGAAAGCCCGTGGCTTCAACCTTGATGTTGTAAGAGCTCGCGGGAAGATCAGTGAACGCAAATTCGCCTGCGCCAGAGGATACCGTCGCGCGAACGGCAGAGGTGGCTACGTCGGTGGCCGTTACCTTTGCACCCGGAACAACGGCACCTGACGGGTCCGTGACTGTGCCGTTAATGGTGCCGCGGAACGTCTGCGCCAACGACGACACAGAGAACAGCAGTAACAGGGCGAGCAGGACGGGGAGAGTCCGCTGCCATGTTCGATTCGTTTGCATAACTCCTCCTTGAAATACATCAACTGGTTCGATTGGTCTGCACTGCGGGAACGATGGGGATCCAACATCGATCAGCCGCAGTTTTCATTTGCGTTTCCGAGAGCCCCGGCTCGCGTTGGGACTAGGGGCAGGTAAAACTTTGGGAACACACTTGCGACTACCTCGATTTTTGGTTTTGCGGGGAATTCTGATACAGCCGAACGACTCGTCCCTTAGGAAGAGCTGACGTGAAAGTCGCTCCTCAAGACGCAGGGATCAAATCGAGTTCGCTCCATAAACTGTATGTAAACCTTTTTCGATTTTGAATCGAAAAAGCTGTTGAACGTGGCTAGAAAGGCTCCGCTGCGCAGAGACGACAGGGGAATGAGCAACTGCGCAGAACCTCGGCCCTTATTGACATTACTTTAATGATATCAGCAGGGAGGGCACTGTCAGTCGACCGGCCGGCGACCGGGCCAGCAAAGCCCAGTGAATTGCAGCTACAATTCAAAAGTTTGAAGCAGCCTGAAGACGATGTGACAAATGCAGGCGAGCCTTGCCTACATCTTGTAGCGGCCGAGGTCCTCGTCATTGAGACCCTCGAGCCAGCCGCGAAGTTCGTCGGCGGTGGGTCCTTCAGGCGGACCGGACATGTTGAGCTTGGCAGACTGCAGAACGTGCTCGGCGACGTAGATCGGGCAATCGGCGCGCAACGCCAGCGCGATAGCATCCGAAGGACGCGCGTCGAGGGTCATTAATTCCCCGTCCTGGCGAATCCACAGCGCAGCGAAGAACGTATCATCCTTAAGCTCTGTAATTACGATCTTTTCAAGCTGCGCATTCATGTGTCGCATGAGGTTTCGCGTCAGATCATGAGTCATGGGGCGCGGAGCCGATACTTTCTCGATCTCGATGGCTATCGCGTTGGCTTCGAATATGCCAACCCAGATCGGCATTACGGTGTCGGAGCCGACCTCTTTGAGGACGACGATCGGCATGTTCGTAGATGGATCCATCATCAAACCGCGGATTCGTACTTCGATGTCCATAGTTACCCTCCGCAAATCGCCCCACCGACGCGAACCCTTTGGTGGAAACCCGATGGCTATCCTATTAGACTGCCTCGCCCACGAGACTGTTCGGATAGGTTTGAGTGATTTTGACCCGCATATAGGTGCCTGGGGCCGGTGCAATCGGTACGGAACTGGTGAAATTGACAGATTTATTCTGTGAGCTGCGCCCAGCAATCTGTCCCCGGGTGGGGTTTAGACCCTCCACCATCACTTCCATTTCCTCTCCTAAGTGGTTGGCATAATTAGCACGTTGGATCTCGCGCTGCCGATCGAGCACAACCTGAAGCCGTTTTGCTTTTTCCGTGTCAGGGATCGAGTCAATCATCGTGAGCGCAGGCGTGTTCGGACGGCCGGAGTACTTGAAACCAAAGACGCAATCGTATTGCACTTCCTGAAGAAGGTCCATGGTCTGGATGAAGTCCTCAGGCGTTTCGCCGGGAAAGCCAACGATGATGTCCGTAGAGAGCGAAATTTTTCGCTTCGCCGATTTGATCCACGCGATGCGCTCGAGATACCAGTCGGAGGTGTATTCACGGGCCATCATCTTGAGCACGCGCGAAGAGCCGGATTGTACTGGAAGATGCACGTGGTTGCAGAGGTTTGGAAACGCATCGATGGCATCGACGATGTCCCGTGTAAAGTCACGCGGGTGACTGGTGGTGAAGCGAACACGACGAATGCCCGGAACCTGGCCGACGGCGGCGAGCAATTCCGCAAAGCTCAACTTCCCTTCCGGGTCGCGATAGCTGTTCACGTTCTGTCCGAGGAGTTGAATCTCGGAGTAACCCTGATCAGCGATGCGGTGTGCTTCGGCTAAAACAGACGACGAAGTGCGGCTCCGCTCTTTGCCACGGGTGTACGGGACGACGCAGTAGGCGCAGAACTTGTCGCAGCCTTCGATGATAGTGATGTAGCCGCGGTAGGGATTCTGGCGCGAAGTGAATTCAGTTTCGAAGGTTTCGTCGGTCTGACGGTCGTCCAGCCCGGTGATGCGCGTCTCTCCCGCTTCGAGGCGGCCTAGCATCTCCGGCAACTTTCGATAAGAGGCCGAGCCGGAGACGAGCGAGACATAGGGCGCGCGCTCGAAGATCTTCTCGCCTTCCTGCTGGGCAACGCAGCCGAGGACGCCAAACCGCTTGCCGGCCTTTTGGAGCTTCTTGTAGTCGTTGAGACGGTGAAAGACCTTTTGCTCTGCTTTGTCGCGGATGGAACAGGTGTTGTAGAGGATCAGGCCCGCCTCTTCTTCGGTTTCGACCTGACGATAGCCCTCGTGCAGAAGTGTGCCAATAACCTTTTCGGAGTCATGGGCATTCATCTGGCACCCGAAGGTCTCAAGGAAGAAGGTTTTCTCAGGCGCCATAGCAAGTTTGAGTATAGAGCATTTGAAGACAGGGATTCGGACTGAGGACAAGCGACCAAGGGACATAGGGTCAGAGGAACTTCGAGGCCGCGGGCAGATCGTTCGATTCTGGACAAGGAATTGCGGAATCGTACACCGCCGAATGAGCAGGACCCGACGTCCAGGAACTTCAAATCAACAACTTGCATCGGAATCGCATTGGGCTTTGACTTGCTCAAAATCATCAAAGGCAGGCCCTTGCCTGAGAGATGGTGATTCGGTTTGGCCTTGCCGCCGAGTCTGCCTCGCGATCTCACGTTCAAGGAGCATCCGTGAAGACTATCCTCAACGACATTCGTTTTGGTTTGCGGCAGCTGCTCAAGATGCCCGGCTTCACGCTGACGGCGATCGTTTCGCTGGCACTCGGCATCGGAGCCACAACCGCCGTCTTCAGCGTTGTGTATGCCATCCTGATGAATCCCTATCCCTATGCGGCCCCGGACCGCATGGTCCACACCAGCCTGATCATGTCCAATGGGAAGCCGATCGATTTCATTGGAATCACGCGTCCGCAATGGCAACAGCTGCGCAAGTCTCCGGTGGTGGAAGACTCATTCCTGCAGGGCGGGCAGAACATGACGATCAGCGGGAGCGAGTTTCCCGAGGACGTGCTCGGGGTGACGATAAGTTCGAACGGGTTCAATTTTCTCGGGGTCCCCGCGGCTTTGGGCCGAACGATCCAGCCCTCGGACGCGATCGACGGTCAGGATCCAGCGCCGGTGGTGGTTCTCGGATACAAGTTCTGGCAGCGGCACTTTAACGGTGACGCGAGTGTCATTAGCAAGACCCTGCAACTGGATCATCAGAATTTCACAATCGTCGGCGTGGCTGGCGAGCGGTTTGCCTGGGGCGACGGTGACGTCTACCTGCCGCTGAAGATCACCGGAGACCAGGCCACGACGTACTACATCGGAACGAGATTGAAGCCGGGCATATCTCATGCGCAGGCTGATGCCGCGCTGCAGCCTCTGTACGCAGAGTTCCTGCACGAGACGCCAAACGTATATCCTCCGGGCAAACTGATGAGGGTTCACGTGGTGGGCCTGAACGAGCAGTTTGTAAAGGACCTGGGGGGGACCTTGTATCTTCTGTTCGGCGCGGTTGCGCTGCTGCTGCTGATTGGCTGCGGGAATGTATCGATTCTGCTGCTGGCGCGGGCGACGGCGCGGCAGCACGAGTTTGCGGTGAGGGCGGCGATCGGCGCGAGCCGGTCAAGGATTGTCCGTCAATTGCTGACGGAAGCCCTGCTGCTGTCGATTACCGGAGCGGGACTGGGGCTGGCATTGGCCTACAAGACGACTTCGCTGATCGCGGCTAATCTGCCTGAGTTTTCGTTTCCGCACGAGGCGGCGATTCAGATCAATGTGCCCGTGCTGATCTTTTGCGTGGTTGTAGCGGTGAGTACCGGCGTGCTGTTCGGGTTGTGGCCGGCCTGGCGACTCTCGAGACCCGAAGTCAGTCAAGTGATGCAGTCAAATACGCGCAAGACAACCGGCGATGTGCGCGGGCGAAGAATGCATGCAGTGCTGATTGGCGGTCAGATTGCGCTGACGCTATTGATGCTGTCGGGTGCGGGTGCGGCGATTGACGGCTTTCTGCACTTGGCGCATATGAAGCTCGGCTACGATCCACACAATGTGATGTCGGTCGGAATTCCGGTGCACGACGGCGCCTACAAAACATGGGCGGAACGCGCGGCGTACTTCGAGCAATTATTTGCGAAGGTGGCGCAGGTTCCGGGAGTGAGGATGGCCGCCGTATCGAGCAATGCGACGCCTCCATCCAACGGATTCAACACCAAGTTCGAGATTATCGGCAAACCGTCATCGGAAGATCAGACATTCAACTTCAACATGGTGAGCAAGGAATATTTCCTGGTGTTGCGTATTCCAGTTGTACAGGGACGCCTGTGGGATAAGGATGAGACAAACCGGGGAGCGACGCTTGCGGTGGTGAATCAGACTTTTGTGAAGCGTTACTTCCCTTTGGGCGATGTTCTTGGGCACACGTTCACCTTGCCCGTGTTGAAGTCTCCGCCACCTGGCCTGGTCCATTCACCGGGTGTCGAAAAGGGATTTCTGATTATCGGAGTTGTGGGCGACAAACTCGATGATGGTTTGACTGGTCCGATCAAACCTGAGGCTTTTGTTCCTTACACCGCGGTGATGGGTGGGTTTACACAGATCCTGGTACGCTCGGACGGACCGCCGCTGGCTTTACTGCACTCGATCCGAACCTCTATTACCGCAGTCGACGCGAATCAGCAGACGATCAACGATGTTAAGGACCTGGAGCACTGGATTTCCCGTATGCCGGAGTATGCGCGCGGACAACTGGTAGCGTGGCTCTTCGGTGCTTTCGCATTTCTGGCACTGGCGCTGGCGGCGGTTGGACTGTACAGCGTTGTGGCCTATACGGCAGTCCAGCGGACGAACGAGTTCGGAATTCGGATAGCGCTGGGAGCAGACCGCGCGCATGTACTAGGCCTCGTGTTCCGCTCAACCGCCGCGAGCGTGGGAGCAGGAATTGCAGCCGGGGTGATACTCACCCTTGCTCTGAACAAGGTTATGGCGGCGTGGGCCGCAGAGAGCGTCCGCGATCCGATGCTTCTGCTTGGGGCGACAGTCGCGCTCTCAATGGTGGCGACGCTCGCCTGTCTCATTCCTGCGTGGCGCGCAGCCGGGGCTGACCCGGTGAAGGCCATTCGATATGAGTGAATTAGCGAAGGCCGGTATGCAGATAAGACAGTAATGCAGCCATCTGCGCATCATCGAAGCGGCCGGCAAATGCAGGCATCAATCCCTTCCCGGCGAGCACGGTTTGTTTGACCTGGGAATCGGTGTCGGGAAGACCACTGGGAAGGGTCGCGCGCTTGAATAGATCGTGCAGATCGGGTGGGACTTTCTTGAGGGCGAGATCGTTGTCGCGATGGCAATGAGCACAGCGAACCTCGTAGAGATGCCGTCCTTCCGCCTGCTGCGGAGTAAGTTCGGGCGCGCTGTGGCATCCGGCCAAGGCGAGAGCTCCAACGAAAAGAGTTGCTGCTATAGGGAAAACCTTCGGGGGACGCGGAAAGAAGTTCGGCGGGAGAATCATCTATCTCCATTTTAGAGTGGCTGGCGGTTCTGTATGCTGATGCCATGACACTTCCCTCTCTGGCTCGCATCCGCGAGGCGCAGGAAATCCTTTATCGCTACATGCCAGCAACGCCGCAGTATAGCTGGCCGTTGATCAATCAGCGCCTAGGCGCAGAGGTGTGGATCAAACACGAGAACCATACTCCGGTGGGTGCATTCAAAATTCGCGGCGCGCTTATTTATCTTGAGTGGCTTCGAAAGGAAGGTTCCACATCAAGGGGCGTGGTTGCGGCGACACGCGGAAATCATGGACAAGGCGTGGCCATGGCGGCACGGTTGCACGAGATTGCCTGCGCAATTGTGGTTCCGCACGGGAACAGCATTGAGAAGAATCGGGCGATGAAGGCGCAGGGTGCGGAATTGGTGGAGCACGGAGCTGATTTTCAGGAGTCGCTGGAGTTTGCCCGCGTACTGGCGCAGGAGCGTGGGTTCGCGATGGTGGACTCGTTTCATGAACGGCTGGTAATGGGGACCGCGACTTATGCTGTGGAGTTCCTTGAAGCGGCGGGGCAACTTGATCGCGTGTATGTGCCGATCGGGCTCGGGTCATCGATCTGTGGCATGTCTGCTGCCCGGAACGCGCTTGGGTTGAAGACGGAGATTGTGGGCGTCGTCGCTGCGGAATCGCCATCGTACGCGCTGAGCTTTGCCGAGCGCAAAGTGGTGGATGCGCCGGCGCGGACCGCGATTGCTGATGGGCTTGCCTGCCGGACTCCGAATGCCGCGGCGATGGAGGTCATCTGGGAAAATGTGGCACGAATTGTTGGGGTGACGGACGAGGAGATCGAAAGCGCCATGCGAGCGATCTACCAGGATACGCACAATCTGGCCGAAGGTGCAGCGGCCGCTGCGCTGGCCGGAGCAATCCAGGAGAAGGAGAATCGCGGAAAGC
>Ga0335073_10005471_pt1 | contig 17822 bp, 13 predicted proteins | sample Lox_Sample_22_FD_207093 | JGI IMG/M metagenome (GOLD analysis project Ga0335073, IMG submission 207093) | Soil microbial communities from Loxahatchee National Wildlife Refuge, Florida, United States - Lox_Sample_2.2 | ecosystem: Environmental > Terrestrial > Soil > Wetlands | place: USA...
TGCCGCTGGTGATGTCGGCGTTGAAGGAACGCGGGCTGCTGCGGCAGAATGCGCCGCACCTGGTACACGATCTTGCATTTGTGGTTCCCAACTACTCGTGGTGGGAGGCGCCGTTTTACGGCATCGGGTTGAAACTTTATGACTTGCTGGCTGGCAAATACGGGTTCGGCGCGTCGAAGCTGCTGAGCAAGGAAGAAACGCTGGAGCGTTTGCCGGCTCTCGAGCCTGAAGAACTGCGCGGCGGCGTGGTTTATTACGATGGGCAGTTTGACGATTCGCGGTTATTGATTCACCTGATGATGACGGCCGCAGATCACGGCGCCACCGTGGTGAATTATTGTCGTGCAACCAACTTGTTGCGCGATGACGAGGGCTACGTGAACGGACTCACCGCGAAAGACGAAGAGACCGGCGAGGAATTTCAGATTTCGGCAAGTGTCGTGGTGAATGCGACGGGCGTGTTCACCGACGAAGTTCGACGTATGGCAGATGCCAATGCCGATCCCTTGATGGTCACCAGCCAGGGCATTCATCTTGTGTTTGACCGCTCGTTCCTGAAGGGCGACACGGCACTGATGGTTCCGCGGACGAGCGACGGACGCGTGTTGTTTGTCATCCCGTGGCACGATCATGCGGTGGCCGGCACGACGGATACCCCGGTGGATGCGCCATGCCTGGAACCGAAGGCGCTAGATGAAGAGATCAATTTCATTCTCGAAACAGCAGGCCGCTACCTGAGCCGGCCCCCAACGCGCGACGATGTGCTGGCTGTCTATGTCGGTCTTAGGCCGCTGGTGAAGTCAGGCGAGGGCAAGACATCTGCGCTCTCGCGCGATCATGTGATTCACGTGGATACATCGGGGCTCCTGACCATCACCGGCGGAAAGTGGACAACCTATCGCCATATGGCAGAGGACACCGTAGACCATGCGATCACGCTGGGCCGATTGCGTGATGAAGCATGCCCGACGAAGAACTTGAAGATTCACGGCTTTCTCGAGTGCTCAGATCCTGGGGAGTGCCGCGAAGATCCGCTCGGAGTCTATGGATCGGATGCGGAGGAGATTCGCAGGTTGGCAGCGGATCCGGCCCTGGCGCAGCCACTGTATCCGGCTCTGCCCTATATCGGCGCCGAGGTGGTTTGGGCGGCGCGCGAAGAAATGGCCCGCAGCATCGAAGATGTGCTGGCTCGGCGGACGCGGGCGCTGTTTCTGAATGCGCGGGGCGCAATGCAAATAGCTCGGCCGGTCGCGAGACTCATGGCGCAGGAACTGGGCCGCGACGAGCTCTGGGCTGCAGCGCAGGTGAAGGAGTTCTGCGAGTTAGCGAAGCAGTATACGGTTTATCACAGCTCCCTAATTGGAACGTCTGGGTAACAATCGGAGGTCGAGGCGATGGCTGCGCAGTGCACGCACGTAAAGGATCATGTGAAGAACGTGAAGCCCGGCTCGAAGGGCTGCGAAGAGTGCTTGAAGACCGGGAGCACGTGGGTGCATCTACGCATGTGCCTGGAGTGCGGACACGTTGGCTGTTGTGATTCGTCGCCGAACCGGCACGCGCGAGCGCACTTTCATGAAACCCAGCATCCCATCATTCGCTCAGCCGAGCGCGGCGAAGACTGGCGCTGGTGCTACATCGACGACACCTATCTCTAGGCCAGCTGAACCTCGATCGTTTTGGAACCCGCATCGATCTTGGTGATCTTGAAACTGCGGATCTGGCCCGCCCGCAGCGGCTCGGGAGCCGCCGACGGGGCAGGCACACTTCCCTTCCAGCGCGATTGAAGCATCGACGACAACGAAGACAGGTCGGCCTTGCCCGCAGGCAAATTCGCGGTTGGATCCGGTACGGCCTTGGCGGTACGGCAAATCGCACGAATCCCTTCGCCAAGTTCGACGGAAGCGCCGGCCGCCAATTCCTCCACAACGCGTCCCGAAACAACGTCGCCGGTTTTGTGCTCGGCAAGGTATTCGTCAATGCTGGTGGGAATTAGCTGCTTGATGCTGAGCTTGATCTGACGCTTTTCTGGCGAAATCCCGAGCACCTGCGCCTTGACCACCTGCCCGACGCGCAGTGCGTCCTGCGGATGATGGATACGCTTTTCTGCGCTGATCTCGCTGACGTGAACGAGGCCTTCGATGCCCTCGGCGATCTGCACGAACGCACCGAAGGGCATGAGCCTGGTAACAGGCCCCTCGATCTGCGAGCCGACCGGGAAGCGATTTGTAACGTCGGACCACGGATCGGTGAGTGTCTGCTTGAGGCCGAGCGAGATGCGGCGTTCCTCAGGCTTAATACCGAGGATCACCGTATCGGCCTGGTCGCCCACCTTGACAACATCCGAAGGATGACGAACCTTTTTGCCCCACGACATCTCGGAGATGTGGATCAGGCCTTCAACGCCGGGCTCGATCTCGACAAAGGCGCCGAAATCTGCGAGACGCGAGACAGTGCCGGTAACGCGCTGGCCGGTCTGATACCTCGACGGCACCGCTTCCCATGGTTCGGGCTGAAGCTGCTTCAGGCCTAGCGAGATCTTCTTCGTTTCCGGATCGATTTTGAGGATACGGACCTTGATCTGCTGGCCAGCGGAAAGCACGTCTTCCGGCTTGTTGACGCGGTTCCAGGAGATATCGCTGACATGGAGAAGACCGTCGAAACCGCCGAGATCGACGAAAGCACCGTACGGCATCAGACTCCGCACAGTACCTTCGAGCACATCGCCGGGCTGCAGAACCGCAAGCCGGCCTTCCTGGGCGGCTCGCGCCTGCTCTTCGAGGACCGCACGGCGATCAACAACGACGTCTTCATCGGTTGTATCGAGCTTGGTGATCCGGCATGTGATCTCGGTACCGACCAGAGCTTCGAGTTCGGCGGCATCGTGCGTTCCGCTGCGGCTGGCAGGCATAAAGGCACGCACCCCAACATCAACAGTTAGGCCGCCTTTGACAACACCGGTCACCGTGCCGACAATTGCGAGTTTTTGTTTGAAAGCCTCTTCCAGTGCTGTCCAGTCGTGCGGCTGGGCAACTTTGAAACGAGTCAGGTCGTAATAGCCTGCTTCGTTCCTGCCCTTGATGGACACCGGGACCTTGTCGCCGGGCTTCACTTCGGCTGCGTTGTTCCGGAAAGCCGACCGGGGGAGGACGCCTTCGATCTTGTAGCCGATGTCGAGAAAGACCTGATCGGCGGTCAGCGAAATGACGGTTCCGTCGATCTGACGCGTGCCGGATGCACCCTTGTGCGAGTGGCTCTTCTCGAATTGCTGCAGGATATCGGCGAAATCTTCAAGCGGCTCAACCGGCTCTTCGGTTGCCGGTTCGGCCGACGGTTCGCCAGGAGCGGCCGTTGCCGGTGTCTCACGCTCGGCTTCGCGGCTCTCAGCCGCAAGATCACTCTGTCCAGTCGCCGCACTTTGCTCATTCGGAGTAGCTGGAGTTTCGGAGGCCGGTTCGGATCCGGGAACGTTATCGGTACTCATGATGTCTACAGTCTTATTGTCCCATGCGATGCCGTGCGATTTGCGCACGAGGCGCAATATTAGGTCACCTATTTCGCAGGAAATTCGTCCACCTTTGGCTCTGTGCGGTGGGGTGCAACGTGCGTGGGTCCACCTTTGTCATCGATCACATTGGAGATCTCGCCGAGGTCGTCGAGCGCCAGGGTGACCATGTGATGGAAACGCACACCCGGCGTGACCGGCACTTCGATAGCGCGCGAAAGCGTCACATTCGGATGGCGGAAGACGCTGTAGACGCCCAATCCCCAGGCTTCGTGAGTCGTTACGGTATCGGCCACCTTGTACGAAGCCCAGCCGTTGGTATCGGGAGCCGAGGTGAAACTAGCCTGATCGGGCGGATCGTAGGGAATCTCCGATTGATAAAAATAGGTGCGCCCGTGGTTGCCGTTCCATAGTACCTGAAACTGCTGGTGGTGCTCGACAAACAGGCCGAAGGCAGTGACATTGTTGCCGTTCACGACAAGGCCATTGTTGCTGAGGTTGGTAGTCCAGCCCACGCCTTTGCCGTGATCAGCGCGCCAGATCCAGGTATGGTCGATGATGGTGTCGTTGGAGTTGACGACAAGATTGGTCTTTACGCTGCCTGCTGCCGCTCCGCCTTCGCGAAAGAAAACATCGTGCAGGAAGATCGGATTTCGCGCATGTGACGCGTGGCTGCCTTCAGGCCCAACCTCAACAAGGACCGGAGAGATCTGCTCACCCGCGTCGAAGAGAATGCCGGCGATGTCGATACCGTCGACGTCGGCGGTGGTGATGGCGGCAGTGCCATTGGTAGGGCGCAGAGTGGCGAAGCCGAGCCCCATGACCAGCGTGTTGGGGCGCGTGACGCGGATCGGTTCGGTGAGATCGTAGATTCCCGGCGTAAGCAGAAGACTCTTGCCCTTACTTAGCTGCGCGTTCATGGTGGCGGCAGTGTCGTGGCCGGGTTGCGCGATGTAGAAGGAGTCGAGTGGAACGGTCCGGCCGGCGGTTGATCCACCATGCCACGTGATGCCTGTGCTGTCAGTCCGCAGCGCGGGAACACGGACAGTCCAGTTTCCATTGGCGTCGACTGCGAGAAACGGTTTTTCGCGCACGATTGGCGTGCGTTCGACCTTGGTGTAAGGGGGCTTTGGCCAGTCGCCCGCAGGCGGGTTCGGGACGCCTACGAAAACCACGTTCCAGTTGGAACCAGTCCAGCTTTGCCACTCGCTGTTGCGCGAGATCCACTGCTGTTGGGAGCCTGAGTCGACGTTTCCATCGATTAGCGAATCCGACATCCATCCGCCGCTGGCCCATCCGTGTTTCTGGTGCAGAACCAGGTCGCCCAGCACATGCATGCGGCGAAAAGGCGCGGCCTGGGAGACCGCCCATTGCATCGTGCCGCCGGTCGGGGTGACGGAGAAGCCTTCAACGGCGCGCCAGAAAGTACAGGTGGCGTTGTTGCGCGCACGGCTGGCATCGGAATGGACGTTTCCGATGATGTGGATGGCATCGGGTGTCGCACCCAGCCCGATGACTTCGGTATAGAAACCAACGGGAATGTCGACGTGATATTCACCTGGGAGAAACAGCAAAGCGTAGCGCGCAGGTCCGAATTCGCTGTACTGCTGGATCGCGTAGACCTTGTCAATCTGGGCCTGGACGTTAGCCGACGGCATCGACGGGTCAAAGAGCAGGACGTTGGGGCCGAGGTCAGGGTGTGTCACGGACTTGCCCGCGTGTGCAGCGGCAAATGTGCCGATCCCCACAATCACGATGACTCCGAGATTGGAGTTTGCTCTAAGTGCGCGCGAAATCTGCATCGGCCCCATTTTCCCTTTCGATGATGGATTGCGATGACTTAAGAATCGTATGCTATGACACGCATGGTGTGCTTGGGCAGGTGGACACGACGGCGTCTGGCAAGCGAGAATTTCGAACGCATAGGAAAGGCATCTTTCGATGGGACCAATCTCGCGGAGGGAGTTTGTGCGCCTGGGCGCAGGCGCGGTAGCAGTGGCAGCCGCGACTAAAACGACTCTGCTGGAACCGGGATTTCTGGCGGCTCAAACGCCAGGCGACAGGAAGATCCGTTTTGTGTCCATCGGCACTGGCATTCGGGGCTGCGATCTGCTGCGTTCGGCACGCAAGGTGCAGAGCGGCGTGTGCGTGGCAACGGCCGACCTGTACGACATGCATCGCAAGGCCGGTGTAGAGGCATGGGGTTCGGAGATCCCAAGCACGCGCGACTATCGCGAACTGCTCGATCGCAAGGATGTTGATGCGGTGATCGTCGCAGTCGCCGATTTTCAGCATCGGCACGTCGTGCTTGACTGCATTGCGGCGGGCAAGGACGTATATTGCGAAAAGCCGATGTCGCACAACGTGGACGATGGACTGGCGATGGTCAAGGCCGTACAGGAAAACAAAAGGATCTTCCAGGCCGGTAGCCAGCGCGTGAGCAACATGGTTTTCAAAAAGGCTGCGGAGATCTACAAGTCTGGACGACTGGGCGAGGTCACGTCGATCGAGGCGCACACTGATCGCAACTCGCCTTCGGGCGCCTGGGTGTATCCAATCGCGCCCGACGCGAGCCCCGAAACCATCGACTGGACTTCGTGGCTGCGCGACGCGCCGTCGCGGCCATTTGACGCGGCGCGGTTTTTCCGCTGGCGATGCTTTGCGGATTATGGCGAGGGGGTTGCCGGCGATCTTTACGTTCACCTGCTATCCGGAATGCAGTTCGTGACCGGGATCAACGCGCTTCCGGAGCGCGCATATTCGACGGGCAGTCTTACGCATTTCAAAGATGGACGGGACTTTCCTGATCTGCTGGAGACGCTCTACGACTATCCCGAGGTAAGGGTCAACATGCACTGCAACCAAAACAACGCGGCGGGAGACGTTACCATCTTTTACGGGAAGGAGGCCACGATGACGATCAACGGCAACACGCTCACCGTGGTTCCCCAGGATACTCGTCCGCAGCCGGAGGGATACTCGCTGAACGGATGGACTGCCGAGGACAAGAGGAGGTACCTGGACGAGTGGCACGCGCAGCATCCTGAACCTCCCGCGCCGTTGCCGCTCTCCGAGACGTACTCCGTGCCGCCGGGATACGACGACACGGCGGAGCACATCGCGGCCTTCTTCCGCGGGGTAGAGACGCGCGAACACGTCGTAGAAGACGAGGTCTTCGGCAACAATGCCGCGATTGCGTGCCATATGGCCAATCACTCGTATTTTCATAAAAGCGTGGCCATCTGGGATGCGGCTGCGCAAACCATCAAGGGCTAAAAGGCTAAGGAGTCACTCGAATGACCTTTTCCCGCCGTCGTTTTTTGAAGGCTTCCGGCACGCTTACTGCCGCAGCCTGTCTCGATGCCGATTGCCTGCTCTCCGCCCCGCTTCGCATGCCGATCGGCCTACAGCTCTACTCGGTGCGCAACCTGCTCCCGAAGGATTTTGATGGCACCCTGCACCAGCTTGCCGATGCCGGGTACAAAGAAGTGGAGGCGGCGGGCTACTTCGGAAAGACGGCCGCCGATTTCGGCAATGCGATGCAAAAGGCGGGACTGAAATGCATCAGCACGCACCACCAGCTGGCGCAATTGAAGACTCAACTCGATCAGCTGATCGAGTACGGGCAGGCGCTGGGATTGCAGTACATGATCTGCTCATGGGCCGGCGTGCACCGCGATCCTACTCGCACCGGTGACCTGAACCTCGATGACTGGCGCTATGTGGCCGAGCAGTTCAACGCAATCGGAGCCAAGGTGCAAGCGGCGGGGATGACCTTCGGTTATCACAATCACACCGTCGAATTCGGCAAAGAAAACGGCATCGTCTACTTCGACGAATTGCTCAAACGCACCGATCCGAAGGTCGTTTCCTTTGAGATGGACTGCGGCTGGGTGGTCGTTGGCGGACACAATCCCGTGGAATACCTGAGCAAGTTCCCGGAGCGCTTTCCCCTGCTGCACGTGAAAGACATGGTGAAGGAGCCGGATGGCAAGTGGCGGAATGTGGTCATGGGCAAGGGGACCATCGATTACAAGCCAATCTTCCGGGCCGCAACGGGGTTGAAGCACTACTTCATCGAGCAGGAAGAGTTCGAGGGCGACCCGATGACCGAATTACGCGAAGACGCAGATTTCATGAGAAAGCTGGACGTCTGAGCCTTGGTGGTCCGCTGAACCGGGGGCGTCATCGTGAAGCGGCGTGGCTTTCTTAGACGACGCCAAGGACCTGCTTCACTTTACCTTCAGACACCACTCCACCCGGATCGTATTGTGGGTTGGGCCAATTCCGGTAGGCTTGATTCATGAACGTTTTCAACGAGAAACGCGCAGAACTGGAACAGCACGAGTTCATGATGGGCCTGGAGCGCGGAAGGCTGGCTGTAGCGCTCGATCTGCTGACCGATTCGCTGATCCTGGTGGGTCAACATGGCGTGTATTGCACCTCCAGCCGCAATCCCAACAAGCCGGCACTCGACCTGCAGGCCGTGCTCAGCGGGATGGAAGGCGCCAAAGCGCTGATTCAGTCGGTGATGGAAGAGATGCGGAAAGACAGGGACCAGAGACCAGGCAACAGGGATTAGGAGTTCCTTCAGCAGCGAGGTCTCAGCCGCAACCCTCGCTCGGACGGACCGGAAGGCCTCTATGGCCACTAAAAACAGGGAAATACGATAGACTGATGGTGTGCGCCCGTAGCTCAGCTGGATAGAGCGAATGCCTCCGGAGCATTAGGTCGGGAGTTCGAATCTCTCCGGGCGCACCATCCTCCCTGCTGATTCTGCCGATTGAATCGTTGGAGCTCTCCTTCAGTTCCGACCGCCGGCCCAATGTCCTAGACTAGTTGTTTGGCGCTTTCACGCTTTCGGGCGGTCACACCCAAGGAATTTCATGCACTTCGACTATCATTTCACCGCTCTTTCCGTTCTATGGACCTTGACTTTTGCCGGGTTGCTGGTCGTTTTGGTTGTCCTGATCGGACGCGAACGAGCCAAGCGATTCCCATGGTTCACGACATCGATCTCGATTGTAGCGCTGCGTTTGTTGATCAACCGCCTCCTGCACGACAGGCTGCCGCCGCTCACTATGGCCGGGATTGCGGTGACGCTGGCCGACATCGGCGCACTCGTCGGCCTTCTGGTGTTGGTGGAAATGGGGCGTCACGCTTTCAAAAAAGCCAGTTGGAAGGCATGGACGGGATGGGGTCTGGCGCTGCTCGCAATTGGCGGGGTTGTCCTATGGAAGTGGGGCCCCTGGCCGCCATTGAAGGCGATTACGTTCGATACGACGATTGCCAAGCTGCAATTTATGCAGTTGCTCGCGGTGAAGACCGGCCTGCTGATGCATGTACTGACTATTCTGCTCGGAATCCTCGTGGTGGCATTCGGTGCACGATTCGGGGCGGGCTGGCGCACTCACGTTCAGCGCATCATGATCGGGCTCTCGACCGCTTCCCTATCGCAGCTCGCAGCGCAGGGCGCGTTTGAAATTATCGTGCATCACACGACAGTAGATTCCCGCGTGAAGTACGAGCACCTGATGAGCATGCAGGAAAAGCTGCTCAACGCGAACAGCGCAGTGTACGTTCTCGTACTGATCTGGTGGATCGTTTGCCTCTGGATCGATGAGCCGGGCAAATCCGACCCTGCGCTGGTAGCCGTGCCGGTGGGCAGCGGCGGCCCTGACGGCGAAGATGCTGCGGCGGTGAAGCCGCCCGAGGAAGATTCGCAGACGTAGCCGGCAACTCAGACGGCAAAATCGATGAATCCGCGTTGCGGATCGGTCGAGACCAGTTTGACCGTCACTCTGTCGCCCACGTCGAGCCCCTTGGAGCCGGGTTTGCCGGCGTTCACCAGCATGCCCTCTACGTGAGGATCGAGCGCGCGTACGAAGGTGCCGTACTGATTCACGCCCGTAACGATGGCGTGAAAGGTCTGGCCGATGCGCGGATGCAGCACGACCGCGGCAATCCGCTTCTGCATGTCGCGCTCCACTTTCCGTGCAGCGTCTTCCATTTGCGTACAGCGTTGGGCGATAGCATTAAGGTCGTCCTCAGAATAAGGCTGGGCAGCGTTGGCCAGGTGCGCCTTCATAATGCGCTGCGTCACCACGTCAGGGAAGCGGCGGTTTGGAGCTGTCGAGTGGGTATAGTCCTGCACCGCAAGACCGAAGTGGCCGGGTGACTGCTCATTCGGCTTGACCAGAACGTATTCGCCGGGTCCCATCAGCTTCACCACCGCCAGAGACAGATCGGGAAAGTGGTCAGGATCCTTCTGCTTTTGCGCGAGGAGAAAGTCGTTGAGCGCCTTTGAATCGGGCTCTTCGGGCAGCTTCGTTCCCATTCCATTGGCAAGCTCAACGATGCGATCCCAGCGTTTCGGCGTACGCACAATGCGCCGGATAGATGCGATGCCGGCAGCCTCGAATATGCGAGCGACTACGCCATTGGCTGCGACCATGAATTCTTCGATCAGCGACGTGGCCCGATTCTTTTCGAGCTTGTTAATGCCCACAGCCTGATCGTCAGCTGACATCACCGGATGCGTCTCGATGGTTTCCAGATCGAGTGCGCCGTGCTGGAAGCGACAGCCGAGCATGTTCTGTGCTGCTTCGTCCTGCAACTTCAGCTGCACTGCAAGATCAGCATTGGCGGCGACCTTCGCCGGAGCTGGACCCCTACCCTCGAGCCACGCGCCCACGCTGTTGTAGGCGAGCTGGGCCCGGTTGCGCACCAGCGCGCGATAGGCGGTCCCGCCAGAGACGCAACCTCCCGGATCGACCGTGAACTCAATCACGTCGGCGACCCGGTCTTCGTTCTCATTCAGCGAAGTAATGCCTTCGGACAACTCAGCCGGCAACATCGGAAAGACCTTCACGCCGGTGTAAACCGAGGTCGTTTCGGTCTGCGCGTGCTTATCGAGCAGGCTGCCTCTCGGCACGCGTATGTCGACATCTGCCACGCCAACCAGCACGCGAATTCTGCCGTCGGAAAGCTTCTCGGCCCATTCGATCTGGTCGAGGTCCTTCGACGTGTCGTTGTCGATGGAGGACCAGAGCAGGTTGCGCAGGTCCTGGGCGCCGGGAACTGAGGGCAAACCCGGTTGGGCTTTGATGGCAGCGAGTTGCTGGTCGGTTCCCGCTGGGAAGTCGGGCTGAAAGCCTTGCGCAATCATCTCGGCATGCGCGGCTGCTACGAGGTCGAAGTGCAGTGTCTTGGTCGAATGCATTCGATTAGGAGCCCCTTTGAATTGGCTGGCGAATGGAAGAGTCAGCCTATCACGGCGATATGACATCCGGGCAAAGACACCGAGGGGCGGCCGCGACGCCGCCCCTCGATACCCCAACCAGGTACATTACAAGTTATTGCTGAATGCCGAGGTCCGACAGCACCTTTGGTTTAGCCTCGTCCACCGCCAGCAAGTTGTGGCAGACGGTGCAATCCTGCGTGAGCGACTTCCCGTTCTGTGACACGTGATCACCATCGTGGCAACGGAAACAACCTGGATAATTCATATGCCCGATGTGGTTCGGATGCGTTCCCCAGGTCACTTTCATGTCGGGAAACGCATTCGTTGTAAATACGAAGACCAGTCCTTCACCTGCCTGTTTCACGAGGTCAGGATGTGCCGCCAGCACCTCAGGATGCTCGTTGCGATAGAACTGGGTAAGTTGCTCAGGAATCTTCTGCCGGGCTTCGGCTTCGGTTTTGTAGTCAGCCTTGAGCAGTTGCAGACCCTCCTTGTGGACCCAGGGCAGCTCGGGACTGATAGCTCCGTCGGCCATGGCACGGTTAAGCGCATCTTCGGCGGTTTGCATGGTGTGGGCTGCGCGATTGTGGCAATCGATGCAATCCATCACGCGGCGCTCACCTTGCGGTACAGCACCCTTCAAATTCGAAGCGGCAAACGCGGTTTTTGATCCATCGGCGTAAGTCCGCTCGGCCCACGGAATCGTGGTGCGGGTAGGATCAGTCGCAATGTACTCGATATGTCCGAGGTGCACACCGTGGATTCCCGTAAGGTGGGAGAGCGAGTCGATGCCACCCAGATGAAGAACAACCACGCTTTGCGTCTCGGTGTTCTTCTCATCGTCGGCGAAGCTCGACTTCACCAGCAGTTTTTCACCGACGAACTTGGCGGGTGTATGACAGCCTTCGCAGATCTCCCGCGCCGGGCGCAGATTCCGAACCGGCGATGGGATCGGCGATGGATAGCGATTGAAGGCAACTTCGACGAGCTGCTTAGTGCCATTTACCTTGGCCTCGAAATAGGATTGCGCACCTGAGCCGATGTGGCACTCAACGCACGCGACGTGCGAGTGCGCGGAGACCTTGTAGGCCGTGTACTCGGGATGCATGACGTGGCAGGATTGCCCGCAGAACTGGGGCGAGTCCATATATGCCGCCCCGCGATAGCTGGCCATCGAGACGACCAGCAGGTTCACGATGGTCGCCACGAGAACAATATCGAGGCCGTGGCGAAAAAGACGATCATTCAGGTCGATCTTCGGGAACTCGGCAGGAATCTCTCCGAGTTGCTGCAGCCTCTTGCGGCGGAGGAAAATCCCGACCGGGATGAGGAGCAGACCCAGCACAAAGAGTGCGGGAAGAATTAAGAAGAAAATAATTCCAAGATATGGATTATCGTTGGGCCGGCCAAACAGTTCCACCAGCCAATAGCCAATCATGGTTACGCCTGCAGCGCTGGTAATCGCGCCGCCAGCAAGGCTGATGGGATTATTGCCGAAGAACAGTGCCGGCCGCACCCAGTTCTCGCGGAATCGTTGCAACATGGTTGTGTTCCCCCCAAAAAACAGTGACGAGTGATCAGTGATCAGTGGTCAGTTGGAACCAAGGCTTCGCCTCGACTATCAGTTCAATCACCCACAAACTGATCACTGACCACTGTTCCCTGACAACTGCCTACTTCAGTGTGCGGAAATAATCGACGGCGTCCTTGATTTGCGCGTCGGTCAATTTGCTGGAAAAAGCCTTCATTTTGCCTTTTCCGTTTTTTACGGAATCAATCTGTTCCTTTTCTGTGCTCTTGTACTCAGACGCAGCCTTCACGTCCATCGCCTTGGCGATTCCGGGATTCGGCGTTCCGGTGCTGCCGTGGCAGCTTTGGCAATTTGCTTTGTAAACCGCTTCACCCGCTGATTGAGCGAAGCCCATGGAACCGGCCAGGCATACCGCCGCGGCCAGTACCGCCATCGATCGAATCGTCTTTGTCATTACAAGACTCCTTCAAAGTTGCATTATGGCCAGATCGTTGGGGGCCATGCCCATCAATGGAACCTTACCTGCTTAAACACCGGCAACCACAATAAGTAGGTCGTCCTGTGATATGCACGGGGAACCATTCAACCTAAAGCCGGCGCATGCTCGCAATAGACGAGAATGCGCCGGAACTTATACCTACAGCTAACTACTAACTAACTACATACTGATTACAATTGCTGACACAACTGCTAACAACACTTGCTTCCATCCCACTTACTTTGCAAACGTGCGGAAATAGCCGACAGCGTCTTTGATCTGGTCGTCTGTCAACTTATCTTTGTACGCCTGCATCTTCCCCATTCCATTACGAACCGCGTCGATCATCTGCGCTTCGCTCAACTTCTTCACGTCAGGATCGGTGGCCGGCTTTACCTTCATGGCCTTGCCAGCACCCGAATCCGCCAGGCCCTTTTCGCCGTGGCACATCTGACACTTCGCTTTGTACAGCGCTTCGCCTGAAGACTGCGCGAAGCTCACAGAACCGGCGAGAAGAACCACAACCATCGCCGCTACACAATTGCGCAACAACGTTCTCATGCCTTGCTCTCCAGAGACATCCCTCGCATACGCGCGGGGAACATCGCCGGACGGAAGGACATCCATTAGGCAGTCTCGACATCATGCTTCGTGACTGCGTCGTTCGTTGTTAAACGGGTGGACAGGTAAAGCTCGACGGTGTCCAGCCCACCCACGCTACTCAGAATGCATACTTCACACCCAGAGTGACGACATCACCGTGGAACGTGCGAGGAGCCGGACCAGCAGCGCCGGACTCCTCGTAGCCATGGTGAACCCAGTTACCGTGCCACGCCCACTGAGGCGCGATATTCACTAACAAATCGCTGAAGGGCGAGACGACCTTGGACTGCAGCGCTCCCGGAACCATCAACGGGTTGAGAAACTCGGCGGTGCCGTTCGTGTCGGTGACACGAACGCCGCCGTTGTAACGGAAATTCTTCGAAGGAGCCCAGGAGATTGCGCCAGAGAAGAAGTTCACCGGCGCGTCATAAAAGCCACTTCCCAGGTAGTCGGGCGTGCTGGCGGCCAGCGTCGTGTTCTGGCACGTGCCTGCGCGGTTTACGGCACCCGCGGGCACGCCATAATTTGAGTTGGCTGTAAAGACATAGCAAATATCGGTCTCAGAGAAGACGTCGTCGTGCGCGTAGTTCATATCGAAGCTGAACTTTTCGCTCGGCATGATCTGAGTGGCGAAGCTGAAATCATGGCTGTGTTCCAGGTGGTTCACCTGAGGATCGTCGTTCTTCCCCTGAAAATCATTGGCTGTCGCCGCGAAGTTGATCCACTTTGCCGGGTGGACGGTGAACCGCGCCCGCACGTGATAGACCTTGTCAGGGGCTTCGCGTGTGTAGGTGTTGCTCGGCGTGGTGTTGGAGTTGGCCGACTTCCAATTCAGAGTGTCTAAATTCACATTTACCCGAAAGGCATGCGAGGGCATGGCAACCGCGCCAAGCAGCAAGCCGTTTTGATGCCAGGTGAGATCATCGCCAGGATCTATGATGTTGCGATTATCGAAACGCCACCCTGCGGAGAACTTGAATTCCGGAACAACCGTGGCTGTGCCCAGCAACGTGTTGCCGAAGATTTTCTGGTTGAGGAAATAGTTGTTCGGCGTGGTCACGCTCTGCGGGGTGAAGGCACTGAGCGGGGTATTCACGCTGATGTTTGCGGGGACGCCGCCGACGGAAGCCCAGGTTGTCGCGGTCAGCGCGTTGTTACCCTCTACCCGAAACGCGCGATACGAGAAGACATCGGAAACCGCGAGGTATTTGCTGAGATCCGCCTCGCCGCCGACATCTCCGTTGAGGCTGTCGCGCTTGTTGTGAGCAAGACGGCCGTTGCCCAGGCCGCCAGTATCCACTTCCTGGCGTAGATTGCTTCGCGTCAGAAGACCGGTGAAGGTCTGATTGAAGTCGTTCACATTCATCACGTCGCCAGTGTAGGTAATGCGGCCGTTGAACGAAACCCTGTCCCAATAGTGCGAGCTAAACCGGAACTGCTCGGTCGGGAAGCTGGTCCGGGTCGGCGCGACATAGCTTTCCACCAGGGTCTGGCTGCAATAGGGGTTGGCTATGCCATTGACCACTTCCGCCGTCTTGTTTGCACCGGAGCCACACGTTGTTGCTGCTTGGGTGTCGACACCGAGCGACGTCGGTGTCCCGTTCGCCAGCGTGAACGGCGTAGGGGCAAGCTGGAATGTATTGTCGCCGCGGTAGAGCGCGTAGAACTGGTCGAAGCTCAGAGTGGTGCGCTTGGCCAGCTTGAAATCGACCCCACCGGTGTAAGTATCCAGGGCGTTTCGGAACCACTGTGCCAACTGAACGTCGCCACCTTCGTGGACGCTGGTAAACGTCGGGCCCTCATGGGTGTTGTGGTTGTAACCAACGTGGAAACTGATGCGCGAAACCGGAAACAGCGTGAACAGCGTGTCAGTGTTTCGACGCACCGTGTTGTAGAGATGCAGTGAGTCAGGCTCGGGAACCAGGACGGGATTAGCCGGTGTCGCGGCCGAGAGCAGCGAGTTCGCCAGAAGATTGTAGTCGAAGTAGTTGCGGTCTCGCCGGAAGCTGCCGGAGAAATCGTAAAGCTTGCCCTTCGACATCTTCAGGTACGAAACATCGTTGGGTTCGCCGCCGTAGCCGAAACTCACTGTTGAGAGCGTATCGAAGAATGGCGTCTTCGACGAGTTCAGCGTGCGAAGCTCGAGCGACTGGTTGAGGACTCTCATACCGGTCCCCTCGTTGACCATCGTCGCCCACATCGCGCGGCTTCCGTCTTTTTCCGTGATCACGCCGCCCAATTCCACGCTGGAGTGCATCGAGTAATTGCCCAGCGTCTTCTCTTTCGGCGCAGGTGCAGGCTTGGTTTCGGTTGCCGGCCTGGCGGTGTCGGACTGCGTGGCCGGGGGTTGCTGGGCCGCCGCATTTATCGCTCCGATGGCCAAAACGGCCGCTATGGTAAGGGTGGACAACCGGGTAATTCGGATCCCGGCCGGCGACCCAACCAGACTGTGTGCGAATTTGGTCTGTATTGTCATCGCTCGCCCCTTACTCAGTTCGAATTGAAGAACACCGCACTCACGTTCGATCCGTGAATGCTGGTGTGGCAGATGGTGCATGACTGGTACTGCATGGCCTGGTTATGCGCCGGCCCGATCGGCTCGCTGGTGGTGAAGTTTGTCGATGGCGAGTGGCACTGCAGGCAGATGGTGTTGACGTTGGCGCGATTCAGCAGGCGCGGGTTCGGTCCGCCATGCGCAAAGTGGCATGCCGTGCATCCTTCCGTTTTCACTACGTCGTGCTCATAAACGAATGGCCCCGCCGTTTCGCTGTGGCACTTGGTGCAAACCGCATCCATCTGCGCTGAGGTACGCAGGTTTTTCTTATCAAATGTCCCATGCGGATCGTGGCAGTCCGAGCACTTGAGCAGACCCTCTTCCACCTTGTGATGGAAGGGCATGTTGAACTGAGACTTGGTATCGGTGTGGCACTGGAAGCAGAGCTTCGGCTCCGACGCTTTCAGGAGTTGCTCTTGGTCGTCGGTGTGGTGAACGCTGTGGCAAGTCACGCAGCTTACGTTGTTCTCGCCATGCGCCGTACGCTCGAAGTTGGCGTGCTTTCCTTGATGACAGCTGAGACAGCGCGCATCCACTTCCTTCGCCGTAGCCTTCGCGGGATTGAAAATCTTGGTCGCATCGCCGCCGCCATCCACGTGCGCTTTGCCTGGCCCGTGGCAACCTTCGCAGGTCACGCCGGTCTTTCCGTGCATCAGGGCCAGCTTTGAATGCGGATTCGAAGTGAATCCTTTGGCTACATCTTCGTGACAAGTCGCGCAAACCTCCTGCCCGACGAATTCACTTTGTGCCGGTGCCGCTTGAGAAGACTTTTCGCCCGAGGAATTTGCAGCGATTGCCCGGGCGGAAAAACACACCGTCAGGACTAACAGCAACAGTAAGATCGACAGATCTCTGCTGATCTTGCGCGCTCGCTTGCTCGGCCCATCTTTATGCATGAAAGTTCACCCTTTTGGTGAGTTCCCCTGGCAGCATTCGCAGTGGTGTCGACAACACGGCTGTGCGACCTCCCATTCGGCGAAGCACGGATGCTTGAACTTCACTGGTCATCCCAATGAAGCGGCATTCTGTGTGGAGTATCACCTTATGGGCGCAATCGTATCGTGCCGGCGAGTTCACGCACGGTGACCTCCATCACATCGAGTCGAGCTTGGCCGCTTTCTTCAGAGGAACCCAACGTCCGGTGCCGGATCGTACCGCCCGGGATGCCTGCGCTTCAGCGATCAGATCTCTTTCAAATATTTGATTAAAATGGGGATACGCAGATGCTGCCCGCCATTGGCACTCTGCAAATTCCGAAACAGCCGGACATGGTCTTATGACCGGCATTTTTGGGCAGCGTCACACCGAAGTCAGCGCCGCCATCACACCCGCGGCCCAGTTGGCGGGAAGCGGGCCAGTCGTTCGACTTTCTCTACACGAAAAGAAGTCAGTAAAAAATGCGGCGATCAGGAAAACTAGCGCTCTCCCGTTCGCAAACTGTGCCGCAATTCACTTGGTCGCGTGAGCCCCATCACATCCAGAGCGCTGTCCCAAACAGCACACTCAGAATGGGTAAGAATATGACTGAGTATGAAGTTGCGACAGGCCCCCAAAGGCGCCAGAAGAGCCTGAATCGCCAGTCTCCCATCGGCTGTGCGTCGTGTTCCAATCGCCGCCCGGGCTGGTTCTGTTCGCTGGGCAGCGCGGTGCTGGCCGATCTTGAGCTCATCACCAGTACGATCAGCCTTCCATCGCAGGCATCGCTGTTTACCCAAGGCGAGGATGCTCGCTGTCTCTATCTGATATGTGGCGGTTATCTGAAACTCACTGCGGGACGCGCCCAGGACCGGCAAATGATCGTGCGGGTGGCCGGACCGGGATCGGTGCTTGGGCTGTACGCGGCCCTGTCGCACGGTGTATACGAAGTTTCGGCTGAATCGCTGACTCCGGCACAGCTTCGCCCGGTGGAGC
>Ga0335073_10005473_pt1 | contig 17822 bp, 15 predicted proteins | sample Lox_Sample_22_FD_207093 | JGI IMG/M metagenome (GOLD analysis project Ga0335073, IMG submission 207093) | Soil microbial communities from Loxahatchee National Wildlife Refuge, Florida, United States - Lox_Sample_2.2 | ecosystem: Environmental > Terrestrial > Soil > Wetlands | place: USA...
CCCGTGCGCCGGAGATGGTGGCCGGACTGTCGGCGGCAATGGCGTCGGACTTCGCCGGTGCATCGCCAGCTTCGGGCTAGTCTCTACAGACTGAGACCGGGCGAGGCGGAGCGGTCCCGAACAGGTGGCTCCATGCCGGCAGCGCCCGGGGTGCGATAGACGATGCGATCGCGCAGCATCGGAACGTGGGCGGGATCTCCCAGTAACAGAAGTGGGCCGGCCAGGCGAGCGGCCAGGGCCGGCGTGGCCGCGTAGGCGTGACCGACACGGGCGAGCCGGCGTCCGCTCAGCGGTTCCGGCTCTCGGGCGCCGGCCCACCTCACCGAGACCTGGCTCTGGCGCCGGTCGACGCTGACCACGAGTCCCAGCGCGCCGCGGCGGCGCTCGGAGCCGGGTCCGCCGATCGAGACGACGCGGTCCCCGGCCCGGTATTGGCGCCCCTGGGCGCTGACCGACGGTCCCTCGAGCCGCTCGTGGCGATCCAGCAGCGCCCTGGCGCCCTGGTTCAGGCCCCGCACCTCCTCGGCGCCGAGTCCCACCAGGATGCCGGGAGCGTGATCGGCCCAGGTGCCGGCCCAGACGTCGAGCAGGCGCGTGGCCGCCAGCCGGCAGGCTCCCCGGCCCGCGTCGCCTGCTATCGACCAGTCGGGATCGGATCCCGAATCGAGGCGTCCCAACTCCCGTCCGACGCGAGCCAGACCGGCACTCAGGGGTTCGCTCAGACGCGGGCGGCAGCCGCCTTCGACGAGCACGGTCCTCAGGCCCGAGTCGATCCTCGCCGCCACGATGGCGAGCAGCTCGGGCGTCGGGAGGCGGTCGGCGTGGTCCACGATCAGGATGGCGGGCCGGTTCCCCGACCGGTGCACGGGCAGCCCGGTTAGCGACTGCCATCTGGCTGCCCCGTCGGGCATCCTGGTCCGAACGGCGGCGTCCAGGCCGGCATCGTCCCAGTAGGAGCGGCAGCGGTCGATGAGAGTGGCGTGAGCCAGCAACCGCGATTCGCGGGGCCCGGCGCTGAGGATTTCGATCAGACCGGGGCCGGCGGTCAGCCGGTGTTCGGCGCTCACCTCCCCTTGGCCGGGCCCGACCCTGGCGTGGCTCACGGCCTCGAATTGAGGTGACCTGGGCCCGGCCGGCTGGGCCCGGGTGGTCACCCGGACCAGTCGGGCGTCGGCGGCCGAAGCCAACCGGGTGGTCCATCTCGGTGGTCCAGAAGTGGACGTGGCCGCTTGGCACTGGCCGAGGAAGTGGTCCACCCAGGCCTGGGCCGTCCGGGCCGGCATGCCGTCGGGGCAACAGGCCGCCAGCGCCACGAGGACGTCGGTGCCGCGGAAGGTGGATCGCTCCGACGCCAGCCGGTGCTCGACCCGTCCAGGTAGGTGGGGATCGCCGCCGGGCCCGGCCGACCGGGCCGGGCTCCGGTCCGGGGCGTGCGGCATAGGCCGGGGGGCTGCGTCCTCGGCTCGCAATCCGGCCCGTACCGCGCTTTGTCGCCATGGCCGAGGGCGAGCCAGTTGACGGCTGCGAGCACGGCCGAGAGAGGCGGCGGCCCGACCCTGATAACTGGAAGCCCGGATGGCCGCTCTCGGAACATCAGCCAGGTCGGCCAGGCCATCTGCTCTCAGGCGCCAGTCGAGTTCCCAGCCCCCTGCTCGCAGGTAGTGGCGCAGAGCCAGCTGGTACATAGCGGCCAGCGAACGCCGGGCCGGCCACCAGTCACTGCCGCTCAATGCCGTCCACTCCTCCCCCGGGAGGACGCCCAGGTTGGCGACCAGGACGTGGCTGTGGAGGTGGGGTTCGGCGGCGGCATTGGTGCTGTGCTGGAACTCCGCCGCCACCCCTCCTTCGATGGCCAGGCGCCCGCCCGGCACCGCCTTTCGAGCGGCGGCCAGGTGCGTCGACTCGACGTGGGCGAAGACTTCTGAGACGGCTTTGCGGTGGGCGGCGACCAGCGCATCGGATCCGTCGACGACGGTCGCCGACAGCAAGGACACGGACTTGGGCGCCGCGAAAGTCAGGTCCCAGCCGGCCCTCCGCCGGGCCGGTCTCCGGCCCGGCAGGTACACGCGGTCCCGGGGCCGGCATCCCAGCAGGACGGCGGTGAGATCGCCGCGGGTGACCGCTCCGCCGAGTTCCAGAAGGGGGGCGCCCCGCCCCAGCCACTGGCCCGGGCCCTGGCCGCGGAAGTAGTAGGCGGCGGCCGTGGGCCCTATCGGTTTGACCACGAGCATGTAGATTCACTAGCACACAATGAAAATCTATGAAACACTCTTAAGGTCCCACCGCACCCAGGAGGTCCACTTGACCCTCGTCATTCCGCTCATCGTGGCCGGCAGCTCCCTGCAGCTGAATCCGGACCCTTCGCAGCTCCCGGGCGCACCCGTCCTGCAGAAGCTGGCCAACGGGGTCGGGGGCTGGGCCCTGATCGCGGCCATGGTCGGTGTCGTCGTGGGTGCCGTGATGTGGGCTTTCGGTCACTACTCCCAGAACTACCAGCAGGCCTACAACGGTCGGCGCGGGGTGATGGTGTCGGCGTTGGCGGCCGTGCTCATCGGCGGCGCACCCCACATCGTCTCCTTCTTCCTGGGCCAGGGGAGCGGGATCTAGTGATAGCGCCCCTCCCCGGCTTCGCACTTCCTTGTATCCCGGCCCACTTGTGTGGCGTGGGGCTGCCGCTCATAGGGGGCTCGGTGACGTCCATTGGAGGTTCGGTGGCCAAGCTGGCCGCCGCCGGGGTCCTGGATGCGATCACGTCCGCCCTGTCGAGCAGCGCATCGTGGCTCCTCGGCCATCTCATCGACCTGGTTGATCAAGCCGCTCCGGTGAACCTCGGAACCACCTGGTTCTCCAGTCGGGAGAGCGCCATGGTCGACCTGCTGGAGCTGGTCGTCCTGCCGCTCCTGATGGCGGCCACCGTCGCCGCCGTGCTCAGACAGGACCTCAGGCGGTTGGCCCGGATATGGGCGGTGGGCCTTCCCGTGGCGGCCGTTGCCGGAGTCGGTGGCGTGCAGTTCGCGGACCTGGCTCTCTCGGCGACCGATGCCATGTGTCAGGCGATCAGCAACGGGCCGAACGGCCAGCTGTCAGGGCACTTCAGCGACGTCATGTTCGCCGGGGTGGTGACCGGAGCGCCCGAGGTGATCCAGGTCATCGTCTTCGTGCTCATCATCGTCGGGGCGGTGCTGGTGTGGATCGAGTTGCTCCTCCGGTCCGCAGCTGTCTATATCGCCATGTTCTTCATGCCCTTGGCGCTGGCCGCCTACGTCTGGCCGGCGACGGCCAACTTGACCAAGCGGACGATCGAGGTGCTGGTCGCCCTGATCCTCTCGAAGTTCGTGATCGTGGCCGCCCTGACGCTCGGGTTGGCCGCCCTGTCCTCGGGAACATCGGCCGACGACGCAGTGGCCGCCGGCGCCATCCTGCTGATAGCCGGCTTCGCCCCTTTCACCCTGCTGCGGCTGGCGCCGGTCGTCGAGTCAGCTGCCATCGCCCATCTCGAGGGCGTTTCCCGCCGACCCTTCCGCGCCGCGTCGCGGGCCGCCTCGATGGCGGCTGCGCCGGCGCAGAATCCGGCGGCCCGGCTCCTGCTCTCGAGGATGCAACCGTCGAGCGCGCCGGGGGAACCGTCCCCGGTGATGGCGGTACCCCTGCCCCAGGCCCGGCCGGACTATCCACCTCCGTCGAGGGACTCCGGCAGCGATGTCTGACGGGGCGCGGCGCTACACGTTCCACCCGTTGGAGAGGAGGGGCCTCCTTCTCGGTCTCGATGCCGCCCAGATCCTCACCTTGATCACCGGCCTGGTGGTAGCCGTCCTTGCCGGTCACGAGGTGACCGGGCCGTCCGGGGTTGGGGTGGCGGTCTGCCTGTTGGCCGTTTCCGCCGCCGGGGCTCTGTGGCCCACCGGGGGGCGCCCACTGGTCGTCTGGGTTCCACTCGGGCTGGCCTGGTTGGCCCGCCGAGCGAGGGGTCCGCTGGTGAGTCGGGAGCCTCTCCACGGGTCGACCGCCACCACTCGACCGTCCGGCCGGGGGCTGGCTCCGGCAGGACTCGATCTGGTTGAAGTGGGCTCCGAGCCGGGGCATCCCGCTATCGGCGTGGTCCGGGACAGGAGATCGGGGACCTGGGCGGCTGTTTTGCCGGTGAGGGGTCGGTCCTTTTCTCTTCTGGATGAAGAGCAACAGGTTCAGCGTCTCGAGACCTGGCGGGCCGTCCTCGCCTCTCTGGCCCGCCCGGGCAGCCCCATCCGCCGGCTCCAGTGGATCGAGCGAAGCGCACCGGTTCCCCTCCCCTCGCCGGACGACCACCCGGGGCTACCCGCACCGATTGGTGGCGCCGCCGAGCGGGCCCAGAACAGCTACACGGAACTGGTGTCCGGTCTGGCGGCTACGGCACGTACCCAGGACGTCTGGGTCGTCTTGTCGGTCGAGGCTCCCCGCGGCCGGCCGGGCGGGAACCGGCGGCCGCTCGACGCGTTGAGGAGAGAGCTCAGGCTCCTTCAGGGCCAGCTCCGCAACGCCGACCTCCGTCCCGGAGATCCCCTGCCTATCGGTGATCTCGAAACGACGGTTGCCTCCCTGCACCGGCGCAGCCGGCCCCGTGCTCGATCGGGCCACCAGGTGCTGGCCTGGCCCCTGGCGAGCGATGAGGCGTGGTCCTCTTTCCGTACCGACGAATCATGGCATGCCACCTACTGGATAGCCGAGTGGCCGCGAGTCGATGTCACCCCCGACTTCCTGGTGCCCCTGCTGGTCGGTGGAGGCCGACGGACAGTGGCGGTGATCATGGCCCCGGTACCGCCCGGCCGGGCTCTGAGGGAAGCCCGGTCGGCCCGCACCGCCGATGTTGCCGACGCCCGCCTGCGCGATCGGGCCGGCTTCCTGCCGAGCGTCCGGCGTGAGCTGGAGGCCGAGGGCGTGGCCCGAAGAGAGTCCGAGCTCGCCGAGGGCCACGCCGAGTTCCGATTCTCGGGGTATGTGACGATCAGCGCCCCGGATCGAGCCGAGCTGGAGGTGCTGTGTGCCGAGGCCGAGCATGCCGCTCAGACCGCTCATATCGAGCTGAGGCGCCTTCACGGCCGCCAAGCCGAGGCCTTCACCTGGACGCTCCCCCTGGCCCGGGGATTGGCCTGAGATGAAGCCGCCGCCTTCCCACCGGGCCACGACCGCCCACTTGCAGGCTCTGTACCCGTTCGTCACCGATGGTGGGTGGGGCGCCCGGGGTCCGCTGATCGGCCGAGACCTCCTCGGTGCTTCCTTCCGCTTCGATCCATGGGACCTGTACCGAGACGGTGTTCTCACCAACCCCAACGTCCTCGTGGTGGGCCAGATCGGCCGCGGAAAGTCGTCACTCATCAAGACCGTGGTATGGCGACAACTGGCGTTCGGCAGGAGGGCGTGGATCGTCGATCCCAAGGGGGAGTACGGGCCGCTCACCGCGGCGTGCGGATCCACCCCCATCCGGTTGGAGCCAGGCGGAGAAATCCGGCTCAACCCCCTCGACGTGGTGACCGACCGGGCCGGCGGCGATGCTGAGCACGCCGTGCGAGGGCGCACCGACCTGGTTTGCTCGCTGGTCGGCTCGTCGCTCGGACGGCAGGTGGGCCCGAGCGAGCGAACCGCGGTCGAGCTGGCCGTGCGCGCCGCCTCACGACCCGCTTGCCGGCCGACGCTGCGGGACGTGGTGACCGGCTTGTTGGACCCTGATGCCAACCTGGCCGCCACGGTCCGCACCGACCCTCTCAGCCTGGCGGAGGAGGGGCGGCCCGCCGCTCTCGAACTCCGGCGTCTGGTCGACGGGGATCTGAGCGGCATGTTCGACGGCCCCACATCGGACGACCTCGACTTGAGCTCGGCCGTGATCACCCTGGACCTGTCGGCCGTGTTCGCCTCGCCCGCCCTCCCGGTGCTGATGACCTGTGCCACCGCCTGGCTGCAAGCCGTGCTGGCGGCCAGGCCTGGCACCAAACGGCTGGTGGTCGTGGACGAAGCCTGGGCCATCCTTCGGGATCTCTCCACGGCCCGCTGGCTCCAATCCACTTTCAAACTCTCGCGGTCGCTCGGCGTGGCCAATCTGGCCGTCGTCCACCGTCTCTCGGACCTGAGGGCGGTCGGAGCCTCCGGGTCCGCCGAAGAGCGCCTGGCCGAAGGCCTGCTGGCCGACTCCGAGACCCGGGTGGTCTTCGGGCAGGCTCCGTCCGAAGCAGGGGTGACCCGCCAGCTGCTCGGACTGACCGCGACCGAGGGTGACCTCATCAGTCAGCTGCCCCGGGGAGTCGCCCTCTGGAAGGTGGGGGAGCGGTCGTTCCTCGTAGAACATGCCGTCGGACCCACCGAGGCGTCGCTTATCGACACTGACGCCGCCATGCGCGAGAACCCCCGTCAGTTCGACGGAATTCCGACTGAAAGTATCGGAACTGAAGGGTGAGTGGTAGTGGCGATGCTAGTGGGGTCCTTCGGTTCCGGGAACCGGTGTGCCGGCTCAGCCCGCCTTGCGACGTGGCGTCTGGGTCGTGAGGAGTTGATGGACCCGCTGGTGGGAGATGCCCAAGATGGCGGCGACGTCGCGCATGCTGATCCCCCGGCCGGTCAGCGTGACGGCGGCTTTGCGGGTCTGTTCGATGGCGACGCGGTCAGCGACGCGGGCTTGTTCTCGGGCTTGGCGGGCTTGCTCGACGGTCCGACCGGCGCCCTTGGGCAGGACCGGCCGGGGGACAAGGTCGATGGCGCTCTGGTCGGTGTCGAACCACATGGCAGCCGCTTCTTTCATGCGGGTGAGGGCTTGGTCGACGGTCTTGCCCCAGGTGTGCACTCGTGGTTCTTCTTCGAGCTCCACGCTCCAGCGTCCGTCGCCTTCTTGTTCGAGTCGGGCGGTGTAGGTAGTCATGTTGTCCTCGGTTTCGTCTTTCATCGGCTGAGCCATTTGGCCCCCAGGCAGGGTTCGAGGTCTCGTTCGATCGATCGGAGCGTGCCAGGTGTGATGTCCCCGGTGTGCATGGGGATCACGGTCTGGCAGTGGCCACACCTCCAGATTTGGTGGGATCCTCGCTGGCGCACGGATTGGCAACCGGCTGCTCGTAGCTTGCGGGTGAGTTCCCGAGCTGTCACCGCACTAGTCTACTCAGTTAGACGAAGACTCGTCTATGACGTTGGACGGCAGTGGGTGAGTTTGGTGTTCGAGGCGGGGGTGGCCCGGGGCGGCGGCGTAGCGCATGGCGGTCCCGACCGTGATGCCGAAGAGGTCGCAGATGCGGCGGACGTCGCCGCCGGTGGCGTGGATCTCTTGGAGGATGCGGTCTTCTCGCAGCGCTTGGGGTCGCAGGGTGGTGTTGCGCCAGGGGAACTGTTTGCCGACCGGGGTGAGCCGGGGGCCGCTGTTCTTGTTTATGAACAGGTGCGGGTTGGCGGTGGCCGGCCAGGTCCGGGTCCGGTGGTCGAGCCAGGCGGCCAGGCGGACCTTGACGGGTCCGGCCAGGGGGATGTCCCGGCCGGCGAGGGCGAGGCGGCCGTCGGCGATGTCGGTCAGTTTCAGTCCGGCCAGCTGCCGGGCGGTGAGGGCGTGGAAGGCGACCAGAGCGACAGCGAAGGCTACGGCGGGGTCGGGCGAGTCGAGCGCTTGGCGGATGGCGGCGGTGTCGAGGGGCAGGGGGACGGTGGCGTTGACGGGAGTGACTCTCATGCCGCGGGTGGGGTTGGCGAAGATCAGTTTGCGGGCCTTGAGGACCTTGAACAGGGACCGCAGGCCGTATTCGGCCCAGTTCCGCTTGGACCCCCCCGCTGGCAGCGCGGCGCGAACTTGGGCGGGGGTGATCTCGGCCAGGGAACTGTGCCCTGCGTCGGCCCAGGCTTGGATGATCGGGGCGATGCCCATGATGTGGATGCGGGCGGTCTGGGGGTCCCGGGAGCGTTGCCGGGGGGCTTGGTGGCTGCCGTTGAGCATTACTTCCAGCCAGACGTTCAGCTGGGTCTTCATGGGTTCGGGCAGGTGGCCGGTCTTGGTGGCGAAGTATCGCTGGACGTGGGAGGGGCGGTCGTCGTTGAGCAGTCCGGCGGCGGCGAGGACCTCAAGGGTGGAGGTGATGTTGCCGGAATAGCGGGGCAGTTGCAGAACGTCGGTGGCGTTGATCTTCGCTCCTGGGGTGTCTTGGAGGATCTGCAGGAGCCGCAGGGAGCGGATCACGTCGTTGCGTTGTCGTTTGCTCCACCCGCGCCGGGCGGAGTGCTCCGCCACCACACGTTTGCAATAGCGGATCAGGTCGTTGTCAGCGACGAGGGAGCGGGCGACGATGATCTGGGGGTCTGCGTCCATTTCGAACAGAGCCAGTTGCCGCCATTCCACCGGTTTGAACCCGGCCGGCGCGGCCGGCCTGCGGGCCGGTTTGGGTGCGGGCTGGAGCCGCGCAGTGCGCGGCCTTTGGAAGCGCATGTTGGCCAGGAACAGCTGCTGGCCGTATTGATTGCCGGCGGCCAGGTTGGGGGCGCGTCCGGGTTCTTGGACCATGCGGGCCTGCTCCAGGCACAACCGGCAGGAGTGGCCTTCGCCGATGGTCGTGTTCTGTCCGCAAACCTGGCAGTCGCCGAGGGGGTAGTGGGTGTGCCACCACCGGCAACTCCAGCAACGGAAGCTGTGGGCCCGATACACCCCCCAGGCCAGGCAACCCCGGCACGAACCCGCATACGACGGGCCACCCGGGTGGCAGCCCTCGCAGAGCCCCTCGCTGAAATAGCGGTCCGAACCGCACCGGCGGCAGGCCGGAGGCGGGAAGGGACCGCCGGGCAGGCACTCGTAGCAGTAGTCGACCCGGGGCCGGACCCAGGCGACCCGCTTGACCTGGCAACCGTTACAGCGGGCCGGGGGGCGGGTCACAGAGGCGGTTCGGGTTTGGCCTTCCCGAAGCGGGGTTTCACGATTGGCGAGGTCGCGTCGCTGCTGGCCGCCTTGGTGGTCTTGGGCCGCCGGGCGGCGACCTTGTCCGGCTCGGGGATCAACAGTTCGGCCGGGTCGCATTCCAACACGGCGCAGATCACGTCCAGGTCGTCGAGACGGACCGAGGTGGGCGTCCCCGACCACAACGCCGACATCTTCCCGGCCGAGAACTCCAGACCGGCCTCGGCCAGCCGGCGGCGCATCTCGGCCGACTTCCATATCCCACGCTCGGCGGCTTTGAGCCGCAGGTTCCAGCGCATCAGCTCAACCTCCTTCTGCGAAGCGGGTTTCCAGGCGACGGTTGGCGGTCACCCACGCCTGCTCGACGTGGTCGTCGCGGACATGGATATAGCCCGACGTGGTGGCCAGCCACTGATGCCCCAGAAGTTCCTGCAGGGCCTTGAGGTCCATCCCGGCTCCATACAACGACGAGGCGCAGTAGTGGCGAAGCACGTGCGGGCTGAGCCGGCCCGACCACGCCGGCAGCCAACGGCCCGTGGCTTCGAAAAGGCCCTGGCGAAGGGCGTCCGCGCCGACCCTACGGCAGCGGCCCAGCTCGGAGTCGTGACGTTCACTGGGCAGGATCGCCGCGTCGGGATCGGACCAGTCATCCCCGAAGAGATGGCGAACCTCGGCCAGCCACCAGTCCATCAGGCGATCGGCGCCGTTGATGGCTGGGACCAGACGGGCCTTGGGGCCCCGGCCCCGGCTGCCTTTGCCGTGGCGGACATGCAGCTTGCCGAACTCGCCCAGATCCGGCCGCCAATCGCGGATGTCCAACATCACCGTCTCGTTGATCCGCAACCCCAGTCGACGCCACAGCGACGCCGCGAAGTAGTCCCGGGCCGCGGGCAGAAACTTGCGGGCCTCAGGCAGCCACAGCCGCCACCGCCCGAACAGCTCGTCAACCTCGGCATCCGAGGGCGGCACCCGCACCTTCCCCAAAGAAGCCCCGGACTGGCGGTTGAACTCGTCGATCGGCTGGGCCACCACCACGCCGGTCAGCGCATGGATGTCGCCCTGATATCGGCTGATCACGAACTCGAAGAACGACGCCAACACACCCGCCTTGCCCGCCCGGGTGGTCACCGCTCGGCCCTTGCGGCGCTGGTCGGCCAAGAACCGGTCCGCGTCATCACAGGTTGCCGACCACAACGGCCCCGACAACCAACGGGCGAACTCGATCACCGTGGAACGGGAGTTACTCACATGGCCGTCACTCAACCCTGCCGCCGCCATCGCCAGCGCGTACTGATCCACGAGCTCCTGCTCGAAATCCTCAACATCATCCCCGGTCCGCAGCGCCAACGGCGAGCTGATGTTGCGGACCACCGCCACGCTCACGGACCGAGCACCAGTTCACCCACACAGAGCATCCGCCGACTATACCGACCAACCGTCAGGAATCCCGAACAATCATCAACCCACGAGAACCGTTCAGCGAACCCCGCGCCGGCTGGTGAAACCACTTGTCAACCACCCCACCGCTTCCAAGAACCGAAGCGAATAGAGATTGGGGATGGCGGGTGATGCGTCGCCCGACGGCGGCCGGCGGGGCCGGTGGGAGCTTCGAAGGCCTGGTCATGACCGCGGGTGCCGTGCTGATCGTGGCGGCCGCCTGGGTGTGGGGCGCCGGTCAGGTCGCCGGCCGGATCGGGACCGGGAGGTGGCCGCCTGTCCCGTTGTCGTCGACCGGCTCGGTGCTGGCCCGTCTGCCCCATCATTGGGGCGATCCCCGGGCGGCCTGGCCATCGAAGGCCCGGGCCGACCTGCCGGGCCCGGGCCTGGTGTATGCGTGCGCACTCGCTCTCCTCATGATCGCCATCACCCCTGCCGTCGCCTGGCGCCGGGCCGCCGGCGCCTCCGGTCGCCCTGGTGGTGGGGGATCCGGGGCCCGTTGGGCCGGCGGCCGGGATCTTCGGGCTCTGAAGGTGCGCCGGCCCAAAGCCGGTCGCCTCGTCGTCGGGACCCTCCCCCGGGCACTCACCCACCGGCTGCTGGCCACCGAAGCCCGCCACTCGGTCCTGGTGATCGGGCCGACCCAATCCGGCAAGACCACCGGTCTGGCCGTCCCCGCCCTGCTCGAATGGCGCGGTCCCGTCATCGCCACCTCCGTGAAAGACGATCTGGCCTCCACCGCCTTCACCTGGAGAGCCCGTCGGGGTCCCTGCTGGATCTTCGACCCCACCGCCACGTCCGGGTTGCCCTCCCTCGCCCGGTGGTCTCCGCTGGCTGCCTGCCAGGAATGGTCCGGCGCCCAACGGACCGCGGGCTGGCTGGTCGACGCCACCCCGGCCCGCACCGGGATGGCCGATGCGGCGTTCTGGTATGCAGCCGCGGCCAAGCAGTTGGCGCCGCTGCTCCTGGCTGCCGAGCGCGGCGACACCGGCATGGCCGGAATCGTCCGCTGGACCAACACCACCGACTTCGACGAACCGGTGCGGATCCTGGAGCTGTCGGGCGAAGACGAAGCCGCCATGGCTCTGGCCGCCTGCGCCGGGCGGGACGAGCGCATCCGCAGTTCGGTGGCCACCACCCTCGAAACCGTGCTGGCCCCCTTCGAGGATCCCGTGGTGGCTCATTGGACATCGGACGGCGACGTCGGCCTGGGGGAGCTCCTGGACTCGCAGGGGACTCTGTTTCTGTGCGGGCCCAGCCATGAGCAGCACCGAATCCAGGGCCTGTTCGCCGCCCTGGTGTCCGCGGCCGTCGCCGAGGCCGTAGGACGGGTGAACCGGCGAGGTCGTCCCCTCGACCCACCGCTCCTTCTGGTACTGGACGAGGCGGCCAACATCGCCCCGGTTCGGGACCTCGACACCTTGGCCTCCACGGGGGCGGGCATGGGCATCCAGCTGGTGACGATATGCCAGGACCTGGCCCAGCTGGCCGCCCGCTACGGGGCCGAACGGTCTCGCACCATCGCCAACAACCACCGGGCCAAGCTTCTCTTGTCCGGGGTCTGCGACCTTGGCTCGCTGGACCTGATGTCCGGGTTGGCGGGCGAGCAAGCCGTTCGGGAGGAGACGGTCACCCACGATCTACGGGACGGCCGGCGCACGACCTCCCGGGCCACCGTCTTCCGGCGGCTGGCCCCCACGGACGAGCTGAGACGGATTCCGCCCGGCCGCGGGGTCCTTGTGTACGGCCACCTCCCTCCCGTCCGGATCCGTCTCCGCCCCTGGTTCCAGGACCGGAAGCTGGCGAGTCGAGCCGCGCCTGGGAAGCTACGGGGCCTTGCGGGCCCGGCTCGGGGCCACCCGGGGGGGTTCGCCCGGCATCTTCGGGTACACCGGCGGCCACGGGGCGTCGAGCAGTCCGGAATCCAGGTCGCGCCGGACCATCTCGAGTAAGGGTTCGAGCGAGTCCAGCCGGCCGGTGGACCACGGGTCACCCTGCCCGGCGACCCGGGCCGGCACGGTGTCGATGGTGAGAGTGTCCGGGTGGATCTGGTCCAGCTCGGTCCACGAGAACGGGGTGGAGACCTGAGCGCCGGGCCGGGCCCTCACCGACCAGGCACCGAAGACCGTCTTGTGGGGGGCGTTCTGGTTGAAGTCGACGAAGACCCGGCGTCCGCGCTCCTCTTTCCACCAGGCCGCGGTCAGCAGGTCGGGCCGGCGCCGCTCCAGCTCCCGGGCCACGGCCACCGCGGCGGCCCGTACCTCAATCGACGTCCAGGAAGGCAGGAGCTTCACGTACACGTGGATCCCCCGGTTGCCGGTGGTCTTAGGCAGCCCGGTGAGGGCCAGCTCGTCGAGCAGGCGCCCGACCTCGAAGGCGGCTTCCCGCACCATTTCGAAGTCGACGCCCGGCGAGGGGTCGAGGTCGATCCGGAGCTCGTCGGCGTGTTCCGGATCGTCGGCTTTCGTCGGCCACACGTGGAAGCCGAGGCAGGCCAGGTTGACAGCCCAGAGCACGTGGGCCAGGTCCGCCGCCACCAGCGCCCTCGACGTGGTCCCGTTCGGCGTTTCCACGATGGTCGTCTGGAGCCATTCGGGTCTCTTGTCCGGCACTCTCTTCTGGAAGAAGGAGGGGCCGCCGGCGCCGTGCGGGAACCGCTGGAGCAGGACCGGGCGGCCGCCCATGGCCGCCAGCAAGGGATCGGCGACCTGGACGTAGTAACGGGCCAGGTCAAGCTTGGTGCGTCCGATGTCGGAGAACAGGACCTTGCCGGGATGGGTGATCTCCACCTCCCGGTCACTGGCGAGGACGGTGACCGGGTCGCCTTCGGGATCGGCCGGCACCGGCTGGACCTCAGTCGCCCAGGTCTTCGTTGGCGGGTTTCTCGTCCGGTCGGTAGCTGGCGGCTATGAGCGCGGTCGACGATGCCACACCTATGAGGGCGGCGATCCAACCCCACTTCATGCCGGTACGGAGGCGCCCGACGAGACCGTCGAAGGAATAGCGCCCGGGCCCGAGGGCGGCGATGACGGTGGACACGGCGGCGACGACCGCGGTGTACTCCCAGCCGCCCTTGAAGACGAAGAACCCTTTGCCCTTGTGGTCGGTACGGGCCGCGGTGGTCATCAACCCGATGGCGGCGGCCGCCGGCAAGGGGCTGGCGGCCCCCAGGGTTATCAAGGTCCCGGCCCCGATCTCGGTCGCCGCCGCCATGCGGGCGTGGACGTGCGCCGGCTTGAGCCCGAGAGAATCGAACCACCTGGTCGTGCCGGTCAGCCCGCCCTGGCCGAACACCTTGTTGTATCCGTGGGCGATGAGCATGGGCCCGATGGTGAGCCTGAGCAGCAGGGCCGGCAGGTCGTGAGAAGCACGGCTGGAAGAAGTGTTCATCCCCGTCACCGTACCTTCCCCGCCGATACCGCGCGCCGCCTCGACCGGGTGGCGTTGCCCTCGTCAGGGATCACTTCGATACCCTCGGGCCGACCGTGAACGCCCCCATCGCCCCAGTGTCTGCTCCTTCACCGCCGGATGGCACCTGGCCACCGCTAAGGACCCGGATGGCATCCCGGCTGGGTAGCGGGGTGTCCGGGGTGTCGCGTCGTCTGGGTCGCGGGGGGTCGGTGATCGGGGGCCGGGCCATCCTGGCGGTGGATCCCCGCGCTCTCGACCGCCTGGCCGTCGGGCGCCCGGTCGCGCTGGTATCCGGGACCAACGGCAAGACCACGACTACCAGCCTGCTGCGCGCTGCTCTCGCCACCGCCGGGCCGGTCGTCACCAACGCCCTGGGCGCCAACCTCCCACCGGGTCTGGCTGCCGCCCTGGCGGCCTCGCCCCCCGGTGTGCCCGCCGCCCTCGAGGTGGACGAGGCCTGGCTCAGCCGGGTGGCGGCATCGACCGCCCCGAGAGCCGTGGCCCTCCTCAATCTGAGCAGGGATCAGCTGGACCGCAACAATGAAGTCCGCGTCCTGGCCTCCTCCTGGCGGACGACCTTCGGCCCTGCTCTGCCGACCACAGTGGTGGCCAACGCCGACGACCCTCTGGTGGTATGGGGGGCCGGCATGGCCCCGGATGTGCGGTGGGTCGGCGCCGGCCAGCCGTGGACCGATGACGCAGCCGGCTGCCCGAGTTGCGGGGCCAGAATCCAGTTCGTGGGGGGCGATAACGGATGGGTCTGCGGCGGCTGCGACTTCAGGCGCCCTCCGCTCGACGTCCGGATCGAGGGAGACGAGGTGGTGGACCGATCCGGGAACCGCACCGCCCTCCGCCTGTCACTCCCGGGCCGGGCCAATCTCGCCAATGCCGCCATGGCGTTGACAGTGGCGCAGGTTCTGGGGGCTCAGCCCTCGAAAGCGGTGGCGGCCATGAGCGAGCTGTCGGAGGTCGTCGGTCGCTACGCCACCGTCACCGTCGGCGGCCAGCAGGCCCGCCTCCTGCTGGCCAAGAACCCGGCCGGCTGGCTGGAGGTCTTCGACTTTCTTCGACCGGCGCCTCTTCCCGTCGTGGTGGCCATCAACGCCCGCATCGCCGACGGACGGGACCCGTCCTGGCTCTGGGACGTGCCATTCGAGCGGCTCGAAAGGCGCCTGGTCGTGGCCACCGGCGAGCGGAGCCGGGACCTGGCCGTTCGCCTGCACTATGCCGGGGTGGAGCACGTCCACCAGCCCGATCTTTTGCGGGCGGTGGCGGCCGCGCCGGCCGCGTCGGTTGACGTGGTCGCCAACTACACGTCCTTCCAACAGCTGAGGGCGCGGTTGGCGTGACCTCAGCAGCCAACGGGACGGTCACCGTCGCCCTCCTCTTTCCTGACCTGCTCGGAACCTACGGCGACTCCGGCAACGCGGTCATCCTCGCTCGCCGGTTGGCCTGGCGGGGTTTCGAGGCCAGGATGGTCACTGTCCGCTCCGGAGATCCGGTCCCGGAATCGTGCGAGGTCTATGTGGTCGGGGGGGGCGAGGATCTACCCCAGGCCCTGGCGGCGCAGGAGCTGGGCCCGGCGGCCGGCGGGCCTCTCCGCCGGGCCGTGGATGGGGGGGCGGCGGTACTGGCGGTCTGCGCCGGCCTGCAGATCCTCGGAACCAGCTTCGTCGGCCCTGATGGCGTCGAGACCGACGGACTGGCTCTGCTCGACTGCTCGACCCGGCGGGGGTCCGGGCCTCGAGCGGTGGGCGAGATCGTGGTCGAACCAGACCCCGGCCTGGGCCTGCCGACCCTCACCGGATACGAGAACCACGCCGGGGTAACCACCGTGGGTCCCGGTTCTCGCCCACTGGGTCGGGTTCGACACGGGGTGGGCAACGGCGATGGTTCGGGCACTGACGGGGTCCGGTCGGGCCGGGTCCTGGGCACTTATCTCCACGGCCCCGTCCTGGCCCGGAACCCGGATCTGGCCGATCACGTCCTGGCCTCCGTCGTAGGGGATCTGGTCCCCCTCGACGATTCCGAGAGCGAGGAGCTCAGGCGCGAGAGGCTGGCCGCCGCCGGCGCTCCGGACCTGAGCCGCCGCGGTTTCAGACTGCTCGAACGCCTACGCCGATGAGCTCCACGGCCCTGCTCACGGATCAGTACGAGCTGACGATGCTTGACGCCGCTCTTCAGGCCGGCCGAGCCGGCCAGAGGGTCACATTCGAGGTCTTTACCCGGCGGCTGCCCCCCGGTCGTCGCTACGGCGTGTTCGCCGGCCTGGGCCCGCTTCTGGATGCTTTGGAGCGCTTCACGTTCGAATCGGCTGAGCTGCGCTGGCTGCGGGACCTGCGCATCCTCTCCGAAGACGCTCTGGCCTGGCTGGAGGCTTTTCGATTCGGTGGTGACATTTACGCCTACCGGGAGGGCGAGCTCTACGCGGAAGGTTCTCCGGTCCTGACCGTGGAGGGAACTTTCGGCGAGGCGGTGCTGCTCGAAACGCTCATCCTGTCCATTCTCAATCACGATTCATCGGTTGCCGCGGCGGCGTCGATGATCTCGGCCGCGGCCGGCGGGCGACCGGTGATCGAGATGGGCAGCCGCCGGACGGACACCGGCGCGGCAGTGGCGGCGGCCCGGGCCGGGTATCTGGCCGGCCTGGCGTCGACCTCCAACCTGGAGGCGGGCCGGCTGTACGGCGTCCCGACCGCCGGCACCGCCGCCCACTCCTTCGTCCTTCTCTTTGAGGACGAGAAGGCGGCGTTCGGCGCCCAGGTGGCGGCTTTCGGACCGGGCACCACCCTCCTGGTCGACACTTACGACCTGGAGCAGGCGATCGGCCTGGCGGTGGAGGCGGCGGGCCCGTCGTTGGCCGCCATCCGTATCGACTCCGGCGACCTCGACCGCGAAGCCAGGCGGGCCCGGGCCACCCTCGACGCCCTGGGCGCCACCCGCACCAGGATCATCGTGACGGGCGATCTCGACGACGCCGTCATCGGCGAGCTGGCGAACAGCCCGGTGGACGGCTTCGGGGCCGGAACCAGCGTGGTCCTGGGCCTGGGCCACCCGACTGCCGGGTTCATCTACAAGCTGGTGTCGGTCGAGGGCCGGGCGGTGGCGAAGCTCTCGCCGGGTAAGGCGACCACCGGGGGCCGGAAGTGGGCCTGGCGGGTGCCCTCGCGGTTTGAGGAGGTGGTCGCGGCGTCGCCCGAGGCGGCCCCGCCGGGCGGGCGGCCCCTGCAGGTCGTCGTGGTCGAGGGCGGACGGCGGTTGCCGGGACCCTCCCTCGAGGAGTCCCGCCGGTTTCACCACCGAGCCCGGTCCGAGGTTCCGCCCGGGCGTTCTCTGACCCTGGTTCGCCGCTAACTAGATCGGGGTCGGCGGTTCGCCCTCTACGGCCGGCGGGGCAGCGCTCGGCGGTTCGACCAGCGGACCTGGCCGGGCCGACTCGACCTCTCCACTCGGCTCGGCGGCGTTGTACGGTTCCCCTCCAGCCGCCTCGACCGAGGTTGGCGCCTGGACACCACCGCTCGGCCCGGCCGGGGTCGCTGACACGAGCGCGTCACTCGGCCCGGCCGGGGTCACTGACACGAGCGCGTCACTCGGCCCGGCCGGGCTCACCGGTTCGGACCCGGCCGCCAAGCCCGCTTCGGTCATCGGCGTCGCCGGGCTGGGGGGTGTTGCGGGGCCGGTCTGCTCCCGTTGGCCGATCGGCGCCCTTGATGTCCTCGGAGCCGCTTTCTTCCTCGTCCTCGGCGCCGCCTTCTTGGCGGGCGGCCGGCTTCGGGCCGGGCCTCTGAGGACGGCCGCCCGGGCGGAGGCCATGACTTCGGTGCGCTCCCAAAGCTTGATGCCGCCGAGTATGCCGGCGGTGTTGTCGACGATGGTCACGCCTTCGGGAAGGTCCGGACCGAGGCGAGAGGAATTCCCCCCGCCGATGAAGCAGTGATCGAAGAAGGTCAGGGCCCGCATCACCTCGATGGCCCGCCTGACCCTCTTCTCCCACTTCTTGTTGCCCACCTTTTTGCGCGCCGCCTCTCCGAGGACGTCGTTGTAGGTGCCGCCCTTCGAGAGCGGGGTATGGGAGAACTCGAAGTGGGGG
>Ga0335073_10005474_pt1 | contig 17822 bp, 13 predicted proteins | sample Lox_Sample_22_FD_207093 | JGI IMG/M metagenome (GOLD analysis project Ga0335073, IMG submission 207093) | Soil microbial communities from Loxahatchee National Wildlife Refuge, Florida, United States - Lox_Sample_2.2 | ecosystem: Environmental > Terrestrial > Soil > Wetlands | place: USA...
AGTGTTTTCCGCGGGAATGCAAGATGCCGGACGGGCGACCGTGGTCGGGACGCAATCCTGCGGCTGCGTGCTGGGAATCACGCATGACCGGAGGATGCAGGGCGGAGGGGTGCTGGAGATCAGCGAGGTGCTGTGGCTCTCGCCGAAGGGAAGAAAGCTGGAAGGGGAAGGAGTGCTTCCCGATCGGGAGGCGGCTATGACGATTGCGGCGTTGCAGGCGAACCGTGACGTAATCCTGGAGGCGGGCGAAAAGACGCTCGAAGACTTGGCAGCGGCCCGGAGAACCACACCGGCGCCATGATGGCCCGAGTACAAATGCCTACGCCCGGCGGGGCAAGCATTATTCGACACGGAGTGCGCGCATAGGGTCGATGGAGGCCGCGCGCCAGGCGGGAATCACGCAGGCCAGCGCCGCCACAAAAAGAAGGATCGCGGCGGCCGCGAGTAAGGTGAGCGGATCGCGCGAGTTGCCCCCGGCCCAGGAATAGACCAGTCGATTCAGAGCCAAGCTCAATAGCAAACCGAGAGCGATACCGAAGGCCAGCATGGCGGTCGTGGAGCCGAGCACCAACTGCACGACACCGCCGGGACGGGCGCCGAGAGCCATGCGGATGCCGAGTTCCTGGGTTCGCTGGGTAACGGCAAACGAAACGACGCTGTACAACCCGGTCGCGGCCAGCACGAGGGCGAAAGCGGCGAAGAGTCCAAAAATGACGGCGATAAAGCGTTCGCGTCCCCAACCTTGCGTGTCCAGCCACCAAGCCAGCGGGCGATCTTGCGCGATGACCAATTCAGGATTTACGTCACGCAGGCGTTCGCGAACCGAACGAATGGCAGAAAGCGGATCGCCCTGCGCGCGAACGAGCAAAGATTGATCAGGGGTGAGGACGAAACTGTAAGGCAGGAAAATCGCGGGCCGGACCGGCTGGTCCAGGCCGCCGTTTTTAGCATCGCCGACAACCCCGATGACCTCGAGCCAGTCGGTTGGGCTCTGCGCGGAGAAGAATGTCGGGCGATCGATCTGGAGCGCGGGACTGCGCACGCTTTGGCCGAGGGGATTGAAGTCGCCGAGATATTGTTTGACGAAAGCCTGGTTGACGAGAGCGAGATGAGCAGCGCGCTTGCATTCGGCGTCGTCGAACATGCGGCCGCTTAGCAGGGGCACGCGCAAAGTAGAAAGCAGTTGCGGGCTGATGAGCGTCAAAACCGCTTGTGCATCGGTCAGCGCGGGCTTGCTCTGGACTTCGATTTTGGCGTAATAGCCACCGAAGCCCGGGAACCAAGTGGTGGAGACGCCGGCCTCGGCGACACCGGGCGTTTGGGCCACGGCTTGGCGTACGAGTTCCTGCTGATTGATGCGGTCTTGCCAAGAGGTGGACGAACCCTTCGGGAAAGAAACATTCAGATTAAAGACATGATCGGGATCAAAGCCCAGCGGCGTGTGGATTTTCGCCTCGAAGGCTTTCATCGCACCCCCCGCGCCGGCGAGCAGCAGCAAGGTGAGCGCAACTTGCCCTGCAATCAGCAGGCGGTGGGTATTGCGGCTGCGCGTGCTGCCGGTAAGTTTCGCGCTGCTCGATTGCATTAGAGAGCCGAGTTGCGGGCGGGAAAGCTGAAAGGCCGGGGCAATGCCGAAGAGGACGCCCGTCAAAACGGCGACGGCGGTGCTGAATACGAGTACCAGACCATTGAGGTGAATCGCCGCTTCGTGGGGAAAGGAATAATACGGCATCATCGCAGCGATACCCCGGACTCCCCAATAGGCGGCGAGTGTGCCGAGGGCGGCTCCGGTGAGCGAGAGGAGCACCGACTCGGTGAGCAACTGGCGAATCAAACGGGCGCGGCCGGCGCCTACGGAAGCGCGCACGGCAAATTCGTGTTGGCGGGCAGCGCCGCGCGCGAGCAACAAGATGGAAACGTTGGCGCAACCGATGGCGAGCAGGAGCACTACGGCGCCGAACAAAAAGATAATCGCTCCCGCAAATCGTCCGAGCACTTCCTGGTTGAGGGTGACGATTTTTACGCGCATGTGCTGCGGGTAGTTGGCGGGATCCTGTCTTGCGAATTGGTCGACCAGCGCTTGCATTTCGGCCTGGGCGGCGGGAAAGCTGATGCCGGGTTTCAGGCGAATGAACGCATTCTGGTAATAGTGCGGATCGGCGTTGGGCACGGAAGGCAAATAGACGTCGCTATCGCCCCAGGTGAAACGCGGCGGAGCGACGCCGATCACGGTGTAACGAGTGTGATCCAGTTCGATGGTCTTGCCGAGTACATCGTTGTTGGCGCCGTATTGCCGCTGCCAGAATAAGTAGCTGAGGACCGCGACAGGCGCGGGATTCCCGCCGGGTGCATCAGCGGAGGTGAACTCGCGGCCGATCAGCGGAGGAACACCCATAAACTCGAAGACGTTGGGAGAGTAAAGACCAACAAGCACGGAAACGGGGAATTTTTCTCCGGTGAGGCTCTCGGTCTTGTCGTCCTGCACGAAAAAATCTTCGACCGCGGAGGCGCTGCGAAGATCCTTGATTTGCGAGCCGTTGATGATAAGCAGAGGGCCGCGGCCGTTCGGGTCCTTCAGTTCGACGTGAACCATGCGGTTGGCGTCTTTGTAGGGATAGGGGTCGAGGAGGACGCCGTAGACGACGCTGAAGATGGCCGTCGTCGCGCCGATGCCGAGCATCAGGGAGAGAATCGCGCTGAGGGCGAAGCCGGGCGCTTTGAGAAATTGCCGTGCGGCGTACTGCAGATCCTGTATCAGGGTTCGCATGACGTGCCTCCGCCCCGCTACTGGTAAAGACGGCGAAAGAGGTGAATGGTTCCGTCAAGTAAAGCTAATTTAGGTAACTTACGTGCAGGGCTCGGCTTTGTACCGCCGGTTTCAGCCGGTGCGGGCGACTTCGTACATAAATTCGACGTGCGAGCGCACCGCATCGTCCATGCCCGCCACTTTGGGATTGGTGGATTCGATGAGGTAGTACTCGTCGGGGGCGTGTGCGCCGTTACCATGACCCATGCCGAAGTGTCCGGCGGGCAGGTGGAGGGGATCACCCGTAAAAACGTAACCAGGCCAGGAACCGGCGAGGCGCGGGAAGAGGACGGGGTCGATACCGTTCTTCTTGTAAACGGCGATGGAAGCGCGAATGATGGAGGAATCGGCGGGCGTGGTCGTGGGGTCGTAACCGCCGCTCATGTTGACTTCGATGTCGCCGAAACCTTTTTTGGCGAGGTGGGCTTTGAGGGCAGCAAGGGCTTCGGCGGCAGTCATGTCGGGGACGAGGCGCATATCGATTTTGGCGACGGCGCGCGCGGGGAGAATCGTTTTGCCACCGGGACCGGTGTAGCCGCCGACGAGGCCTTCGATGTTGACGGTGGGACGGGAAACGAGCATCTCGAGAGATTCCTGCCAACTCACGTCGTGAATCCAGTGGTCCACGCCCATGAGTTTCTTGGCTTCGGCTTCGTTGAGGCGGCGAGCTGCTTCAGCAATGAGCTTTTTGTCGGCGGCGGAGAGCGGGCGAGCTTTGGCGGCGAAGCCTTCGATGACGGGATCGTTGCCGTCGGGAGAAACCAGGCAGGCCAAGGCTTCGACCAGGTGCCACGCCGGACTGTCGACGCGGGCTTTGTTGCTGGAGTGCAAGTCTTTTTTCGGGCCGCGGCCCCAGCGCGCGCCGCTGGAAACAAGTTCGAGTTCAACGACGCCTTTGGCGCCGAGATATAAGGTTACGTCTCCGGTAGGATCCTGCGCGGCGAAAGGCATAAACACGGAACTGCATTTTTTGAGCGCCGCGGCGATGTCTGGCCGGCGGACCACTTGTGGAAAATGCGGAGAGCCGATTTCTTCTTCGCCCTCGGCGACGAAGACGAGGTTCACGGGCATTTTTTTGCCGGCGCCGCGCATGGCGTGCAACGCCGCGAGGAAAGTTGCTTCGGGACCTTTTTGATTGACGGCGCCGCGGCCGACTAGAGCCTTTCCGAGGCCGGGCTTGTCCACCAGCGCTGCGTCAAAGGGAGGGGAGGTCCACTCTTTCGGGTCGGCTTGCTTGACGTCATACATGAAGTAGAGGCCGACGGTATGTGGGGCGCCGGCATCGAATGTGGCGAAGATGCCGGGCTGACCATCGGTAGGAACCTTGGTGACGCTTGAGAAGCCCGCGTCCCGCAGCATTTCCATGGTGAGCTCGCAACCTTCAGCCATGCCGCGATTTTCGGCGGCGATGGACGGCTGCTGAATCCAATGCTGGAGGCGCTGGACGGCTTCCTCGTGGCGCTTTTCGATTTCGCCGCGAATGGCAGACAAGTCCTCTTGGGGCACGGCGCCCGATGTCCATTTCGGCAGGGCCAAGACGGCAGCGCTGGCGGCAGCTCGTTGTAGAAATCTGCGGCGGCTGCGAAAATCCGCGTCGCTGACGATATTCGAGTCCCTTCTCTCTGCCATGTGCCCTCCCGTTCGGAGAATCTTCTGAAAGGCTAAGCGTGGGCTCTCTGCGCGTGTTCGTCGGTTGCGGGCAGCCATAGCCGCAAGATCGCTTCGTATTCCGGCGTGACGGGCCCAAACTTGATGCCCATCCCGAGGTGGGTGTGCGAGTAGACCACCGTGGCAGGAGCCTCGAACGAATGCGTTTCAGTGAAAATCTTGAGTTGGACTGCGGTACCGCCCGGCAGTGGATTGACGGTGTCCACGTAGCACCCGCCGAAGCTCAGGTCACTGATTCGGGTGTTCATGCGCGAACCGGAATTCTCTTCGAGAAGCTCCGCTGTGGCAATGAACGGATACCGGGGCTCCCGCCTCGTGTTGTTTTCCATGTTTCCGCCCCCCTAAATCGCGCGGCGTATTCTAACCCCAAGTTGAGCCCGGCGGCCGCAAAAAACCTGCTGTAGAGTAGAGATGTGGACATCGTTTCGGTCACTAGGCCGGAAACGACGGGAACGTCCAAGCTTGCGCTCAAAGCTCACTGAGCCTGCCCTTTCGGAACGTTCTAGTTGCGGATACGTAAGTCATTCTTGATTGTCTTGGTAAGCGTTAGCGGTTGGCGGAGAACAGCTATCCGGTAAACGATCGATGTTCTTGAAGTCTGTCTCCACTGCTAAATAATTTTTCGAAGACCTCAAAGAAGCAAAAAGGGGCGCAAGCTTCGCGCCCCTCTTTACGTTGCTGTTCGACGTTCCGTCCGCGTTTTGGCGCGTCCGGTTCCTTTTGCCCAAGGGAACTTCGTTTGGCGCAGAAGCGAATTGATCAAGAGTCGCGTCTGCGCACAAGGTTTAGGGTGCTACCGCGCGCCGCTTAAGAGCGTTCGGTGTACCAGCGGAAGGGTAACGCAATCGGGCCGATAAATCACCCTCTTTTTTATCGAGATTCATTGGGATAGGCGAACTAGACTCGTCCTCCAAGGCGGCGACCTCATCGGGTTAGCGCTTAGGTTGCGGGGCAGGGCTGAAATGAAGACCAGTCAATGCTCTGCTGGAATGCCTCGTCGGGCGGAAAAGAGGTTTTGAAGGTGAAGGCAAACTGGGTCGGACCATGCGCTGCGAGGTGCGCGAGGCGTTTCTTGGCTTCGTCAATGCCAGGAAGGTGGCCGATGGGAACCCACCACAGCGCGACGATAACGGAGGAGAGCTTTTCGAACCATTCGTGGCGATGGGGGAGCATTTTGGCGTGAGCCGTTTTGTAGACGTAGTGCTTCAACGTTTCGATCGACTCCCACACCGACATGTTCAATAGCAGGCGGTGATCTTCCCAGGGCCGGAAGTAAGTGGCGTTACCGGCGGTGCCTTGCAGACGCCAGACAAAGCCGGGCGCATTGTCGGCGAGGGCATTCAATTCGTCGAGGCGGGAAACAAACCCGTTCATGATGGGAGCGTCGAGCTCGGCTTTGATGCGGCCGATGTTGACTTGGGCAATGTGGAATCGCGGCATGGAAATCCGTCCTCGGGTCGGAGATGAGAGAGCGAAGTATAGAACAATGTAGGGCGCAGCTTCGTTACGGTTCACTGGCCCAACCCTGCGGGTTGGCCTCACCACCCGGTCAGTCGGTGGAGGACCAAACGAAGTAGTAGTGATAGTGGTTGCGGCAAGACGGATTGAAAGGGGCCGCGCAATTCGGACAGCGCGCATGGCAGTTCAGGTAGGCGTTGATGGTGAGGATGGTATGACAGGCACCACACAGAATTGCAGGTTCTTGCCATTGCGATTGAGGCCACGGCTCCAACGGATGACCCGCGAGGGCGTCATGGCAATCTTTGCAGGCGTAGAACAGTCCGCAGCAGTGCATCTTGATGGCGATGATGTCGCTCGGCTGGTGGAAATGGGCACAACGCGTTTCAGAATCCAGACTAAGCCCGTGAACGGGTGGAGGTTCGAGCGACATGGGCATCAGCTACTCTGCCGCGAGCGGGGCAGAGCCCAGTGAGGAAGAGGGCGCAAGCCCAACATTACCTGTGCTGCGCGATAGCCGAGGTAGACCGACAAGGCAACGCCGTGGCCGCAAAAGCCGCCGAGAACGAGAACATTTTTGATTCGGGGATGATGGCGAAAGACGGGTTTGAAATCGCGAGTGAAGAGGATCGGGCCGCCCCAGCGGTGGGTTATGCGCACGTCCTTGAGCGCGGGATGAAGGGCGCGCACGCGGGATTCGAGCGAGTCAAAACACTCGCGGGTGGCGCCCCGGTGCACGTCGAATCGTAGCAAGTCGTCAAAAGCGAGGTGTCGATGGCGTTTTGACGAGTGGCCGCCAAAAGGCGCGTTCTTCGCCGTGGGACGCGGCAACAGCCCAGCGCCGAAAATAACCGCATTGTTTTCGAGGAGCCGTCCCCAAAGATAAGGAAAGTCTACAGTGTAGAACGGCTGGCGGGAGGCGAGTCCGAGAGCGTGAATTTGTCCGGACGTGAGCGGCTCGGTGGCCAAAGCGAGAGTTAGCTTCGATTCTGCGGTACGAACGAGGCCAGAGAGAGCCAGCGAACCGGCGTTGGTGGCCAGCAATAGGTTCTCCGCGGAGACGGGGATTCGTTTTTCGCGGCGACCAACTCGAGTCCGCACCAGCAGATGGACGGACGCTTGGGTTGCCCGGTTCGATCTTGCCGGCGTATTCATTTCGAGCACCTCGGCATGCTCCACGATCTGCGCGCCGGCTCTTTCCGCTGCGCGCGCCAATCCGGAGATGACTTTGCCGGGATGCACGCCGCCCCCGGGAACTTTGGCGACGGCGACAAGTTCTCCCGAGTCGTTCCAGGAGATTGGGGAATCCCGCAGCGGTTTTCGGCGCGCGAGTTCCCAAACACCAGGAAGCGCCAGCTGCGCGTCTATTTTGAGCGTGCCGAGAATTTTCTGATAGCCAATCAGGACGTTACCGAGGCCGAGAAGGGGGCCGGCCGCGCTCTGGTCCAAGACCATGCCACCAGTACGTCCGCTGGCGCCGTTGCCGATGCGGTCCGACTCCAGAACGATGACCGACTTGTTCGGTGCGAGTCGAGCGAGCCAGGCAGCGGCGGAGAGTCCCGCAAAACCAGCGCCTACCACGGCGAATTCGACGCGCTCAGGAATAGGGCGACGGCTGGGATGAAAATCGATCGTCCAGGGCGGCGTTCCCCAGGGATGTGACTCGCGGCGGCGCACAGCGAGAGTTTGATGCGGAGGCCTGGGAATGGTGACTCCCGTTTGGATTGCGCACAACGGACCTGCGGCGCAGTTGCAGCTACCAGCCGAGAAGATAGGCGAACACCAGCGGCGCAACAATGGTGGCGTCAGACTCGATGACGAAGCGGGGCGTATCGGCGGTGAGTTTGCCCCAGGTGATTTTTTCGTTGGGCACGGCGCCGGAATACGAGCCGTAGCTCGTCGTGGAATCGCTAATTTGGCAGAAGTAGGCCCACAGCGGAACCTTTTCTCGTCGCAGGTCCTGATGCAGCATGGGCACGACGCAAATGGGAAAGTCGCCGGCGATGCCGCCACCGATCTGGAAAAAACCGAGCGAATGTTTGGCCGTGAATTGGGTGTACCAGCGGGCGAGCTCGATCATGTACTCGACGCCGGTGCGCACCGTGTTCACGTTTTTGATTTTGCCCTCGATCACTTGCGCGGCGTACATGTTGCCGAGAGTGGAGTCCTCCCAACCCGGAACAAAAATTGGGAGATTCCGTTGAGCCGCCGCCAACATCCAGCTGTCTTGAGGATCGATCTGATAAAACTGCTCGAGTTTTCCTTCGCGAAGGATCTTGAAAAGAAACTGATGCGGGAAACAGCGATGGCTGGCTTGATCGGCGGCGCGCCATTCGGCGCTCACGATGCGTTCGATGCGCCGCATAGCCTCTTCCTCGGGGATGCAGGTGTCGGTGACGCGATTGAGATGGCGGTCCAGGAGTTCCGCTTCCTGCGCGGGAGAGAGCTGGCGATAGTGCGGCACGCGTTCGTAGTGATCGTGGGCGACGAGGTTGTAGAGGTCCTCTTCGAGGTTGGCGCCGGTGCAACAGATGGCGTGGACTTTGTCCTTGCGGATCATTTCGGCGAGAGAAAGACCAAGTTCGGCGGTGCTCATTGCGCCCGCCATGGTGAGGAACATTTTCCCGCCACGCGCGAGCAACTGGGCGTAGGCTTCGGCAGCATCGAGCACTACGGCGGCATTGAAATGCCGGTAGTGATGCTTGAGGAACGATGTGACCGGACTCGCTGACTGCAAATTCATGAAAGCTCCCTTCTAGAATACCGACTCGAAAAACACCCGTAGCTGCGGGCAACAAAAGTAGGGCTAAGCTAAAAAGTAGCTGGCAGTGTAGCTGAGGAGACGAAAGAGCGTATGCGGGGAAGCAAATTGCGGCGAAGAAAAATTGATCAGCAATTGCATCAAGCAATGGATAGCACAGATAAGCAGAAGAGTGTTAGCACCTTTTTGGAAAAAATTACGACGGTGCGGATGAATTCGACAGAAACAATGCGAAGAAAAAGGACGATGCAACTTCTGCGACACAAAATCTTGCTTTGTTGGAGCTGCCTCTCCGGACGTGCGCGGCGCGTCAATCTGCTTTCGGAGCGAGAGCCTTCGCTACGAGGTCGTTCGCGCCGGCTTTGCCGTGCGACACCAGACCACTCCACTCTGCAGCGACCTGCGAGAGGCGGACAGCTTCGCTGGTGAGCGACTCGGGGCCACCGGAGTCCGCGTTGCCGAAGAAAATGCGCGGCATTGGATGGGCCGCGGCAATGCGGTTCCGCGTGTACTGGCCGGGCGTAGACATGAACATCGGATGGCCGCGGCGGTAGATGCGGACTTCGAGAGGATCTACGTTGAATTCGGGAAGGATTTTCTGAAAGTCCGCTAGCACGCGCGCCGCTAGCGTTTTGCAACCATCCTCGGTCAAAAGTGTGGCGCGCTGCGTTTCGCGCAACGGAGTGTAAAACGAAAGGATATTGTGTTTCTGGTGGTAATCGGGATCGCGGAGGAGCACCCAGTCCGCAACGATGAAATCCGTGAACACATTTCCCGGACACCAATTGTCGTAGCCGCGCGCGTACACCTGTTTTTCAAAAATCAGATTCACTACGGGATAAGGCGCGAAACGCGTCCGGCGCATGGCCGCTTCCTGCTCCGGCGGCAAGCCCCGCACCAGCCTGGAGGTGATGTGTTTGGGTGTACACATCAAGACGACCTTTGCGGAAACGGTGCGGAGCTGGCCCTCGCGAAAATAGGTGACGTTGGCGGAGTTTTTTTCTGGAACGACGGCGATCACCGTGGTGTTCGCCTGCATGCGTTCGCTGTACTTTGGCTCGAGGACTTCCACCAGTCTATGGGTAATGCAGCCCAGGCCGCCGGGCAAAATGGCGCGCTTCGCGTCGCCGCCGGTGAAGATGTCTTGAGCGTTGTAGAGGCCTACGTACGCCGAAGTATCGGCGGTGGTCGCGCCCCAGTTGGAGGGGCCGAAGATGTCCCACCACTGCTGTACCTCCGATGCGTAGGCCGAAGTGAACTGGGAAAAGGGGAGGGCATCGAGTTCGGCCATGCGCTCGCTGACTTTCATTTTCAAGATGTCTTGGCGAAATTTGTGGAAGCTCGCAACAACGCTTTTTGGATACGGCAAATGGGTGAGGCCGGACTTCCAAGTGTCGGGGACGTAGGTCCCGTTGATTAGCGTGGGATCCGGCATGTTGACGAGCGGCAGCTTCAGCCCAATCTCCGCAGCGAGTTGATCGCCTTCGTCACCGCGATAGGCATACGCGGAGCCCGTGGCGAACGGCTGGCCGTCGTATTCTTCCTGGTAGGCGTTGCCGCCGAAGTGATCCTCTTTTTCGAGCAGCAGCCAATCCCTGCCGCGCAAAAAATAGGCGGCGGAGAGTCCCGCCACGCCTCCGCCGACGATGGCGACATCGACTTTGGAGCTAGGCGCGGGAAGCTCGAAGTGGTGCCCGTCGCGAATCTGGTGGCAGATTTCGAAGTGCTCGCCTTCGACCGTAGCCGCCTTCGTATCGGGAGCATGCGTGAGGGCTGCATCGACAGGGCAGCCCGCAGCCACCGAACCAGCGACGACATAGCGAATAAATTCGCGGCGCGAGTGCGTCATTCAACCTCCAGGGGATTTTCCAGCAACTGCTGAGCTTCAGATCCGATACTGCGGGTGCGGATGCGGTACCAAACCACGATAAGCAATACCGACACGGCGAAGATCAACGTGGAAATGGCGTTTATTTCGGGCGTGATGCCGCGGCGCAGGCGGCCCCAGATCTCCAGCGGCAGGGTGTTGTCTCTGCCGATCAGAAAAAAAGTGACGGCGATTTCGTCCATGGACAGCGTGAAAATGAGCAGCCCGGCGGCGAGCAACGAGAGTCTGAGATTAGGCAGTGTGACGCGCCAGAACGTCTGCCACGGCGTCGCGCCCAGGTCGAGCGAAGCCTCCTCCTGCGCGCGGTCAAGCTTTTGCAATCCGGCAAAAATCTCAGTGGTGGCAACGGATATCAGCGCGGTGCCGTGACCCAATAAGACAGTGGCCAGGCTCAGAGGTATTTTGGCGAGGCTGGCAAACATCAGGAGCGAAAGGCCAGTAATGATGCCCGGCAGAATCAGCGGCAGAAGGACCAGCCTGCGGAAGAGGCCTTTGCCGGGAAATTCGGCGCGGTCCAGCGCGAGAGCGGCGAGCAATCCCAGTGTGAGGGCCAGTGCCACAGCTCCGGCGGCGACGACAAGGCTATTGACGACAGAATCCCAGATCGCACCGTCCGCAAAAAGCTGAGCGTACCAGTCAACCGTAAGATTTCGCGGTGGAAAACCGCCGACGCCATCGCGGTTGAAGGAATAGACGATCAGCACGAGGATCGGCGAATAGATGAAAACGAATACCAGCGTTGCATAGACCGCGAGCAACGGCGAACGGCCAGTGGAAGCGCGGCCGATCATCTGAAGGCCCAGCGTTTTTCGAGGCGTTCCGTAAGAAAGAGCAACGCGACAACCAGCAGCAAAATGCAAACGGAAATCGCTGCTCCCAGCGGCCAGTCGTAGGCTGCACCGAACAAGGACTGCACGATGTTGGCGATCATGGTGCTGGATGAACCTCCAACGAGCAGCGGCGCGAGAAAGTCTCCGAGCGACAGCACGAACGCAAACGTCGCCCCAGCAAGCAGGCCGGGCAGCGAGAGCGGTAGCACCACGCGACGAAAGGTCGCCAGGGGGCCGGCGCCCAGGTCCTGCGACGCTTCGACCAAGTAGCGGGGAATGTGTTCGAGCGAGGCGTAGACCGGAAGAAAGACAAACGGCGTATAAATGTGCGTGAGCGTGAGAACCACGGCGAAGGGGCTGTACAGCAAAAAACTGACCGGTGCATGCGTGATATGGAGGTACCGCAGGAAACCGTTCAACACGCCATCGCTGCCGAGGATGGTTTTCCAGGCGTAGCCGCGGACCAAATAGCTGACCCACAAGGGAACGATGACCAGCTGGTAGAGCAATTCCTTTCGCGCGCGGGCGTGGAATGAAAGATAGTAGGCCAGCGGATAGCTTAGGAGGATCGAGCAGAACGTGACGGAAGCGGCGATGCGAACGGTGCGCCACAAGACTTCGAGATACACGGGGTTGGCAAAAAGCTTCCGGTAGTTTTCGAAAGTCCACTGGTGAAACAACACGCCGTCGCGAACGATCCAGAGACTGTGGGCGAACATCAGTGCGTAAGGCAGGAAGAGAAAAAGGCCAACCCACAAAAGCGGCGGAAGAGAAACCAGCGACTTGTAGCTCCGCGAATACATTCAGGATTCCTTGACGCGAACGGCATCCGCAATCGAAAACACGAGCTCGTGCTCGCCGGTCAACACTCCGGACGGCGGAACGCGCACGCGCAGCACTTGGCCCGCCCCGGCGTCCACTTCGAGAAGTTCAGAAGCTCCGGCAAACAACTGCTGTCGAATGCCAGCGCGAAATTTGACCTCGGTATTGCGCCGGACGGCGTCGCCGCTCAGCCGGATCGCTTCCGGGCGCAGCGAAAAGGTCGCGGCGCCGTCGGCAGCTGCAAGCGGCCAGCGCAGAACGCCGCAATTGGCGATGCCGTTACGAATTTCTCCGCGCAGCAGATTGGTTTGCCCGATGAATTGAGCGGTGTAAGCGCTGGCCGGGCGTGCATAGATCTCGCGGGGCGAGGCTACCTGTTCCAACTGGCCTTCGCGGAGGAGCGCGATGCGGTCGGAAAGCGCCATGGCCTCTTCCTGGTCATGCGTGACGAAGAGAAACGTAATGCCGACCTCGCGCTGCAGCGTTTTCAATTCGCTTTGCATTTGTTTGCGCAGGTTGGCATCCAGCGCGGAAAGCGGTTCGTCGAGGAGCAACAGTTGCGGCCGATTGACCAGAGCGCGAGCGAGCGCGACACGCTGTTGCTGCCCGCCGCTCAGGCGCGCCGGCTGCGCACCGGCAAAATCCTGCATTTTGACCATGGCGAGTGCCTGCTCGACACGCTCGGACGTCTCGTTCTTGCCGATGCCCTTTACCCGCAGGCCGTAGCCCACGTTTTCGCGGACATTCAGATGCGGAAAAAGCGCGTAGCTTTGAAAGACCGTGTTTACCCGCCGCCGGTGAGGGGGCAACAGGTCCAAACGCTCTCCGCCCATCCGAATCTCCCCTGCGGTGGGGCGTTCGAATCCGGCGATCAGCCGCAACAGTGTGGTTTTTCCCGAGCCGCTTTCGCCGAGCAAGGTAAGAAACTCGCCTGCCGCAACGTCCAGAGAGACGTCTTGCAACACCGCGCGCGAGCCGAATCGCTTCGCAACATTGCACAATTCGAGAAGGGGCGCATTTGGGGCGGGGTCGAGCGTCGGGGCGGAGTTCACGGGGCGGCCTTCACCTCGTTCCAGATTTCGTTGTACTTCTGGCGCCGCGCGACATCCTGCCAGAAATAAATACGCCGCATGTAGGCGTCGGGATCGTCCATATGCAGGTTCTTCTTCTCGACGTCGGTCATGAAATTAGTTGCATCGGGATTCGCAGGCGAATAACCGGTCACGTCGGCCACTTGCTTCTGGACGCGCGCCTCGATCATGTATGCGAGAAACTGCTCAGCCAGAATTTTGTGTTGGCTGGCCGCGGTGATCGCGAGGTGATCGATCCAACCGGTAGTGTTTTCCCTGGGAATAAGTTCTTTGATCGGGAAGCCCGCTTTGCGAAGCTGATTGGTCATCAAGGGCCAGCCCATGGCGATGACAATCTCGTGATTTTGAAAAAGATTCGTCAGCTCGCCGCCAGTGGACCAATATTTACGGATGTTCGGCTTCAGCTCGATCAGTTTTTTCTTGACCGCTTCCAGCTGTGCGTCTGAGAGGTTGTAAAGTTGTGCTGGGTCGGGCCGGTCGTAGCCCAAGACCTGCGCCGCCATATACACGCTGGAGAGATCGTCCCATAGAGAAACCTGGCCTTTGAGCTTGGGATTCCATAGCGCTGCCCAGCTGTCCGGCTCCTGTTCGATGGCCTTGAAATCGTAAAGCAATGGATTCGGCCCCCACATGAAAGGGACGCCGTAAGTCTGACCGTTGATTTTGACTAGCGGCGAATCGCGCAGGCGTGCAGCGAGTTGCGCGTAGGATGGGAATTTGCTCAGGTTCAGCGGTGCCGCTAGTCCCGCGCGGGCGATCGATGTAGCAACATCGCTGGAGGGAGAGATGACGTCGTAGTTGGATGCGCTGCCGCCGCGGAGCTTGGCTACGAGCTCGTCGCTCGAGCCCATGTATGAGGCTGTGATTTTGCAGTGATGCGCTTCCTCGAACGGTTTGACGAAGGAAGGATCGGCATAGCCTTCCCAGACCAGCAAGCTCAGGCTGTCTTCCTTCTGCTGGCATGCCGAACAAACCAGTCCCAGCGCCAGGATTGCCAGAATCGTTGCGCGCTTGTTCATCTGCGCTCCTGATTCTCCGCGGGTGCGGATGCCGTCGGCTAAAAATAATCCGCACCGGGACAAACACGGATCAGAACGTTGGCGGCGTATTCACCCATAGCAGCCACGTTTCCGCGCGGCCCGGATTCTTCCAGCGGTGCGGCGTCGAACTCTCAAAATACAGACTGTCACCCGGCTGGAGAAGGTAGTGCTCTTTGCCGTTCAACCATATTTCGAACTCACCGCGCAGCACGTGTAGAAACTCTTCGCCCTCGTGCGCATAAGATTCACCACTGCCGCCGCCCCGCTTGATGCGGAAGAGATGCGGCTCCATGGCGGTCTGCCCCCAGGCCAGGAGTTCCATGCGGACACCCGGAGAGGTCTCCAGAATTTTTCTTTGCTTGGGCCGCACCAAACGAGGATTTTCCGCGGCGGCTTCGAACAGCGACAGAATATTGGTGCGGTAGAAGCGCGCGATTCGCCGCAAAGTGGAAACCGAAGAACGCATCTGCCCGCGTTCGAGTCCGCTGAGGAAGCCCACCGACACTCCGGTCGCTTTTGCGACTTGGGCCAGGGAGAGCCCGCGGCGCGCGCGCAGCCGCCGGAAGCGCTGGCCGGGCATGACGCCATTTTCCGCCGGCGCCGAGACTACGCCCTGGCGCTGCAGCACGTGCACAATGGCCGCGGGATTCAATCCGCGCGCGCGACGCAGGAACACGGCGCGTTGGAGCAACCGCACGTCCGCTTCCCCATACATGCGATACCGGCTCTTGGTGCGTTGCGGCGTGACCAGACCCAACGCTTCCCAAGCTCGCAGCGCCGAGGAGGAAATACCCACGCGCCGGGCGACTTCGCTGATCCGCAGCAGCGGGCGTCCCACGCGATTCGCCGATGGCTTCGAGAAATTCTTTCCGCTTGACACGGCTTCCGGCTTTCTCTAAGTTTGCTGGATTATAGTAAGGTTTGTGGGGCGCAGCAACAGCGAAGAATCTCTCAGGACACTTTCAGAACTCAGGGGTGGGTTCATGAATCGTAACCAAGCTAATCGATCGAGAAGATCCAGCCGTCGCACGCAACCGGGTCTTGTTGTCGCGGTGTTAGCGGGACTGACACTGCTGGCACCCGCCGTTTGCGCGCAAAGCACCGGCGGCAGCATCCGCGGCACCGTGAGTGACGCTAGCGGCGGCACAGTAGCCGCCGCAACGCTCACGCTGATTAATGAAGCTACTCATTCTTCGCGCGAGGTGCAAAGCGGCGGCCGCGGCGAATACGTGTTTGTGGAAGTCCCCGTGGGTACATACGAGATCGATGTAGCGCAAGCCGGCTTTAAGAAATTTACCCGCAGAGGAATCGCTCTGGACCTGAATCAGGTGATCAGCGTGGACATCGTGCTCCAGGTCGGGTCCGCCACGGATACCGTCGAGGTCACCGGGGCCCCGCCCGTCATCGATACCACTTCCACGCAGCTCGGGGCGGTGGTCAACGAACGCGCGTCTACGCAACTGCCGCTTAATGAGCGCGACGTCTACCAGCTTCTGCAACTGCAGCCCGGGGTGCAGTCGCAACTGGGCAACGATCTTTTCTATGGTTCAGACAAGCCTGGTGTGGTGACCGTGAACGGCGGCCGGGGTCGCTCCAACAATTACTCCGTGAACGGCGGAGACGGCAACGATTTGTTCGCGAATCTTCCGGCCATCGAACCTTCGCCGGACAGCATTGAAGAGTTTCGCGTAATCAGCAATTCTTTCGACGCGGAATACGGCCGCAATTCCGGCGCGATCGTGAACGTAGTGACCAAGTCCGGCACCAACAATCTGCACGGAAGCTTTTACGAATTCTTCCGCAACGACGTGCTCAACGCCCACCCTTTCGAGTTTTTCCCCGCGCCCAAGCCAGACTTCAAGCAAAACCAGTTCGGCGGCACGATCGGTGGCCCCATCAAGAAGGACAAGACATTTTTCTTCGCGTCGTACGAAGGCCGGCGGATCGTGCAGGGTATTTTGTCGCAGCCCATCAGCGTGCCAACCTCCGCCGAAGTGAATAACGGCGATTTCTCCGCCGAGCAGCCTTTTACCGGCTCGCTGGTGGACGCCACGGTCGCCAACATTCTCGAGAATCGCTGCGGCTCCAGCGCGCCCGGATCACTATCACCCGCGCAGAAACTTACTCTCACGGCGCAAGGGCTTGTGGCCGGCGTGGCCGGGGGTGGCGGCCCAGTTCCTTATTCCCAAATCTTCGCCAACAACCAGATCCCCACCGGTTGCTTCGATCCGGTCGCCGTGAGTCTGCTGCAGTATGTTCCTGGCGCCGGCGGCAGCGGCGGCGTCCAAGTCACTCCCAATAAAACCGATCGAGGTGACCAGTTTCAGATCCGCGTGGATCACAACTTTTCGAACAACCAGAAAACGGCGGTCTACTATTATTTTGACGACGATAACACGCTCGATCCGTTTGCGAAATTCCAGGCTTCCGGCGCAACTACCGGCAATTTCCCCGGCGTCTATGCCACGCGCACACAGCAGCTCAACGTGACGCATACTTCGACCATCGGTTCCACCGCCGTGAACGAATTCCGCTTCAGCTACTTCCGCGAGGGTCAGTTGAAGTTCGACACCCCCACCCGCACGAATGCGATTACCGCATCGTGCGGCAACGGCGCAGCGGCTGCGTTTTGCTTTACCGGCACATCGGATACACCGCTCGTGGCTGACGACGGCACGGCGCTAGGGACGAGTCCAGATTACGGGATTCACTCCGGCCTGGGCGCCAAGGTTGAAGGCGTCCCGCTGATCTCCGTCAACGGCGGCTTTTCCATCGGGAATAATTTCAACGGCCAGCTTCCGCAGATCGGCAATACGTTTCAGTGGAGCGACAACTACAGCAAGATTATCGGCAATCACAGCCTGAAATTTGGCGCCGACACGCGCTATCAGATGTTTAACCAACTGCTTTATTTCGACATCAATGGCGACCTGAGTTTTACGAGCGATTCGAATATCTGCGGTCCCGCCAATCCCAACACGACTACGTGCTCGCCGGTTTCCGGCAATGACTTGGGTTCTTCGGACGCCTATCCCGATTATTTTCTCGGACTCGGCAACGACTACTTCCAGGGTTCCGCACAGCACGAGCTGGTACGCAGCACTTCGATCTACCTCTTCGCGCAGGACAGTTGGAAGATCAAGTCCAATCTGACGCTCAACTATGGCTTGCGCTGGGAAATGAACACTCCGCTCACGGATATCGGAAGAAAAGTACAGACTTTCCGTCCGGGCCAGCTCTCGACGATTTATCCGTGCACGCTGCCGTCGACCGACCCGCTTTTCGTAGCGGGCAGCGTCACCACTTGCGACGAAGCCGGCGTCACGCCGGTCGGCCTGGTCTTCCCGGGGGACAAAGGCGTTCCGCAGGGTCTGACCAACACGTACTACAAAGGCTTTGCGCCGCGTCTCGGTCTCAACTGGAGCCCGGATGCCAGGGATGGCTGGCTCGCGAAACTC
>Ga0335073_10005475_pt1 | contig 17819 bp, 13 predicted proteins | sample Lox_Sample_22_FD_207093 | JGI IMG/M metagenome (GOLD analysis project Ga0335073, IMG submission 207093) | Soil microbial communities from Loxahatchee National Wildlife Refuge, Florida, United States - Lox_Sample_2.2 | ecosystem: Environmental > Terrestrial > Soil > Wetlands | place: USA...
ACGCCGGCGTTCGAGGTCGAGGGCTACGCGGTCCGCACGAACAAGCCGCCGTTCGGACCCCATCGGGCCCCGTTCGCGCCGCAGTGCGCGTTCGTGGTCGAGTCCCACCTCGAGCACGTCGCGCACGAAGCGGGTCTCGACCCGCTCGCGTTCAAGGCCGACCACGTGTGGAAGGAGGGGGACACGACGCCCCTCGGGCAGACGGTCCTCCCGTTCGGCCTCCCGGCCGCGTTCGAGGCCGCCCGCTCCCTCGCCTCGGACTGGCGCCGGGACGCTCCGCCGGGCCACGGGGTCGGGGTCGGTCTCGGGTTCTGGTCGACGGGAACGGGGGCCGGCGGGGAGGCCCGCGTGCGGCTGTCCCCCACCGAGCTCGTCCTCCGGCAGGGAGAACGCGAGATCGGCAGCAGCAGCGTGCTCGTCGGTCTCGCCGCCGTCGCGGAACGGCGGACGGGCCTTCCGCGCGAGCGGATCCGGGTCGAGTACGGCGACACCGACCACGCGCCGTTCGACTCGGGGGTCTTCGGCAGCCGCACCGTGGGCGCGCTCGGCGGCGCCGTCGACCGCGCGCTCGTTTCGCTGCTCGGCACCCTCGCCGAGCGGGCCGGGTTTCCGCCGCCGGTCGGGCTCGAGGTGGAGGGCGACGAGATCCTCGTGCGCCGCGGGGCGCAGCGCCGCCCGGTGCGCGCGCTCCTCACCCCCGAGGAAACCTCCTCCGGTGGCCTACGGGCCGAAGGGAAGCACTACGGCAAGGCGGGAACGCTCGACGAGTCGCGGGTCGTGGACGGAACGTTCTACCCCTACACGGATTTCACGGGGGCGGTCCACGTCGCGGAGGTGGCGGTCGACCGGGAGACCGGGTCGGTGCGCGTCGTCCGCTACGCCGCGTTCCACGACGTCGGCACCGTCGTGGACGCGCCGTCGGCCCGCGCCCAGGTCGAGGGCGGCGTCGCGATGGGGCTCGGCACCGCGCTCACGGAGGAAGCCGTCTGGTCGGACGACGGACGCCTCGTGAACGCCGGCCTCGTCGACTACCGGCTGCCCACGCTCGGGGAGGTGCCTCCGATCGACGTGACGTTCGTCGAGGGATTCCCGGGCGCCGGCCCTTTCGGAGCGAAAGGGATCGGCGAGCCGCCGATCATCCCGGTGCCGGCGACGATCGCCTCCGCGGTGCGCGCCGCCTCGGGAGCGCACGTCACCGAGCTGCCGCTCGTTCCCGAGCGGGTGACGCGAGCGTTTTAGCCGCCCTGACGGTGGCGTCCCGCATGCCGATCGCCTCCGCAGAGATCCGGGCCGTTCTCGAGCAGTACCCGCGGACCCCGGTCGTCGGCGCGGTCGGGTCGCACTCGGCGATCGATATCGCCGACGGGGCGGTGACCGAGGGCCTCCCGAACCTCGTGCTCGCGCAGGCGGGCCGCGACGCGACCTACACGAAGTACTTCCGCACGGTCCGCTTCCACGCCGGCGGACGACGGCGCGGGTGCGTCGATGACGTCTGGACGTTCCCCCGGTTCGCCGACCTCGCCTCGCCCCCGAACCAGGAGCGCCTGCGGACCCACGGCGTCCTCCTCGTGCCGAACCGGGCGTTCAGCTCCTACGTCCCGCTCGAGACGATCGAGAACGAGTTCCTCGTGCCGATCGTCGGGTCGCGCAACCTCCTGCGGATCGAGGAGCGGACCGAGCGGGAGAACTACTACACCCTGCTCGCGAGCGCCGGGATCCCGATCCCGCGGGCGATCGCCTCCCCGAAGGAGATCGACCGCCTCGCGATCGTGAAGCTGCCGCACGCGACGCGGCGCCTCGAGCGGGGGTTCTTCACGGCCGCGAGCCCCGAGGAATACCGCAAGAAGACCGAGCTCCTCCTCGCGCGAAAGACGATCACCTCGGACGACCTCGCGGTCGCCCGGATCGAGGAGTACGTCCTCGGCCCCGTGTTCAACTTCAACTTCTTCTTCTCGCCGCTCGTCCCGCGCGCCGAGGGCCTCGAGCTCCTCGGGGTCGACGAGCGCCGCGAGAGCAACCTCGACGGCCTCGTCCGGCTGCCCGCCGCGCAGCAGCTCGAGCTCTCCGAATCGGCGCGCGTGCCCGAGTACCTCGTGGTCGGGCACGGTACCTTAACGGTGCGCGAATCCATCCTGGAGGAGGTGTTTCGCATGGGGGAACAGTTCGTCGAAGCGACGCAGGCGCGATACTCTCCCGGGATCCTCGGCCCGTTCTGCCTGCAGACGTGCCTCGACAAGGACGGCCACCCGACGGTCTTCGATGTCGCGGCGCGGATCGGCGGGGGCACGAACGTCCATCTCGGGCTCGGTCACCCCTACGGGAACGCGCTCTGGCGGATGCCGATGAGCACCGGGCGCCGCATCGCGCTCGAGATCCGCCACGCCGTGGACGCCGGGCGGCTCGGAGAGATCGTCACATGAGCGCGATCCCGGCCGCCGCGCCCCCCACCCCGGCGATCCGCCGGACCCCGCTCAACGACTTCCACCGCCGCCACGGGGGCCACATGGTGCCGTTCTCGGGCTGGGAGATGCCGCTCTACTACTCGAGCATCCTCGCCGAGCACAAGGCGGTCCGCACCTCGGTCGGCCTGTTCGACGTCTCCCACATGGGGATCCTCACCGTCGAGGGGGGCCACGCCGCCGACCTCCTCGCGCGGCGGACGACCGCGAACGTCCCGGTCCTCGTGCCGGGCCAGGTCCGCTACACGTTCCTGCTCGAGGCGACCGGCGGGATCGTCGACGACCTGCTCGTGACCCGGCTCGACACCGGCGAGGAGATCGCACGCACGTACCTCACCGTCCCGAACGCGGGTCGGGCGGACGAGATCCAGGAGATCCTGCGCCAGCACCGCGGCCCGGACACGAAGATCTCGCGCTGGAACGGCCCGGTCGCGCTCCTTGCCCTGCAGGGCCCGAACTCCCGCGCGCTGCTCGAGAAGCTCATGGGATGGGACCTCTCGAAGATCGGCTTCTACCACGTCGCATTCCACCCGAAGAAGCCGGACGGCGACCGGGAGGGAAAGCTCGGCCTTCCGTTCCCGGCGGCGCTCTCGCACTCGATCCTCGTCAGCCGCACCGGCTACACCGGCGAGCTCGGCTACGAGCTGTTCCTTCCGAGCGAGGAGGCCGACGCGTTCGCGGAGCGCCTGCTCGCCGCCGGCGCGATCCCGTGCGGCCTCGGGGCGCGCGACACGCTGCGCCTCGAGAAGGGCTACCTCCTCTCGGGGCAGGAGTTCCACCGCGACCACACGCCGATCGAGGCCGGGCAGGACCGGTTCGTCGACCTCGACCACGACTTCGTCGGGAAGCCGACGCTCGACCAGCAGCACGCGCAGGGTCCGCCGGTGCGACTCGCCGGGATCGCGGTCCGCGCCCCGGGGGCGATCCCCCGGCACGGCACCCCGGTGCGCGCGCACGGCGCGGTCGTCACCCAGGTGACCAGCGGCGGGGTCTCCCCGAACCTCGGCTACGGGATCGCGCTCGCCTACCTGCCGCGGGAGCTCAGCGCGGTCGGCACGGCGCTCGAGCTCGAGGTCCGCGGTCAGCCGGTGCCGGCCGAGGTCGTCGCGCTCCCGTTCGTGAAGGCGGCCCCGACGCGAGCGTAAATACTCGAAGTTCCCAATCTACTGCGGCACAACGATGGCGGCCGAGACCGGGAGCGGTCGCCCGTTCGTCGGTCGGGCAGAGGCGGTCGACGCCCTGTATCGTCGGTTCGAGGACGCGCGGGCAGGCAGCGGGGGGGTCACGCTCCTCGTCGGAGCGACCGGGGTCGGGAAGTCGACCCTGGTCGGCGAGCTCGTCCGGAACATCCGGGCGCGCGGCACCCCGGTGCTCTTCGGTCGCGCGGCGGCCCTCGACGCACCGCCCCCGTTCACCCTGCTGCGCTCGGCCCTCGAGAGCGCGCGCGACGAGCCGGCCCCGTCGGGAGGGTTCGTTCCCGGCGCCCCCGGCGCGCCGAGCTTCCTCATCGGGTTCGCCCCGGGCCTCAACGACCTCGGCTCCTCCTCGCCCCTGCGGATCGAGGAGCGCCTCCTGTCCGCGCTCGGCGAGGCCGACGAGCGCGGCGAGTCGGTCCAGGAGCCGATCTGGACGGAGATCGCCGAGCAGTTCTTCGAGTTCACCCGACGCGGCCCGACCGTCCTCGTGCTCGAGGACCTCCACCGGGCCGACGAGCCGTCGCTCGCGGCCCTCGAGTTCGTCGCCCGCCAGCTGCAGAACCGGCCCCTCTGGATCGTCGCCACGGTCCGCTCGTTCGAGACCCTCGCGGAGTCCCGGCGGGCCCGTCTCGAGGCGTTCGAGACGGCGACGCACGCCCGGCGGGTCCTCCTGCGGCCGTTCACGTCGGAGGAGGTCGCGCTCTACGTGCGCTGGCGCGAACCGACCCGGGAGTTCACTCCCGACGAGATCGCCCGCCGGTTCTCCGAGACCGGGGGGAACCCGCTCCTCCTCGACCAGTTCGACCGGCGCCTCCCCCGTCCGGCCGACGCCCGGAACGAGCCGGCCGGGAGCGGGCTGCCCGCGGTCGTGGTGCCGTCGCCCCCCGAGGCCGACGAGCGCGCCCTTGCGATCGCGTCGGTCCTCGGCTCGGAGTTCGCGTTCGGGGTCCTCCTGCGCTCGAGCGGCGAGGACGAGGAACGTCTCGCCGAGACGGTCGACCGCCTCGTCAACCTCGGGGTGCTGCTCGAGCGACCGAGCGAGACCCTCGCGTTCGCGGACGACCGGGTCCGCGAGAGCGTCTACGACGGCCTCACCGAGAGCCGCCGACGCCTGCTGCACCGCAAGGTCGGCGAGGCGCTCGAGGCGACGGGGAGCGCGGACATCTCGACGATCTACGCGCTCGCCCGCCACTTCTACCTCGGGAAGGTCGACGAGAAGTCCCTGCAGTACAACCGGGCCGCGGCCGAGATCGCCGCCCGGGCGTTCTCGCCGGACTTCGCGCGCCACCACCTCGAGCGCGCCCTCGAGAACCAGCGGCGCCTGAAGCCGGACGACGTCGACGGGGAGGCCGAGCTCGTCCTCGAGATCGCCCAGCAGGTCGACCACCTCGGCGAGCTCAAGGCGGCCGAGGAGCTGTTGCGGGGCCACCTCTCGCGCCGGACCGCCGAGAAGCTGTCCCCGCACGTCCGGGCCCTGCTCGAGCTCTACCTCGCGCAGGTGCTCACCGACGAAGGGGAGTGGGGCGCCGCCGCCGAGGAGGCGGCCCGGGTGCTCGCCACCACCGACCTCACGAACCACCCCCTCGTGCGCATCGGCCTCCACCGGCTGCGCGGCGAGGCGCTCTACTACCAGGCCCGCTACGCGGAGGCGCTCGCCGAGCACACCGAGGAGCTCTCTCTCGCCCGCGCGACCGGCAACGAGCGCGCGACGGCGCTCGGCCGGGTCCACCGCGCCTACGTGCTCGCGATGACCGGCCAGGCGGAGGACGCGATGGCCGAGGCCCGCGACGCCGCGAAGACCCTCGAGCGGCTCGGGGACGCGCGCGAGGCGGCGCAGGCGCACCTGTTCCTGGGCGTGGTCCTCGGGGGCAGCCCGTTCACCACGCCCCGCTATCCCGAGGCGCTCTCCGAGTTCTCGGAGGCGATCCGGCTCGCGGAGAAGTCGCACGACAGTCGGCGGATCGGCTGGGCGCTGTTCAACCTCGCCGACATCCTGCGCGAATCCGGAAAGCTCGACGAAGCGGCCGAGCGCTCGGCGCGCTCGCGCGAGATCCTCGAGCGGGTCGGCGACCGCTTCGGCCTCGTCCAGTCGATGATCATCCAGGGCAAGATCGAGCTCGACCGCGGGGAGTACGACCGGGCCGAGGCCGACCTGCTCGACGCCTACCGCCTCGTCCGCGAGCTGCGCGCCCCCGCCGACGAGGTCGACGTCGTGCTGCGCCTCGCCCAGCTCTCCTACGCCCGGGGCGACAAGGCGACCGCGCGGCGGCGGGTGAGCGAGCTCGAGCGCCAGAACCTCGCCGCCCTGCGCCCGGACGTCGTCGCCGACTTCGAGCGGCTGAAGAACGCGCTCCGAACCAAGGAAGGCGAGGGTGACGCCCCCGAGCCCTGAGGAGCGCGCGCTCGCCGCGCAGGTCGCCCGCGCGCTCGCCGAGGACCGGTGGGACCGGGACCGGACGACGCGCGCCCTTTTCGACCGACCGGTGCGGGCGGAGGCCGTCGTCACCGCCCAGGCCGAGGGGGTCCTCTCGGGCATGGCCGCGGCCGCCGCGACGGCGCGCGCGCTCGGGCTCACGGTCGGGACGGCCGCCCGGGACGGGCGACGGGTCCGGCCGGGGACGGTCGTACTGCGCCTGCGCGGGGACGCGCGCACGATCCTCGGGGCGGAGCGGACGCTGCTCAACTTCCTGATGCACGCGAGCGGGGTCGCGAGCGCGACCCGTCGCGCGGTCGCGGGGGCGCGCACGGCGCCCCGCCCGCTCGAGGTCTGGGCGACCCGCAAGACCCTCCCGGGCCTGCGCGACCTCGAGAAGGCCGCGGTCGTCCACGGCGGCGGGCGGCCGCACCGGCGCGACCTCTCCGAGGGGATCCTGATCAAGAACAATCACCTCGCGTTCGTGCCGCTCGCCGACGCCGTGCGCCGGGCCCGCGCGTGCGCCCCGCCGGGCGAGCGGGTCCAGGTCGAGGTCCGCTCCGTCCGGGAGGCGCTCGACGCGGCCCGGGCGGGGGCCGACGCCCTCCTGATCGACAACGCGACCCCGGCCCGCGCGCGCGGGATCGTGCGGGCCCTCGTCCGGGCGGGGTTGCGGCGGGGCCGCTGGGTCGAGCTCTCGGGGGGGATCACGCCCGAGCGGGTCGGCCGCTACCGGTCGGTCGGCGCCGACGCGGTCAGCCTCGGGGCGCTCACGCACTCCGCGCGCGCGCTCCCGTTCCACCTCACGCTGCGCCCGGCCCGCTTAAGACGCCCTGCGAGCTAGAACCGTCGGTCCGATGTCGCTCGAGGAGGAGGTCCTCCGCCTGAAGGACGAGCGGAACGCCGTGCTGCTCGCCCACAACTACCAGCGGCCCGAGGTCCAGGACGTCGCCGACTTCGTCGGCGACTCCCTCTACCTCTCGCGCAAGGCGGTCGAGTCGGACCGGGCGGTCATCGTGTTCGCGGGGGTCCGCTTCATGGCCGAGACCGCGAAGATCCTGAACCCGACCCGGACGGTCCTCCTGCCCGACCTCAAGGCCGGCTGCGGGCTCGCGGACGCGATCACCGCCGAGCAGCTGCGGGCGTGGAAGGCCGAGCACCCCGGGGCGGTCGTGGTGGCGTACATCAACACCTCCGCCGACGTGAAGGCCGAGGCCGACTACTGCTGCACGAGCTCGAACGCGGTCAAGGTCGTCGAGCAGGTGCCCGCGGGCAAGGAGATCCTGTTCCTGCCCGACATGTTCCTCGGCGACTACGTGCGCCGGCGCACCGGGCGCGCGATGCACCTGTGGGTCGGCGACTGCCCCGTCCACGCGAAGCTGCGGCCCGAGGACCTCGCGCGCGCCCGCACCGAGCACCCCGGCGCGCCGGTGATCGCGCACCCGGAATGCGGGTGCGCCACCCAGGCGATGGAGCACGTCGACCGGGTCCTCTCGACCGACGGGATGGTCCGCTATGCCGAGGAGACCCGGGCGCCCGAGGTCCTGGTCGCGACCGAGGTCGGCATCCTGCACCGGATGCGCCGGCTCAACCCGACGACCCGGTTCGACCCGATCGACGCGGGCGCGATCTGCCCGTACATGAAGGAGATCAGCCTCGAGGACGTCCGGGACTCGCTCCGTCACCGCCGGTTCGAGATCGACGTCCCGGCCGACGTGGCGGCAAAGGCGCGGCGCGCCCTCGAGCGGATGGTCGCCGCGTAGGCCGCGCGCTACAGGTGCGAGAGCACCGGCCCGAACTGGGCCGTGAGCAGCGAGTAGGCGTCCCAGAGCAGGAGCAGCGCCCCCAGGAAGACGGCCGCGACCGCCGGCCAGGACGGCTTGCGCGTGAGGTAGAAGTGGGGGCTCAACGGGTTGAGGCGGGTCGAGAGGAACGAGAAGGTCACGAACAGGAGGATGAGCCCGAGGATCCCCGGAAGCAGGAAGGTGTACCGCCCGAGCACGAGCCCGACGACGACGACGACGACCGCGACCGGGATCGCCGCGTTCGACCGGCGCGCCTCGTTCTCCACCTCGGCGGCCCGGCTCGGCCGGGCGACAGGGGGATGGGCGTAGGGGCGCGGATAGACCGACCCGTCCGACACGACCGCGAATTCCCGCGGGCGGTTAATGAACTTCCCGGTCCAACGGCAACCCCCGGACGTGGAACCTAGGACTAAAAAGGGGGAGCTCCTCCTCCGGCCCGTGATGGAGGCCCCCCGCCGCCGCTCCGAGCCGCCCGGCCCGCCGCGGGCGCCGACGCCCGGCGAGCGCCGCCCCCGGGCCCGGCTGCCCGAGCCTCCGGCGTTCCGTGACCACCCCACCGGCGGCCCGGTCGCCTGCGCGAACTGCGCCGGGGCGATCCATACGAAGGCAGCCCCCCCGCTCTGCTGGGGCTGCGGGCGTCCCCTCTGTTCGGAGTGCTACTGGCGCCACGACCTCGCGCCCGCGGCGCACCGGTGCACGAGCTGCCTCGCGCGTCGTTCCGCCGACTCCCACGCGATCTCGGGGGCTCGGGCGGGACCGTTGCCCCGGCTCACCCCGAAGCTCTAGGCCGGCGGGCGGCCCGCTCCCCCGGCGGGGCTCGTACCAGAAGGTCGGAGGGGACCGTCGCCGCGCGGCGGGCGAACCCGAGCGCGACCGGCCCGGTCGGGTCCTCCGACGGACGGCCTACGCCCGTCGGCACGTGGAGGCGCACGCCGGACTCGCGCGCGAGGCGGGCCGCGGTCGAGTCGAGGCGCTCGGGTCCCGGGCCGACCTCGACCGCGACCGCGGCCGTGCGGGCCCACTCGACCCACGGGCGCCAGGGACCCGACCGGTCGGGTTCGGCCACCCCCAGGTGCGCGAGCAGCACCGGGGGAGGTCCGTCGCCGTCGGGCACGGCCGCCGAAGGGATCGGAAGGCTCGGGCGGAGGATGCGGTAGTCGGCCCCCACGTCCCGCACGGCCGGAGGCAGGGCGTGGGGCCCGACCTCGAGCGCCCGGCCGACCTCCACTCCGCGACCGCGCGCCGCGTCGATCGCGGCGAGCGCCCTAGCGGTGAGCGCGAACGGGCGCCCGTCCGGGTCGAGCCCGGCGACGACCACGCCGAGATAGGAGAGCCCCCGGGTCCGCGCCGACTCGACGAGCCGGGACACGTCGGCGGCCGAGGCCGCCGGGTCCAGGTGGACGTGGAGGTCGCCGGTCAGGTCCTGCGCCCGTACGAGCGGAGGCACGGCCCCCCGGGCCGCCGCCTCGATCTCGCCGTGGTCCTCCCGTAGCTCGGGCGGGATCCAGGGGAGCCCCAGCGTGCCGTAGACCTCCTCCTCCGTCCGTCCCCCGACGAGCTCCTCGCCGCGGAAGACGCCGTACTCGTTGATCTTGAGGCCCCGCTCGCGCGCGATCGTCCGCAGGTGGACGTTGTGGTCCTTCGACCCCGTGAAGTACTGGAGGGCGGCACCGAACGCGGCCGGTGCGACGACCCGCAGGTCGACCTGCAGGCCGTTCGTGAGCAGCACGGTCTCCTTGGTGCCGCCGCGCAGCCGGACCTCCCGGACCTCGGGGAGGGCGGAGAACGTGTCGAAGACGCGCTCGGGCTCGTCCGACGTGACCAGGATGTCGAGGTCCCCGACCGTCTCGCGCCGGCGGCGGAAACTCCCCGCCACCTCGACCGTGTCGGTGCGCGCGCGCTCGCGCAGCGCGCGGACGATCCGCTCCGCGATCGGATACACCGATTCGATGGGGGCCCGCGCCGACCCACCGCGGGGCGCCGTCCGGGCCGCCGCGAGGGCCTGGCGGATCTGCTCGATCTTCTTCGGCCCGAAACCCTTGACGGAATCGAGGCGGCCCTGGGCGATCGCCGCCTCGAGCTCGGCCGGACCCTCGATCCCGAGGTCGGTCCAGAACCGCCGGGCCGTCTTCGGCCCGAGCCCCGATAGGTGCATCAGCTCGACAAGGCCCGGGGGGACGTCGTGCTTCAAGCGCTCGTAGTACGGCACCTGGCCGGTCGCGAGGTACTCGCGGATCTTCTCCGCGATCGCCTCGCCGACGCCCGGGATCGTCCGCAGCTCGTCGCGCGCGGCGAACTTCGCGAGGTCCTCGGGCAGCGTCTCGATCGAGCGGGCGGCGCGCCGGTACGCCTCGGGCTTGAACTTCTCCCCGAGGACGTCGAGCAGGTCCGCGATGTTCCGGAAGATCTCCGCGGCCTCGGCGTTCGAGGGCATGCCCGGGTCAGGGAACGCCGGAGGGCTTAGGGGTTGGGGCGGTCACGGGAGGAGGCCGGCCCCGAGGTCCAACCACACCCGGTGGCCGACGGTGCGGAACCCGACGCTCTCGTAGAGGCGGCGCGCGGCGGCCCGGTCCTCGCGCACATAGAGGGCCACCTGGGCCCCGGTCCCCTCGGCGGCGGTCACCGCCGCGGAGAGGAGGACCCGCCCCCATCCCTGCCCGCGCTCGGTCGGCTCGACGTACACCCCTCCGAGGACCCATACCCGAGGCAGGCGCACCTCGGCCCGGACCACGCCGAGCAGCCGGTCGCCGTCGAACGCGCCCCACGCCCGTTCGACCTCGGGGTCGAGGAACGGGTACTCGGCGGCGACCGGGTCGTGCTGTTGCCGGCTCCACGCCGAGAGCCGCGGCAGGTCCTCCCGCAGCAGCGGTCGGGCGGAGCGGACGCCCTCCGTCAGCCCGTGCGGGGTCCGCGGGTCCCGGACCATCACGAGCAGGCGGGACTGGCGGGACGGGCCGCGCGCCTCCTCGACGACCGGCGCGACCCCGGGAGGAACGATCGCGACGCACGGCCGGGGCGGGAGAAGGCCGGCGAGCGCCGGGACCCAGGGCCCCTCGCCGAACCAGTGGACGACCGGGGCGCTCGGGTGGCCGAGCCACACGAGAAGGTAGCCGACGGTCGTCCCACCCTCGATCGCCGAGAAGAAACGGATCCGACCGGGGTTCCGGTCGAGGTCCCAGAGCGCAAAGGCGTGGGTGATGGGGTCGAGGGCGGCGACGTGCTCAAGCCAGGCCCGGTCCATCGTGGGACGCACCTCGGTCGCGACGGGCGCCACGGCCCCGAGGAGACCCCGCGGCTAATTAGCGATGGCCGGCCCCGCGCCCGGACGCAACCGTAAATCCGCCCGCGGGGTCGCTCGCGCGTGCGGCCCCATCGCCCGACGCCGGAGTTCCCGCGGCATCTCGAGGCGCTCTATGCGGGATTCCCGTTCGAACGGTCGGTCGCCGACGATCCGATCTCGGCCCTGCGCCCCCTCGCCGGGGACGCGCGGCGCGCCGAGGTCGCCGGGGTGTTCGGCTCGACGCTCGCGATCGGCAACACCACCGCGATCCGGGGGGCCATCGGTCGCCTCTCCGGGATCGTGGGCGGGGACATCGCCCGGCTCGTCGACCCCGCGTGGTCGTCGGGGCGGCGCAAGGCGCTCCGCGCGTTCCGTCACCGATGGATCCGGGGCGACCAGCTCGACCATCTCGCCGCGACCCTCTGCGCGTACTACGACGAGCACCGGTCGCTCGAATCGGCGTTCCTCGCCGGCTACGAGACCGGCGGCTTCGCGTTCGGCCTTGACGCGCTCGCGCGCGCGCTACGGGGAACCGGCCGCTCGCCGCCGGGGTACCGCGCGCTCTTTCCGAGCCCGCTCGATGCGTCGGGGAGCCCGTGCAAGCGCCTCACGCTCTTCGTCCGCTGGATGGTCCGGACGGGGTACCCCGACTTCGGGTACTGGACCCGGGTCCCGACCGGCGCGCTCTGCGTGCCGCTCGACCAGCACGTCCACTGGATCGCCTACCACCTCGGCCTCACCGCGCGCCGCACCCGCTCGTGGACGGCGGTCGAGGAGGTCAGCGAGGCGCTGCGCCGCATCGACCCGATCGACCCGGTGAAGTACGACTTCGTCCTCTGCCACACGGGGATCTCGGGGGACTGCCCGAAGGAGCGCGACCTCTCCGTCTGCGGTCCCTGCTCGGTGCGGCCGGACTGCCTTCTGTGGCGGAACCGGGGGGTCGCCCGGTGACCCCGCCCGCGCTCCCCGTGGACGCCGGCCTCCTGTCCCGGTTCCGCGACGGCGCCCGGGGGATCGTCTGGCGACCCGCGGCCCCTCGGCCGCGAGCGCGGCGCGGTCGTCGCGCCCGGATCGCCCACCTGAACGACGAGGAGGCCCGGGTCGAATCCTGGGGGACCGAGGCGAAGGGGGGCGTCGCGGTCGACTCCGGCCCGCTCGGGGCGCTCGTCCTCCTCCTCGAGGCCGACCGGCGGGGGGCTCCCTCCGCCCTCGGCGCCCGGAACGCCGGTCAGGACCCTGCCTTCCCGAACGGCGCGATCGTCGCGGGATGGGGCGGCGAGGCGGTGCCCGAGGACTCGACGCCGCGTCTCGCGGACCTCGTCGAGCTCGCGCGCTACGCCCTCGCCTAGCGCGTCCGATATTTGATTTCAACGATGAAACGTTCGGGCCTAAAATTGTTAAATATACTAAATATATGGCCTCCGAAGCAACTCATGCCCGCGTCCGCGCCCGCGACCTCGGCCCGCGAGGTCTCCGATACCGACCTGCTCGAACCGATCCGGGACGTCTCCCACGCGATCATCCAACTGCTGGCGCCCCGGGTAGTGGACGCCGGCCTCGCCCCGTCCACCTTCTGGCCGCTCCACCACCTGGACCAGGGCATCGAGCGCCACCCGGGCGAGCTCGCGCGACGGCTCGGGGTGACTCCCGCCACCTGCACCGCCTCGGTCGACCAGCTGGTCGCCCGGGGCTACGTGGTCCGCCGGCCCTCCGCCGAGGACCGACGCCAGATCGTGCTGGTCGTGACCCCGAAGGGCCACCGGGCCCTCGAGGCGATCTGGCGGCACTTTGACGCCTCGCTGCGCGAGGTGCTGGCCGGGATCCCGCCCGAGGAGATCGCGGTCACCGCCCGGACGCTCCGGACGATCGCGGACCACCTCCGGACCGAGTCGCCGTCGTCGGCGGGGGAGGACCGGGCATGAGCGCGGAGAACGGGCACCTGACGCGGACCGCGGCGGGAACGCCCTACGACCCGCGCGCCGCGCGGAACGTGCTGATCGTTCTCGCCGTGATGGCGCTGATGGTCACGTACGTCGAGACGATGGTCATTCCGGCGTTCAAGTCGTTCGTCCTCTTCTTCGACAACGCCCCCGCCACGACCGTCGTCTGGATCGTGTCGGCCTACCTCCTGGTCGGGACGGTGGCGACCCCGATCTTCGGCAAGCTCGGCGACAAGTACGGCAAGAAGCAGATGCTCGTCCTCGTGATGGGCCTCTACGCGGTCGCGGTGGCCCTCGCCGGCTTCTCCCCGAACATCGGGGCGGCGTTCGGGGTCGACCGGGCGAACCAGATCTACGTGCTGATCGGGGTACGGGCGTTCCAGGGCCTCGGGATGGGGATGTTCCCCCTCGCCTTCGCGATGCTCCCCGAGGTCTTCCCGGCCGCGCGGGTCGGCCAGGCGCAGGGGATCGTCTCGGCGATGTTCGCTGCGGGCGCTTCGCTCGGCCTCGTCGGAGGCGGGTACATCGCCTACGTGTGGGGTTGGCAGCTCACCTACCACACCGTGATCCCCGTCGCCGTGGTCCTCGCCGTCCTCGCCTACGTCATCCTGCACGAGTCCCCGCACAAGAGCACCGCCCCGATCGACTACCCCGGCATCGCAAGCCTCGGCTTCGCCCTCGGGACCGTGATGTTCGGGCTGACCGAGGGAACGTACTGGGGCTGGTCCAACTTCTCGGCGGTGCACTTCGCCGGCATCGGCTGGGGGGTCCCCGAGTTCTTCATCCTCGCCGCCGCGGGCCTCCTCTTCTTCCTCGTCTGGGAGCCCCGGGCGAAGTACCCCGTCGTCTCGTTCCGGGCGCTCAAGCAGCGCAACATCTGGGTCTCGAACGTCAACGGGGTCTTCGTCGGGATGGGGATGTTCCTGGTCTTCATCGGCCTCGTGATCCTGGTCGAGTACCCGTACGCGCCCGGATTCAACCTCAACGAGTTCCAGATGGGCCTCGTCTCGGTCCCGTCGTCGCTCGCGATGCTGGCGCTCGCGCCGCTCTGGGGCCGCATGGTGGCCCGACGGGGGCCGAAGCCCACGATGATCGCCGGGTTCGCGGTGATGGGCGTCGGGGGGCTCGGCCTCGCCCTGTTCAATTCGAACATCTACGAGCTCATGCTGTTCGCGATCCCGGCGCTCGTCGGGAACGTCGCGGTGCTGATCGCGATGTCGAACATCATCGTCCTCTCCGTCTCCCCGAAGGAGCTGGGGATCCAGACCGGGATGAACCAGACGTTCCGCAATCTCGGCAGCGCGGTGGGGCCGGTGATCGCCGCGACCGTCACGGCGAGCTACATGGCCACGACGCTCGGGAACGTCCCCGGCATTCCGGTCCGCGTACCGGTCCCGACCTATTCGATCGTCGGCTTCGAGATCGTCTTCGGGCTCGTCGCCGCGGTCAGCCTCGTCGGCATTCTGCTCTCCCTCGGCCTCAAGAACTTCCGGTTCCTCGCGGACGGCAGCCGCACCGGGACGCTCACGGCCGACGAACCCGCGGCCCGGGAGGCGGAGGCGGCGGCGCCCGTCTCGGCCCAGCCGCTCGCGCGATCGAGCGTCCTCGACGGGGCGCGCTAGCCCGCGATCCCGGACGCGCGGCCGGGGCCTACGAGCAACCGCTCGTCGAGCCGCAGACCGTGCAAGCGTAGCACGTGCCCGAGCGGACCATGATGCCGCCGCAGACCGCGCAGGACGGGGCGTCCTCGCTGACCGCCCCGGGGCTCGAGGCGCCGGGGGAGAACGCGTCGAGCGGCCGGGTCTCGAACTTCACGGTCTGGGCCGACGGCGCCGCCGCTTTGCCCGTGGCGGAGGGCGGCGGGGCGTGCCCGTTGCCGTTGCCCTCGGCCGGTCCCTCGAGCCCGATCGCGCGGCGCTCCTCCTCGGTCAGGAACTCGAGCGCGAGCCATCGGGCGACGTAGTCCGGGATCGACTTCGCGAAGCGGATCTTCGGGTTGTTGGTCGCCCCGGCCGGCTCGAAGCGCAGGTGGGCGAGCTTGCGCACGAGGTCCTTCAACGGCACCCCGTGCTGGAGCGCCATCGACATCGAGATCCCGAGCGAGTCCATGAGGCCGTTGACGGTCGAGCCTTCCTTCGTGACGCGGAAGAAGATCTCGCCGGGCCGTCCGTCGGGGTAGAGGCCGACCGTGACGTAGCCGTCGTGGCCCCCGACCGAGAAGTGGTGCGTGATCGCCTTGCGCTCGTCGGGGAGGCGCTCGCGCGCCGGGCCGCGGGGCCCGACGGGCGCGGACGCCTTGCCCTTTCCCGTCTCGAACGGCTGGGAGGCCTTGCACCCGTCGCGGTAGAGCGCGACCGACTTGATCCCGAGGCGCCAGGCCTCGAGGTAGATCTTCTCGATGTCCTCGACCGTCGCCTCGTTGGGGAGGTTGATCGTCTTCGAGGCCCCGCCCGAGAGGAACGGCTGGACCGCGCCGAGCATCTTCAGGTGGCCCATCGGGGGGATCGTCCGGACGCCGCCCGCCGGAGCGAGCGCGCAGTCGAAGACGGGGAGGTCCTCCGCCTCGAGCCCCGGCGCGCCCTCGACCGTGCCGGACTTCTCGATGTGGCCGGTGATCGTGCGGATCTCGTCGGTCGAGTAGCCGAGCGCGGCGAGTCCGTCCGGCACCGTGCGGTTGACCATCCGCAGCACACCGCCGCCGACCAGGTTCTTGACCTTGACGAGCGAGAGCTCGGGCTCGAGCCCGAGGGTGTCGCAGCCCATCAGGAGTCCGATCGTCCCGGTCGGGGCGATGACGGAGATCTGGGCGTTGCGGTATCCCCACAGTTCCCCGGCCTTCACGGTGTCGTGCCAGCGGTCGACGGCCGCCTGGACGAACGCGGTGAGACGGGCATCGTTGAGCGGGATCTGCTCGGAGGCCTTCGCGTGCTTGCCCATCACGCGCAGCATCGGGGCCCGGTTCTTGTCGAATCCGGGGAACGGCCCGACCCGCTTCGCGATCTCGCTCGACATGTGGTAGCCTTCCGCCGAGAGGAAGGCGGAGACGGCGCCGGCGAGGGTGCGGCCGGCGTCCGAGTCGTAGGCGAGCCCGTAGTGCATCAGGAGCGCGCCCAGGTTCGCGTAGCCGAGGCCGAGCGGGCGGAAGTCGTGGGAGTTCTGCGCGATCGGGGCGGTCGGGTAGCTCGAGGCGTCCACGATGATCTCCATCGCGAGGATCATCGTCCGGACCGCCTGGCGGAACAGCTCGACGTCGAACTGGCCCTTGCCGTCGAGGAACTTCATCAGGTTGATCGACGCGAGGTTGCACGCCGTGTCGTCGAGGAACAGGTACTCGCTGCACGGGTTCGACGCGTTGATGCGCCCGGAGTGGGGGGACGTGTGCCAGTCGTTCGTGATGTCGTCGTACTGGACGCCCGGGTCCCCGCACCGCCACGCGGCGTAGGCGAGCTTGCGCCAGAGCTCGCGCGCCCGGTACGTTCCCGCGACCGTGTGGTCGGTCCGGTTGTACGTCTTCCACTCGCCGTCGCGGATGACGGCCTCCATGAACCCGTCGGGGATCCGGACCGAGTGGTTGGCGTTCTGGTAGGCGATCGACGCGTACGCGGAGTCGGGGTCGGTCCCGTCGAAGTTCGACGAATAGCCTTCGCGGATGAGCGCGAGCGCCTTGTCCTCCTCACGGACCTTGCAGTCGATGAAGTCGACGACGTCGGGGTGGTCCATGTTGAGGATGACCATCTTCGCGGCGCGGCGCGTCGTCCCGCCGGACTTGATCACGCCGGCGAGCGCGTCGAACGCGCGCATGAACGACACGGGCCCCGAGGCGATCCCGCCGCCGGCGAGGCGTTCGTGGCTGCCGCGCAGCGGGGAGAGGTTCGTCCCGGTGCCGCTGCCGCCCTTGAACAGGCGGCCCTCGCTGGTCGCGAGGCCGAGGATCGAATCCATGTCGTCGGAGATCGACTGGATGAAGCACGCCGAGCACTGCGGCGGCTCGCGGACCCCGACGTTGAACCAGACGGGGCTGTTGAACGCCGCCATCTGCTGGACCATGAGGTAGGAGAGGCTCTCCTCGAAGGTCGTCGCCTCGTCGACGGTGTCGAGGTAGCCGAGCTCGAGCCCGCGCTGGCCGATCCAGTGGCAGACCCGGCGGACCATCCCGTCGATCGAGTTCTCGCGCCGGCCCTGGATGATGCGGAAGTACTTCGACGCGGCGATGTTGACGCTCGTCTCCGACCAGGAGGTCGGGGCGTGGATCCCCTTCTGCTCGAAGATCACCTTGCCCTCGGCGTTCTTGATCAGCGCGTCGTGGCTGCGCCACTGGACCGTGTCGAACGCGGTCTTTCCGCGGGGGACGAGACGGGGCACCGGGATCGGTTCGCGCCCGAGGTGGGCGGCCGACCGTCCGGTCGGTTCGTCGGCTACGGGCACCGCACGCTTTCTGGCCTGCGCCATGGAGGTTGTTTCCTGGAGGGTCGAGAAGGTCTCGTCTTCCGCTCTGTACGACCACCGCACGGCGCTATGCCGACTGCGGCCGGTGGTCGAAACGCCCTCGGGAGAAGGCCGTTTCTCGCCGGTCGACGGCGGTACAGGACGCGGATGGTGTCGCTCGGGACACCTCGAAAACCCTCCGGGCGGTGCCAAGCGTGGTCTGCTATAAGTCTGCTTGGTTGGAAATCGTCGCGACCCGTCGAAAATCGCGTCGGCCGAAGCGCTCAACCCGTTCCTGCGT
>Ga0335073_10005476_pt1 | contig 17819 bp, 18 predicted proteins | sample Lox_Sample_22_FD_207093 | JGI IMG/M metagenome (GOLD analysis project Ga0335073, IMG submission 207093) | Soil microbial communities from Loxahatchee National Wildlife Refuge, Florida, United States - Lox_Sample_2.2 | ecosystem: Environmental > Terrestrial > Soil > Wetlands | place: USA...
CTGCGACTCGCTCAACCTCGATGCCATTCTCGAGCCGGTGAAGTCTTAAAGGGAGCCCATGGCCAAAGTCTCGCTCGGGAAGCCCGTACCGAATTTCGCGCTGCCGTCCACGGCCGGCGCCCCCTTCGAGCTCGCCCATGCCGCGGGCGCCAAGCTCGTGATCTACTTCTACCCGAAGGATATGACCTCCGGCTGCACCCTCGAGAGCCAGCAGTTTCGCGAGCTCCATGCCGCCTTCCGCAAGGCTCGTGTGAGCATCGTCGGCGTCTCGCGCGACGGCCTCGACTCGCATCGGAAGTTCAAGGACAAGGAGCGGCTGCCGTTCGATCTGCTCGCGGACGAGGAAGAGAAGGTCTGCCGGCTGTTCGACGTGATTCGCGAGAAGAGCCTCTACGGCCGTAAGTACATGGGGATCGAGCGCAGCACGTTCCTTCTCGACGCGGCGGGCGTGCTGCGGCGCGAATGGCGCAAGGTCAAGGTGCAGGGACACGCGGAGGAAGTACTTGAAGCGGCGCAGTCTCTCTGAGACCGGGCCCGCTCCGGGCGCGGCACCGGAGCCCTCGAGCAAGGCACCCGTCCGCCTTCGCCTGTTCGTGCTCGACACGAACGTGCTGATGCACGATCCGACGGCGATCTTCCGCTTCGAGGAGCACGACGTCTTTTTGCCGATGGTCGTGCTCGAGGAGCTCGATGCGCACAAGAAGGGTCTGTCGGAGGCGGCGCGCAACGTGCGCCAGGTGAGCCGCTTTCTCGACGACATGATGCGCGGGGCGAGCAAGGAGGAGATCGACCGCGGCCTCGCACTGCCCGCGAGCTTCTCCGGCAATCACGGCAAGAAGCCCTCGAGCGGGCGGCTCTATTTCCAGACTCGCCAGCTTGCGAGCACGCTGCCGCAGTCTCTCCCGGGGCAGGCGACCGACAACGCGATCCTCGCGCAGACGCTCGCGTTGCAGAATGAGAACGAGGCGGCCCGCGTCACGCTCGTCTCGAAGGACATCAACCTGCGGATCAAGGCGGCCGTGCTCGGGGTGCATGCGGAGGACTACTACAGCGACAAGACGCTCGAGGACACCGACGTGCTCTACTCGGGTACGGCGGCGCTGCCCAAGGACTTCTGGGATCAGCACGGCAAGGACATGCGCTCGTGGAAGGAGGCCGACCGGACCTTCTACGAGCTGCACGGCCCGCTCGTGCGCGAGTGGCAGCCGAACCAGGGTATCTACGAGGACGGCGAGCACGGCATCGAGGGCATCGTGCGCACCGCGAGCGGCGACTCCGCGGTGATCGAGCTCACGCGCGACTACCGCAGCGAGCGCCACAACGTCTGGGGCATCACCGCGCGCAATCGTGAGCAGAACTTCGCGCTCAATCTGCTGCTTGACCCTGAGATCGATTTCGTGACGGTGCTCGGACCGGCGGGCACGGGCAAGACGCTGCTCGCGCTCGCGGCCGGGCTCGCGCAGACGCTCGACGCCAAGCGCTTCATCGAGATCATCATGACGCGGGTCACGATCCCACTCGGTGAGGACATCGGTTTTCTCCCGGGCACCGAGGAGGAGAAAATGGAGCCCTGGATGGGTGCCCTCATGGACAATCTGGAGGTTCTCACCCAGAGCCAGGAGGGGGGCAACTGGGGACGCGCGGCCACCAACGATCTGCTGCGCAACCGCATCAAGATCCGCTCGCTCAACTTCATGCGCGGGCGGACGTTCTTAAACCGCTTCATCATCCTGGATGAGGCGCAGAACCTCACCCCCAAGCAGATGAAGGCCCTGGTGACCCGGGCCGGGCCGGGCACCAAGCTCGCCTGCCTGGGGAACGTCGCGCAGATCGATACGCCCTATCTCACCGAGACCACTTCAGGCATAACATATGCGGTGAATCGTTTCCGCGGCTGGCGGCACTCGGGACATGTTACGCTTATGCGCGGCGAGCGCTCGCGGCTCGCGGACTACGCCTCGGATGCATTGTAACGATCCGTAAAGGCGGTATCGGTTGCCATCGAGGCGGGCATGCGGCGAAACTCGCGTTGTGTGGCGCGGTCGAACCCCGGGCGAACCGCGGCCAACGGACAGGCATGAAACTCTCGGCTGACAATCTGCTTCGCAAGGCCTGCGTGACCCTCGGCGTCGCGGCGTTCGTAGCCTGCTCGGGCTATGCGGCCGCCCAGTCGGAAATGGATCTGCCGGACATCGGTAATCCCGCCGGCACGTACCTCTCGCGCGACGACGAGTACGACATCGGCCTGATGATCGTGCAGCAGCTGCGCGACCAGAACCAGATTCTGGAGGATCCGGAGAGCGCCGAGTACATCCAGTCGATCGGCTCGCGCCTCGCCGCGCAGGGCCCGGAGATGGCGCACCACTTCCATTACTTCGTGGTGAACGACGGGGACCTCAACGCCTTCGCGCTCCCCGGCGGCTTCATCGGCTGCAACTACGGCACGATTCTCGCGACCGAGAGCGAGTCCGAGCTCGCCGGGGTGCTCGCGCACGAGACCGCGCACGTCACCCAGCGTCACATCGCGCGCGCGCTGGTCGCGCAGACCCACCAGACCATTGAGGCCGCCGCCACGATGCTCGCTGCGATCCTGGTCGGGGCGGCGGGCGGCGGCGCGGCCGCAGTCGAGGGCGGCATCGCAGCGGCACAGGGGATGGCGGCGCAGGGCGAGATCAATTTCACGCGCGGCGAGGAGAACGAGGCCGACCGCATCGGCATGGAGTACCTCTCGAAGGCCGGCTTCGATCCGGAGGGGATGCCGGATTTCTTCGAGACGCTGAGCCGCGAGTACGGCTACGAGGAGGGTCTGGTCCCCAAGTTTCTCCTCGACCACCCGGTGACGAGCGACCGTATCGCCGATGCCCGGGCACGAGCGGCGCACATGGACCGGCCGCGCAATCTCAAGGACTCGGTCGACTACGGACTCATTCGCGAGCGCCTGCGCGTGATCACCGCGAGCGAGGACTATGACATTCTCGGCTACTACCGCCGGCGCCTGGAGACCACCACTCCCTCGCTCGCCGATCAGTACGGCGAGGCGATCGCGCTCATGCGCCACGCCCGACCGACCGAGGCGGTGGAGATTCTCGAGCCGCTCGTCGCGCAGCACCAAGGTGTCATTCTGCTGCGCTCGGCGCTCGGCCAAGCGCAGGTCGCCGCCGGACAGGTCCAGGACGGGCTCACGACGTTCGCGCGGGCGGAGACGCTCTTTCCCCGTAATGTGCCCCTCACGGTCCGCTACGCCGAATCCCTGATCAAGGTGGGCCGGCCCAAGGAGGCGCACGAGCTGCTGCTCGATCTCTTCAACAACGTCGATCCCACCCCGCGCCAGATCGAGCTCACGGCGCAGGCGGCGAACGCCGCGGGCGATCGGGGCGATGCCTACTACTACATGGGCTACTACCACATCATGAACGGCAACTTACCGCTCGCGAGCTATCAGCTGGAGCTCGCGCTCAAGGTGCCGAATCTGACCACGGTGCAGCGGCTGCGCTTCCAGGCGCAGCTCGACGAGGTGCGGCAGTACATCCAGCTCGAGCGCCGCGAGAACCACGGCCGCGTGAGCGGCGGCGACGGCAGCGGCCAGTTCGACTTCAACAGCCCGTCCGCCGGCAGCGCGCAGTTCGGGAGCGGCGCGCAGCTCGGGAGCGGCGCGCAGCTCGGCAGCGATGCGCCGCCCGACGGCGCTCCTCCGTTCGACGATCGTCTGCACTGATCCCCGCCCCGACACGCCGCGTTCCGACATCGACCAGACGCTTGCGGGCACTGCGCCCTGCCGCTGCTAGAATTGCCCCGTCCACCCTTACGGTCCTGCAAGTCATGCCCAAGGAATCGGCAGCGCCCACCGCGCTCGTACTGATCATTGTCGCCGCCGTCGTGAGCGGCTGCGCCACTCAACCCGTCGCGCACAAGGATCCCCGCGACCCCTGGGAGCGCTCGAATCGCGCAGTGTGGAATTTCGACATGCGCCTGTACCACAAGGTCGCGCAGCCCGTCGGCAGCACCTACACGCGCGTAACCCCGCACTTCCTGCAGGTCGGCATCGGCAACTTCTTCGACAACGCCCAGTATCCGGTCGTCTTCGTGAACGACTTCCTGCAGGCAAAGTTCAAGACCGGGCTCACGGATACCGGCCGCTTCATCATGAACTCGACGATCGGCCTCGGGGGCCTGTTCGATCCCGCCGCAGCGGCCGGCATCCCGAAGAACGACAACGACTTCGGGCGCACGCTCGGAACCTGGGGAGTTCCCCCGGGACCCTATCTGGTGCTCCCGTTCGTCGGACCCTCGGACATCCGGGATACCGCCGGCAAAGTGCCCGACGGGTACTTGTCACTGCAGAACTATCTCGGCTACACTTGGGAGAATCTCGGGGTGCAGACGGTCTACTTCCTCGACCTCGATGCGCGCACGGTGATTCCGGTCTACCGACTGCTCGAATCACAGCATCCGTTCGACCAGTACGCGTTCGCCCGCAACGCCTACCTCCAGCAGCGTCAGTACCTCATCCGCGGCCAATCCGTGAAGACCGAGGAGCAGCAGGAGGAGGAGCTCGAGAGGTCGCTGCAAGACTCCGATCCGGGCGCCGGCTCACCCCCCCGCCAGTAGCCCCTCCACCTCGCTGATCCGCGCAATCGCACGGATGGCGTGCGGAACGTTCGTGAGCGCGAGGTGCCGCGAGTTGCGGTGCGCCCACGCGAGCCATTCGATCAGGACGGCGAGGCCGGCGCTGTCGGCGGCGCCGACGCCGCTCAGATCCGCCTCGAGCGCTGTCGCCGTCGAGGCGCCGAAGAGGCGGATGCCGGTCTCGACGGCTGCTCGGGCGGTGCGGAACGTGAGCCCTCCGCGCACGGCGAATCTGCCGGGCCCCGCCGGCACCACCTGCACGGCGCCCTCGACAGGGATCCCCGTAGAGGCGCCTGGAGCCGAATCATTCACCACGCGGCCTTTACGAGCTGCGGCCCGTCGTTGCGCCGAGCGCCGCGGGCTTCTCACCGTGCTCGAGCCGCTCGATCACCGCATCGAGGCCCTGCTGCTCGATCTGCGCGCCGAAGTCGTCGCGGAAGCTCTTCACGTAGCTGATACCCTCGATGATCACGTCCCAGGCCTTCCAGCCCTGGGGCGTCATGCGCAGCGCGTAGTCGACCTCGACCTTGGAGCCGTCGTCGCGCCGGATGACGGTACGCACGAAGGCGTCGCGCGCGCCCGCTGACACGTGGGTGGGATACACCTGGAGCCGATCGGCGCGGAACTCGAGAAGCGCACTTCCATAATTGTTGAACAGGGAGCCCTCGAACGCGTTGATGAAGCGCTGCTGCTGCGCCGGGGTGGCCGTGCGCCAGTAGCGTCCGAGCACCAGCCGCGCCGCGTATTGGATGTCGAAGTGCGGGAGCACGTCCCGGTCGACCGCCTGACGCAGGAGCGCGGGATCCTTGCGGTACTCCGCACGATGCGCATCGAGCTCCTGGAGGAACCCGTGTGCCGCATTCTCAACGACCTGCGAGGGCTGCTCGTCGCCCGCCGCCGCACTTGCGCTCACCGCGTCCCGGGCCGCGCCCGGGGTCGGGGCCACGCACACGAACAGCGCGCTCGCGAAGAGCGCGCCGACTCCGAACCATCCAAGCGGCGATGTCATGACCTCGGCTCCTCGATGCGCCCGCGGACCTTCACTGCTGCGCCCCCGCCTTGGAGTGCGCGCTTCCCCCGCGCGGCGTGCCGCTCGTGCTGCTGCTGCTGCTCGCAGCGCCGCTCCCCGCGCCGCCGCCCGCGCCGGAATCGCTCGGCTTGCTTGCGAAGCTCGCGAACAGCTTGTTCACGATGTTCTCGAGCACCAGCGCCGGCTGGGTGAACTGGATGCGGCTGCCGTTCTTGAGATAGGTCTCCGACCCGCCCGGTCCGAGTGCCACATACTGAGCGCCGAGCAGGCCCTCGGTGTCGATGCTCGCATCGCTGTCGTCGGGAATCTGCGTGTACCGCGAATCGAGGCGCATCGTGACGAGCGCGCGGTCGCTCTGCGGGTCGATGCCGATTCCGACCACATCGCCCACGCGCACACCCGCCATGCTCACGGGCGCGCCCACCTTGAGCTGTCCGATGTTGTCGAACTCCGCCGTGACGCGGTAACCGGCCCGCGTTCCCCCGAGCTTCAAGCCGCTCGAGGGCAACTGAGTGGTGAGAAAGACGAGCGCAGCGAAGCCGAGCAGCACGAACAGCCCGGTTCCGATCTCGAGGGTACGATTGGCCCGCATCTTCGGTCACACCTTCTAGAGAAATGCCGCCGTCAGCATGTAGTCGATGAGCAAAGTCAGCACGGAGGATGCGACGACGGTCCGCGTCGTCGCAAGTCCCACCCCCTCGGCGGTCGCGTCGGTATGGTAGCCCTCGTAGACCGCGATGAGAGTCACGACGAACCCGAACACGAGGCTCTTGACGATGCCCTCGTTCACGTCGTGGAGCGCGACGGAGCTTTGCATTTGCGACCAAAAGGAGCCCACATCGACGCCCATCATCTGCACGCCGACGAGCTGCGCCCCGAATAGGCCGGCGATGCTGAAGACGGCGGTGAGGAGCGGCATCGAGATGAGCCCGCCCAGGAACCGCGGAGCGACGACGTGGCGCACCGGATCGACCGCCATGATGTCCATCGCGGTGAGTTGATCGGTCGCACGCATGAGCCCGATCTCGGAGGTGAGCGCCGTGCCGGCGCGCCCTGCGAAGAGCAGTGCCGTGAGCACCGGCCCGAGCTCCTTGATGAGGCTCAATGCGGCGGCGACGCCGAGCACGTCCTCGGAGCCGAAGCGCTGCAGCAGGTTGTAGCCCTGCAGGCCGAGCACCGCGCCGGTGGACATGCCCGAGAGCATGATGATGATGAGCGAGCGGCCACCCGCGTTGTAGATCTGCTCGACGATGAGACCGGGGCGCGCGAGCGCTGGGCCGCAGGCCGCGAGCAGCCGGAAGGCGAAGAGCGCAATCGCTCCGATGCGCTGCGTACCGCGCGCGATCGAGCCCGTTTCGCGCCCGTTCGTCACCGAACCTCCCCCTCGAGGAGCTGCTGCGCATATTCGGGCGCCGGATACTGAAACGGCACGGGCCCGTCGGGGCTGCCGCTCAGAAACTGCCGCACGATCGGCGAGTCGCTCGCTTCGAGCTCCTTGGGCGTGCCGGCCGCGACGACGCGCCCCTCCGCGATGAGGTAGCTGTCGTGCGCGATCATCGCGAGCTCCTGGACGTCGTGGGAGACGACGATGCTCGTGATGCCGAGCGCCTCGTTCATCATCTGAATGAGCCGCAGGATCATCCCGAGGCCGATCGGATCGAGGCCAACGAACGGCTCGTCGTAGATGAGCAGTTCCGGATCCATGACGACCGCGCGCGCGAGCGCCACGCGGCGTGCCATGCCGCCGGAGAGCTCCGCCGGCATGAGGCTCGCGGCGCCGCGCAGCCCCACCGCCTGGAGCTTGGTGAGAACGAGGGCGCGGATGAGCGGCTCGCTCAAGTTGGTATGCTCGCGCAGGGGAAAAGCCACGTTCTCGAACACATCGAGATCGGTGAGCAGCGCGCCGTTCTGGAACAACATGCCCATGCGCCGGCGCATGGCGAAGACCTCACGCGTCCGCAGGTGGCCCACGTCCCGTCCCCAGACGCGGACCGCCCCGCTGTCGGCGTAGGCCTGCGCGGTGATGAGCTTGAGGAGCGTCGTTTTTCCGGTGCCGCTCGGTCCCATCACCGCTGTGATGCGCCCGCGGCGAGCGCGCAGGGTGAGTCCCGAGAAGATCTGCCGGCCGCCGATCGAGTAATCCACATCGCTCGCCTCGACCACGACGTCGCCCGCGGCGTCGTGCAGCGCCGCGGCGTGCGGTTCCGAGGCGGTCACGGAGCGCCGATCGCGGAGGCCATGACCGCCGGGCACCTCAAGCCGCTTCGCTCTCGAGCGCCGGGCGGTAGAGCCCCTTGGTCGCGAGCCCGTTGAGCTTTGCGCGCCGCGCGAACTCCTTCTGGCCGGCGGCGAAGTTGGCCGCAGCGCCGCCCCAACCCTTGAGCGCCGTGTCCTGCAGCGCGCGACCGTAGCTGAAGGTGAGATTCCAGGGCAGCGGCCCCATCTGGTTCATGAGCGAGAGATGGAGCGTCGCTTCCTGTGGAGACTGACCGCCGGAGAGAAACGCGATGCCGGGCACGGCCGCGGGCACGTGGTGCTTGAGGCAGCGCACCGTCGCATCCGCCACCTCCTGCGGTCCGGCGCGGTTCGCCGCCGACTTCCCCGAGATCACCATGTTGGGCTTGAGCACCATGCCCTCGAGCCAGATGCGATGCGCGAAGAGCTGCCGGAACACCTCCGCGAGGACCCGCTCGGTGACCTCCTGGCAGCGCACGATCGAGTGGTCTCCATCCATCAGCACCTCCGGCTCGACGATGGGCACGATGTCCTGCTCCTGACAGAGCGCCGCATAGCGCGCGAGCGCGTGCGCATTCGCATGGATCGCGAAGTCGGAGGGAATATCCGCGCCGATGTCGATCACCGCGCGCCACTTGGCGAAGCGCGCTCCGAGCTGGTGGTACCCGGTGAGCCGCTCGCGCAGGCCGTCGAGCCCCTCCGTGATCGTCTCGCCCGGGAAGCCCGCGAGCGGCTTCGCACCGGTGTCCACCTTGATGCCGGGAATCATCCCGTGCTCGCGCAGATACTCGGGAAAGGGCACGCCGTCGTGCGTTCTCTGGCGGATGGTCTCGTCGTAGAGAATGACGCCGCTCACGTACTGGCCCGCATCCGTTGCCGTGAACAGCATCTCGCGGTAGCTGCGGCGATGCTCCTCGGTGGAATCGAGCTTGATGCTGTCGAAGCGCCTCTTGATGGTGCTCGAGCTCTCATCGGCCGCGAGAATCCCCCTCCCCTTCGCCACCATCGCCTGCGCCGTGCGCTCGAGCTCGCTGCGATTCATGCTTCGACCTCCGGTTGTGCCAGTGACGCCGCCCATGGGTTGGACCGCTGCGACCCCTGTGGGTGCGGCCCGCAACGCCCGCGCCTCACCGGGCGCGAAGGATAGCAAATGCCGTGCGGCGGCAGCCTCATGCGCAGTGCCTGGCGCCGGCGACAAATCAGTACTAAAATAGTCCCACATTCAAGGAACCCTCTATGCTGCGCATCAGCAAGCTGACCGATTACGCGACGGTGATCCTCGCCACGCTCGCGGCGGAGCCCGCGCGGGTGCAGACCGCAACGGCGCTCGCCGAGTGCACGCACATCCAAGCGCCCACGGTGAGCAAGCTCTTGAAGCAGCTGCAGCGCGCCGGGCTCGTGAGCTCGACGCGCGGACTGCACGGCGGCTACCAGCTCTCACGCCCGGCCGCCGAGATCAGCGCGGCCGCGATCCTCGATGCGCTCGAGGGACCGCTCGCACTCACGGACTGCTCGGCGGGCCACGGGCAGTGCGGGATCGAGGAGACCTGCCGCGTGGGGCGGGTGTGGCAACGCCTGAACCTCGCGATCCGCCGCTCGCTCTACGAAGTCACGCTCGCCCAGCTCGCCGGGATCGATGCGGTGCAACCGCACCTGCCCTCGGTCGAGCGCGAGATCAAGTTCGCCGCGCGCGGACACTGAGGCAACAAGGAAACGATTCGAGCATGAGCAAGCCAGCCCTGGAGATCGAGGAGCTCGTCGCGCGCCAGTACCAGCACGGCTTCGTGACGGACATCGAGTCCGATACCGTGCCGCCCGGACTCGACGAGCAGGTCGTGCGGCTCATCTCGCGCAAGAAGGGCGAGCCCGAGTTCCTCACGCAGTGGCGGCTGCAGGCGCTCAAGCACTGGCTCACGATGCGCGAGCCGCACTGGTCGCACGTGCGCTATGCGCCGATCGACTATCAGGCGATCTCGTACTACTCCGCGCCCAAGGTGAAGACCGACGGCCCGAAGAGCCTCGCGGAAGTCGATCCCAAGCTGCTTGCGACGTACGAGAAGTTGGGAGTGCCGCTGCACGAGCGGGCGCGCCTCGCCGGGGTCGCGGTGGATGCCGTGTTCGACAGTGTGTCGGTCGCGACCACGTTCAAGGAGCGCCTGGCGAAGGCGGGCGTCATCTTCTGCTCCTTCTCCGACGCCGTGCGCGCGCACCCCGAGCTCATCGAGCGCTACCTCGGAACCGTGGTGCCCTACTCCGATAACTTCTACGCCGCGCTCAACTCGGCGGTGTTCACCGACGGCTCGTTCGTCTACGTGCCGAAAGGCGTGCGCTGCCCGATGGAGCTTTCGACCTACTTCCGCATCAATGCCGCGAAGACCGGTCAGTTCGAGCGCACGCTCATCATCGCCGACGACGGGGCGTACGTGAGCTATCTGGAGGGGTGTCTGCCGGCTTGGGAAGAAGTGTCTTACGGCGATGAGCTGCGTTGCGTCCGCGACGTGGCGATCGGCGACACCGTGCTCAATTCGCTCGGTGAAGAGGCGCAGGTTGCCAAGATCATGCGTCGCGGCTACGTGGGCGAGCTCGTTGCGATCACCCCGCGAAGCCCCGCGAACCGCTTCTCGGTCACACCCGAGCACCCAGTGCTCGCGATTCCGCGGGCGAGCGTGCAGCGCGGCACGCGCGGCCCCGGCCGGCTCGCAGACCTCGATCACCGCAAGCTCGCGCGCGCGACCGCTCAGTTCGTCCGTGCCGGCGATCTGAAGGCCGGTGACCTTTTGTGCTATCCGGTCAACACGGTCGAGCACGACGATCCGTCGCTGAGTGACGAGTTCCTGCGGCTGCTCGGCTACTACGTCGCGGAGGGTTGCGTCACGCGATTCAACGCCCATCCCGCCGTCGAGTGGACCTTCGGCTCCGATGAGCCTGAGCTGATCGAGGATGTATCGAGGCTCGTGCAGAAATTGACTGGCAAGCGACCCTCGGTATCGCACGATCCTCGCAAGCACGGCGTGTGCGTGGTCACCGACTCGAAGGAGCTGTGCTTTCTCTTGGAGATGCACGGCGGCAAGTACGCCCACGGCAAGCGGTTCGGCAAAGCGGTGATGGATCTACCGCCAGCGCGCCAAATGCTCGCGCTCGAGACCTACCACCTCGGCGACGGCAGCGTTTCCCGGAGCGCGCACGGCACACTGCGTGGGATCCGCGCAATCACCGTCTCGCGACGGCTTGCCTTCCAGCTGCAGGAGATGTGGTCGCGAAGCGGCGTGTTTGTCTTCATCCACGAGCGGCAGGGGTTCGAAGAAACCCTGCGCGACGGGCGCACGATTCGACATCGCGACGCATGGGTGCTGTACCACAGCGCGGGCGCACGCAGCCGTCGCGCCATTCGCCACGGCGACATGTTTCTGGTGCCCGCTCTCAAGGTCGAAGTCACCCCGCACGAGGGCTACGTCTATAATTTCGAGACCCTATCCGAGCCTCATTCCTACCTCGTCAAGGGCTTTGCGGTACACAACTGCACGGCACCGATGCGCGATGAGAACCAGCTGCACGCGGCAGTGGTCGAGCTCGTGGCGCTCGAGAGCGCGTCCATCAAGTACTCGACCGTCCAGAACTGGTATCCGGGCGACGCGCACGGGGTGGGCGGGATCTATAACTTCGTGACCAAGCGCGGCGAATGCCGCGGACGCAATTCGCACATCTCCTGGACGCAGGTGGAAACCGGCTCGGCGATCACCTGGAAGTATCCGAGCTGCGTGCTGCGCGGTGAGGGCTCGATCGGCGAGTTCTACTCCGTCGCCACGGTCAACAATTTCCAGCAGGCGGACACCGGCACCAAGATGATCCATATCGGGCGCGACACCCGCAGCACGATCATCGCCAAGGGGATCTCCGCGGGACATGGCCAGAACACCTACCGGGGATTGGTGCGCATCCTGCCCTCCGCCGCCGGCGCGCGAAACTTCACCCAGTGCGACTCGCTCCTGATGGGCGCTGACTGCGGAGCGCACACCTTCCCCTATGTCGAGGTCAAGAACCCCTCGGCGACGGTCGAGCACGAAGCGAGCACCTCGAAGATCAGCGAGGAGCAGCTGTTCTACTGCCTGCAGCGCGGGATCTCCGCGGAGGACGCAGTCAACATGATCGTGAGCGGATTCTGCAAGTCGGTGTTCAAGGAGCTGCCGATGGAGTTTGCGGTCGAAGCGCAGAACCTGCTCGCGGTGAGTCTGGAAGGAGCGGTGGGCTGATGCTCGCGATCGAGGATCTGCACGTCTCGGTAGGCGGCGCCGCCGTGCTCAAGGGCCTGTCCCTCGCGGTGCCGAAGGGCGAGGTCCACGCGATCATGGGTCCGAACGGCTCCGGCAAGAGCACGCTCGCATACGTGCTCGCCGGACGTCCCGGCTACGAGGTGACCCGCGGTACGGTGCGCTATGACGGTCAAGATCTGCTTGGGCTCGCGCCCGAGGAGCGTGCGCGGCGCGGCGTGTTCTTGGGCTTCCAGTACCCCGTGGAGATTCCCGGCGTCAACAACGTATATCTGCTCAAGGCGGCGCTCAATGCGGTCCGCAAGGCGCACGGTGAGCCGGAGGTGGACGCCTTCGAGTTCCTCGCGCTGGTGCGCGAGAAGATGAAGATCATGCGGATGGAGGAGAGCTTTCTCTCGCGCGGGGTGAACGAGGGCTTCTCGGGCGGGGAGAAGAAGCGCAACGAGATCCTGCAGATGCTCGTGCTCGAGCCGCGGCTCGCAGTCCTCGATGAGACCGATTCGGGCCTCGATATCGATGCGCTCAAGATCGTGGCCGAAGGAGTGCAGAGCATGCGCTCGCCCGAGCGCTCATTCCTGCTCGTCACCCACTATCAGCGCCTCCTCGACCATATCGTGCCCGACCGGGTGCACGTGCTCGTCCGCGGCCGCATTGCCGTGAGCGGCGATGCATCGCTTGCCCATGAGCTCGAGCGCCGCGGCTACGACTGGGTGACGGGCGAGGCGGCTTGATGAGCGCGCCGCTCATCGAGCGCATCGCCGCCGAGCACGCTGCCACGGCGGACTCTCTCCCGAGCGCCGTCGTGCCGCGCGCACGCCGCAAGCGGGCGCTCGACTCGCTCATCGCGCGCGGACTGCCGACGAGTCGCGAGGAGAACTGGCGCTACGCGAGCCTGCGCGCGCTCGAGCGGGTCCGCTTTGCGCCACCGGCGAGCGGCGCGAGTGGCGGGCGCGAGCAGCTGCCGGCGGCCGTTGAGGGATTCGCGCGATTCGTTTTCATCGACGGCCGCTTCGCCGCGGAGCTTTCCGATCCCACCGCTCCCCCGGGGGGTGTGATCGTCGATCTCGGCAGTCGCGCCGCAGGGACCGCCACGATCCCCGCGGAGCCCGACCCCGAGCGCGGCGATGAGGGTGCCTTCGCGCTGCTCAACGACGCCTTCGCCGTCGACGGTGCGCACGTGAGGGTCGGGTCGCAGCGGACGGACCACTCGGGCACGACGGCGGAGGCCGTCGCGCGCGTCGAGATCATCCACCTCGCGAGCGCACCCGCCGAGAGGGGTGCCTCCTATCCGCGCATCCGGGTGGATGTCGCCGAGCGAGCGCGCCTCGAGCTCATCGAGCGGCACGTGGGACCCGCGGAGTCCGCGAGCTTCATCGACTCGGCGGTGGAGCTGCGCGTGCAGGCGGGTGCCGTGGTTGAGCATTTTCGGCTGCAACAGCTGGGTGCACGCGCGCTCTGGGTGGATACGCTGAGCGCGAGCGTTGCCCGCGGCGCCTCCTATCGACTGCACAGCTTCGGCTTCGGTGCGCAGTCCGCGCGGTCGACTCAGACGGTGAGACTTCTCGGGGACGGCGCCGAGACGGGCCTCTACTCGATCTGCACCGGCGACCACCGGCAGGTGCTCGATAGCTATGCGCTCGTCGAGCACGCCGCGGCGCGCACGCGCACGGAGGAGATCTTCCGCGGCATTGCGGCGGGCCGGGCCCGGGTGGCCTTCAACGGCAAGATCATCGTGCGGCCCGGTGCGCCGGGCGCCGACTCGAGTCAGTCGCTGCGCGGCCTGCTCGCCGGCCCGGAAGCGGAGATCGACGTGCGGCCGCAGCTCGAGATCTACACCGACGATGTGCGCTGCAGTCACGGGGCAACGACCGGCAAGCTCGACGAGGCCATGCTCTTCTACCTGCTCTCGCGGGGTCTCGACCGCGATCAGGCACAGCGCCTTCTCAAGTGGGCGTTTCTCGAGGATGTGGTCGCGCGTGTGGCGGTGCCGGCGCTGCGCCGACAGATCGAAACGAGCCTCGCGGACCAGATCCGCGAGCGCGATGGCTTGAAGGAGCTGCTGTAATGGCCGCGAACGCACGCGAGTCCCTGCACGCGACCGAGTCGCCGCGCGCCACCGCGGCTCGCCCGCTCGATGCCGAGCGCGTGCGCCGCGACTTTCCGATCCTGAGCCGCAGCGTGCACGGCAAGCCGCTCGTGTACCTCGACAGCGCCGCCTCGGCGCAGCGTCCGCTTGCCGTCGTGCGGGCGGTCGAGGACTACGAGCTCAACTCCCACGCGAACGTGCACCGTGGGGTGCATCTGCTCAGCCAGGAAGCGACTGCGGCCTACGAGGGTGCACGCGAGCGCGTGCGGCGCTTCCTCAATGCCCGCTCCACGCGCGAGATCGTCTTCGTGCGCGGCACGACCGAGGCGATCAACCTCGTCGCGCAGGCTTACGCGCGGCCGCAGCTCGGACCGGGCGATGAGATCCTGATTACGGCGCTCGAGCACCACGCCAACATCGTTCCCTGGCAGATGGTGCGCGATCAGACCGGCTGCGCTCTCGTCGTCGCGCCGATCAACCGGCGCGGCGAGCTCATTCTCGATGAATTCCGCGCGCGGCTCGGAGCGCGGACGCGTCTGGTCGCCGCGGCGCACGTCTCGAACGCGCTCGGCACCGTCCTGCCGGTCGCGGAGATCATCGCCGCGGCGCACGCGCGCGGTGTGCCGGTGCTGCTCGACGGGGCGCAGGCCGTGCCGCACCAGCGCATCGACGTTCGCGCGCTCGAATGCGATTTCTACGCGTTCTCCGGCCACAAGCTCTACGGCCCGACGGGTATTGGCGTGCTCTACGGACGAGAGCAGCTGCTCGCGGCGATGCCGCCCTGGCAGGGCGGCGGCGACATGATTCTGAGCGTGACCTTCGAGCGCTCCACCTACAATGAGCCGCCGTGGCGGTTCGAGGCGGGGACGCCCAACATGTCGGGCGCGGTCGGTCTTGCCGCCGCGGTCGATTACCTGGAAGGGCTCGGGATCGAGGCAATCGGTGCCCATGAGCGCGCGCTCCTCGAGGAGGCGACTGCCGCGCTCGAGCGCATCCCGGGGCTGACGATCATCGGCACGGCCGCGCACAAGGCGGCGGTGATCTCCTTCACGCTCGCGGGCATCCACCCGCACGACCTCGGCACCGTCCTCGACAGCGAGGGCGTTGCCGTGCGCACCGGCCACCACTGCGCCATGCCGGTCATGGAATTCTTCGGCGTGCCGGCCACGGCGCGCGCCTCCTTCGCCTGCTACAACACCCACGAGGACGTGCGCCGGCTCGTGGAAGCGCTCGAGGCGGCGCGCAAGGTGTTTGGCTGATGGAACTGAAGGATCTCTATCGCGACGTGATTCTCGACCACAATCGCGTTCCGCGGAATTTCGGCCGGCTCGACGCTGCCGATGCGCACGCCGAGGGGCACAATCCCCTGTGCGGCGATCGGCTCACCCTCACCCTCAAGCTCGCCGGCGAGCGCATCGAGGACATCCGCTTCGAGGGGCACGGCTGCGCCATCTCGACCGCTTCGGCCTCGCTCATGACCGAGGCCGTGAAGGGCAAGGACCGCGCCACGATTCGCGGCCTGTTCGACCGCGTGCACGCGCTGCTCACCGAGCCGGGCGGCGGCGCTGCCGGCGCCGAGCTCGGCAAGCTCGCAGCGCTCTCGGGCGTGCGCGAGTTCCCGGCGCGCGTGAAGTGCGCAAGCTTGTGCTGGCACACGCTCAATGCTGCGCTTGCGAGCTCGGCGACGCCGGTCACCACCGAGCTCCCCGACGAGGCGCCATCCGCCCTCGGTGAGCGGCTCACGGAGAAGCGCTGATGCGCGGCTACGCGAACGAGCCGGTGGTGCTCTACCGCGACGTGGGCGCCGTCATGGTCCCGCAGGGCACCGAGGTCACGCTCAAGGCGGGCCAGGCGGGATACATCACCCAGGCGCTCGGCGGAAGCTTCACGCTCTACGTCGACGGCAACCTCTATCGCATTGCCGGTGAGGATGCCGATGCGCTCGGCAAGGAGACCGTGAAGCCCCTGGAGCTGCCGCCGAATGCGACGGACCAGGACGTGCTCAAGGCGGTGTGGGATCAGCTGCGCACCTGCTACGACCCCGAGATCCCGATCAACATCGTCGATCTCGGGCTCGTCTACGAGTGCGAGGTCAAATCCGCCGAGAACGGCGCGCGCACCATCGAGGTGAAGATGACGCTCACCGCGCCAGGCTGCGGCATGGGGGACATTCTCATCGACGACGCCAAGGACAAGATCGAGCGCATCCCCACCGTGCATGCGGCGAACGTGGAGCTCGTGTTCGATCCGCCGTGGAACCAGTCGATGATGTCCGAGGCCGCGCGCCTGCAAACGGGAATGCTCTAGTCTCCATGACCGACGGCTGGCTCGATGTGGGCGCGGAGAGCGACATCCGCCCCGGGCGGCCTCTCACGGCCGAGATCGACGGCGTACCCGTCATGGTCGTGCGCTGCATGGGCGCGTATTACGCGATCGAGGATCGCTGCACGCACGACGGGGAGTCGCTCGCCGGCGGGGATATCGAGGACTGCGAGATCGTCTGTCCGCGGCACTTCGCCCGCTTCGATCTGAAAACCGGCGAGGCGCTCACTCCGCCCGCCTACGAGCCGGTGCGCACCTACCCGGTGCGCGCCGAGAACGGCCGGATCCTCATCAGAGCGTAAGCAAGCTCGCGTTGCCGCCGAGCGCCGCGGTGTTGATCGTGAGCGTCTGCTCAGTGGTAAAGCGCGGCAGGTAGTGGGGACCGCCCGCCTTGGGCCCGGTGCCGGAGAGCCCCATGCCGCCGAAGGGCTGCACGCCGACGACGGCGCCGATCATGTTGCGATTCACGTAGACATTGCCCACGCGCGCGCGCGCGGCGATGGCGAGCGCGAGGCTGTCGATGCGCGTGTGAATGCCGAGCGTGAGGCCGTAGCCCTTCGCGTTGAGCGCATCGAGGAGGCTCTCCAGATCGCGCGCGCGGTAGCGCACGATGTGCACGATCGGGCCAAAGACCTCGCGCTCGAGCGCATCGAGCGCGGCGATCTCCACGGCAAGCGGAGCGAAGAACAATTCTCCCGCGAGCCCGGACGGCAGCCGTGCGCGGTGGTACCACGGCGCCGAGGCAGTGATGCGCGCGGCGTGGGCCTCGAGCATCGCGAGCGCGTCGCGATCGATCACCGGACCCACATCCGTCGCGAGCAACGCCGGATCGCCGAGCGCGAGCTCGTCCATGCAGCCCTCGAGGAGCTCGAGCACGCGCGCGGCGATCTCCTCCTGCAGCAGGAGCACCCGCAGCGCCGAGCAGCGCTGGCCGGCGCTGTTGAAGCCCGAGTAGGCCGCATCGAGCACCAGCTGCTCGGGCAGCGCCGAGCTGTCGGCGATGAGCGCATTGACGCCGCCGGTCTCGGCGATCAGCGCGGCGATCGGGCCGGACCGCGCGGCGAGGTTGCGCTCGATCAACCGCGCGGTCTCGTTGGAGCCGGTGAAGGCGACGCCCGCGAGCCTCGGGTCGCCCGTGAGCGCGCCGCCGACACTCGCTCCCTCGCCCGGGAGGAATTGCAGCGCATCAGCCGGAATGCCCGCCCCGTGAAGCAGCTCGCAGGCGAGCGCCGCGGTGAGCGGGGTCTGCTCG
>Ga0335073_10005479_pt1 | contig 17813 bp, 17 predicted proteins | sample Lox_Sample_22_FD_207093 | JGI IMG/M metagenome (GOLD analysis project Ga0335073, IMG submission 207093) | Soil microbial communities from Loxahatchee National Wildlife Refuge, Florida, United States - Lox_Sample_2.2 | ecosystem: Environmental > Terrestrial > Soil > Wetlands | place: USA...
TGTGGCTGCGGCTCGGCGACCGCGGCGCCGACGGCGACGCCGCCGCCTCCGATCACCGCGACCGTCGCAACGGCGTCCACGGCTCGCCGGGTTCGCTGTGTCACCTTCATGTCTCCTGCGCTCCTGTCTCAAAGCGCCCGCACTTCACGGGGGCATGGTCGGGTACGGGCGCAAGTCAACTGTCTGGATCTGGAACCGTTGTGCCGCCGCTGTGGAGGCCCTGTGGGGGAGGCGATGTGCGCGGCCGCGGGGCGTCTCGCGGGCGTTGTCCGTCCGGCCCGGGTCTCTACCCGTTCACCACAGCTACCGCACCTGGTTTTCACGAGGGCTTGGTTACGTGTCCTCCACGACCGCGGCGAGGGACCGGGGACGGGCCAGCGGCTGGAGGGGGACACATGACAACGCTGATAGCCACCCGAAGCGAGTTGCTGGCCCGCCGGTGTCAGGAGGCCATCGCCCGGCGCGGGCACACCCTGCTGACGCAGAAGCGCGCCGCGCTGATCGCCGAGCTCCGGCGGCTCGGGCTCGAGATCGCCGGCCGGCGGGCCGAGCTGGAGCGGATCGCCGCCGCGGCGCGGCAGGCGCTCGGCCGGGCCGTCGTGGCGGACGGCCCGCAGGCGGTGGCCTCCGCCGCGGTCGCCGCGTCCGGAACGGTCCCGGCCGAGGTCACCTCGCGCAACGTGGCCGGGGTGCGGGTGGTCGAGCTGGACGCCGGGACCGCGGCCCGCGCGCCCGGCGAACGCGGCTACGCGCTGACCGCGTCCACGGCCGTGATCGACCTCGTCGCCGAGTCGTTCGAGGCGGAACTCGATGCCCTGCTCGACCTGGCCGCGGTCGAGCTGAACGTCCGCCGGCTCACCGCCGAGGTGACCCGGACCACGCGGCAGGTCAACGCGCTGGAGCAGGTGGTGATCCCGCGCATCGCCGCGCAGCGCCGCTTTATCGCCGCCACGCTGGAGCAGCGGGCCCTGGAGGACCGGGTGCGGGTGACGCGCAGGCGGGTGCGACCGGCATGAGAATCCGCAGCCGCCCCAGACCGCCCGCCGCGGATGACGAGCGGGAACCGGTGCCGGCCGACGAGGCGATGGCCGGCATCCGGCGGGCCGAGGAGGCCGCCGCGGCCCGGCTCGCCGCCGAAGAGGCGGACCAGGCCGCGCGAGAGGACGCACAACATCGCGCGGCGGCGCTGCTGGACGAGGCCGGCGCCCGCGCGGCGGAACTCGCCCGTCAGCGGCGCCAGGAGGTACGGGCCGAGTCCGACGCCGAGGCCGAACGCGAGCGCGCCGCCGCCGCGGCGGCGGCGCGCCGGCTGCGCGGGGTCGCCCAGGAACGCCATGACCTCGCGGTCGAGCTGGCCGTGGCGTACGTCCTGACCGGGGAGTTCCGATGCTCGTCGAGATGACGCCCGTGCAGATCCTGGCCCGCCGGGCCGAGCTGCCGGATGTGGTCGCGGCGCTGCACCGGCTGGGCCAGGTGGAGCTCACCGCCGCCGCCCGCGCGGAGGCGGCTGGCCCGGGGCCGGCCGAACCCGGGCCGGCCGACGCGCCGCGCCCGGCCGGGCTGGGCGCCGACGCCGCCGATCTGGGCGCGTTGCTCGCCCTGGCCGAGGCGGCCGCGGCCGTCGTCGCCGACCGGCACTGGCTGCGGACGGCGACCGTGGCGGTCGCGGAGCGGCGGCTGGACGCGCTGGGCCCGGGCCTGCGGCCGCTGCTGGAGCGGATCGGATCGCTGCAGGCCGAGCACGAGTCGGTCCGGCGCCACCACGACGCGCTGACCGTCCTGCTGCCGGTCAACCCCGATCTGGCCCTGCTCAGTGAGCGTGACCTGGCCCGGCTGGGCCTGGCGACCGTGGTCCTGATCCTGGACACGCCGCACGCCGACGTTCTGAACACGCTGCGCGGCGCGCTGCGGGTGGCGGCCGGCGACCGCTTCTATCTGGTCGGCGAGCCGGCCGGAGACGACACCATGGGCTGCGTGCTGGTGGCGCCGCATGAGCTGGTGGCTGACGTGCGGGCGCTGCTGGCCCGCGAGCACATCCGGCACGTGCCGCTGCCCGCCGGTTACGAGCAGATGTCACTCGGACGCGCGGTCGAGGAGTTCGGCCGGCGGCTCGAGGCGCTGCCGGGCGAGCTCGCCGGGGCGTGGGCGGCGCTGGACGGGCGGGCCGCGGAGCTGGCGCCGGGCTGGCGGCGGCGCCGGTCCGCGGCCCTGGATGAGCTGGACCGGCGCGAGGCGCTGGCGCTGGCCGGGCGGACGGCGCACACCGCGTCGCTGACCGGCTGGCTGCCGCGGCGCGACGTGGACGACCTGCGCGCGGCCCTGGCCGCGGTCGGCTCCGGCGCGGTCGTGACCGAGCGCGATGCCGGGCCGGCCGGCGAGCCGCCGGTGCTGCTGGACAACCCGGCGCCGGTCCGGCCCTACCAGCGGCTGGTGTCGTTCTTCGGGCTGCCGCGCAGCGGTTCGCTCGACCCGAGCTCGCTGACCGCGGCCGTGCTGCCGTTCCTGTTCGGCGTCATGGTCGGCGACCTGGTGTACGGCGCCGTCCTGGCCGCGCTGGGCGCGGTCCTGCGCCGCCGCGGCGCGGCCCACCCGGTGCTGCGCGACATCGGCAGCATCCTGCGGGCCGGCGGCGTGTGGGCCGTGCTGTTCGGCCTGCTGTACGGCGAGGCCCTGGGCAGCCTCGGCCACCAGCTCGGCCTGCCCGCGCTGTGGTTCTACCGCGGCGGGCCGGAGGCGCTGGGAACGCTGCTGCTGCTGGCGGTCGGCATCGGCGTCACCCACGTCATGCTGGGGCTGCTGCTGGGCATGCGCCAGGCGCGGCGGCTGCGGCAGCCGCGGACGCTGCTGGAGCGGGCCGGCGCGTTCTTCCTGCTGTGCGGCCTGGCCCTGATCGCCGCCACCGCCGTCGACCTGCTGCCGGGCCAGGTCCGGACCCCGGCCCTGGCGGTGGTGGCGGTGACGCTCGTCGTGGCCATGTCGACGCGGGGCGCGATGGGACTGCTCACCGGGCCGCTGGAGTTGCTCGGCTCGCTCGGCCACGTGCTGTCGTACCTGCGCCTGGCCGCCGTTGGGCTGGCGTCGGTCTACCTGGCCGGGGTGGCGAACCATCTGGCGGTGTCCGTGCCGCTGCTGCTTGGCGTGTTCGTCGCCGCGCTGCTGCACCTGCTGAACCTGGGGCTGGCCGCGTTCAGCCCCATGGTGCAGGCCCTGCGGCTGCACTACGTGGAGTTCTTCAGCGGCTTCTACGAGGAGGGCGGCCGGGCGTTCCGGCCTTTTGGCCGCCGGCCGGAACCCAGTCCCGGCTGATCACGCGAGAAGGATGGGAGACACGCATGGAACTCGGGCTTATCGCCATCGGCGCGGCGCTGGCCATCGGCCTCGCCGCCCTGGCCACGGGGATCGCGCAGGCCAAGATCGGATCCGCCGCGGCCGGCGCGATCGCGGAGAAACCGGAGCTGACGGGGCGGGCGATCCTCCTGGTCGCGATACCGGAGACGCTCGTCATCCTGGGGTTCGCGGTTGCCGCCATGATCCTCGTGCTGCTGCGGGGCGGATGACGTGGCGCTCGATATGGCACTGCAGGATCTGCTCGCGGCGATCGAGGCCGACGCCGCGGCCGAGGCGGGACGGCTGCGCGCGGAGCGTGCCGCGGCGGCGGAGGCGATCATCGGCGATGCCGGCCGGCGGGCCGCCGAGCTGGAGGCGGCGGCGATCGCGGCGGCGGAGCGCGATGAGCGGCGGGCCGGCGAGCTGCGGGTGGCCACGGCGCGCTCGGCGGCCGGGCGCCAGCTGCTCGAGGCGCACGAGGCCGTTCACCAGCAGATCATCGATGACGTCCGGGACCGGCTGCGCTCGGTCCGCCACCTCCGCGACTACCCGGGAATCCTGGCCGCGCTGATCGCGCAGGCGCTGGCCGCTCTGCCGAGCGGGACCACGGTGCGGGTCGACCCGGCCGACGAGGCGCTGGCCCGGCGCCTGCTGCGCGCGGACGGCGGACCCGGGGCCGGGCGCCGGGGAGAGGTCACCGTCGAGCCATCGCTGAACTGCGCCGGCGGCGCCGAGGTCGCGGACGGCGCGGGGGCGGCGGCCAGCAACACGGTGGAGGCCCGGCTCGCGGCGGCCGAGCCCGCTCTGCGCACGATGGTCGGACGGATCTTGAATGACGCCCGGGGCGAGGCGGCGGCCGGACCCCACGGTGCGGAGTCCCACGGGGCCGAGGCGGTGCCCGCGTGACCGGATACGAGTACGGCAACGCCCGGCTGCGAGCCCGCCGGGCCGCGCTGCTGCGCCGCGAGCAGTACGCGGCACTGCTCGGGCGCGACGTTCCCGGGCTGCTCGCCGCGCTGGCCATGACCGCCTACCGGGCGCAGGCCGAGGCGCTGTCGTCCCGAGCCGGTGACGGGGCCGGGGCCGGTGACGGGGCCGGGGCCGGTGACGGGGCCGGAACAGCCAACGGGGCGGACGGCGGGCAGCTGCGGCTGCTGTGGCGGGTGGCCGGCGAGCACATGGCCGCGGCCCTGGCCGACGTGGCCGGGCTCTACCGCGACCGGGCCGCCGCGGTGGTGACCGCGCTGCTCGGCCGGTTCGACGTCGACAACGTCGTGGCGCTGCTGCGGGCGGCGCACCTCGGCGGCGCCGAGGCCACCACGCCGGCGGGCCTGGTTGCGGTGGGCAGGCTGGACGAGCACACCGCGCGCGAGGCGGCCGGCCAGCCCGACCTCCCCGCGGCCGCCAGGCTGCTGGCGGGCCGGGCGCTGCCCGATCCCGAGACCGCGGCCCGCCTGGTCGCGGCGGCGCACCGGTACGAGATCGACGCCGACCTCGCCGCCGTCGAGCACGCCGTGGTGCGTTCGGCCCGCGCTTATCAGCTCCGGGTGCTGACCCAGGCCCGCGCGGCCGCCGCGCCCGCCGCGGCCGGGCTGCGGCTGGAGAGCGACGACGCGAACCTGCTGATCGCCCTGCGCCTGCGGGACCGCGCCGACGGGCGACCGGGCGCCGCCGCGACCCCCGCCCGCAACGGCGCCGCGGGCTGGCCGTACCTGCCGGGCGGGACCGTGCCGGACGGCGAGCTGGCCGCCCTCGAGCACGCGCCGGCGCGGGCCGACGCCCTCGCCGCGGCCACCCGGGCGCCCGCCCACTGGCGCGCCCCGCTCGCGGCCTGGGCGGACGGCGCCAGCCTGGCCGCGCTGCACGCCGCCCTCGAAGCGGCGCGGCTGCGGGCGGAACTCGGCCGCCTGCGCCGCGCCGATCCGCTCGGCGCCGGGGCGGTCCTGTATTACGTGCTGGCCCACCGCGCGCAGGCCCGCAACGTCCGCCTGCTGGCCCGGGCCGCCGCGGGCATCGCGGGCCAGGACGAGACCCGCCATCGGCTGATCACGCCGGTGTGACCGTCGAGACCGCCGCCGAAAGGAGCCCGGCCCACATGAGCAGGCCGCACCTCACCGTCATCGTCCCGGGCGAGCTCGCGGACGGTTACCGCCTCGCGGGCGTCGACACCGAGACGGCCGACAGCACCGCCGCCGCGGGCCAGGTGCTGGGCCGTCTGACCGCTCGCGCCGGCCCGGACGCCCACCGGGACCCGGGTCCGGACACCGGCCACGGCGCCCGCCAGGGCACCGGGCGGGCGTCGGTCGTGGCCGTGCACCCGCCGTACCTGGCCGAGCTGGGCGCGCGCCGGCAGCGCCGGATCGCCGAGCGCGACGACGTCCTGGTCATCGCGCTGCCCCAGGGCGGGGCGCCCGGCGAGCCCGCGCCCGCCGGCGACAGCCTGCATGACCTGCTGGCCCGCGCCGTCGGCTACGAGTTCACCTTTGACCCGGCGGGGAGCGGCCGATGAGCACCAGGATGGTGCCGGCTCCGCGCCTGAGCGAGCACGCGGACGGGGTCCGGCCGGAAGCGCCCGGCGACCGGGGCACGGTGGCGCGGATCGCCGGATCGGTGGTCGGGATCCGCGGGTTGCGCCGCGCCCGCCTGTTCGACATGGTGTACGTGGGCGATCTCCGGCTCCCCGGTGAGATCATCCGGCTCGCCGACGGCGAGGCCATCGCCCAGGTCTATGAGCCGATGACCGGGATGCGCGCCGGCGATCCGGCGACCGGAGCGGGCGGCCCGCTGAGCGTCGAACTCGGCCCCGGCCTGCTCGGCGGGATCATCGACGGCACCGGCCGGCCGCTCACCGCGCTCGCCGCGGCGGGTGACGGCGGGCCCGACCGTCCGTTCCTGCTTCGCGGTGCCACCCTGCCCACGCTCGACCACGCCCGGCGGTTCGACTTCCGGCCCGAGCTGGCCGCGGGCCGGCGGGCCGCACCCGGCGACCGCCTCGGCACCGTCACCGACGCTCAGGGCCGCGAGCATCCGGTGCTGATCCCGCCCGGCGTCTCGGGCACCGTCACGGCCGTCCGCCCGGGGCCTGCGACCGTGACCGACGCCGTGGCCGAGATCGACGGCCGGCCGCTGCCGATGTCGCATCGCTGGCCGGTGCGACGGCCTCGCCCGGTGGCCCGCCGCCTCGACCCGGCCGCGCCGCTCGTCACCGGGCAGCGGGTCATCGACACGCTGTTCCCGGTCGCGCGGGGCGGCACCGCGACCATCCCGGGCGGCTTCGGCACCGGCAAGACCGTCCTCGAGCAGCAGATCGCCAAGTGGGCCGACGCCGATGTGGTCGTCTACGTCGGCTGCGGCGAGCGCGGCAACGAGCTGACCGAGGTGCTCGAGGAATTCCCCCGGCTCCCGGACCCGCGAACCGGCGGCGCGCTGATGGACCGCACCGTGCTGGTGGCCAACACCAGCAACATGTCGGTCGCGGCCCGCGAGGCGAGCATCTACACCGGGGTCACCATCGCCGAGTATTTCCGCGACCAGGGCCGTCACGTCGTACTGCTGGCCGACAGCACCAGCCGGTGGGGCGAGGCGCTGCGGGAGATATCCAGCCGCCTGGGCGAGATGCCCGCCGAGGAGGGCTATCCGGCCTACCTGGCCGGCCGGCTGGCCGGGTTCTACGAACGGGCCGGCGCGGTCACCTGCCAGGGCGACGATGGCCGCGACGGCTCCCTGACGATCGTCGGCGCGGTGTCGCCGCCCGGCGGGGACTTCTCCGAGCCGATCACCCAGCACACGCTGCGGATGACCGGCACCTTCTGGGCGCTCGACCGCGATCTGGCTCGCGCCCGCCACTTTCCCGCGGTCGGCTGGCAGCGCAGCTACACCCTGTACCGGCTCGGAGACTGGTTCACCCGCGAGGTCGCGCCGTCCTGGGCCCGGCAGCGCGAGTGGGCGCTCGGCCTGCTGCAGCAGGAGACCCAGCTGCTGGAGATCGCCCAGCTGCTCGGCGCGGACACGCTTCCCCCGCAGCAGCAGGTCGTGCTGCGCACGGCCCGGATGCTGCGCGAGGACTTCCTGCAGCAATCGTCGTTCGACGAGGCCGACGCGTACTGCCCGCCCGCGAAACAGCACGCGATGCTCGGCCTCATCATGGCCGCGCACGAGGCCATGGCCGCGGCGGTCACGGCCGGCGTGCCGGTGACCGCGGTCACGGGCGCGCCGCTGCTCGGCGACGTCGCGCAGGTACGCAGGCTGCCGCCGGAGGAATCGGCCCGCCGCGCGGGGGAACTCGCCGCGGCGATCGGCGAGGGCATGCGCGCGCTGGAGGGAGACGCGTCATGACCGCCCGGATGAGCGACCAGCGCCCGCCGGACGGCCTGGTCACGGTCGAGTACCGGGCCGCGGAGGCCATCGCGGGCCCGCTGATCACCGCCGAGCCGGTCACCGGCGTGGGCTACGGCGAGCCCGTCGCCGTCATCGGCGCGGACGCCCGGGCCCGCCGCGGGCGCGTGCTCGAGATCAACGGCGACCGGGTGACCGTGCAGGTCCTGGACGGCACCGAGGGCCTCGGCCTGGCGGACACCGTCATCCGATCGACCGGCGGAACGTCGCGCCTGCCGGTCGGACCCGGCCTGCTCGGCCGGACATTCGACGGGGCGGGCCGGCCGGCCGACGGCCAGCCGCCGATCGTGCCGCACGAGGCCCGCGACCTCGACGGCGCGCCGCTCAACCCGGTCGCCCGCGGCCATCCGTCCGATGTGGTGGAGACCGGCATCTGCGCCATCGACGCCCTCATCACCCTGGTGCGCGGCCAGAAGCTGCCGATCTTCTCCGGCTACGGCCTGCCCGCCGCCGAGCTGGCCGCGCGCGTCGCCGCCGGCTCACGGCTGCGCGGCGGTACCGGCGACGACGATTTCGTTGTCGTCTTCGCCGCGCTCGGGGTCACCCGGCGTGAGGCCGAGTTCTACCGGTCCGCGCTGGCCGGCAGCGGGCGCCAGCACCGCATGGTCAGTTTCCTCAACCTGGCCGAGGACCCGGCCATCGAGCGGCTGCAGACGCCCCGGCTCGCGCTGACCGCCGCCGAGTACCTCGCCTGGGACGAGGGCCGGGACGTCCTCGTGGTCATGACCGACATGACCAACTACTGCGAGGCCCTGCGCGAGGTCTCCGCCGCCCGCCAGGAGCTGCCCGGCCGCCGCGGCTACCCCAGCGACATGTACAGCGACCTGGCCTCGCTCTTCGAGCGGGCCGGGCGCATCCGCGGCCGCGCCGGATCCATCACCCAGCTCGCCGTGCTCAGCATGCCCGACGATGACATCAGCCACCCCATCCCGGACCTGGCCGGCTACATCACCGAGGGGCAGATCGTGCTGTCCCGCGACCTCGACCGCCGCGGCGTCTTCCCGCCGATCGACGTGCTGCCGTCACTGTCCCGGCTGGCCAGCGCCGGGATCGGCGCGGGCCGCACCCGCGACGACCATCGCGACCTCTCCGACCAGCTCTACGCCTGCTACGCCCGCGGACGGCAGGTCCGCGATCTGGCGTCGATCGTCGGCACCGCCGCCCTCGGCGAGGACGACCGCCGCTATCTCGACTTCGCCGACGAGTTCGAGCGCCGGTTCATCAATCAGGGCGACGCCCGGCGCGACATCAACGCCACGCTCGACCTGGCCTGGGACCTCCTCGCGCGATTCCCCCGGCACGAGCTCAAGCGCATCCGCCCGGGCTTCCTCGACCGCCGTCACCGGCCGGCGGCCGAGGAATCCGCCGGCCAGCCGGACGCCGAGCGGCCCGGCTGACGCCAACCCACTCCAAGGAGGTCGCCATGCCCATCTCACTCATCGCCGTCTGCCCGCTGTGCGGGCTCCGCTTCGCGAACCGGGCCCTGCTCGAGCTGCACGTCCGCGAGGACCATCGGCGGCGCCCGCAGCCGCGCGATAACCTGCCCACCCATGGACTTCCAGCACTCCGCCGATATCTGGGGTGACTTCCCCGAACTGGTTCCCGGTGTCCTGTTCGCGGAGGGCGTGCGCCGCGAGGTGCCCCCCGTCGGCCCGCGGACGGCCAGGTTCACCGCCACCGCGAGCGCCCGGCTGGCCGGGCGGTCCGAGGCCGAGCTGCCCGAAGTCCAGGCCTGGCGGCGCGCCTTCTCCCGGATGGGCCTGAAGCCGACTCAGTACCGGTGCGCGTCGGAGTCGCTGCTGCGGCGCTTCCGCAAAGAGGGTTCCCTGCCCGAGCTGCATCCGCTGGTCGACCTGTGCAACGCGATCTCACTGGCCTTCGCGATCCCGGTGGCGGTGTTCGACGTCTGCGGGATCACCGGGGGAATCGAGGTGCGGTACGCGGACGGCGACGAGGACTACCTCACGTTCTCCGGCGAGACCGAGCACCCGGCCCCGCGCGAGGTGATCTTCGCGGACGCGGCCCGGCGGGTGCACGCCCGGCGCTGGACGAACCGGCAGAGCGGGTGGTCCGCCATGCAGGACTCGACCGGCGCCGCCCTGATCGTGGCCGAGGCCCTGCACGACTCGGCCGCCACCGATGTACGGGACCTCACCCAGACCCTGGCCGCCGAGCTGGAAGCCGTCTGGTCGGTCACCCCCGCGGTCGCCCTGCTGACCCCGTCCTCCCCGCGCTTCGCCTTCGCCAGCGCCAGCGCGGCTTTGCGGATGACACGCCTGCCGGAGGGCTGACCCCAACGAAGACCTATGCGGTGCGCGCCAAGCGCTAGGCCTAGGTCAGCGCACCACCGCTTGCTTGACCAGGGTGCGGCCGAAGTCCCACATCAGGCCGCTGCCCCGGTGGGCGTCCTTCATGACGTCGTCGAACGCCTCGCGGAACAGGTCCACCTCGGCGTCGCCGATGGTCAGCGGCGGCAGCAGCTTGATCACCTCGGTGTGGTCGCCGGACACCTGGGTCAGGATCCGGTGCCGCTGGAACAGCGCCACCACCACCATCTGGGCGAACAGCCCCACCCGCGCGGCCTGCAGCATGCTCCAGCCCGGCCGCAGCTTGAGCGAGCTCGGCTTGGCGAATTCCATGCCGATCATCAAGCCGCGGCCCCTGACCTCGCCGAGCAGCTCGTACTTCTCGATCATGTCGGTCAGCGCGGCCCGCAGCGCGTCGCCGGTGCGCTCGGCGTTGCTGACCAGCTGCTCGTCCTCGATCACGGCGAGCGAGGCCAGCCCGGCCGCCATGGCGGCCGCGTTGGAGCCGAACGTCGAGTCGTGCACCAGCACCCGGTCCATGGACGAGTAGACCTTGTCGAAGATCCAGCCCTTGGCCATGGTCGCGCCGACCGGCACGAACCCGCCGGACAGCGCCTTGGCCACGGTGACGATGTCGGGCTCGACGTCTTCATGCTGGTAGCCGAAGAAACGCCCGGTCCGCCCCAGCCCGGTCTGCACCTCGTCGCAGATCAGCAGCGCGCCGTACGTATGCAGCAGGTCGGCGGCCGCCCGGAGGAAGCCCGGGGGGGGCATCCAGACGCCCTTGCCCTGGATCGGCTCGATGATCAGCGCGGCCACGTCGCCCTTGCGCAGCTCCGCCTCGAGCACGTCGGTGTCGCCGAGCGGGACGCTGACGTCGGGCAGCAGGGGGTCGAACCCCTTGCGGAACTCGGCCGCGCCGTTGACCGACAGGGAGCCCGTGGTCAGGCCGTGGAAGGCATGGCTGCAGTACAGAATCCGCTTCCGGCCGGTCGCGTACCGGGCGAACTTCAGCGAGGTCTCGACCGCCTCGGTGCCGCTGTTGCCGAAGTAGACCCGGTCGAACTCGGGCGCCTTGGCCAGCAGCCGCTCGGCCAGCAGCCCGGGCAGCAGCGCGCAGTCGAACTGGACCATGTCGGCCAGCTCGCTGTCGAGCATGTCGTGCAGGGCCTTGCGGACGACGGGATGGTTGTGGCCCACCCCGAACACGCCGAAGCCGGCCAGGAAGTCGGCGTATCGGTTGCCGTCCCGGTCGTAGAGGTAGGTGCCCTCGGCCCGCACGTACTGCTTGTCGAACCCGATCGCGTGCAGCATCTTCGGCAGCTGCGGGTTGAGGTAACGGGCGTGCAGGTCATAACCCTCGTCGCGCCGGGCGGTGATGAGGGACGGCAGGTCGAATCCCATGCGGGGCGAGGGTCTCCGGCGGGGCCCGGTGCGGCAGGTTCATGATCACCAGGTCGGCGCCGGCATCGCGGTAGGCGGCGGCGGTGGCCACCGCGGCGTCGAGCCCGTCGTCCATCCGGACGTTGACCGAGCAGGTGATCTCCGCGGGGTCGCGGCCGAGGCTCGCGCAGTGCTCGACGAGCGTCTCCTTGAGACTCAGCCAGTCCTCCGGGTTCGGGGTGATCGCGTTCCAGTGCTGGGCCCAGCGCGCCGCCGTGCGCAGCGTCCTGGTCCGGCCCCGCCCGCCGATCGCGATCGGCGGATGCGGCCGCTGCACCGGCTTGGGCTCACAGCGCGCATCGGTCAGCCGCACGTACCGGCCGTCCAGCGTGGTGGTGGTGTCGCTGAGCAGCCGGACGATGGCCTCGACGCCCTCGTCGAAGCGGTCGAAGCGCTCGCGGAGCGGCGGCAGCTCGATGCCGTAGGCGTCGCACTCCATCTGGTTCCAGCCCGCGCCGAGCCCGATGTCCAGCCGCCCGTCCGAGATGATGTCCACGGTTGCGGCCATGTTGGCCAGCACCGCGGGATGGCGGTAGATCATGCCCGTGACCTGGCAGCCGATCCGGATCCTGCGGGTCGCCTGGGCCAGCGCGGCCAGCATCGTCCAGGCTTCCAGGTTGGGCCCGGTCAGGTCGCCGGTCAGCGGGTAGAAGTGGTCCCAGTTCCAGCCGGACTCGAACAGCCCGATCTCGTCGGCCGCCTGCCACACGTCGCGAATCTGTGCCCAGGTCTGGTGCTCAGGCCTCGTCTTGATCGCGAAACGCACCGATCCGCCTCCTGTCGTTCGCACGTCGCTGCGTCGTTAGGCCCCCATGCCGGAAACGTAACAGTACGCCCCGGCTCGGGGGGAGCGGCGACAGGGAGATACGGAGCCACCGGGAGCGGGGCGAGGACCGGCAGCCCATTAGGCTGGTTTCGTGGGCAGGGACGCCGACCGCCAGAACGTGCCGGCGCCGATGCGCCGGGATGTCCGGCTGCTCGGAGACCTGCTCGGCGAGGTGCTGCGGGAGGCGGGCGGCCAGGACCTGCTCGACGACGTTGAGCGGCTGCGGCGGGCCGTTATCGCCGCCCGGCACGCGCAGGCGCCGGTCATGGCCGGGACCGGGAGGCCGCCCGGCGACGCGCTCGGCAAGATCAGCGAGATGGTGGCCTCCTGGCCGCTGGAGCGGGCCGAGGCCGTCGCGCACGCGTTCACGGTGTATTTCCACCTGGCCAACCTGGCCGAGGAGCACCAGCGGGTCCGCACGCTGCGCGAGCGGGACAGCGGCGACCAGCCGGTCCGCGAGTCGCTGGCCGACGCCGTGGCCCGGATCGGGGCCGGCCGGGGCGCCGCGGCCGGGGAACTGCTGACCGGGCTGCGCGTGCACCCGGTGCTCACCGCGCACCCGACCGAGGCCCGCCGCCGCGCCGTCACCGAGGCGCTGCGGCGGATCAGCGCGCTGCTGACCCGGCTGGACGACGGCCGGCCGGGCATCAGCGAGCGCGCCGAGGCGCGCCGCAGGCTCAAGGAGGAGATCGACCTGCTGTGGCGGACGTCGGCGCTGCGGAGCGCGGCCATGCGCCCGCTCGACGAGGTGCGCGCGGCGATGACCGCGTTCGACGAGACCCTGTTCCTCGTGGTCCCGGCCCTGTACCGGTCGCTGGACCGGGCGCTGCAGGGGCCGGATTCCGGCCGCGCCGCCCCGGCCGCCCCGGCGTTCCTGCGCTACGGCAGCTGGATCGGCGCCGACCGGGACGGCAACCCGTTCGTGACCGCCGAGGTCACCAGGCAGACCGCGGCGATCCAGGCCGAGCACGCGCTTCGGGCGCTGGAGAACGCCACCGCGCGGATCGGCCGCGCGCTGACCGTGCATGCGGGCCCCGGCGCGGCGCCGCCCGGCATGGCGGAGGCGATCGCGGCCGCCCAGGGCGTGCACCCGGAATTGCTGGCCGAGATCACCGCCCGCGCGCTGGAGGAGCCGTTCCGGGTCTACCTGCTGTACATGGCCCGCCGCCTCCGGGCGACCCGGGTCGAGCTGGACCAGGTGGCGGCCATGCCGGACAAGGGGGCACCGGAGGCACCGGGCCAGGCCGCGCCGGCCTTCCCGGGCCTGGCCTACGCGGCCGCCGCCGAGTTCCTCGACGACCTGCGGCTGGTGCAGCGGGAACTCGCGCAGGCGGGGGCGCCGCGGCAGGCGTTCGGTGAGCTGCAGCAGCTGATCTGGCAGGCGGAGACGTTCGGCTTTCACCTGGCCGAGCTCGAGGTCCGCCAGCACAGCGCGGTGCACGCCCGCGCCCTGGCCGAGCTGGCGGCGGGCGGCGAGCCGTCCGCGCCGACCCGCGAGGTCCTCGCCACGTTCCGGGCCATGGCCTGGATCCAGGACCGGTTCGGGCCGGACGCGTGCCGCCGCTACGTGGTCAGCTTCACCAAATCGGCGGCCGACGTCGCCGCGGTCTACGAGCTGGCCCGCCGGGCCATCCCGGACGGGCGGCTGCCCCGGCTGGACGTGGTCCCGCTGTTCGAGAGCGGCGCGGACCTGGAGAACTCGACCCGGGTGCTGGACGACATGCTGCTCCTGGAGCCGGTGGCGGACCGGCTGGCGGCCACCGGGCGGCGGCTGGAGGTCATGCTCGGCTACTCGGACTCGGCCAAGGAACTCGGGCCGGTCAGCGCGACGCTGCGGCTGTTCACCGCGCAGCAGCGGCTGGCCCGGTGGGCGCGGGCCAACGACATCCGGCTGACGATGTTCCACGGGCGCGGCGGGGCGCTCGGCCGCGGCGGCGGCCCGGCCGGGCGCGCGGTGCTGGCGCAGCCGCCCGGCTCGGTGTCCGGCCGGTTCAAGGTCACCGAGCAGGGCGAGGTGATCTTCGCGCGGTACGGCCACCCCATGATCGCGCAGCGCCATCTGGAACAGGTGGCGTCGGCGGTGCTGCTGGCCTCGGCCGCTCCCCCCGCGGCGGATCGCCCGGCGGACCCGGCGCCCGAGGACCGGTACCGGGCGGTTGCCGAGCTGATGGATGCCGGGGCGCGGCGGACCTACCGGGCGCTGGTCGAGGCCGACGGGTTCGCCGGATGGTTCGCCCAGATCAGCCCGCTGGCCGAGATCGGCGCGATGCGCATCGGCTCGCGGCCGGCCCGCCGGGGCATCGGCACCGGGGCCGGGCTGGACGACCTGCGGGCCATCCCCTGGGTGTTCGCGTGGTCGCAGACGCGGGTGAACCTGCCCGGCTGGTTCGGGCTCGGCAGCGGCCTCGCGGCCGTGGCCGACGGCGCGGGCGGGCTGCAGGAAGCCCAGGATGCCTACCGGTGCTGGCCGCTGCTCGCCGTCCTGCTGGACAACGCCGAGATGAGCCTGGCCAAGACCGACCGCAGGATCGCGGCCCGGTACCTGGCCCTGGGCGGGCGCGATGACCTCACCGCCCTCGTGCTCGAGGAGTACGACGTGACCAGGAAGCTCGTGCTCGCGGTGACCGGGCATGACCGGCTGCTGGCCAACCGGCCCGTGCTGTCGCGGGCGGTCGCGCTGCGCGACCCGTACGTGGACGCGCTGTCGCTGCTGCAGTTGCGGGCGCTCACCGCGCTGCGCACCGGGGCGGACGAGCGCGACCGCCTGGAACGGCTGCTGCTGCTGACCGTGAACGGGGTCGCGGCCGGCCTGCAGAACACCGGCTGACGCCGGGACCGCGGTGCCGGGACCCGGGGGGCCGGGTGCTAGCGGAGATCCTTGCGCATCAGCGTGCATACCGTCTCGTACCGGAACCTGGACCCGTCCGGGGCCTCGTCGAGCCAGGCCTCGGGCTTGCTGGCGTAGGCGGCGTAGCCGAGCCGCTCGTACAGGGCGCGGGCCCGGGGGTTCTTCTGCTCGACGGCGAGCTCGGCCCGGTGCAGGCCGCGGCCGCGGATCCGCTGCTCGGCGGCGCCGATGAGGATCGTCCCGATCCCGCACGACTGCAGCGCCCCGTGCACGGTGAGCTGATAGAGCGTCCCGGCCTTCCGGTTGACCGCGTAGTCGACCCCGCCGAGCGCCACCGGCAGGCCGGACGGCGGGCAGATCACCAGGTAGTCCGCGTCGCCGCGGCCGGCCCGCTCGAGCTCGGTGATCAGCCCGGAGCCCAGCCCGGCCCAGGCGCACGAGGACAGGTCGCGCGCCGCCAGGTCACGGATCGTCAGCGGCACCACGATCTGGGGCATCGGGGCATCACCTCCGCCGCGGGGTTCGCTCGGCGCCGATCTTAGATGGCGGACCGCGCCGTGGCCCGGTTCGCCCCGGCGATAGGGTCGGTCCGTGGCCAATGACTGGCGGGTAACGGTGACCCTGCACGACGAGTCCCACCTTGAGCCGGCGGTGCAGGCCGTGCGCGAGCATGAGGTGGAGGACGACGCCCGAGGCCGGCTCGGCCGCCTGGTCGCGGTCAGCGCCGAGGGCACCAGCATCTACCTCTACGCGGGCACCGAGAACGCGGCCAGGGAGGCGGACCGGGTCGCGCGCGAGCTGATCGCGCGGCACGGGCTGGCGGCCGACTTCGCGCTGGACCGGTGGCACCCCGCCGAGGAGGAATGGGAGAACGCCGACGTCGCGATGCCCCGGACCGATGAGGAGCGCCGGGCGGAGCACGAGCGTCTCGAGGCGGAGGAGACGCGGGAGTCGGTGACCACCGGCCGGGCCCAGTGGGAGGTCCGCGTGCAGCTGCCCTCCCATCACGCGGCGGTCGCGCTGGCCGACCGGCTGCAGGCCGAGGGCCACCCGGTGATCCGGCGCTGGACGCTGCTGGTACTCGGGGCGAACGACGAGGACGACGCCGCCGCCCTGGCCCAGGTGGTCAAGCAGGAAGCCCCGGCCGGGGCGACGGTGCAGACCCAGGAACTCGGCCCGCTGCTGCCGTTCACCCAGATCGGCCCGATCCCGATCTGGTAGCGGCCTCAGTTCGCTCGCTCGCCGCGGGCGGCCCGCCTCAGTGGTAGGCGCCGAGGCCGAGCCGGATCGCCAGGGCCAGGCCGCACACCCCGACGCCGAGGCGCAGCGCCCGCGCGGGCAGCCGGCGGACCAGGGCCGGGCCGATCCAGCCGCCGGCCAGGAACCCGGCCGCGAGCGGCAGGGCCGCGGACCAGCGCACCGGCCCGAACAGCGCGAAGCCCACCGCCGCCGCCGCGTTGGCCAGCCCGGACGCCACGTTCTTCACCGCGTTGACCCTGGCCAGCGGCTGGTCGAGCATCGCGCTGAGCACGGCGAGCAGCAGGATCCCGGCGGCCGCGCCGAAGTACCCGACGTAGACGCCCACGCCCGCCAGCGCCGCGCGCAGCGGCCGGCTCCGCTCCCCGCCCGGGCGCGGGGCCAGCGCGGACACCATCGGCTGCACGATCAGCAGCAGCGACGCGGCCGCGATCAGGCACGGCGCGACGGCCTCGAAGGCCGAGGCGGGGGTGAGCAGCAGCAGCGCGGCGCCGCAGGCGCCGCCGGCCGCCGTCAGCAGGCCGAGGCGCAGCACCAGCCGGCCCTGGCCGGCCAGCTCCCGCCGTGATCCGGCCGCGGCGCCCGCACCGGTGAACACCAGCGCCACGGTATTGGTCACGTTGGCGCTGACCGGGGGCAGCCCGAGGGCGAGCAACACCGGATAGGAAACCACGGAGGCGAGGGCCGCGACGGTGCTGAAGACGCCCGCCAGGGTGCCGGCCCCGACCAGGGCCAGGATCGCGGGCGTGCTCACCCGCCGACCCAAGCACAGCCCGCACCGTCCGGACAACTGGGAATCGTATGGGTCAATACGCGCGGGAGAGTTCCCGGCTAACGTAAGCGTGCCGCGAGCGCGAAGGAGATCACCAGTGGCGGACAACAGCGCGGCGCTGCCGCGCGCGACACCGGCGGGCGGCCTGCCCCGGCAGTGGGCCAGGACCCGGCGGTTCACGCTGGGCGTCCCGCGCTCCTTCACGATCGCCGACGACGGCGCCGCGGTCCTCTTCCTCCGGTCGCGGGCCGGTGACGACCCGCTGACCTGCCTGTGGGCGTTCGACCCGGCGGCCGGCACCGAGCGCCTGGTCGCCGACCCGGCCGGGCTGGGCGGGCGCGCGGCAGGCGACGAGGAGCTGCCGCCGGAGGAACGCACCCGGCGCGAGCGGATGCGGGAGCACGCGACCGGGATCACCGCTTACGCGACCGACCGCCGGGCGCAGGTGGCCGCGTTCACGCTCGGCGGGCGGCTGTGGACGGCCGACGTCGGCCAGGCCAGCACGCGCGAGCTGCCCGTGGCCGGGCCGGCGGCCGACCCGCGGCCCGATCCGGCGGGCGGGCGGATCGCGTACGTGTCCGGCGGCGGCCTGCACGTGATCGGCGCCGACGGGACGGGCGACCAACTGCTCGCGGCGCC
>Ga0335073_10005480_pt1 | contig 17813 bp, 29 predicted proteins | sample Lox_Sample_22_FD_207093 | JGI IMG/M metagenome (GOLD analysis project Ga0335073, IMG submission 207093) | Soil microbial communities from Loxahatchee National Wildlife Refuge, Florida, United States - Lox_Sample_2.2 | ecosystem: Environmental > Terrestrial > Soil > Wetlands | place: USA...
AGCGAGCCGCGGACGCAGGGAGCGTGGCGTGCTCTGCACGCGAGCGACCGAGGACAAAGGCTCGCGCCGGCCAGCGGTCCTCCTAGTCCTGACGAAGGTCCAAGCCTCGCGCATGAAGTGTTTCGATTACCTCATCGATCGACTTCTTGCCGAAGTTCGGGATTGCGTTCAGCTCCGCCTCGGACTTCGAGATCAAGTCACCCACCGTCTGGATCCCCGCGCGCTTGAGGCAGTTGTATGAGCGCACGCCCAGCTCGAGCTCCTCGATCAGGATGCTGTACTCCTCGCCTTGCAGCGCCGCCGGGGCACCGCCGCCGCCCACTGCGAGGCCGTGACCGTCGAGCTGACCGCCCGGCGTCGCGCGCAGCTCCTGGATCCGGTCCGCGTCCGTGAAGATCGCCAGCTGGCTGATCAACAGCTCCGCCGCCTCGCGCAGCGCGGCCTGCGGGTCAATCGAGCCGTCGGTCTCAATGTCCAGCGTCAGCTTGTCGAAGTCCGTCTTCTGACCCACACGCGCCTGCTCCACCGCGTAAGCCACGCGGCGCACCGGCGAGAAGATCGAGTCGATCGGGATCACGCCGATCGGCTGGTCTGAGGACTTGTTCTCCTCCGCCGGGCGGTAGCCGCGGCCACGGCCGATCGTCATGTACAGCTCGAGCTTCGTTTTCTTCTCGAGCGTCGCGATGTGCACGTCGGGGTTCAGGATCTCAACGCCCGCCGGCAGGTCGATGTCCTTCGCGGTGATCTCGCCCGGTCCCGTGACCACGAGTGGTGCCTCGACCTCGCTCGCGTCCGAGTGCATCCGGCACACCACGCCCTTCAGGTTCAGGACGATGTCCGTCACGTCCTCCTTCACGCCCGAGATCGTCGAGAACTCGTGCGCCACGCCCTCGATGCGGACGCTCGTCACCGCCGCGCCTGAGAGCGAAGAAAGCAGCACGCGTCGCAGCGAGTTGCCGAACGTGTAGCCGAAGCCGCGGTCCAGCGGCTCGATCGTGAACGTGCCGCGGTTCTGCTCCACGGACTCGCTTGTGATCCGGGGGATTTGGAAGTCGAGCATCAGGGTCCTAACGTCGTTTGGTGTCTCGCCGGGCGCACGGGTTGCCGGGCGCCGACTCGTGAGCGCGGCCCGCAGGGCACGCGCATGAAAGTTGCTGCTACTTCGAGTACAGCTCGACGATGAGCTGCTCCTGCACCGGCGCGGCAACCTCCCGCCGCTCCGGCTTGCGCAGCACCTTGGCCGTGAGCGACTCATGGTCGGCCTGGAGCCACGCGGGAATCTGTCCTGTGAGCTCGGTCGCGTCTCTGACCACCTGCGTGGCCGGCGTCTCCGCCTTGATCGCGATCACGTCGCCTTCGCGAACCTGATAGCTCGGGATGTTCACCCGCCGGCCATTGACCGTCCAATGGCCGTGACGAATTAGCTGCCGTGCCTGGCGCCGCGAGGCCGCGAAGCCAAGGCGCACGAGGACGTTGTCCAGACGGCACTCCAGCAGCGCGAGCAGGTTCTCACCCGTGATCCCCGGCTGGCGCGAAGCCTTGTTGTAGTAGCCCGCGAACTGGCGCTCGAGCACGCCGTAGTAGCGCTTCGCCTTCTGCTTCTCGCGCAGCTGCACGCGGTACTCGCTCTGTTTCAGACGGCCCCTGCCATGCTCGCCTGGCGGGTAGGAGCGACGCTCCACGCCGCACTTGTCCGTCAGGCAGCGCTCGCCCTTCAGGAACAGCTTCTGGCCCTCGCGGCGGCACTGCTTGCACTGGGCTCCCGTGTCGCGGGCCATCTAGACCCTCCGACGCTTTCTCGGACGACAGCCGTTGTGGGCCTGCGGGGTCACGTCCTTCACGCCCGTCACTTCCAAGCCCGCGGCCTGCAGCGAGCGGATCGCGGTCTCGCGGCCCGAGCCCGGGCCCTTCACATAGACCTCCACCTTCTGCAGCCCCTGCTCAAGTCCCTTGCGCGCCGCCGCGTCCGCGGTCACCTGCGCCGCGAACGGCGTCGACTTGCGCGAGCCCTTGAACCCCGCGCCGCCCGCCGACTCCCAAGCGATCACGTTGCCTTGGGTGTCCGTCAACGACACGATCGTATTGTTGAACGAAGTCTTGATGTGGGCCTGACCCACGGGGATGTTCTTTTTTGGCTTGCGCCGTCCCCGGGCGCGTTTAGGAGCTGCGGGCACTTACTTCTTCCCCGCCTTCTTCTTGCCCGCGACCGACATCCGCTTTGGCCCCTTGCGCGTGCGCGCGTTCGTCTTCGTCTTTTGACCCCTGACCGGCAGGCCACGGCGGTGGCGCAGGCCGCGGTAGCAGGCAATCTCCTGCAGCCGTTTGATGTCTTGGGAGCGCTCACGACGAAGGTCGCCCTCGACCGTGTATTTCGCGTCGATCGCGTCGCGCAGTTTGCCGACCTCGTCCTCGGTGAGGTCGCGGATGTAGGTGTCTGGGCTCACGCCCACTTCGGCGAGGATCTTGTTCGAGGTCGCGCGACCGATTCCGTAGACGTAGGTCAGCCCGATCTCCGAGCGCTTGTTCAACGGCAGGTTGATCCCCGCGATTCGGGCCATCCGCTCAGCCCTGCCTTTGCTTGTGGCGCTTGTTCTGGCAGATCACCAACACCACGCCATTGCGGCGGATGACCTTGCATTTCTCGCACATCGGCTTGACCGACGGTCGTACCTTCATGATCCCTTTCCAACGCGGCTCGTGTTCCGGCGACCCAGCTCTGGCTGCCGTTGCGGCTGCCGCTACCCGGTCGTGGAGTTCTGCACCGAGGCGAGGATATACGACCCCACTCGGAGCAGGACTCCTGATGGTAGCAACTACCGTGGTCCCGCGGCGGCCTTTGCGGGCTCCGTGCCCGCGCTTTCGCCCGCAGGAACGTGCCACGGCGTCAGTACCCGCGGCCCCTCTGCCGTGATCGCGACCGTGAACTCGAAGTGAGCCGCGGGCGAGCCATCCTGGGAATAGATCGCCCAGCCGTCGCCGCCCACGCGCACCGAGGCGCGGCCCGCGGTCATCATCGGCTCGACTGCGAGCACCATTCCCTCCTCCAGCAGCGGCCCACGCCCGGGCTTGCCGTAGTTCGGGACCTGCGGGTCCTCATGCATGTTGCGACCCACGCCGTGACCCACGAGCGAGCGGACGACCGACAGGCCTGCCTGCTCCGCGACCCGCTGGATCGCGCTCGACATGTCTCCCATGCGGTTGCCCACCTTGCACTCCTGCACCCCCGCCAGCAGCGACTGCTCCGTCCCGCTCAGGAGATTCTGCTCGACCTCGCCGATCTCGCCCACCGGCAGCGTGCGAGCCGCGTCGGCGACCCAGCCGTCGAGCGTGACCCCCACGTCGATCGAGATCACATCTCCCGCCTTCAGCCGGTAGGTCCCCGGTATACCGTGCACCACCATCTCGTTCGGCGAAGCGCAGATCGAACCCGGGAAGCCTCGGTAGCCCTTGAACGTCGGGGTCGCGCCGCGCGCACGAATGAAGCGCTCAGCGACCTTGTCTAGCTCCCCGGTGCTCACGCCTGGAACCACATGCGCCTCGAGCTCCTGGAGCGTCGCGACGAGGATCTCCCCCGCCGCTCGCATCTTCTCGATCTCCTCGGGGGACTTCTTGATTATCACCCCCCGAGCTTAGCTGGGCGCGTCGGCTAGAGCTTCCTCTCAAGCCGCAGCGCCGCGACCGTCGCTCGGATACTCGCGTGGACCTCGTCGGGCTCGCGCGTGCCGTCGAAGCGGCGCAGCATCCCCGCCTCGTCGTAGTGCTCGATCAGCGGCTCCGTCTGCGAGTGGTAGACCTCAAGGCGTCGACGGATCGTCTCCTCCTTGTCATCGTCGCGCTGCATCAGCCGCGCGCCGTCCTGGTCGCAGACGCCTTCGTGCTTCGGCGGGTCGAACTCCACGTGGTAGATGTGGCTCGGGTTCTTCACGCACACCCGGCGGCCCGCGAGGCGTCGCACCAGCTCGTCATCGGGGACCTCGATCAGAATCGCCCCCGAGAGCTTGCGCCCAAGCTGCTGGAGCGCCTCCGCCAACGCATCCGCCTGCTGCGCGTTGCGAGGAAAGCCATCGAGCAAGAAGCCCTCGCGCGCGTCGTCTTCGCCCACGCGCTTCGTGATCATCCCCACGATTACCTCGTCCGGGACCAGCTCGCCCGCATCCATGTAGCGCTTGGCTTCGCTGCCCAGCTCGCTGCCCGCGGAGACCTCCGCGCGGAGCATGTCGCCCGTCGAGATGTGCGGCAGGCTGAAATCGTCGCGCAGGCGCTCGGCCTGCGTGCCCTTCCCCGCGCCCGGAGGACCGAGCAGGATCAGGTTCAGTTCCGACACGATCGGGGCAGCCTACCGCTAGCGCTGCCCGAGGGGCTACTTCAGGAAGCCCTCGTACTAGCTCATGAGGGGGGCAGGCCCCCCTCATGGACTCCCCCCGTGAAAATCACTTCAGGAAGCCCTCGTAACTTCGCATCATCAGCTGCGCCTCGAGCTGCTTCATCGTTTCGAGCGCGACGCCGATCACGATCAGGATCGAGGTGCCCCCCAGGGGGATGTTCTGATGCGTGCGGGCAATCAGGATCGTCGGCAGCGCTGCGACCGCCGCGAGGAACAGTGCGCCCGGGAAAGTCAGGCGGGCCAGGATGCGATCCAGGAATTCCGCCGTTGGGCGCCCGGGTCTCACTCCAGGGATAAAGCCCCCGTACTTCTTCAGATTGTCCGCCTGGTCCACCGGGTTGAACGTCACCGCCGTATAGAAGTACGTGAACGCCAGGATGAAGATCGACTCGCCGACGATGTAATGCCAGCCGTTCGGCGAGAAGAAGTCAGAGATTTCCTGACCCCAGTGCGTTTTCACGAGCTGGCCGATTGTCGGCGGGAAGGCCATGATGCTCGCGGCGAAGATCACAGGGATCACGCCCGCCATGTTCACCCGCAGCGGCAGATAGGTCTGCCCGCCTTCGGTCATGCGCCTCCCGATCACGCGCTTGGCGTACTGCACCGGGATCCGCCGCTGGCCTTCCTGCACGAACACGATCCCCGCCACGACTGCCAGCACCAGGAACGGCATCATCACCTTGAAAACCTGGTCCTGGGAGGTCCACCACGTCTGGATCCCGCTGGGCAGGCGCGCGACGATCGACGCGAAGATCAGCAGCGAGATGCCGTTGCCGATCCCGCGCTGCGTGATCAACTCGCCGATCCACATCAAGATCACGCAGCCTGTCGTCAGGCACACCACGATCAGGAAGATGTGCGGCGCGTCGAAGTGCGTCACCACCGATTCGCCAGCTTTCGCCTGCAGCGTGTGGAACAGGAAGACGTAGCCGATCGACTGGGCGAATGCCAGGCCCACCGTCAGGTAGCGGGTGTACTGCGTGATCCGCGCCTGGCCCACCTCGCCTTCCTTGGAGAGCTTTTCCAGCGAAGGAACCGCGACCTGCAGCAGCTGCAGGATGATCGACGCGGTGATGTAGGGCATGATCCCCAGCGCGAACAGCGCGATCCGCGACAGGCCGCCGCCCGAGAAGAGGTTCAGCAGGCCGAGGATGTTGGAGCCGCCGAACTCCTTCTGGATGTTGTTCACCGCGGTCAGGTTCACGCCCGGGACCGGGATGTGCGAACCAAAGCGGTAGATCAGCAGCATCGCCCCCGTAAAGGCGATCTTCTTGCGGATGTCCGCGACTTGGAAAGCGTTGAGAATCGTCGAGAGCATGGGCTTTGCTCCGCGGCCTAAAGAGCAGTTGCTGCGCTCCCTCCCGCGGAGCGGCCGATTCTAGTCGATTGCCGTGTGAGTTTTGTGACCGTCCCGGGAGGCACCACGCGGCTCTAGCGGGGTGCCGACCAAGCGGAGCAAGGACGCAGGGAGCGCGGCGTGCGCTGGCCGAAACGGGGATGCGAGCGAAGCGAGTGTCTCCCGGCTTCGGTACGTAAGCGACCGAGGACGCCGCTCCGCGCCGTGTCGGCGGCCCGCTAGGACTCGATCAACTTGCAGGTGCCGCCAGCGGACTCGATCCGCTCGCGCGCCCCCGCGCTAAACGCATGAGCGTGGACCGTCAGCGCCTTGGACAGCTCGCCCTTCGCGAGCACCTTCACCGGGATGTCTTTACGCGTGCCAAGGCCCTTCGCCTGCATCGCCTGGAGCGTCACCTCCGCGCCCGCCTCGAAGCGTTCCTCAAGCGCGCCGATGTTCACCGGCTGGGTGTGCGTCCGGAACGGCTCGAACGGCATCGACTTCTTCATATGCGGGCCGCGAAGCTTTCGCATCCGCATGTGGATCGGCATCTGGCCGCCCTCGAACCGGGCGCGGCGCTTGGATCCCGAACGCGAGCCCGCGCCCTTCTGCCCGCGACCCGAAGTCTTGCCCGTTCCCGAGCCTTCACCGCGACCGATGCGCTTGCGTGGACGCCGGCTGCCCGGCGCTGGTGCCAGGCTGTGCAGACCGATGCGCTCCGGCTTCTCCGCGTCTTTCGCCGGGCTCATGGCTTGCCGTCCTTGACCTCGATCAGATGACGAACCGCGTGCAGCATCCCACGTGCCTGCTCGCAGTCCTCCACCTGCACCGTGTGTCCGATTCGACGCAGGCCGAGCGAGCGCAGCGTCTCAAGCTGTTTCTTGTTCGCGCCATTGCGCGAGCGGCGCTGGGTAACCGTGAGCGTCGCCATCAGGACGCGGCCTCGCCGTCGCCGGAGCTCGGCGCCTCGGTGGTCTCGGTTGCCGCGACAGCCTCCGCGGTGGGCGCAGCCTCGGTAGCGGGCGCAGCTTCCGCGGCGCCGTTCTCCGCCGCCGTCGCGGACGCCTCGGCCGTGCCATTCGCAGCATCGCTGCCGCCAAGCCCGAGAACTTTGTCAATCGACAGGCCGCGCAGCTGACCAACCTCCTCAGGCGTGCGCAGGTCGCGCAAGCCCGCGACCGTCGCCTTCACGAGGTTGATCGGGTTCTGCGTGCCAAGGCTCTTGGAAAGGATGTCGTGGATGCCCGCGAGCTCGAGCACCGCGCGTACGCCCCCACCCGCGATCACGCCCGTACCGGGGGCGGCGGGCTTTAGGAAAACGCGGCCCGCCCCGAACACGCCCGTCGTCTGGTGCGTGATCGTGCTGCCGTGCTTCGGCACGCGGAACAAGTTCTTCTTCGCGCGCTCCACGCCCTTCTGGATCGCGAGCGGGACCTCGGTCGCCTTGCCGTAGCCGACGCCCACGATTTCACGCTCGTCGCCCACGACCACGAGCGCGGTGAACGAGAAGCGCCGGCCGCCCTTGACGACCTTCGCCACGCGGTTGATCTCCACGACCCGCTCTTGCAGGTCCAGGCCCGCCGGGCTTACTGATCTGTCGACTGTGATTGACATCGCGAAGTGTGTGAGGGTAGCGGTCGCGCGCGGGGTGCTCGACCTAGACCGTGATCCCCGCCTCGCGGATTGCCTCGGCGAACGCGCGGACGTGACCGTGATAGCGGTAGCCGCCGCGGTCGAATACCGCTTCGGAGATGCCCGCCGATTTGCCACGCTCGGCCAGCAGCTCTCCCGCCCGCTTCGTGCGCTCGGTCTTCTTCAGCTTGCCCAGCTCCGGCTCGTACCAGTTCACCGCCGCGAGCGTGTGGCCCGCGATGTCGTCGACCAGCTGCGCCGAAATCCCCCGGTTCGAGCGGAACACCGAGACGCGCGGACGCTGCGCCGTGCCCTGGATCTTCGCCCGCACCCGGCGGCGGCGTTTGAGCCTTTGCTGTGGCTTGGTCGTGACGCTCATGCCCTCTTTCCGACCTTCCTCTGGACGTACTCGCCCTCGTAGCGGATGCCCTTGCCCTTGTAGGGCTCGGGCGGGCGCTGCTTGCGGATGATCGCCGCGATCTCTCCCACTTGCTGCTTGGAGATGCCTTTTACGACGATGCGGGTCGGCTGGGGCACCTCGAATTCGATTCCCTGCGGGGCTGGGATCGGCACCGGGTGGGAGTAGCCCACCGCCAGCTCCAAGTTCTTGCCCTTCAGCTGCGCCCGGTAGCCCACGCCCTGGATCTCCAAGCGCTTCTCGTAGCCGGCCGTCACGCCCTGCACCATGTTCGCCACCAGCGAACGCGTCAAGCCGTGCAGCGCGCGGTGTTCGCCGCGGTCAGTCGGACGGGTCACGAGCAACTGCTCGCCGTCCTGCTTGACCTCGATGTCCTTGTGAATCCGCTCTGAGAGTTCGCCTTTCGGACCGTTCACGCGCACCTCGCCCGGCTCGATCGCCACGGTCACGCCGCTCGGGACTGGAATGGGCTGTCTACCAATACGCGACATCAGCTCACCAAACTTGGGCCAGGACCTCGCCGCCCACGCCCGCCGCGCGCGCGTCGTGACCCGTCATCACGCCGTGCGAGGTCGAGACGATCGACGTGCCCATCCCGCCCAGCACCTTCGGGATGTGTTTCGCGTCCACATATGTGCGCCTCCCCGGGCGCGAGACCCGCCGCAATCCCGAGATCGCCGAGCGGCGGTCCTCCGTGTACTTCAGGCGGATCTGGATCAGCTGGCCCGCGCCCTCGCTGTCGGACAAGACCTCGAACGACTCGATGTAGCCCTGCTCCGTGAGGATCCGCGCCAGCTCGCTCTTCAGTTTCGAGGCCGGGATCTCCACCGTCTCGTGCGCGGCGTGTATCGCGTTGCGCACGCGCGTCAGGAAGTCGGCGATTGGGTCGGTCATGGACATGGCTGCTCGTTTACGTAGATCTTGGTTTGCGGAAGTGGTCTGCCCGCCGTCACCAGGAGGACTTCGTCATCCCCGGGATCTGGCCGTTGTGGGCGAGCTCGCGCAGACATATGCGGCAGAGCCCGAACTTGCGATAGACCGCGCGCGGACGCCCGCAGCGGTTGCAGCGAGTATAGGCACGCGTTTTGAATTTCGGGGGACGCGCCTGCTTGACGCGTTGCGATGTCTTAGCCATCAGTCGCTGCTCTCCTTCTCGGCGCTGTCCGCGCCGTCGGCGCCATCCGGCGCGGCGTTGTCGTCCGCTTGCTGCTCCTCGGCACCCGAGTCCTCGGCGCTCGCCTCTGGCTCAGAGGCAGTCTCAGCCTCGGGGTGCTCGACCTCGGCTGCTACTTCCGGCTCGGCGGCCTCGGTGGGCTGCTCAGGCTCAGACTCCGCTGCCGGCTCGGACGTCGCCTCCTCAGCCGCGGCGGCCTCCCCCTCCGGCTCGGCCGTGGCCTCCTCGGCCACCGCTTCAGGCTCAGGCTCGGGCTCGGGAGGCGGAGGGGGCGCAGCGGCAGCCTGCTCTTTCGCGGCCACCGCGGCCTCGTGCTCGGCTTCGGCGGCGGCGTCCGCCGCGGGGTCCCAGCCCTTTGGGCGGCCCTGCGAGGCAAACGGCATGCCCAGCGCCTGCAGCAGAGCGAACGCTTCGACGTCCTGCGCGGCCGTGGTCGTGATCGTGATGTCCAGGCCACGCACCTGGTCGATTGCGTCGTAGTCGATCTCCGGGAAGATGATCTGCTCTTTGACGCCCATCGTGTAATTGCCACGCCCGTCGAACGAGCGCGGGTTCAACCCGCGGAAGTCGCGGATACGCGGAATCGCGATCGACACAAGCCGGTCCAGGAACTCGTACGCGCGCTCGTTGCGAAGCGTGACCGCCACGCCGACCGGCATGCCCTCGCGCAGTTTGAACGCGGCTATCGACTTGCGCGCCCGACGCACGCTCGGCTGCTGGCCCGCGATCGTCGCGAGCTGCTCGGTAGCGGCCTTCAGCAATTTCGAGTCCTGCTTGGCCATACCGACGCCCATATTCAGCGTGATCTTCTGTAGACGCGGCGCCTGCATTACCGAGGAATGCTCAAAGCGCTCGACCAGCGACGGGCGGATCTCCTCGAAGTAGCGCGTCTTCAGGCGCGCGGGCGGTGCGTCTGTCGTGTCCGTTGCAGCCATGCTCAGTCCAGATCCGCGCCAGTGTTCTTCGCTATCCGCACACGCTTGCCGCTATCGCGGCGGATGCCCACTCGCGTAGGGTTGCCCTTCGCGTCCAGCAGCATCACGTTTGAGATGTGCACCGGTCCCTCGCGCTCGATGATCCCGCCGAGCTGACCGGCAGCATTGGGCAGAGCGGAGGTGTCTTGCGTCTGCTGCGGGCGCACCGCGCGCTTGACCATGTTCAGCCCCTCGACGTAGAGGCGTTCCTTCGTGGGCTCCACGCGCAGGACCTTGCCAGTCTTGCCGCGGTCCTTGCCCGCACAGATCTTCACGTGATCGCCCGAGCGGATCTTCATCGTCCGGCGCTTAGCGGTCGCGGCCATCACAAGACCTCCGGCGCGAGCGAGACGATCTTCATGAAATTGCGCTCGCGCAGTTCGCGCGCGACCGGGCCGAACACGCGCGTGCCGCGCGGGTTGTTCTGGTCGTCGATGATCACGGCCGCGTTCTCGTCGAACGCGATGTACGTGCCGTCCTCGCGACCGATCGGCTTCTTCGTGCGCACGACCACTGCCGTGACGACGTCGCCCTTTTTCACCGCGCCCTGCGGGTTGGCTTGCTTCACCGTCGCCGTGATCACATCGCCCACGAACGCGTAGCGACGCTGCGAGCCACCCTTCACGCGGATACAGAGGATCTCGCGCGCGCCCGTGTTATCCGCTACGCGGAGTCGAGTCTCGTTCTGGATCATCGCGCCCTCTCCAGCACGTCCACCAGCGCCCAGCGCTTCGTGCGCGACAGCGGGCGGCTCTCGATCACGCGCACTGTGTCGCCGATGTGAGCCTCGTTGTTCTCGTCATGCGCGTGCAGCGTGCTCGAGCTGCGCACGATCTTCTCGTAGCGACGGTGACGACGCGCGACGTCGATCCGCACCGTGATCGTCTTCTCGGCCTTGTCCGAGACCACGATCCCCTGGCGCACTCGGCGGCTACCTTCGGTCGGCGCGTGCACCGGAGCCAACGGTTCAGGCGCCGACGCCGACTTGCGCCGCTCCGCCGCTTTCTCGCGTTCCTGTGACCGACGCGCACGGCGGCGCACAGCCTTGCGCTTGCGCTCGGCCACGCGCTCGGCGTGGCGCTCCTCGGGCGTGCGCTGCGGGTTCGCCTTACCGCTGTGCGTCGAGCGCGCGCGACGTCGGCGCTCCTTAGGCGGCAGCTCCTCTTGCGGCTCGGGCGGCGTGGCGGCGTCACTTGCCGTCGCGTCGTCCGCGGGGGCGTCCTGCGCCTCCACCTCGGCGGCCTCAGGCGCAGCCTCGGCGGCCTGAGGCGCAGCCTCGGCGGCCGGCGTCTCCTCAGCCTGGGCCTCGGCGACCTGCTCGGGTGCGCCCTCGTTCTCAGGGGTCTCGTTGTTCTCTTGCTCGTCAGCCATTTCTTCCGTCTCGTCTTTGAGAAGTACTCGTCTCAGCCGGCCTCGCTGCGCAGCTCCTGCTCGCGCGCGACCGTCAGCGCACGGGCCAAGTCGCGCTTCGCACGCCCCAGGCCCGCCGTGTCGTCAAGTTCGCCCGTCGCGTTCGAAAAGCGCAGGCCGAACACCTCTTTGCGCAATGTTGCGATCTGCCGTGCCAACTCCGCCGGCTCCATGTCACGCATCTCCTTCGCCTTCATCGCAGCCTCAGTCCTCACGCGGCACAAACTTCGCCTTCACCGGCAGCTTGTTCGCCGCCAGCCGAATCGCGTCCCGCGCTAGCGGCTCTGGGACTCCGGCCAGCTCGAACATCACCCGGCCGGGCTTGACCACGGCCACCCAGCCTTCGGGCGAGCCCTTGCCCGAACCCATGCGCGTCTCCGCCGGCTTCTTCGTCACTGGCTTGTCCGGGAACACGTTGATCCACACCTTGCCGCCACGCTTGATCTTGCGCGTCATCGCGACACGGGCGGCCTCGATCTGGCGGTTAGTCAACCAGCCGCCCTCAAGCGCCTTTAGCCCGTACTCGCCGAACTGCACCTTGACCTGGCCGCGCGAGGCGCCCGCTCGACGCCCGCGGTGCTGCTTGCGGTGCTTCACACGCTTTGGCGAGAGCATCAGCGACCGCCCCCACCCGGACGCGAACCGCCACGCCCACCGCCGCCACCGGGACCTCGTCCGCCACCTGGACCGCCGGGACCACCGCCGCGACCGCCGCGACCTCCACCAGGACCGCCCGGACCACGTCCGCCACCGGGGCCACGGCCGCCGCCGGGCCCACCGCCCGGGCCACGCCCGCGGCCGCCGTCGCGACCGCCGCCGCCGCGCCCACCGCGTCCTCGGCCACCATCGCGACCGTCGCGGCCACCCCGACCGTCGCGCTCGGTGCTCGAAGGAGCCGGCGCCGTAATGTCAGTGAGGTCAGCGCCCGTGTAGCCCTCGGGCATGATCTCGCCCTTGTTGATCCAGCACTTCACGCCGATTCGACCGAACGTCGTGCGGGACTCGTAGAAGCCATAGTCGATGTCCGCGCGCATCGTGTGCAGCGGCACGCGGCCGTCGGAGTAGCTTTCGGTGCGGGCCATCTCCGCGCCACCCAGGCGACCCGCGACCTGCACCTTCACGCCCTTCGCGCCCGAGCGCATCGCGCTGGTCAGCGCGCGCTTCATCGCGCGACGGAACGCGACGCGGTTTTGCAGCTGCTCCGCGATCGACTGCGCCACGAGCGAGGCGTCCAGCTCGGGACGCTTGATCTCGAGGATGTTCACCTTGATCTGCTTGTTCGTCATCTTGTGCAGATCGCGGCGCAGCGCGTCGACTTCGCTACCCGACTTGCCGATCACGATTCCCGGACGCGCCGTGTGAATGTTCACCTCTAGTTCGTTTGCGTCCTTGCGGATCGTGATGCTCGACAGCCCCGCGTGCGCGAGCTTGCCTTCGATGTGCTCACGGATGCGAACGTCCTCGGCGAGGTACTCCGCGAAGTGTTTTTCGTTGAACCAGTTCGACTTCCAATCGTGGATGTAACCCACGCGCATAGCCTCTGGATGAACCTTCTGTCCCATTCTTCTTCTCTCTAGCTGTCTTTCTTGCTGATTCGGGGCGCCGCGTCCGGGGTGAGCGCGATCGTTAGGTGGCTCGTACGCTTGCGAATCGGCGTCGCGCGTCCCATCGCACGCGGCCTAAAGCGCTTGATCGTCGGCCCCTCATCGGCGTATGCCTCACGGACGACTAGGTCGTCCTCGAGCAGTTCGTGATTGCTCTCGGCGTTTGCCACCGCCGACTCAAGCAGCTTGCTCCAGTCGCGCGCCACCTCACGAGGGGTGAACGCGAGGATAGCGCGCGCCTCGTGCACGGACTTCCCGCGCAGGTGCCCGCAGACCATCCGTGCCTTGCGCGCCGAGGTGCGCACGTAGCGCGCGTGCGCCCGCACGACTTTGCGGCGAGGTTTCGCCGGGGCTTTGCCGCGAGCGGCTTTTTTCTCGCTCGCCGGCGCCTCTTTCGCAGCAGCGGGCTCTTTTGCAGCTTTTTTCGCCGCAGGTTTTTTGGCGGCTTTTTTGGCCGGTTTCTCGGCCTGCTCGCCTTTGCCAGCTTTCGCCGCGGCTTTCGTTTTCGGCTCGGCTTTCGCCTCGTCCGCTTTGCCCTCGGCTTTGGCTTTCGTCTCCGCTTTGGCTTTCGCCGGTTTTTTCGCGGCGGCTTTTTTCGCGGCCGGTTTTTTGGCCTCGGGCGCGTCGGCAGCCACGTCGTCCTTCTCCTCCTCGGCGCTCATATCTTCTTCCCGATCATCCTTCCTGCGTTCGCAGGGCAAGCCGGACAAGGACGCAGGGAGCGTGGCGTGCTTTGCACGCGAGCGACTGAGGACGCCGATCCGGCGCCGCCATGCGGACGTAGGCTCATCGGACCTTCCCCGATCCCGCGTGACCGCGGAACACGCGCGTGGGCGCGAACTCGCCGAGCTTGTGCCCCACCATCGACTCGCTGATGAACACCGGGACATGTTTCTTGCCGTCGTGCACCGCGATCGTGTGGCCGACCATCTCGGGGAAGATCGTCGACGCGCGCGACCACGTGCGCAGCATTTTCTTGTTGTTCTGAGCGTTGAGCGCTTCGATGCGATTCATCAGGCGCTCTTCGACCCAAGGGCCCTTCTTGCTGGAACGACTCATCTCTAGCGGCCCTTGCCCTTCCCGCGGCGCCTACCGCGCACGATGTACTGGTTCGAGCTCTTGTTCTTTTTGCGCGTGCGATAGCCGAGCGTCGGCACGCCCCACGGCGTCACGGGGTGACGACCCGCAGTGGTCGAGCCCTCGCCACCGCCGTGCGGGTGGTCGACCGGGTTCATCGCGGTCCCGCGCGTCTGTGGGCGCACGCCCATGTGGCGCTTGCGACCGGCCTTGCCGATCTTCACGTTCTGGTGCTCGGCGTTGCCGAGCACGCCCACCGTCGCGCGACACTCCGCGCGGACCATGCGCATCTCGCCCGAAGGCAGGCGCAACGTGGCCATGTCGCCGTCCTTCGCCATCAGCTGCACCGAGGCGCCCGCCGAGCGCGCCATCTGACCGCCACGACCGGGCTTCAGCTCGACGTTGTGGATCACCGTGCCGACCGGCATGCGCGCCAGCTCCAAGCAGTTGCCCACCGCGATGTCCGCGCCCTCGCCCGAGGCCACCGTCATGCCGACGGTCAGCCGCTGCGGCGCGAGGATGTAGCGCTTCTCGCCGTCGACGTAGTGCAGCAGCGCGATGTAGGCCGAGCGGTTCGGGTCGTACTCGATCGCCGCGACCTTCGCCGGCACGCCGTCCTTGCGCCGCTTGAAGTCGATCCGCCGGTAGGCGCGCTTAGCGCCACCGCCGCGGTGGCGCGCGGTCTTGCGGCCATGCGCGTTGCGACCACCGCTCTTCTTCAGACCTTCGATCAGCGTCTTCTCCGGCTTTGACTTCGTCACCTCCGCGAAGTCGGGGTAGGAGACGAAACGCCGTCCTGGGCTCGTGGGCTTAGGCTTGCGGATCGGCATCGGCTAGCTCCCCTCCACCGCTTGCAGCCCCTGGAAGACCGGGATCGATTCGCCCTCGCGCACCTGCACGATCGCCTTCTTCCACTTGCGCGTACGCCCCGTCGTCGTGCCGCGGCGCTTGGGCTTGCTCTTCACGCTCGAAGTCCGCACCTCGACCACATGCACGTCGAACAACGCCTCGATCGCCTGGCGAATCTGCGTCTTGTGCGCTTCGTCGTGGACACGGAACGTGTAGCGGTTCGCCGCCGAGAGCACGTAGCTCTTCTCAGAGACCACGGGACGGATGATCACCTGTGAGTGGTCCATCAGGCTGCGTCCTCTTGTCCCTCGGTTGTCGCGCCGAGCGCCGGCTTCGCCGCGCGAGCGGTCAGCTCGTCAAGCGCCTCCTGGGAGACGAGCAGCGAGGCCGCGCCGACTACTTCGGTCACGCCCACGTCCGCCGCAGCGAGCACCGCGACGCGATCCAGGTTGCGAAACGACAGCGCGGCATTTGACTCCTCGGGGCCGAGCACCACAAGCGTCGGTCCGTTCTGGCCCCAGTCTTCGAGCAGGTCCAGTGCCTCGCGCGTCTTCGGCGCCGCGAACGCGCCCGCGTCGAGGATCGCCAGCGAGCCGCGCTCCGCGTGCAACGAGAGCGCACTGCGCAGCGCCGCGCGCTGCTCCTTGCGGTTCACCTTGAACGTGTACGAGCGCGGCTGGGGTCCGAACACCGTGCCGCCGCCCGTCCAGATCGGCGAGCGGTTCGAGCCCGCGCGGGCGCGGCCCGTGCCCTTCTGGCGCCACGGCTTCGCGCCACCGCCCGAGACCATTCCGCGCGTCTTCGTCGCCGCGGTCCCGCGCCTGCGCGCAGCTTGCTCCGCGCGCACGCTCTGGTGCACCAGCGGGCCGTGGAATCGTGCGCCGAAGGCGCCATCGTCAAGTTTCACTTTCTTTGACTTGCCGAGCATCGGGGCGTCAGGCATCGCTGCGCACCTCCACCACGCCGCCGCGGGGTCCCGGCACCGAGCCGCGCACCATCAGCAAGTTCTCCTTCGCGTCCACCGCCACGACCTCAAGGCCCTTCTGTGTCACGCGCTTTGCGCCCATCTGGCCCGGGCCGCGGATCCCTTTCATCACGCGCGCCGGCCAGGCCGAGGCGCCGATCGAACCCGGCGCACGAACGTTGTGCGAACCGTGCGACTTCGGGCCGCGGCTGAAGTTGTGGCGCTTGATCGTGCCCTGGAAGCCCTTGCCCTTCGACTTGCCCGAGATCTTCACGCGCGCGCCGACCTCGAAGGCCTCGACCGTCACGCTCTCGCCCAGCTGCAGCTCGCCGACCTCGCCGCGGAACTCGACCACGTGACGCAGCGGTGGCGCGTCAACCTTCTTGAGGTGACCTAGCTCCGCTTTGGTGAGGTGCTTCTCCTTAGCTTGGCCGAACGCAAGCTGCACCGCCTCGTAGCCGTCACGCTCCTCGGTGCGGATCGCCGTCACCGGGCAGGGTCCCGCCTCGAGCACCGTCACGCGCGCGACGCTGCCGTCTTCCTGGAAGAGCTGGGTCATGCCGATCTTCTTGGCGAGAATCGCGGACATCGTGGGTCAGGTCGCGAGACGAATCTCGATGTCCACGCCCGCCGGCAGGTGGTCCAGGCGCTGCAGCGAGTCCACCGTCTTCGGCGTCGGCTGGTGAATGTCGATCAAGCGCTTGTGCGTACGGATCTCGAAGTGCTCGCGCGAGTCCTTGTCCTTGAAGGGCGAGCGAATCACGCAGTAGACGTTCTTCTCCGTCGGCAGCGGCACGGGGCCGGAGACGCTCGCGCCGGTGCGCGTCGCCGTCTCGACGATCTCCTTCGCCGCCGACTCGATCGCCGAGGTGTCATACGCCTTCAGGCGGATCCGGATCTTGTTTTGTGTGGCCGATGCCATTTGCCGCTTCTCTGAATTCCTGTTTCTGTCTGTCGGTATTTCGTAGTCGTTAGCTTGCTGCTCATCTCGCCGCACTTCGCGCGAGAAAAACCCCGGCGGTCAAACGGTCCCCGCCGGGGGCCAGTTAGTCGTATCGGACTGCAGTTGTTGGTGCCGCCCCGGGTGACCCGGAGCGGCGGGTACTACTCGACGATCTCGGTGACGACGCCAGAGCCCACCGTGCGACCGCCCTCTCGGATCGCGAAGCGCAGGCCCTGGTCCATGGCGATCGGCTGAATCAGCTCGATCTCCATCTGGACGTTGTCCCCGGGCATCACCATCTCGACGCCATCCGGCAGCTTCGCCACCCCCGTGACGTCCGTGGTACGGAAGTAGAACTGCGGCCGGTAGCCAGTGAAGAACGGGGTGTGACGACCACCCTCCTCCTTCTTCAGCACGTAGACCTCGGCCTTGTACTTCGTGTGCGGCGTGATCGAGCCGGGCTTGCACAGCACCTGACCACGCTCGATCTCCTCGCGCTTGGTGCCACGCAGCAGGCAGCCCACGTTGTCGCCCGCCTGGCCCTGGTCGAGAATCTTGCGGAACATCTCGACTCCGGTGACGACGGTCTGCTCGGAGTCTTTGATGCCGACGATTTCGACCGTGTCGCCCGTGTTGACTACGCCCTGCTCGACACGACCCGTCGCCACCGTGCCACGACCCGTGATCGAGAACACGTCCTCGACCGGCATCAGGAACGGCTTGTCCAGCTCGCGCGTCGGCTCGGGGATGTAGCTGTCGAGCGCGCCCGCCAGCTCGACGATCTTCTCCTTGTAGCCCTCGTCGCCTTCCAGCGCCTTCAGCGCCGAACCCGTGATGAAAGGGATGTCGTCGCCCGGGAAGTCGTATTCGGAGAGCAGCTCGCGCACCTCGACCTCGACGAGTTCCAGAAGCTCCTCGTCGTCGACCATGTCGGCCTTGTTGAGGAACACCACGATGTAGGGAACGCCGACCTGACGGGCGAGCAGGATGTGCTCGCGAGTCTGCGGCATCGGGCCGTCGGCGGCGGAGACCACGAGGATCGCGCCAT
>Ga0335073_10005482_pt1 | contig 17812 bp, 12 predicted proteins | sample Lox_Sample_22_FD_207093 | JGI IMG/M metagenome (GOLD analysis project Ga0335073, IMG submission 207093) | Soil microbial communities from Loxahatchee National Wildlife Refuge, Florida, United States - Lox_Sample_2.2 | ecosystem: Environmental > Terrestrial > Soil > Wetlands | place: USA...
CCTGTCCGACCGAAGCTGCCATTTTTACGCCTCCGCTTAGCACCTTTGGAGCAGCCTTCTCGATCCAATCCTTCACGGCCGCGCCCATTTGATTTTTGTCCTCGCTAACGGCATCTGACAAGGACCTTACGTCGGACTGTGACACCCCTGAGTTGCGAAGAACATTCGCCAATTGTTCCCAATTACCCGCGGCGATGTGCTGTTCCTGAACGGTCATACTTGACTGACCGCTTGAAACATAGACATTCCCATTGAATATCTGCTGAGACACATAGCGTTCGATCTTTTCTTCGGATTTCGGCGTTATATGTTTCAGGTCTTCGTCCTGGTCTCCGACCTCAGACTGGATTTCGAGCGTGACATTCAATACGCGATTCCGCACTGTATCGAGCACTTCGACGAGCGTCGGTTTCGGTATCTCCTGATAAGCCGCGACGAGATACATTGTTTCACTTAGAGGTATACGTTTCTGGTAGTAGAGAACGAGATCCGAAGGCCAGTGAGTAGTGATCTTGCCTTCAGGCGTTGCTGTCTTTACCAAGTCCTCGTACGCCGCGATTGCCTGCAACAGGCGAACCTTTGTTGCAAAATGCCGGTGTTTCTCTTCCAAGACAGCAGGGGGAATTGGAAAGTCGTTAAGGCGGGATCCTCCCCAGCCATTGAAATGGCCTTTAGCGTGGGCTGGAACAACGCGGTAATCGGGCAGATCGTCCTCGTCGCCATAGCCATTTAACTCCTTGTTAGTCCACGTTTTGAGCCTATCGTTCTTAATCTGGTGCGCGATGACAATACATTTCCGCAGCAGCACGGTAATCGACTGATCGTTGTTGGTCGCGAGGTCAATAATGTTGTCTAGCAGCATTGGTATTCAGTCTACGGCAGAACAGATTGGGAGATGGCCTCCTCGCTCGGAGTATCGAGTGGATACTTCCACCGATCACACCCCTGTGATCGCTATCACATACGCAAATGGCCTATCCGAGGATATTTGTAACTAGGTAAGTGGCAGGAGGAAGCTATCAGATCCCCCTGCGAAAGGAGGGCTTATGCAAGCCAAACGAGTATTGGGCCTCCTGTGCGGTTTCGCTCTTTTCTGCTTTATCTTCGCGACATCCGCGCTGGCTCAGAAAGATTCAGACGAAATAACAAGCCTGATTTCGCAAGCCAGGACTCAGGCATGGCAGGCGGCGCAGGATGCTGAAACGCTCCAGTCATATACCATGTCCCCCTTGGCATGGGAGTCACACGCGGCTCAGCTCAGGCTGATTCAAGAGCGTGTAAATGCCTTGGCTAAAATCACGCAGCAACTCAATGATCTGCGTTCGCAGGGTTCCCAGTGGCAACAGACGGCGATCGACAGAATCAATCCGCTCCTGCGCGATATGGACGAGGCTCTGTCCGCCACCATCACGGCCTTGAACGATCACCCGGACCGGGTGAACATGCCTCCCTATCGCGAATTCGTGCACGCGAACTATGACGTGTGTGAGCAAGCCGCGGCCGTCATCAGTGACTTCGTAGCCTATGGGAAGTCAAAGGGTACTTCAGCCTCTCTCAAAGAGAAACTGGAGCTGACGCCAGCCAAACAGTGAAGTCCTTCACCGTATGGAATGACTTCGTTCCCTGAAGAACTTTGAGGGCAGGCCCGATCGAGGCGCCTGCCCGCTTCATTATTTCTCGTGACCTGGCAGACCGTAGTTCGCGTTTGCGGTGAACATGGTCGGCCGTTATTTCAACAGCGACTCAATTCCCCGCAGCAGACGTTCTGCGTCATTGTGAAAATCCGGGTCGGGCCGAACCTCGATCCCGTTGCGATACGCCAGCCGCGCCAAAGACGGCGGCAGTTCTTCTTCGGACGGCATCGTTACACCATCCACAAGGACCGGTATGATCGGAATCGATCGCTCCAGCGCCGCTTCAATCTCAAGGCGAAGATGATCGCCGCGATCATTCAGGCGACGATCGCCGGAAGCGGAAGTTTCATTCCAATTCCTCCCAATCACCGCTATGAGCACCGCACAGCGGCGAATCTGTTCCCGGATATGGTCCCTGAAATCGACGCCCAGCGGTATGTTATCGACGTCCTTGAAGACGGCGCTCTTGCCGAGATGCTTCGATAGCTCGTCATAGATTCGTCCCGCAATATGCGGGCTATCCTGACGCCGGTATGAGATAAAGACTGACTTGGCCGATCCATTTCCATTGCTGGCCTGCACAGGTTTACTGGCCGCAGGCATCTTTATCTCGGAGATGGGAACGGACCTGCGACGTAACTCCTCCTGCTGTCTTCTTTTTCGTTCCCTTCTTTCTCTCAGTCGTCTTGCAATGCTGCGCAAGATAGCAAAAACGATGAACGCCACGACGACAAAGAGGATGAGCAGCCCGATGCCGCCGGCCCCTGATCCTCCGCCATGTTGGGCAAGGAGAGGCGAGGTGCTGGATAGCATCAGCACAGCCATTGCCTGTCGCGTGTGAAATCGTCTCCCAATGCCCGCCATCTGCGATATCCCGGGTAAAATGAGTGAGTGGGATTCTATCAGGAACGATCGCCGGGCGGTGGCCCACCCTTCCCACCCCGACTGACGAGATCAGGTCCGATGTTGGACGCAGAAATCCACGTGCCGGCAGAGCTGAACACCGTCGACCCGGCATGTACGTTCGGACCAGATCTTCCACCTGTTGATTCGCGCAGAAAGCCTACTGCGGCCTCGCACCAGCGAGGCTAGGTAGAAGAGCAGGGCTTCTGCCCTGCGAATAGAGGACTGCGCGAAGCGCTCACCTTACTTTCGCAGACCTGAGCGTAGGCGAAGCCGAAGCGGCTACTCCGGCAAGAGAACCGTTGGCAGGGAATTTCCGCCAAACAGCTATACTAAGAATAGGAAGTTAAGAAGGCCCGGCCGACGCGTCGGGCCTTCCCATTTCGGGTCCAGAATTGCTTCGCGAAACGGGAAAATGGCACACATAAGTCATTTGTTTCTTATGAATTACGATAAGTCATGTTCTAACTATGAGATACGGACAACCTGCCGCCTAAACCTCATGGAATGTATGACGAACAGAATTCCGGGGGGGAGGGGGAGGGGAGGGGGATCCACCCCCAAGCTTCCCGAAACGGAACAGCCTGCGGCCTCGCAGATCTACTGGCCACCCAGCCTGTTCAGACTGAACGAAATCGGCAGCCCGATGATCAGCATGTGCACCAGAATCCCCTGAACCAGCCCGCGATACTGGTAGGGTCCCATGTAGTGATACGCGCACAGTGGCAGCACGACCAGATTCATCACCAGAAAAACCGCAATCCCGTAGAACAGTCCGCCCACCAGCCAGTTGGTCTTCAGGAATGCGAGCCTCCGGCTGGACAGGCAGTAAATGGTCGCCGCCGAGAGAGCGATGAAGTAATGCAACATGAGACCGAGAATCCACGTTCCCGCTCCTCCATGGATGGCCTGCCTGCCGATCAGCCCTCCCGCGATGAGGCGCGGATTGCCGAGCCCGAACGTGATGAACGCTGCCGTGATGTCGAACGTTCCAGCGAGTCCACCGCCCACCAGAATGGGAAGCAGCAGGTTTGTCCTGGCAACTGGCACGGATGAAACAGTACCCATCAGCGAACTCCTTACGAGACCTTGTTAGGGAATTGGCATCAGTGCGGCGACTCCAGTTTCGGAGCACTTGCCGACTGCAGCTTCTCCGACATCTCCGTTTCCTGGCTTGCCTCCGCGCTCCGGCCCATGGCCCGGTAGGCCTGCCCCAGCAGGCTGTGTGTCATGTAGTTCGCGGGATCCATCTTTTCCGCGCGCTCCAGATACATTGCCGCACTCACCGGATCCTGCTGCTTCAGCATTACCTTTCCCAGAAGGATGTACGGGCCGGTTGAGTTCGGCTCCAGAAGAACTGCCCGCTGCAAAGCCTGCAGCGCTTCCTGGTATTGACCTGAGCGGATGTAAGCGTCCCCCAGCCGGTCGTAGATCCCCCCATAGAGCGGGTTGAGATCGCGCTCCTTCTCGAATTCCGCCACCGCCTCATCGAGACGTTGGCCGGCCAGTGCGATTTCTCCCAGCAGCTGATGCGCGAGCGGAAGCTTCGGATCGAGCTCGATAGCCTTCTTACCGTAGTCCTGCGCGATCGGCAGGAACTCATGCCGTAGCAACATGCGCCCCGCTAAGAGATATGCTTGCGCCGAGTCCGGAGCAAAGCCAAACTGCCGCGCGAAGGCATGTCGAGCATCATCGTAGCGCCGTGTTTCCAGATAGCAGAGAGCCAGCACATAGCTCGGATCGACCTTCGCACCGGGAGCCCACTCGTGAATACCCTCCAGCAGAGGAATGGCATCTGCCGGCCTACCCATCCGAAAGAGGGTGAGGCCCCTCAATTCCGCCGCTTCCACGTCTTTGCTATTTTCCTGGAGTGCCTTCGCGAGCGCCTGGTCCGCCTCTTGGAAATCGCCTTCAGCGTACAAGGCCATGCCTCTAAGGCGCGCGATTCCTGGGGTGCCGGGGTGCTGCGCTTCCAGAGCATCCAGTTGCTGCAAGGCTTCTTTCACCTGTCCCCGGTCGACCAGCTTCTTCACGGCAGTAAGATCGGGTGCCGTTGTTGAAGCCACCTGATGACTCGGTTGTTCCGCCTGCTGGCACGTGGAACAGGGCACAACCAACCCGCAAGCAGCGCTGAAAAGCAAAATACGCCAGGCTCGCCTGATATTTCGCATCAGAGACTTCGACAGGGAAGAGCTGGGTCGAGCGCTATCGGGCATTCGCAATGACAACTCCAACCAGGGAATCCGCGCAGCCATAATAAAGAAACCACCTGTTCTTAAAGAGGACCAGACCCTCTGCAAAAGTCGTTCCCGCAGCGTACTGCCCAGTCTTCTCGTACGGCAGCTCGGGCTTCAAAAAGGGTGCCTCGGCGCGCGCTATCAGCTTGGACGGATCATCGGCCGCAAACAGCGCCTGACCGGCGGCATAAGCATTGGCACCAAGTGAAGGATCGCCATGCTCCGGATCGTTCTTTCCATTGTTCATTAGCAGAATTCCCCTGTCAGTGATGACCGGTGGCGGACCTACCTCTGGAAAGCCGCTGTCGAATCTCCCGCTTCGCTTGGCAAGCACCACAAGTGGCGAGCCGTCTTTTCCTTCAACAGGCACCCAGTGAATCAGATCGTTTGATGAGGCCAGGTGAATTGCGCCCTCTCCCCAGTACATCCAGTATTGACCCTTGATTCTCGCCGCAATGAGTCGCCCATCGCGCGGTCGAGTCACGATCCCTGCCGACTTGTATTTGAGTTTCGCGTACTTTCCACCCAGCGCGTCAAGAAACGCCGGTCCAAACTTCTTCCAGTGAATCAAATCTCTTGATGTCGCAATTCCGACCGAGTAGGTGACTCTGTTCCACTGCGTGTAGGTCAACACGTAGGTCCCGTCCTCGCTCTCGACAATGCGAGGATCCTCGACTCCACCCGGCCACTCTCTCTCTTTTTGATTGTCGTTAGCAGGGTAGAACACCGGAGTCGCCGACCTTTTGAAATGGATGCCGTCCTCGCTCTCCGCGAGTCCAAGCCGGGAAGTATGGCGGCCGATTTCATTCCTGCCCGTATCGTCCTCCGCGCGGTAGAGTACGAAAATCTTGCCCTCGCGCACGATCGCTGCAGGATTGAATGTATGCAGCGCCTCCCAGTGTACGGGCCTCCCGAGAATAGGGTCATGGAAGATCGACTCCGGCCGCGGCGCAATGACCGGATTTCCCTCCGCAGGCCGAACGAACGGGCCGATCTGCCACCCTGACTGCGCGAATCCTTCGATTGTGACAACACCGCAGACAACCGCAAGCATCACGGCCGGTCGCCACATCTGTCGAACATCAACCTGACCAACTCTCAAGAGTCCTCGCCAAAAATTTAAGGGGAGCCGAAGCTCCCCTCGATTATGTTATGTAGCCCGCGCTAGAACTGCACCCGCAGCGAAAACTGCAGTAATCTAGGCGGCGCAAACGCCGTAGTTCCAGGGCCACCCGCAATGTTGGTGATGAACACGTCGCCAGTATCGATTGATGCGGCAGCGCCGCCTCCTCCCAAACCCGCGTTGATGTGATTGAACACGTTGAAGGCATCCACGCGGAACTGCCCAACTATGTTCTCGTGGATTGGAACATTCTTCTGCAACGACATATCGGTGTTGAAGAAGCTCGGTCCGACAATTTGATTTCTGCCTGCCGTGCCGATCTGATCAACTCCTGCCGCGCTGAATCCGGAGAATGGTGTGTATTGGAGCCCGCCATTAGCGAACTGAACCAATGGCGTGGTCGTTCCGTGGTAGAAGAGACGCCGATGGGCGATCGGATCATACTTACCCAGGTTCGTCTTCAGGGTTGAAGCCTTGCCATTGGGATAGCAAGGCGCACCGTTTCCTGGAATCGACAGGCCGCATTCGCCGTAGTTTAGAGTGAAGGGCAGGCCGCTGGACCAGGTAAGCACCGGACTGATTTGCCACCCGCCGATGATTGCGTTCATCCAGCCAGGTGCACTGGCGTAGAACATTTGGTTGCGGCCAAACGGCAGTTGATAGAGTCCGTAGAAAATAAACTGGTTTGTGCGCAGATCGTTGTTTCGTCCCCGCACCGCTCGCTTATTCCACGTTGCAAATCCGTTATTGAAGTCAATCCCTTGCTGCCAGCCGTAGTTGGCGTTCAACGAGAGACCTTTCGTGAACTGCTTGGCCAGTGTCACCTGCAAAGCATTGAAATGCGAGTCCTGGTCATCGCCGTAGTACCCGATGCCGTTTGTCCAGCCGCACGCTCCTGCTGGAAGGCCCGCAGGGGGCGTTGCAGTTCCGTTGATGTATCCGTAGTTACCATCCCTGCAGGCTGCAAGACTTCCACCGTAGTAGCGCTGTAGGAGGGTGTTATTGTCGGTCCCGTTATTCGCATCGATGCCGTTTGTAATCGGCCCGACGAGCAGCTTTGTGGGAACATAATGCAGTGCTTGTCCATTGATGCTGTATTGCGAAGGCAGAAAAATCGCCGACTCGTTCGGATTGGTGTTGTTGCCATCGCCAGCGCTCAGCGTATGCGTTCCCTTGTTGCCCACGTAAGCGATGGTAAGGGTAATACTCGGTGTTAAAGCCTGCTGCAGGCTCGCGTTCCATGCGTCCAGTGTGGGGAGCCGCAGGTTGTTCGGTCTTGCCTTCGGGCTCACAGAATAGCCCGGGACCGGAAGCAGGCCGTTGGAGGGCACCGTCGGGACGCATCCGCTTGCCGTGTCGCAAGGCGGCGGGCCCCCCGTCAGATTGAATGGAACAGTAGATCGCGGACCTCCGGTGGGGTTCAGTTGCTGGTTGGCCAGAACCGGCAGGTTTTGGGTCACAACGTGTCCGAAAATTGAACCGAACACCCCAAGATCAAAGCTGCGTCCATATCCGGCACGGACCACGGTTTTTGGAGATACCTGATAAGCGAGTCCCACACGAGGGTTCCAGGCGTTGCTTGCCGGGCTCCATCCCATGTTCGTTGCAATGCCGCCCACTCCGGCGACGCGAAGGAAACCGTCGGTAGTGGCATCATCGTTCATTTGCATCAACGCTCCATTTGCCGTCCCATTCACTACTTCGGGGAAATAGAGTTCGTATCGTATGCCTAAGTTAGCCGTCAGCTTGGGCGTAATACGCCAGGTGTCCTGTCCATAGAAGAACAGTCGCTTCTGAAATTCTTTTGCATTGGTCGAGCTGCTGAAGTAGCGCCCGAAACTTGTAGGTTCGCCCAGCACGAAAGTCGCGAATCCCAGGCCGCCGGTTGATCCGTTAGACGTTGGCCCCGTCCCAAAGCTCAGGATTCCGGTCCGGTCGACGTCGCTCGGCACGCGCAAGTTACGTGCATAGCGGAGGTCCGCGCCGACTTTGATATCGTGATTGCCCTTGATCCAGGTCCAGTTGTTTACGATCTGATATTGGTCCTCCCTCTCGATTAGAGGGCAGTTGCAACGCGTGATATTCAAGTCGCTGCCGTATTGAGATCCCGTGCTCTGCGAATTGTTGGGAGTACCACCTGCGCCTACGTCGGTAAGATTGAATCCCCCCGCCCCGCTCGTAATGTCGTTCAGGTTCATGCCGGGAATGCCGAGGTTGGTCATGAAATTGGTACCCTGGTTGTACTTCTGGTCGCCAATGTTGTATCGGTAGTAGCCGATACGGAAGTCGGTCGCCAGGTTTGGCTTAACCGCCCAGTCGAAACCTGCCGCCAGGCTGTCGTTCGCGCCGCTGGAATTACCACCATAGTTTTGGATACCGAAGCCCGCGCCACCCGCCGGGCCAAAGATTGTCGTGCCGCTCAGGACGTCGGTAAACCGGCTGAAGCGTTCAAAGGCGTGAATCGACTGCGTTGCCTGGAAGTCGACGCGCTCGTCCCATTGTTCACTGTTGAAGATTCCAGTGCCGCTGCCGCCGTAGTTGTTTTGCAGACCATTAAAGTTGCCGGATTTGTTGGGGGCGTAGGGCTGGAGCAAAGTTAGAAGATTCAAAGCCTGCGGTGAAAGCTGCGCCGCTGGAATCACATTGCCGGGATATGGCTGTCCAGCATTTGGATTCGCTACCCCATTAACGACATCGGGTTGGTAAATTGTGCCGACGGTCGAACCCAACGCCGTGAGGTACTGCGAGAAGTCGCAGCCGGCAATGCCGCTGGGCCCAACCGACTGACCTAAACAGGTGCTGACCAGCATTGCAGAAGGAACCGTCATCGATGCCGTGGTGCCCACCTTCTGACGAACCAGTTGCGCATCGCCGAAGAAGAACAGCTTGTCCTTGAGGATCGGTCCGCCTATTGACCCACCAAACTGATTCCTCAGGCCCCCTGGAACCAATCCGTGCTTATCATTGGTGCCGGCAGGGGGGTTCTGGCTATAGGGATCTCTTGCCTGGTTCGCGTTACTTTCGCGATAGTCAAACGCACTTCCGTGAAAGCTGTTTGTTCCGGACTTGGTCTGTGCCGTCACCACCGACGAAACGGCCTTGCCGAATTCAGCATCGAAGTTCTGCGTCGTGATCTTGGTCTCGGTCAGGGAGTCCATGTTGGGATTGATCACGATGATCCCAAGGATCGGGTCCTGGTTATCCGTTCCATCCAGCTCGAACGCGACGCCGCCGAATGCCTGTCCGTCGACCTGAATCTGCTGGCTACCCTGGGGATTCTCATCCGCCGCGTGGCCCCAGCCCAGTTTCTGCGCGCCTGGCAGCAGAAGCTGCAGATTGGTGAAGTTGCGATCGCCGATCGGCAGATCCTGTACTTCCTTTGTGCTGAAAGTCGTCGAAACGTCGGCGCGGTCGGTCTTCAGTTGCTCGACTGTGTTTGCGCTGACCGTCACCGTCTGGGTTGCGCCACCGACCTCCATCTTGGCTTCAACTTTGATTGATTGATCGGCGTAAACCTGAAGCCCCTTCGATTCGAAGGTCTTGAACCCGGCGTTTGTGACGCTGATGTCGTACGTATCCGGGATCAGATGGCCTACTGTAAATTCACCGGCCTCGTTGGCCGTGGCGGTGACTGTGGTGCCCTTATTTGTATCTGTAATAGTGATGGTGGCGCCGGGTATTGCCGCGCCTGTGTTGTCGGTGACTGAGCCAAAGATTGTGCCGTAGACGGCTTGTGCATAGCTTGAGGTCGAAAGAAATATCGCACATGCAGCGATGGCGACGATCCTGCCCCATTTCGTCCATTGCATATAAATTGCCTCCCTAAGTCTTAACCGAAGCACCAATTCATGCTCCGGGCCCGCAAGTTTTACCGCTTTTTGGTTTACAAGTTTTTCTTCCTCGCAGAAGCAGCAGGTGCGGCGTCTGCGAGCAAGGCGGATATTTGCACCGTCAGCACACTACTGCCTGAAATCAAGAACTGTCAACCGGTTTGCAGGGCTGGTAATCCAATTTGATATAGCGAACAAATAGCATTTCGCTTGTCCTCTCCAACTCAAACGTTTTATCTCGTTTCGACTCCTGAATTACGGGGGATTTCTCGCACTTTAACGGGTGTATTCTCATGCGCTTAATGGGATTATGATTGTCCGGCGTCGGCAGGGGCAGTCCGAGACCCCGCACGCCATTTGCTCAATAGATCGGTTTCTGCGGACGCATCGGAAGGAAACATGACGAGGTTGTCCTGTACAAAATCGATTTATGTCTATACATTCCAGATCATTCTCAAGCCGACAATCAGCCATTTAGGTACGTCCCGGGATGAGGAATATCCGCAAACCTGAATCGTCGCGCAAGCCGGCGGCTCGAAACATGCCCGAGGCTGACCTGCCTAAGCACCGGCAGGTTTTTGACAGCCTTCTGAACGCGATCCAGTCCGGTGTCTACCGGGTCGGCGACCGTCTTCCCAGCGAGGCGGAACTGGGAAAGGCCTTTCTCGCTTCGCGCATCACCATCGCCAAGGCTGTCAACGAGCTGCAGAGGCTTGGGATGGTCTCCCGACGAGCCGGCGCCGGCACCTATGTTTTGCCCCGAAAGCAGGCGGCCGGATGCGTGTTCGGCCTCCTGATTCCGGACCTCGGCAGGACCGAGATATTCGAGCCAATCTGTCATGGCATGATGCGTTCACCCCTCTCCGCTGCCCATTCTCTCCTCTGGGGACACGCAATGGGCGAGGCCAAACAACAGGAAGAGGAAGCGGAGCAGCTCTGTTATCAATACATCTCGCAGAAGGTTTCCGGAGTCTTCTTCGCGCCCTTGGAATTCACCCCGCAGAAAGATGTTTTCAATCACCGGATCGCGAGCGCTCTCGAGCATGCCGGCATTCCGGTTGTTTTGCTCGACCGCTGCATCCTCCCGTATCCAGAAAGATCACGCTACGATCTTGTCGGCATCGATAACCGGCGCGCTGGTTTTCAGATTACGCGCCATCTTCTCCAGCTTGGTTCCAGACGAATCGCCTTCGCCGCCAAGCCCCTTTCTGCACCTACAGTGGACGCGCGCATCGCTGGATACCGCGAAGCACTCCACTGTGCGGGTCTTTCTCTTCAGGAGAATCTCGTTCGTTATGGAGATCCTGAAGACAAGGCTTTTATCCAGGAGTTGCTCGATGAGTGCGCACCGGAAGCAGTTGTTTGCGCCAACGATCTGACCGCGGCCCGCCTGATGCACGGCTTCCTGGAAGCCGGTGTGCGCATACCTGAAGACATTCGCATGGTCGGCATTGATGACGTGAAATACGCCAGTATGCTTCCCGTACCCTTAACGACGCATCATCAGAACTGCGGCGATATTGGATCCGTCGCCATCTCCACGATGCTCGACAGAATCGAACACCCGGCGCTCCCCACCCGCGACATTTTGCTGCAAGCAACTCTCGTGGTTCGAAAATCCTGCGGCGCATCCATCTCAAGAAACCGAGACCTTTATTGATCGGTGCCTCCTTCAGGCGCGATTGCGCAAAGGTGATATAGTTACCCGTTTCGGAAACAAGGAGTCGCTCATCTTGAGAAAACACATATCCATCGCCCGTGTATTCGCTCTTCTGATCCTGTTTCTCCTTGTTGGCCGATTATCTCTGGCGCAGGCGCCACTCCTGCAGGCTTCTTCAACCGCGTCCGACGTGTGGTGGAAGCACGCTGTGATCTATGAAATCTATCCGCGCAGCTTCCAGGACTCCACCGGTGACGGCGTCGGGGACCTGAAAGGCATCACCGAACGCATCGACTATCTGAAGTCTCTGGGTGTGAACGCCATCTGGCTTTCGCCGATTTATCCGTCGCCCCAGGTCGACTTCGGATACGACATTTCCGATTACGAAAACGTCGATCCGCAGTACGGCACCCTTGCCGACTTTGACCAACTGGTTGCAGAAGCAAAGAAACGCGATATCCGCATCATCATGGACATGGTGATGAACCATACTTCTGACAAGCATCCCTGGTTTATCGAGTCCAAGAGCTCGCGAAATAATCCCAAGCGCGACTGGTATGTCTGGCGCGACGGCAAAGGTCCCGGCATACCGCCGAATAACTGGCAAAGCGCCTTTGGACACTCCGCCTGGAAGTACGATCCCACCACCAAACAGTGGTACTACCACAAGTTCTATGCCGAGCAGCCGGACCTCAACTGGCGCAATCCTAAGGTAGAAAAAGCGATGTTCGACACGGTGCGCTTCTGGCTTGACCGCGGTGTCGCCGGTTTCCGCCTCGATGCTATTCCTACTTTGTTTGAAGACCCGGAGTTCCGCGATGAGAAAGAGACGGGAGGCGTCAACGCATTTGGAGACCCCAACATTGACGGCTCCTACACCGAAAATCTTCCGGAAGTTCACGACGTAATGCGCCGCCTGCGCAAGCTTGTCGCGAGCTATCCCGGCAACCGGGTTCTGATCGGTGAAACCTATCTGCCAAACATCCAGGAGCTCGACAAGTGGTACGGAGGCAGCCGCCACGACGAGTTGAACCTGCCCATGGATATGCAAATCGGCTTCATCAATAAGATGGACGCCGGCCTCTTCCGCCAGCGCATCGAAGACGTGGAGACGAAGATTCACGGTAACCAGCCACTTATCGTCTTCGACAATCACGACAATCCACGCAGCTGGAATCGCTACGGTGACGGCGTGCACGACGCCGCGATTGCCCGCGTGATCGCCACTATCCTGTTCACCACGCGCGCCACATCGCTGATGTACTACGGTCAGGAGATCGGCATGGTCACATCCACGCCGACCCGAAAGGAAGACGTGAAGGACCCGGTCGGCATTATCGGTTGGCCCAATGAAAAAGGCCGCGATGGGGAACGCACTCCAATGCAGTGGGATACTTCGAAGAACGCCGGATTCAGCACGGCTGACGAGACTTGGCTGCCTGTTGCTTCCAACTACAAAACGGTAAACGTAAAGGTGGAAGATGGAGAGCCGGCCTCTCTACTCAACTGGTACAGAAAGCTCATTGAGATGCGGGCAGATTCCCCCGCGCTTCGCGAAGGGCCGCTCACCATGCTCGACCGCACGAATGCAAACGTGCTCTCCTATGTGCGCAAGGGGCCGCCGGGCTCGCCTTCTGTCGTTGTTGCTCTGAACTTCACCGCTCAACCGCAAACCATCTCGTTGAGTCTCGCGGGAACCGGTCTGTCCGGCAACAACGTGAAGACCTTGCTGACCGACACTTCAACATTGGAATCAACAACCAGTCTCGACCATATAGTGCTGCCGCCCTTTGCATCCTGGATCGGGTCGGTCCAATAATAGTCGAGAGATGCAATGTCCCATCGATAGCCGGCGGAGCTCGACGTGGCGCTTCGTCGGCCGCGTGCTCGCAGTCTTCGTCGCATTGCAGTCTGCCGCACTCGCAGCCACCGCTTTCTACGGAGTCGATCTCAAAGGTCATCCGGTGATGCTCTCGCAATCGACCGCGCCGGCCATTGTGCTCTTCTTCACCGCTTCCGACTGCCCCATCTCCAACCGCTACGAGCCGGAAATGCTGCGCCTCGAAAAGGAATTCGCTCCGTCGGGGGTCGAATTCTGGTGGGTCTATCCCAACCCCGAAGACACCGTCACAACTATCCGCCGTCACGAGGTACAGTTTCCTGGCAGCGCTCATGTCATCCGCGACACGCAACAAACGCTGATACAAAGCGCGCACGCAACTGTCACACCCGAGGCCGCGATTTTTGTTCGCCGAAGCGGCACACTGCGTGAGGTCTATCACGGCCGCATCGACGACCGCTACATCTCTTTCGGAGAGGAGCGGCCCCAAGCTATGCACCACGAACTGGAGGCAGCGATCGCTGCCGTGCTCGCCGGACGGCCTGTTCGACAGCCAGGCGGTCCTCCCGTCGGTTGTTCGATTGTCCCGCTGGAAGTTGTCAGTAGCCATCGATGACTCCGGCCCCCAGCTATCTTCGTATCGCAGCCGTCGCGCTGGGCCTAGGCATCATCTACGCCGCTGGATTGCGAATCGCCGTTCGCGCATCGGAAGCGCCCGTTACCTTCAACCGCCAGATCGCACCCATCCTTTATAAAAATTGCACCACTTGCCACCATCCCGGTGGAGGCGGCCCCTTCAGCCTGCTGACCTACGAGGAGGTACGACGCCGGGCTCCCCAGATCGTTCAGGTCACCGCAAGCCGCTTCATGCCTCCCTGGTTACCGGAGCACGGCTATGGAGATTTCGCTGACGAACGTCGCCTGAGCAGCGACGAGATCGTGCTTATTCAGAAGTGGGTGAGCGCCGGGATGCCCCGTGGTGATGACCCCGCTCCTCCTGTGCCCCACTATAACGAGACATGGGGACTCGGCAAGCCCGATCTTATCCTCACCATTCAGCGTCCTGCCACGCTTCCCGCATCCGGATCCGATATCTTCCTCAACTTCGTTCTTCCATATCCGCTCGACAAGACCCATTACATCCGTGCTATGGAAATCCGTCCCGGCACGCCGCAGGTCGTTCATCACGCGAACGTTCTCATCGACCGAACCGGATCATGGCGTCGTGCACATCCCGACAACTGGCGTGACGGCGTGCCCGGCATGGAGCTGATAGTCGACGCAGGCGACACCTTCGACCCCGACAGTCATTTTCTCTTCTGGAAACCGGACACCCCCGTCTTGATCGAGGCCCCGGGCATGCCCTGGCGTCTCGACCCCGGCAACGATCTCATCCTCAACATGCACCTCAAGCCATCAGGAAAGCCTGAGACCATCGACGCTCAGATCGGCCTCTACTTCTCCGAGAAACCTCCTACGAAGCAACCCATGCTTCTGCAACTCGAGCATGACGGTGCGCTCGACATCCCGCCCGGGGACTCTGATTTCGTTGTTGAAGATCAGCTGAAGCTCCCGGTTGATGTCGACGTTCTCGGGGTCTATCCGCATGCGCACTATCTGGGCAAAGATCTGCAAGGCTACGCAATCCTGCCCGATGGCAAAAAAACATGGCTGATCTGGATCAGAGACTGGGACATCGATCGGCAGTCGGTCTATCGCTATCGCAAGCCGGTCTATCTGCCGAAGGGTACGACCATCCACATGCGTTACACCTACGACAATTCCAGCGGAAATGTCCGCAACCCCAATGATCCGCCCATCCGAGTTCGCGCCGGCAATCGCTCCGTCGATGAGATGGGCCATCTCTGGTTGCAGGTCTTGCCCGTCAACATGCCGCCCCACTCACCCGACCCGCGTCTGTTGCTCGAAGCCGCATGGATGCAGGATCGCCTGCGCAAAGCCCCGAACGACACGCTCGCTCTTTACAACCTTGCCGCCGCACTGACCGCAGAAGGAAAATACGCCGACGCTGCGCAAACCTACAAAAAGGTCGTCGGCATCGATCCCAACGATGCCCGCGCATGGAACGGGCTCGGCGTCGCTCTGGAGAACAGCAGTGACTGGCAAAATGCCCAGCAGGCCTTTGAGAAAGCTTCTGCCGCCGATCCGGCCTTGACCGATGCCACCTTTAACCTCGCCAAAAGTCAGCTCGATCACGGGGACGCCTCAGCCGCCGATCAGTCATTCCGCGCAGTGCTCCGGCAATCCCCGAACGATGCAGCGGCCCACAGTGGCCTTGCGCAGGCGCTGCTGAGGGAAGGGAATCAGGAGACCGCTCAAGCTGAATTTCAATCTGCCCTGCGCATCGATCCACAAAATCTGGATGCTCTCGAAGGGCTCGGCCAAATCGCCCTGAACAGTGGACAATCTACCCTCGCGCTCGACCTTCTCGGGCGGGCTTCGCAGCGAAACCCCGACGATCCGATCATCCGCCAGCAACTCGCCCTCGCCTACGCACAATCGGGCCGCTACGCCGATGCCCTGGGCCAACTCAAAGAGGCGCTGCGTCTCTCACCCGATGATCCTCAGGTTCACGCTATGCTCTCTCAGGTGGTGGAAGCCACAGGCGATCTGCGCCAGGCCATCGCGGAACAGCAAAAGGCGCTGGACCTCAACTCTTCCGACGCCGACGGATGGAACAATCTCGGAGTCCTCGAAGCTCGTTCCGGTAACGCCGCCGCGGCGCGAGAGGATTTCGAGCATGCACTGCGAATTGCTCCCAACCACGTCGCGGCTAAAGCCAACCTCGCGCGCCTGAATACCGGCGCAAAGGCGCAGTAAAGATCATCATCGTGCCTCGTCGAACTCTTCGAGTTTAGTCATACTCGCGCGTGATCGCGGTTGCGTTCTTCGGACCTTTACGGTGAAATGGTGATCCCGTCAGATGAAGATCGCCGTCGTCACCATCGCCTATAGCTCGATCGCATGCCCCGCAAGTGTGCTTGAAACCGCTGGCTCGGCTCATGGCCACACCATCGAGTGTCATCTCGTCCTCCATTCCCGCTATCCGCAGATCACCCAGGCCTGCGATCGCATCGCCCAGAGTCCTCTGGTCGTCTACCAGCGCTATGGTGTAAATCGCGGTGTATCTAAAAGCTGGAATGAAGGCATGCTCGCCGCCTACTATGCCCACGCTGACGTAGTGATTATTGCCAACGACGACATCGCCTTCGCCCCCGGCGATCTCAACAAGGTCGCCGAAAAAGCTGCCGCCTGCCGCGATCGCTACATCATCAGTTGCGCCGGCTTTCACCAGCGCTTGAAACAACGCCAGCCCAGCGTCGGTTATGCCTGCTTCGCCATCAATCCCATCGCCGTTGAGAAGCTGGGCTGCTTTGACGAAAACATCTTCCCTGCTTATTGCGAAGACCAGGACTACGCGCGCCGGGCGAAACTCTCTGCACTCCACGAGGAGAATTGTCCCGACACGAACCTCACCCATGCCGGAAGCAACAGCGTCCTGTCCGACACCTTCTTAAGTCGCCAGAACGCTGTTACCCACAAGCTCAATCGTGCGTACTATCGTCGTAAATGGGGAGGTGACGGCGACCACGAGACCTATCCCTATCCGTTCAATGATCCCCGCCTCAACTTTTACATTCCTCCGCGCAGCCGCCAGAGCCCCTACGGACCGACCTATGACCGCCGCGATCACGACATCGTAAAACTGTAACCGTGTCAGAACGCTTTTAGCATCTGCCGTACAGGCAGCGTCGCCGCGCGCCCCGCAATCAACCCCCACGCCGTAGAGCTGAAATCCTGATTGAGCGCGTCGGCAACCAGCCGAGGATCCGCATTCCAGTTTGCCGCCGCAAATCCGATGCCGTGCCGCGCGAAGAAATCGCCAACATACGGAGATACCCGGCTGGGATTCATCGCATCATCTGACCACGTCGACGCAAACACCGGATACAGATCTGCAAAGCTCGCCAACTGGCCATCATCAGGCCCCGGCGAATTCTGCGGCGAGACATTTACGGTGTAGACCACATTAAAAATCGGAACGCCGGTGGGAAGCAGCAACGGAAGTCCCGTGAAATCTCCGCTATTTCCGGTGTTCACAAAAATCATCGCAGCGGTGTTTTGCGAACGAATCGTTCCAATCAGGCTCAGCGCAGTCTGGAACCACCCCGCCGCCAGCGGCTGCGGTGACGCAAAAATCTCGTAGAGAACTCCAGGCTCATCCTTGTAACGTTTTGCCATCGTCTGCCATGCCTGCTGTGTCGACGAGTCAGGCAGCGTTGCCCCAGGTTCAGCCTCCAGAGCAAGAAGCACATACGCTCCGGCCTGCGTAATCAGCGTCACCGCTAGATCGATGCCCGCGAGAATCTTTCCTGCTGGAACCGTGCCGCTTCCCGTCAGTACTGTCCCCGCCCTGAAAGGAAGCCGTACCAGGTTCAAATCCCATATCCGCGTCATCAACGCAAGATTGTTCGTATCGATCGCCAGTGCATCCGCGAGCGTCTGTCCGGACGCAGGTGCGGCCGTATCCAATCCCGCGATGGTTGCTCCTCGCAGGGCGATC
>Ga0335073_10005483_pt1 | contig 17811 bp, 22 predicted proteins | sample Lox_Sample_22_FD_207093 | JGI IMG/M metagenome (GOLD analysis project Ga0335073, IMG submission 207093) | Soil microbial communities from Loxahatchee National Wildlife Refuge, Florida, United States - Lox_Sample_2.2 | ecosystem: Environmental > Terrestrial > Soil > Wetlands | place: USA...
GGCTGCACGGGACAAGCCATGCGGTGCTGCGGTTCGCCAATGTCTACGGACCGCGGCAGGATCCCGCCGGTGCGGCCGGCGTGGTGGCGATCTTCTGCGCGCAGGCGCTCGCGGGCGAGCGTCCGACTATCTACGGCGACGGCCGCCAGACCAGGGACTACGTGTACGTCGGCGACGCTGTCGGAGCGTTCCTGGCCGCGGCGGACAGCGGACGGCCCGGCACCTGGAACATCGGCAGCGGGGTCGAGATCAGCGTCCTCAAGCTGGTCGATCTGATCAGCCAGGTAGCCGGCCAGACCATCGATCCGGTGTTCGCCCTGGCTCGCCCTGGGGAGCTCCTGCGCGGCGCGCTGGCCTCCGAGCGCGCGAAGCGCGACCTCGGCTGGGCCGTGACCACCCCGCTGGCCGATGGCGTGGCCCGGACGTACCGCTGGATCGAGGCCGGCACGCCGGAGCGAGCCGGCTGGTAGCACTAGGCTGGCGATCATGCCACGACCAGACGGACGACAGCCCGACCAGCTTCGCGAGATCAAGATGACCAGAGGCTGGCTCGACCATGCCGAGGGATCGGTGCTGATCGAGTTCGGCGCGACCAGGGTGCTGTGTGCAGCCAGCGTGCAGGAGGAGCTGCCGCGCTGGCGCCGGGGGAGCGGACAGGGCTGGGTAACGGCCGAGTATGCGATGCTGCCGCGCGCCACCAACACGCGCAGCGACCGCGAGTCGGTGAAGGGCAAGGTCGGCGGCCGCACGCAGGAGATCTCGCGGCTGATCGGCCGTTCCCTGCGCGCCTGCATCGACCCGCACGCGCTCGGCGAGAACACCATCATGATCGACTGTGACGTGCTGCAGGCCGACGGTGGCACCCGCACGGCCGCGATCACGGGCGGATACGTGGCGCTAGCGGATGCCATCGGGTGGCTCAAGGAGCGGAAGCGCACGAAGGGCCAGCCGCTGACCGCGTCAGTCGCGGCGATCAGCGTCGGCATCGTGGATGGCGAGCCGCGCCTTGATCTGTGCTACGACGAGGACGTTGCGGCGCAGACCGACATGAACGTCGTGTGCACGGGCGACGGCAGCTTCGTCGAGGTCCAGGGCACCGCAGAGCGCGAGCCGTTCGATCGCAAGCTACTCGATGGCCTGCTGGACCTCGCCGTCGGCGGCTGCGCCGAACTCACCAAGCTCCAGCAGGCCGTGCTCGGCGCATGAGCGCAGTGCTCGTGCTCGCCACTGCCAACCCGCATAAGGTCATCGAGCTCGGCAGGATCCTTCAGGCCGACCACATCGACGTGCGGCTGGCCAGCCTGACCGAGTTCCCCGGTGCTCCGGACGTGGCCGAGACCGGCGCGACATTTGCCGAGAATGCACTGCTCAAGGCTCATGCGATCGCTCAGTTCACCGGCCAGCCCGCGGTCGCCGATGACTCCGGCCTCTGCGTCGACGCGCTCAACGGCATGCCCGGCGTGCTGTCCGCCCGCTGGTCCGGCCGGCACGGCGACGACCTGGCGAACCTGCAGTTGCTGCTGGCCCAGCTCGCCGACGTTCCCGACGACCGGCGCGGTGCTCAGTTCGTCTGCGCTGCGGCGCTGGTGCTGCCGGACGGCCGCGAGGACGTGAGTGAGGGCAGGGTCACCGGCCGGCTGATCCGCGAGCCGCGCGGCCGCAACGGGTTCGGCTACGACCCGATCTTCGTGCCCGACTCAGCCGAGATCACGACGGCGGAGATGGACCCCGCCGACAAGGACCGGATCAGTCACCGCGGCCGGGCGCTGCGCGGCCTCGCCCCGGTCATCGCGGCCCTTCTCGGCTAGTCTCAGCACAGCATGCGGGAAGCGCACCATGCAGGAAGGGAACGAAGCATGACCGAGACTCGGCTGGCTCCCGGCGACGCGGCACCAGACTTCACCCTGCCGGATGCGCAGGGCGATGCCGTCAGCCTGTCCTCGCTTCGCGGAAAGCGCGTGATCATCTACTTCTACCCGGCAGCGATGACACCCGGCTGCACGAAGCAGGCGTGCGACTTCCGCGACAGCCTGTCCAGCCTCGCCGCCGCCGGATTCGCGGTTATCGGCATCTCGCCCGACAGCCCCGCGAAGCTTGCCAAGTTCGCGGAGCGGGACGGCCTGACCTTCCCGCTGCTGAGCGACCCGGACCACAAGGTGCTGGACGCCTACGGCGCTTACGGGGAGAAAATGCTCTATGGCAAGAAGTCCGTCGGCGTCATCCGGTCAACGTTCGTGGTCGACCAGGATGGCAAGATCGAGAAGGCGCAGTACGCGGTGAAGGCCACAGGGCACGTGGCACGACTGCGCGCAGAGCTTGGCGTTTGAAGCAGACGCTGCCGGCCGCGCGCGGCCGGACCTGGGGCCGTAGCCCAACGGCAGGAGGCACAAGATTTAGGTTCTTGGCAGTGTGGGTTCGAATCCCACCGGCCCCACCAAATGTGCGCTCCGATGGCGCACCTCTGGCTGCTCGGCGATTACTACGCGTAGCTGTGTGCCTGATCGGGGTAGCGGCCGGTGGCGACCGCGAAGACGTACTGGCGGGACGCTGCGAGCAGGTCAGCGTGCAGGTTGCCGTACTGCTTGACGAACCGCGGCAGGCGGCCTGAAGTCAGCCCGGCCATGTCCTGCCAGACCAGGATCTGCGCGTCGCATCCTGGCCCGGCTCCGATGCCGACCGTCGGGATGCGGAGCGCGTTGGACACGCTGCTGCCCAGGTCGGCCGGCACGGACTCCAGGACGACCGCGAACGCGCCGGCGCGTTCCAGCTCCAGGGCATCGATGAGCAGTTGCTCGCCGGCGTCGCCGCGGCCCTGCACCCGGCGCATTCCGCCGAGCACGTTCACGCTCTGAGGCGTCAGCCCCAGGTGGCCCATGACCGGGATGCCCGCGCCGACCAGAGCCCGGACCTGAGGCAGCACCCGGCAGCCGCCTTCCAGCTTGACTGCCCGAGCGCCGCCCTCCTTGAGGTGCCGGACCGCGTTGGCCAGAGCTATGTCTGGTCCGCCCTGGTAGCTGCCGAACGGCAGGTCGGCCACGACAAGGGCTGTCTGTGTTCCCGCGACTACGGCCCTGGTCATGCTGATGAGCTCGGCCATTGTGACCGGCAGCGTGCTGGTGTGCCCGAGCACCAGCTCGGCGCTGGTGTCGCCGACGAGCAGCGCGCGGACGCCGGCTTGCTCGAAGATGCCCGCGGTGAGCACGTCGTAGCTGGTGAGCATCGCCCACCGCTCGCCGCGGTCGGTCGCTGCTTGCAGGTCGGTGACGGTGATGCGCCGGTCGTCCGGCCATGCCGATGCACTGGACATGTCATCTGCCTTCCTGGTCGCCACCACGCGGGTTGACGCCGTGTCTCATCTTCGTCGGGTCGCTGCCTTCGGCGCCGATGAGGGTGGCGCGTTGCGCAGGACGAGCAGGTCCAGGGTGTCGATGACGGGCCTGGTGTCGGTGGTGGCGGCAGCCTGCAGCCGGGCGAGGCCGGCCTGGTAGGCGGCGTCGCCGATGAGCGTGAGAGGTGTATGCGCATCGCGCCGTATCGTGGCGGCCACCACGGCGAGGGAGCTGGCGGTCATCTGGCGGACAGGCTGGAGGGCCGTGCGGCTGAACCCGGCACCTGCGAACGCTGCTCGCACCTCGGCCACGCTGGGGAAGGTATCCAGGACCGCGGCAGTCTCGGGCCAGAACCGGGTCAGGCCGATGTGCTGGCAACGGCCGGCGAACGCCGACCGGATCAGGATCGGGGCGCCGGGACGCAGCACCCGGGCGAGTTCACGGGCCGCGGCGGGCAGGTTGGCCAGATGGTGGATCACGGTGGACAGCCACGCGCCGTCCATGGTGGCGGCGCCGAGCGGAAGGGCGAGGGCGTCACCGCCGATCATGGCGGGGCAGGCGGATCGGGCGCGCATAGCGGCCGAGGGCTCGACTGCGATCACCGTGATGCTAAACCAGTCGGCCAGCGCCGCGGCCCACATTCCGGTGCCCGCGCCGACGTCCAGCACGCGCATGCCCGGCCGCGGTTCCAGATGGCGGGCGATGGCGGCCCGCCACTGAATCACTCCGCTTGGCGGGAGCTGCCGGCACGCCTCGAACGCGGCGGCGGCACGCTCGTTGTAGTCGATCCGGGACATCATGTCTGCCCGGCTGGCGCGAAGCCCAAGCCCGGCATCCCCGCCACGCCTGAGCTTCCGGTGGCCTGGGGCGGTGTCATCCGGATCAAGCTTCAGCCCCGCAGGCGGCTAGGAACCGGGTGATGCCGTGGTGGGCCGCGAACGGATATAGCCGCGGCATCTCTGCGGCCAGGAACTGAGCCGGGACGTCGTGGAAGATGCCATGCCGCTTGAGGTAAGCCATCGTGGCGCCGGTGCCGTCGAAGGATTGCAGCAGGGCGTCGTGAGCACCGTCGAACTCCAGCGGCGGGACCCCGGCGCGATGGCACGTGCCGGGATCGAAGGTGCGGCTGAGGCTGACCCAGCGGCCGCCGAGGAACAGCTGGCTGTAGCCGTGCCAGGCGAAGATGTCGGTACCCATGGCCGCCAGCAGCCGCGGCGATGCCAGATGGTTGCGCACGTCGGCGAAGCCGAGCCGGGACGGGATTCCGGCCGCGCGGGCCAGCGCGGTGCATAGCGAGGCCTTGCCCACGCAGTAACCATGGCCGGCCGCCAGCACGCTGCTGGCCCGGTAGATTTCCAGGTCTTCGAAGTCACCACCCTCATACCGCAGGTCGCGGACGAAGTAGAAGACCGCCTGGGCCGCTTCCTGGCGGGCCTGGATTCTGGCGCACAGTTCGCCCGCCTTCTCCGTGACCGTCGCGTCGCTGCTGTCGATGTACTCGGCCGTGGCCAGGTACACGGCGGTCGTCGTCGTCTTGAATCGGCCAGTCCCGCGGCTTCCGGGCAGTCCAGTTGCTGCCATGTGCATCAGCCTCGCCCTGGCCAGCCTTAGGTGTATTGCACAAACCGGCCACCCCATGCGTCCGGTGCCGGGCTGATACTGGCAGCATGGCGGTTCCGCTCCAGCCGGTGGCAATCCGGCCCGGTCCGCTGCCAGTTATTTCTGCCTACCGTGAGTACCGGCCAGCCCCGGCAATCGCGCGGGCAGCGGTCTGCACCTGGCAAGGCGCTGGCGGCTGGCCGCGGCAAATGCGCCTGCTGCCCGACGGCTGCCTGGACCTGGTCTGGGACGGACGAAACGCCCGCCTGGTCCGGCCCGCCGACCACCAGGTGCGCCGCCCCGTAGGCGACACCGCGCTGGTCACCGGGATCAGGATCCGCCCCGGCTGGGCCGTCGTCATCACTGGCACACCGGTGCGTCACCTGCCCGCAGTCGCCGACCTGGCCGACGTCTGGGACCCAATCGGCGCGCAGGAGCTTGCCGCCGCGCTAGCCACGGCCGCGAGCGCGGCCGCCTGCCGCGATCTCCTCACCGGCGCAGTCGCCAGCCGACTAGCAACTTCCGGTGGCCCCGACCCGCGAGTGCTCGCCGCGGTCCGCGTCCTGGGCGGCCGACGCGCCACCGTGGTCGCCGCCGCCCGCCACGCCGCAGTGAGCAGCCGGCAGCTACGCCGGCTGTTTGACGAGCACATCGGCCTGCCGCCGAAGACCCTGCACAGCATCCTGCGATTCCAGCGGCTCCGCGCCTGGCTAGCGGCATCCGGCCCGGCAGCGGGCACGCTCGCTCGCGCCGCGGCGGACTGCGGTTACTTCGACCAGGCACACCTGTGCCGCGACTGCGCACGGCTCGGCGGCCTGACCCCCGCCACCTTGCGAGCCGCCTCGGCAATCCCAGCACAAATCAGCACCACCATCCCTGCCGGCCGTTGCGGCACCGGACCGCCCTGAGCGGCCAGAACAGACACTTCTGTGCTCGGTGACCCGCCTCCAAGTGGGCGGGATCACAGAGCAAAATACGGCCTTCGGGGCAGCCCGGCCCGCGAAAACGTGCTAGTCCGGTCACGCTCTGTGAGGGCCATGGCGTCTGTTTCGGTGCCGCCAGCGGGGCAGATCCCGATGGCTGTCGATCGCTGGTATTGCGTCGTCATCGTGTCAGCGCACGACGCTGTGTCATCCTCTTCTGGCGGCCCCGCCGCGCCCGACAATCGTCAGATGCTCCATTGCTTGTGCAGCGTTAGGCGCACTGCACAACTGAAATGTAAGCGTGCGGATCTGGCCGCGTCAGGACCAGATCTGGTGGGATAGACCCTGCATAACGTGGTGGCCGTCCGGTCGTGGCACTGGCTGGTGGCGTTTCACCTCACTGCGCGCGGCAGGCGCGATGGATTGGCTCATGGCGCAGGTACGAGCTGGCCTTAGGCCCCGGTGCAGTGTAAAAGAGCTGATGCGGCCCGATAGTGAGGACGAAGTCGACGTTCGGCCGCGGGACCTCGATCGGCCCGAGCCGCCGTCCGCTGGCGGGCTCCGCGCAGTAGTTGCGGGCGTTCCCGCCTCCTTCCTGGGTGACCCACAGCAATCCATCGGCGACGCGAGCCGTGATGTCGTTGGTTCCAAACACGCACGTGCGGGTGATTATCCCGTCCGCACAGGGCCTTCCCGCTGCGGTCATCGTGGCAGCGTCGAGCCGCTGGACGTAGCCCATCATCCCGGTCGCCTCGGACATCCATACGGCGGAGCCGACCGGCCCGGCGACCACCGGATCCGCGACCCCCAACAGCCGCCTGCGGGAGGCCAGAAGTGCTCCGGTCGTCGCATCGCGGCGCTCGACCGCGCCGACCCCCTCGTTATTGGCCTCTCCGACGACCAGCATGGTGCCAGCCGCATTGGCGGACACGTCAGAGCTAGTGGCTCCGGGCAGGGCAATCGTTGCCGTCATCTTGCCGCTCGGCAGCGACACCCGCACAAGCCGGTTGCCGGCGGCGAACCAGAGGCCGCCCCTCGCGAGAGCGAGCACCTGCCCGGCCGAGGCTGGCTCGCCTCTGGTCCACACCTGCGAGCGCCCGGTCACCTGAAGCGTCGCCGGATTCAGGCTCAGCAGCGTCTCACTGGCCGGTATCGAACCGCTCAAGGCAGCAACCCAGAGCGATCCCTCGGCGTCCAGCACCTGCAGCACATACGCGCCGATGCGCTGTCTCGCCTGGATCGTGCCCGTCGCGGTGATGCGGGCGAGTTCCGAACGCACGGCGGCGCTGCCCGTGGGGGACGTCCGCCACGCGACGAAGGTCGCACCGCCGGTAACGAACAGTTGGGGGCTCTGCAGCGGGCTGCGAAACACGTTGCTGACGGCAGGCGCCGCAGCGCCCGTGGTCTGAGGGCTGGCCGGGGCGCGAGAGGTCGCGGGCAAGCCGGGCGACGCTGATGTGGCGCCTGGCGAGCTGCCGCACGCCGTGAGCAAGGCGGATACCAGCAGGACGGCACTCCAGGAGCCGGAGAGGCCTGCCTGAATGTGGCCGCGCGGACGATGGCCCAGCAGGCCGTGGCCCGTCTTAGGATGGCGCGTCATATCTACCGTGACGCCGGACGGCCGTCATGCGTTGCGGCGGTGTTCGCTGGCGGGCGTCCGCTGGCAGACTGGCCGAGTGCAGAACCGAGCTGATCAGCTAGACGCCGTGTTCCCGGTGGCCGCTGCGGCGGCGCTTGACCTCCTCCAGTACGGCGAGGTCGGTGACCGGTGGCTCCTGCCGAGCGTGCTGCCGAAGATGTCTGTCGGGGCCCTCGCATGTCACCTGGGACTGCAGGTGGTCCGGTCGGCAGAGGTGCTGCCGATGGCGACCGATCTCCTCCCGCTGGAGTCTGTCGATGCGCACTATGGCCAGGCAGCGTGGGTGACGTCGACCTCGCCGGATGATCCGGCCAACGATCGCAGTGGCGCCGACGCCGAGGCTGCGCTGGGGCCGGCCGTCCTCGCTGACCGAAGCTCCGGGGCACTCGAGATCGTGCGTCGCTTGCTGGCGGATGGCGCAGCTGCTGATGTTGTGCCGATTCCCTGGCAGGGCTGGTCATTGCGCCGAGATGACTTCCTGCTCACGCGGATGCTAGAGATCGTGGTCCATAGCAACGATCTCGCGCTGAGCGTGGGCGTCCCGGCGCCAGAGTTTCCCGGCGAGGTGTTCGCACCAGTGCGCGACTTGCTACTGCGGCTGGCCGTCCGGCGCCACGGCCAGTCCGCGGTGATCAGCACGCTGACGCGCCGTGAGCGCACTGAGGTGATCTCCGCTTTCTAGCGCGGCGGCGATCTTCCGCTTCCTGCGCCGGAACTGCCGGAGCACTTCGCTTTCGATGAGCCGAGGGAAGAGGTCATGGACGTGCCGGGCCAAGCGGATGCTGGCCGGGAACACGATGAGTGCACGGTTGCGGGCGACGCCGTCCAGAATGATCTCCGCTGCTCTGGCAGCTGGCATCATCCTGGACGGAGCTCCGGCCAGTTCTTCCAGCGGGGCGTCATCGGGCACATGCGGATTGACCGACAGCGAGTTCTGGAAGATGTTGGTGCGCACGAATCCGGGACAGACGCAGCTGACCTTGACCCCGAGATCGGCGGCCTCGATGCGCAGCCCGAGCGACATTCCGAGTACGGCGTGCTTGGCCGTAGCGTACGGCGCGTTTGCGGGGACGGGGAAGAAGGCCGCCGACGACGATGTATTCACGATGTGGCCGAACCCCTGACGCACCATGACGGGATAGGCGGCCACGACGCCGTGCAGGACGCCGTAGAGGTCGACGTCCAGGACGCGGCGCCAGTGGTCAAGTGTCAGGTACTGTGCCTCGCCGCCGATGGCGATGCCAGCGTTGCTGAACAGGTAGTCCAGTCGTCCGTGTGCGGACACGGCGTGCTGGACGAGACCCTTGACGTCCTGCTCCCTGGTGACGTCAGCTGCTCGTGCGGTCGCGGTGCCGCCGTCGCCGGTGATGATCGCGGCCACCCGGTCTGCGTCTGACGCATTGATGTCGGCGACGATCACCTGGGCGCCGCGCCTGGCCAGTTCTCGGCACAGCGCCTCGCCGATCCCTGAACCGCCGCCGGTCACGATGGCTACCTTGCCGCGGAACTCACCAGCCATTGCTGCCTCCTTGCTTGGCTGGTCACCAGACGAACGGAACGAGGCGCTTGTGCTGTGCCGCGTAGGCCCGGTATCGGTCGCCTACGATCTCGGCAAGCGCCGTCTCCTCGACCCGGATACGCCAGCACAGGACTGCAAGCGGCAGCAGCACCATGGCGGCGAGGCTGACCCAGTTCGCTGAGGCGAGACCGACCCCGACGCAGGCCAGCAAGAACCCGGTGTAGCTCGGGTGACGCAGCAGACGGTACGGGCCAGCCGTGACGACGGGCTGGTCAGGGCTGACGATGACCCGGCCGGTGAAGTAGTTTCCGAGGGTCAGAATCGACCAGCCGCGCAGGACCAGTCCGCCCACTAGGACCACGACTCCGACACTGAAGACCGCGGCCCCGGGCCTGATTGCAGCAGAGGGCACGATGCGTGGGCCCAGGTAGAGTGCGGTGGTTGCGATGGCCATCGTTGGGAGGATCGCGAACTGCCGGCCGCCGCCGCCGACCTTGACGCCGTCCTGCCGCGTGTTGTTGGTCCGGCCGAGCTCCATCGCGCCCCAGGCCAAGGTGACGATCAGCAGCAGTACGCCCGCCACGTGGTTCGTCTCAAAGTACGGCTTCATCTGTTCCTCCCTGTGGTGGGAATTGGCCGGGTGGCCTGCTCGAACAACCTCACCAGCGCAGCGGCGTAGGTCTCCAGGTCAAGGTCGGGGTTGTCTGCGAACTGGATCAGCAAGTCGTCCAGCGCGGCTTTCATGAGCGCTGCCATCACGTGCGCATCAAAGCTGCCGAGGCGGCCCATGTCCTGGCCGAGGCTCAGCACGCGCGCCACGATCGCAATGTCATCGGCGCGCACGCCAAACGCAGGGTTCGGACGCCCGGACTCGTCGCGGAAGCTGTTGTAGATGCGAACCAGCGCCAGTACCTGGCGGGAGTGTGTCCGGTAATAGCCGGCCCACTCGGTGACATAAGCGGCGATGAACCGCTCCGGGAACTCCAGCGGTCTGGCTTCGAGCAGCCGGGGCTCGAGGTACTCCCGCATCGAGGCAAGGACGTCATCGATCACCGCGAGGACGAGGTCCTCCTTGGCTGCGAAGTGGTAGGTGACCACGCCCTTGCTCACCCCGGCTCGCCTGCCCACCTCGGCAACCGAAGCACGCGCGAAGCCCAGTTCGGCGATCGCGCCGGTCATGCAGTCCACAAGCTGATCACGACGCTTGAGCTGAGTAAACGTGCTGCCGCTAGAGCCGGGTGCACGCCGCTGCTTAGTACTCATGGACTGAGATTAGTACGTACGTACTAATCCGTCAATGTGCGGTCGGCACCTGCCGCTGGCGCCGCAGGAACTCGCGGATGACGGCATTAACCTGCTCGGGCTGTTCCATGCTGACCATGTGCCCGGCGTTCGGTACGACCACATGCTCGGCGGCGGGGAGGCGGTGCGCGAGTACGTCGCTCATCTGCAGGAACCCTGGTACGTCGTTTTCGCCCACGACTACCAGCGCCGGGGTGGTGATCTGCTCGAGTGCCTGGATCGGCGGCGGATCGTCGGGCAGGTGCGGGTCGCTGCCGAGCCAGTGCTGACCGGGGTAGTCAGCAACCATCGCGGCGAGCTGCTCTTCCAGGACCGGGTCCTGGCGAGCTGCGGCGAAGAGCGGATGCGCGAGCCATGCCGCGCGACCAGCCGCTACGCCACCCGTAGCGACCTGCCGCGAGACTTCTGCCATGCCGGCCTTGGACTCGGCATCCCACGGGACACCATCGAGGACCGCATCCAGCAGTACCAGCGCGTCCACCCGGCCGGGCCCCGCCAGGGCCGTCTGGAGTGCCACTCTGCCGCCGAACGACAGTCCGATGATCGTCGCGGAGTCGAGCGACAGATGATCGAGCAGCGCAACCAGATCGCCGGCATGGGTGTACGGGACCGCGGGATCGAACTGCCCGCTCGACCCGAAGCCGCGGCAGTCATACTGCACGACCGTGAATTCGCGACACAGTTCGGCGAACTGGGGCGTCCACATCCGCATATCGAGCCCGAATCCGTGCACGAGCACGACTGCCGGCCCTGATCCGCCAATCTGATAGCGAAGCGTGGCGCCAGGCAGGGACAGCTCGCGGCTAGCTGGGGTGGTCATCGGATGGACCTCTCGTGCTCTCGACGGGCGCGTCCGGCAGACGTCCCCATTCCGCCCATGATCCGTCGTAGACCCGCACCCTGTCGCGGCCAAGCAGGTAGGTCAGCACGAACCAGGCAGTGGCGGCCCGCCCGCCGATCGTGCAGTAGGTGATCAGTTCCTGATCGCTGGCGAGGTCGGCCGACGAGAAGATTTCGCGGAGCTCACCGGCGGAGCGGAACGAGCCATCGGCGCGATACAGACCATCGATGGGCCGATGGATGGCGGTGGGAACGTGCCCCGCCCGGCCGCCCGGCTCCATGCCGCCAGACGGCCAGAACCTTTCACCCTGGTACTCCGCGTCGCTGCGGACGTCGAGGATCGCGCGGCCGGAGTCGCCGATGGCGTCCGCGACCGTCAGCCGGTCTGCCCGCAGGTGATCGCCCTGCACGGCGAGACGGTAAGCGCTCTCGCCGCCGCTGAACGGCTCAGTGCTACTCGGGCGGTTTCCGCTCCGCCACGTATCGCGGCTGCAGTTGAGAATGCGCACATCCTGGTGCCCGCAGAGCTTCATCAGCCAGAAGCCGAGTGCGGGCGCGTAGCCGTAGAAGACGACCGTCGACTCCGGGCCGATCCCCGACCGCGCTATCAGCCGTTCCAGCGCCGCCACTTCCACTGTGTGGTAGCCAGCGTCTTTTACGTCGGCATAGACATTCCAGAACGCGGCGCCGCTAATGTGCCAGTCGTTGTAGGCGGCCGGGCTGACGTCAACCTCGACAACGCGCACGAGCGGGTCATCCAGGTGCGCTTCCAGCCAGTCCGGTTCGACAAGCGCGTCGTGCCAGGGACGGGGCTCCGGTCGAGCTGCTGGCTGATCGGTGATCTTCATCATCTGAGCCTCCAGGGCTGGTAGGGCGTCGTCGAATCAGGTCTACGACCACGTCCTTGCCGCAAGGTTGCGGCTACGTTGGCGAAACCTTGGCGCCCTCGCTCAGGTCGTGGCGAGCAGCCGTTCGTGAAGCTGGCGGGTCGCCGGGCTGGGTGAGACGCCCAGCTGATCGCGCAGGCACTGGCTGAGTTCGCCGTAGATGCTGAGCGCCTCTGCCAGGTTGCCCTGCTGGGCGAGCGCCTGCATGAGGTAGCGGTAGCCGCTCTCGCGAAGAGGGGCGATGCGCGTCAGTTGCCGGCCGGCCCGGACGGCCGCTGCGAGCTCGGTTCCGCCGATGCCCAGAGCCGCGGCTGCATAGCATTCCAGCGCCCGCAGGCGCAGCTCAAAGAGCTGGTGGCGGACTTCGTCGATCCACGCGGCGTCCTCGCCGGGAAGGAACTCGCGCTCGGCCACGATCAGTGCGGTCAGAGCCGGGCCCCAGGCACGCGCCCAGTCTTGCTGGGCCACGGCGGACTCAGCTCGGTGAATCGCCTCGGCGGCGGCTTCCAGGTCAACCCAGGCGCCTGGCAGGCATAGCCGGAGGACGGAGCGGCCGTTAATCGAGGAGGCGCCGAAGACGCGGCGAAGCTTCGACAGCAGCGGATTCAGCCGCGCGTCCACCGCGGCCTGGTCGGGCTCGCGCCATAGGGCCTCGGCCAGCTCGTCGCGGGACACGTGCCGGTGGCGATTCACGACGAGATAAACAAACAGCAGTCGTCCCTGCCGACCCGGAAGGAGTGACTCCAGTCGCTCGCCATCCAGCTCGACGGCGAACTGCCCGCAGATCTGGATCCGCATCGAGTAAAGGGACGGCAATGCCACGCCAACATCTTGGCAATACCATGCGAGTAAATGCCAGTAAGTAGAGGGGAGACGCAGGATGAAGCTGATCCGGTGCGAGTGCGGGTACGTAGCCCGCGGAGATAGCGAGGACGACGTGGTCGGGGCGATCCGTGAGCACATGGCAGCAGATCATCCGGCTCTTCTTGACACGATCAGTCGTCAGGATCTGCTGGGCTGGATCCAGGCTGAATAGGCTCGGCAGCTCATTTCGCGATCGTCAGGGAATCGAGCAGACTACGGTGACATGGCCTGCGGGCTTGCCGCGGGTCACGCGCACTGCCGCCGTCGCGGCGCAGATCATCTGCCCGGACTGCATCAGCGGGCTTCGGCCCGTTACGCGGTAGGTGCCGGGCGGCAGCGACAGCTTGAAGCGACCGTCATCGCCGGCCGTGGCAGTGAACGTCTGGCCGGTGGCAGCTCGGGCTGTGATCGTGCCGGGCAGCGGGAACGGCAAGCCTGGCGCCGGACCGCCCACCCGCACGAACTTGCCGGTCACGTTCTGCTGGTAGCTGCCGGTGCTACAGCCGGCCAGGACTGCGATGCTCAGCGCGAGCACCGCACACGCATTCCGTCGCATGCGGCTTGGACGTCGGTTCGAGTCATCTGGTTGCGATCCGCGCAGCCCGTGCTCCTCAGGGTCCGGACCGCGCATAGGCGCCCTGGTGCATGCCCCACGTGATCTCTCCGGCTGCCGGTGATGTCGTCAGGGCCGACATGGCCGAGGCGAGATCGCGAAGCTCGGTGGCGGTGCACAGGCCGAGCTGCACCGGCCGGTCGGCCCAGGCGGCGATGTTCATGCTGAATAGCGTTGCCGCCAGCGCGGTCGGCACGTGCACCTCGGCAATCCTCAGGCGGCCGGTCCGCAGGCCGGGCGCAGCAGCAAGTCCGGCAAGCAGCGGCCCCGCTTGCATCCTGGCACCGCTGACGGCTACCAGCGTCTCAGCCAGCCGCAGATGCGTCCGCAGCAGAGGATGGCTTGTCCTGATCCACTCGATCTCGTCCGCCAGCACCACGCCGTTGTCGGTCAGCTGGCTGGTCCAGCTGCTGACCACGGCGACTGGATCTGGCAGGTGCGCGAGCAGCATGCGGCAGTAGATGAGGTCCGCCGGTCCGGCGGGGAACGGCAGGGCTGTGACATCGTGCACCGCGAACTCGACCGGACCAACGACGCCGGCTCGCGCCCGCCCGATGTACAGTGCCGAGCTATCGAGGCCAACGGTCCGAGCGGCCCTCGACAGCTGCGCCACCATCGCGGTGGTATGGCCAGGGCCGCATCCGAGGTCGTAGGCGAGCGCTACTGGCGAGGGGCCGAAGTCGGCCAGCATGGCGCGTGACGACGGGCCAAATACCTGATCGAGCAGCGCGAGTCGGCGCGCCGCGATGTCGGTGTCGCCGAACGCGTACCCGTCAGCCAAGCTCTGCCGAACGTCCATAAACCGAGCCTGCCACGGCGGGTGAGGCCTACGCGCGGCCCTTCGCCTCGGCCGCCTTCCTGGCCAGAGCAGTGAATTCCTCGATGCCGAAGGCGGTCCCGGCAATGCCCCAGCCACCCTCAGCGGCCTCGGTCAGGATGACCCAAGTCCGGCTAGCCAGGCTGGGATCACCGGCCGCCTTCGCGATGATCTCGGTGGCTTCGCTCGTGATCTGCCGCTGGCCATCCCGCTTCAGCGAGCCAGGTGGAGTGACGATCTGCACACGGACCGCGCGTGCGGCAGGCGTGCTTGCGGTCGAGATCGCCGAGGCCGGCAGCCGGTGGATGAACGCCGCAGTGTTGTCGAGGTGGAACGGACCGGGCTGAGCCACTCCTTCGGCGCGCAGCACGGCGTGGGTAAGTTCGGTGCCAAGCTGCTCATCAGCATCAGCTGGGAAGATATCGGCCGGTGCATAGACGTCGATCATGGGCATAGGAGTGCTCCCTGGTTCGTTATGACGGTCGTCATAGAACCTAGATTATGATGACCATCATAGTCAAGCTTGATTGGAGAAAGGATGAGCACAGTCCGGGACCGGATGGTGGCCGGCGCCGTCAAACTGCTTGCCCAGCGCGGCTTGCAGGCGACTTCGTTCTCTAGCGTGCTGGCCGAGACCAGCGCGCCCCGGGGCTCGATTTACCACCACTTCCCGGGTGGCAAGGAGGAAATGGTCGCTGCCGCCATCGAGGCGACGCAAACGCACGCACTGCAGCTGATCGACCACGACATGGGGGCGTCCGCGATCGAGGTCACCCAATCTTTTCTGGCTGCCTGGCGGGCCTTGCTCACCTACACGGACTTCGCGGCGGGCTGCGCGCTCGTCGCCATTACCGTCGCGGCCGAAACCGAGGGGCAGCGGCTGCGAGCCGCAGAAGCGTTTCGTGCGTGGCAGGGGAAGCTGGCCGGTGCCCTGCAGGCAGGCGGACTGAGCGCGGAGACCGCGGCGGCGACGGCTACGCTGCTGTTGGCGGCGGCTGAGGGCGCAGTGGTGATCTGCCGAGCCGAACATGACATCGGGCCATTCGAAGTCGTGGCCGCGCAGCTGACCGAGCATGTGCGGGCGCTGGCCGCCAGGGCCTAGCAGTGAGGAGCCTGATGCGCACGGCCGGACCAGTTGGCTTTGACCTCGATCTCACGCTCATCAACTCCCGGCCCGCGATCATGGCAGCCTGGTCCGCGGTGGCTGCGGAGCTCGGCGTCGCCATCGATCTGGCCGCGGTCGACCAGCGGATGGGCATCAAGCTCGAGGATGAAGTTGCCTACTGGTTCCCTGCAGACGGCCAGCAGGAGGCAGCTGACAGCTACCGACGTCATTACGTCCGACTGGCACCGACGATGACGTTCCCGCTGCCCGGCGCTGCTGAGGCGCTCGTAGCAGTCAGACAGGCAGGGGAGCGGGCCGTCATCGTGACGGCCAAGCACCCCATCTCCGTGCAGCCCAGCCTGGCGGCAGTCGGCCTCCAGGCCGACGAGGTATTCACGCACGTGCACGGCCCAGAGAAGGCTGTCGTGCTCGCTCGCCTCGCTGCTGCCGTTTACGTCGGCGATACGCCGGCCGACATGGCGGCAGGCCACGCAGCGGGTGCGCTCGCCATCGGCGTCCCGACGGGGTCATTCAGCCCGGCGGATCTGCTCGCATCCGGGGCTGCGGTGGTGCTGGAGTCACTGACCCAGTTCGCGTCGTGGTATTCAGGCTTCAGGAACGACCTGCGGGAGGAGTTGCCCCGGTGACCACCGACATCCTGGCGCTGGCAGACCGGCTCTGGTGCGGCGAGGCGCGGACCAGCGAGTTCCACCCAGTTGGCCATCTCGGCGGAATGGCCGAGATCTGCGAGGATGTCGCCTTCTTGCCCGCGTTCGCCAACGTGACCGCCATCCGAACAGCCGATGGCCTGCTCCTGGTAGACACCGGCAGCGTCTTTGTGGCGCAGGAGATCCACAGCCAGCTCCGGCGCTGGACGGATGAGCGGCTGCACACGGCGATCTACTCGCACGGTCACATCGACCACGTCTTTGGCGTCGCGCCGTGGGAGGCCGAGGCGCAGGAGCGGGACTGGCCCGCACCGGTCGTCGTGGCCCACGAAGCGCTGCCGCGCCGCTTCGACCGCTACATCGCCACGGCCGGCTACAACGGGATCATCAATCAGCGGCAGTTCGGGCTCCGCGGACTGCGCTGGCCGACCGAGTACCGCTATCCAGATCGCACCTACGCGGATGAAATGACGGTTACCGCTGGTGGCACGACGCTGAGCCTGCGTCATGAGAGAGGCGAGACAGATGACCACACCGTCACCTGGTTCGCCGAGCGCCGCGTGCTGTGCTGCGGTGACCTGTTCATCTGGGCGTCGCCGAACGCGGGTAACCCGCAGAAGGTCCAGCGCTACCCGCTGGAATGGGCACAGGCGCTGCGCCGGATGCTCGCGCTGCAGCCGGAGTACCTGCTGCCTGGCCACGGGCTGCCTGTCGTCGGCGCCGACCGGGTGAAGCACGCACTGACCGACACCGCGGAGCTGCTGGAGTCGCTTGTCAGCCAGACGCTGGAGATCATGAACGCCGGCGGTCGCCTCGACGAGGCCGTACACACGGTGGCAGTTCCGCGGCACCTGGCTGACCGGCCCTACCTGCAGCCGGTGTACGACGAGCCCGAGTTCATCGTGCGGACTATCTGGCGGCTGTACGGCGGCTGGTGGGACGGCAACCCGGCGACGCTCAAGCCGGCCTCCGAGCGCGCACTTGCCTCGGAACTTGCGGCGCTGGCCGGCGGCGCCGGCGTCCTTGCGGCCCGCGCGGTCGCGCTCGCCGAAGCCGTGCTGGCAGACGCCGACCTGACTGGCGCCGACCTGACTGGCGCCGACCTGACTGGCGCCTCGCCTGCTGACGACGGCACTACCGGGCCGCGGGTAGCCGGCCTGCGCGGCGGTGAGGACGGCCTGAGGCTGGCCGCGCACCTGGCCGAGCTCGCCTGGCTTGCAGCGCCGGATGACAGTGAGATCAAGCAGGCCCGGCACCGCGTGTTCAGCATCCGGGCCGACCGGGCGACTTCCACGATGGCGAGCGGGGTATACCGGTGGGCGGCCAACGAGTCGCTCGGTGACCCGCAGGCGCCGCAACCAGATTCGGAGATTTCATGACGACGATTGAAGGCATTGACCCGTCGGTCCCGCCGAGCGGCACGGTCTGCGTCGAGTGCGATGCGGTCGGCGGCTGGTGGGTCCACCTACGCCGGTGTGCGCTCTGCGGGCACGTAGGCTGCTGCGATTCCTCGCCGGAGCAGCACGCGACCAGGCATGCGGCGGCGACCGGGCATCCGATTATCCGGAGCTTCGAGCCGGGCGAGTCGTGGTTCTGGGACTACCAGACTGATCAGCTCTACGAAGGCGGTCCCGCGCTAGCTCCGCCGGAGCATCACCCGGAGGATCAGCCGGTGCCGGGCCCGGCCGGCCGGGTGCCGCCCGACT
>Ga0335073_10005484_pt1 | contig 17811 bp, 18 predicted proteins | sample Lox_Sample_22_FD_207093 | JGI IMG/M metagenome (GOLD analysis project Ga0335073, IMG submission 207093) | Soil microbial communities from Loxahatchee National Wildlife Refuge, Florida, United States - Lox_Sample_2.2 | ecosystem: Environmental > Terrestrial > Soil > Wetlands | place: USA...
AACTCCCGCGCCAACCCCAGCGACTCGGCATACGCCGCCTCCGCCGCCGCCCAGTCACCGCGCGCTTCTGCCACCCGGCCCACGTTGTCCAGGCTGACCGACACATCGCGCGCCGCACCATCCGACGGCGACCGCTCGAGGATCTCGCGGCTGAGTTCCAGGGATCGCCTGTACGCCTCGGCGGCGACCGCCCAATCCCCGAATCGCTGTGCAAGCCGACCTCGCGCATCCAGCAACGGCCGTTCCAAGCTTGGCGAGACGTCGGGCTCGGCAGGCGCTGCTAGCAAACGTTGCGCGAGAGGCCAGTCTTCCTGCTCGATTGCCAGCCCCGCATGACTCAATCGCACCAACCCGCGAGTCTCGGCTGTGTCCGTGACCGCCAACTCGGCCGCTCTCTCCATCAGCCGATAGGCCTCGGCCACATCGCCACGAACTGCTTCCCGCGAGGAGCGCCTGACGAGGTCGATCACCTCACGGGTGGCAGGCCCACGTCGATCCGCGGGAACCGGCTGCGACGTCGACCGGCCGATCGGATCGCCGAACTCGTCATGGTTCTCAAGCCGAGCCGGTGGGCTCACGGGCAGCGCCGGCGACGCGACGGTCCGGACGAACGACCGCACCGCCCAGAGGTCGCCGGCCACCCCCGCCGCCAGCGCGGCAACCGAGGCCGGCCCGGCGATGATGACGGCTCCGTGGAAGTCGCGGTTCAGCGGCGTACGCAGCTCGTTGAGCAGGTGCAGCAGCCGGCGCCAGCGGCCCTCCTGCTCGCTCGCCGACCCAGCAACGGTGAGCCAGGCGATCCCCTCGCCCGGCAGCAGCGCTCGCACCTGCGGCCCCGGATCGTCACCGACCTCGATCTCGTGCAGCGCACAGCCGTGCTGCCGGGCGAACAGCCGGACGCGGACGAGCACCTCATCGAGCACCGTCCGTGAGTCGGACAGGATGAAGGGCAGCGACGGCAGACCGTAGGTCCACTCCAGGTGACGTTGCAGGTCCAGCCACGCCTCGGCAATGTCGGCCGTCCGATCCGACGGCCGCGCATTGCCCGGCGCGCTCATGACTCGTCGTCGAGCAGGGGCATCAGCAGCGGATGAACCCCGAACCACGGCTGCTCACCGTTGGGGTAGCGCAGCACCGCCCCACGCGCCATCAGGTCGATGGCATCCGACCAACCATCCCTCGTCGGGATCAGCTCGTTGCTATCGCGTACCCGCTGGAGGATCTCGACCTGCTCCTGCGATAGCGACAGCTGCATGTTCGCGCGCACCGTCGATTCGGCGCGCAGCAGTTCGGTCTCACTGACCGGAATGGCAGTGGCGACCAGTGCGATCTCACTGGTCAGCCGGAGCAGGTCGCGGATCAGGCCACCGGAATGGTTGAGCACCCGGTCGACGTACGGGCCGAGCAGCCGATGTACGTCGCCGTCCGGCGCCCGCTTGGCCAGCACGGCCCGCAAGGCACCCATCCCCGGTTCGAACGGCGAACCGTCCTTGTCCGCCACCTTGATATTGAGAATGTCCCGCCGCAACCCCAAGGCCGGTTGAACGTAGACCGGCACCGTGTAGATGACATTGAGCCGGGGCAGCTTCAGATCTTCGGCACCCTCGCTGAAAAGCATCTCGACAGATTCGCGCACTTCGTGGAAGCGCTCGGCACGGCCGCGGAAATGATCGATGGAGTCGACGATGAAGACCACGCCCAGCGGATTGTTGATAGCCGCTGCGGAGTCTTCGAAGAATGTGTGCAATTCTTCCCGGAACTTGCGGCGACTGTTCCGCAACGCGGCGGCAACCTTCGCCCGGAAGCTCTCGTCGTCGCGCAGCGAGGCCTTGATATCGAGTGGCCCTACCGCGGCGCCCACCTCGACATCGATCCTGCTGAAGAAGTTGCGCAAGCGGCCGAAGAAGTCCGGGCCGTCCGGCTTGAGAGCCTGCTGGGCCTGCGCAGCCTCGGCGAAGCCCGCGGCCAGCGCGAGCTCGAAGGCGGCTCCCTCGACCGGAAGCTCGGTGTTGAAGTAGTCCTCGATGTCGAGGAAGACGACCGCGTAGCCGTCTCGCTTCAGTTCGTCCCGCAGTCGCATCAATTCCGACGTCTTACCCGAACCCCGAAATCCCGACAGGATCTGCACCGACTCCCCGACACTGAATTCGATTCCGTCCTTGAGCGTGGACACGATGTCGTACGGTTTGAGGGCCGGGTTGTCGTAGATCGGTACGTAGAACTGGCCTTGCCGCTCGTCCGTCGCCTGCCGTTGCTCGACGGCTCGATAGAAGTCGCGGCGATAGTCGCGGTCGGACAGTTCGGTCATGGGCCGGAGTCTAGACAGCGGACGCGCCCGCACCTCACAAGTTCGCCCTGGGATGATGGCCGGCATGCGGATGTTCGTCGCGGTGCGGCCCCCGGACGCGGTGATCGAGGATCTGGCGGAGTACGTCGAGCCGCGCCGCGACGTGGACAGCCCGCTGCGCTGGAGCCGGCCGGAGGGTTGGCACGTCACGCTGGCCTTCCTGCCGAACGTCGCCGACCGGGTGCTGGACGAGCTGGTCGAGCGGCTCACCGACACCGCCGCGACCCGGCCGGCGTTTGCGATGCAGCTCGCCGGGGCCGGGGCCTTTCCCAATCCGGCCCGGGCGAAACTGCTCTGGGCCGGGGTTACTGGTGAGCTCGGCGAGCTGGCACGGCTGGCAGGCAACGTCCGGTCCGCGGCCGGCCGGGCGGGCACCCACGTCGAGGGTGGCGAATTCCGGCCGCACCTGACCCTGGCCCGGATCAACCGGCCGCTCGACGTCACCCGGTGGCTGCGGGTGTTCGACCTGTACGCCAGCGCCAGCTGGCAGGTGGCCGAGATCGTGCTGTTCCACTCCCAGCTCGGCGGTGGCCCGGCCCGCTACCGGGCGGTCGAGACGTTCCCGCTCGGCAGCTAGATTCCGGGCGACAGCTGTCGGAGGGTGCTTGTAACCTCCCTCGGGTGATTCCGGACGAGACCCCAGCCCTGATCGAAGCGCGCGGGCTGACCAAGTCGTTCGGCGACTTCACCGCGGTGGACTCGGTCGACTTCGCCGTGGCCCGCGGCGAATCGTTCGGTTTCCTCGGCCCGAACGGCGCCGGCAAGTCCTCCACCATGCGGATGATCGGCACCGTGTCGCCGGTCAGCTCCGGCACGCTGCGCATCCTCGGCAGCGACCCGGCGGCCGATGGCCCGCGGATCCGGTCCCGGCTCGGCGTGGTGCCGCAGCAGGACAACCTCGACGTGGAGCTGACCGTCTGGGAGAACCTCTACGTCTACGGCCGCTACTTCGGCATTCCGGGGCGCGTGCTGAGGCCGAAGATCGCCGAGCTGCTGGAGTTCGCCCAGCTCGCCGACCGGGCCAGGAGCAAGGTCGAACCGCTGTCGGGCGGCATGAAACGGCGGCTGACCATCGCCCGGTCGCTGATCAACGACCCGGAGATCCTGCTGCTCGACGAGCCGACCACCGGCCTCGACCCGCAGGCCCGGCACATCCTCTGGGACCGGCTCTACCGGCTCAAGCACCAGGGCGTGACGCTGGTGCTCACGACGCACTACATGGACGAGGCCGAGCAGCTCTGCGACCGGCTGGTGGTGATGGACCACGGCCGGATCGTGGCCGAGGGCTCGCCGCGGCAGCTGATCGCCGAGCACTGCAGCCGCGAGGTGGCCGAGCTGCGCTTCGGCATCGACCAGAACGAGACGATGGCCGAGAAGGTCGCCGACCTCGCGGGCCGGGTCGAGGTGCTGGCCGACCGGCTGCTGCTCTATGTCGACGACGGCGAGCGGGTGCTGCGCCTGGTGCACGAGCGCGGGCTGCAGCCGGTGTCGGGCCTGGTGCGCCGGGCCAGCCTGGAGGACGTCTTCCTCACCCTGACGGGGCGCAGCCTTGTCGACTGACACGCCTACCCCTACCGCGCACCTGGTGAAGCCGGCCGGCGGCGGCATCCGGACGCTGCTGATCTACAACCTGATCGCCGACCGGCGCTACCTCAAGGTGTCGCTGCTGACCCAGCTGGTGGCGCCGGTGCTGTACCTGCTGGCACTCGGGCTCGGCCTGGGCGGCGTGGTCAACTCGCATGGGGGCGCGGCCAGCCTGGGCACCAGCTACCTGAGCTTCATCGCTCCGGCGCTGGTTGCCGGCACCGCGCTCCAACTGGCGATCAGCGATGCGACGTACCCGATCCTGCACGGCGGTTTCAAGTACCAGCGCATCTACTTCGCGATGAGTGCGACGCCGATGACGTCGAGCCAGATCGCCCGGACGGTGCTGATCTGGATCACCTACAAGGCGACCTTCGCCTCCGCGATCTACCTGGCGGTGGTGGCCTGCTTCGGCGGGTTGCGGTCGGCCGGGGCGCTGCTGTGCATTCCGGTCGCGGTGCTCGGCGCGCAGGCGCTGGCGTTCCCGATCGCCGCGTTCTCGGCCACGGTCAAGGATGAGGGCGGCAGCTTCAATGCGATCTTCCGGTTCGTGGTGATGCCGATGTTCCTGTTCTCCGGCACCTTCTACCCGATCCGCGCGCTGCCGCACTGGCTGCGGGTGCTGGCCTGGGTCTCGCCGCTCTGGCACGCCACCGAGCTGTCCCGGTGGGTGGCGCTCGGGCCGCTGCACTTGGCGTCCGGGGTGGGTTCGCTCAGCCTCGCGATGGTGCTGGTGCACCTGCTGTTCCTGCTGGTGCCGACGGTCGTCGGTGTGCGGCTGGCGGTCTGGCGGTTCGCGGTGAGGCTGGCCGGATGAGCACGGTCACCGCCCCGCTGCGCACCGGCGTGCTGCTGCGAATCCTGCCGCCGGGGCTGTTCGCCGGCCGGCCCTGGGTGCTGCTCGAACGGTCCGCGCTGGTGTACCGCCGGTCCTGGCTGACCATTGTGTCCGGGTTCTTCGAGCCGCTGTTCTACCTGCTGTCGTTCGGCACTGGGCTCAGCACGCTGGTGGGCGGGGTGACCGCACCGAACGGCCACCCGCTGACCTACGCCGAGTACATCGCACCGGCGCTGCTGGCCTCGTCGGCGATGAACGGCGCGATCGCGGACTCGACGATGAACGTGTTCTTCAAGCTGAAGTTCGCCAAGCTGTACGACAGCATGCTGGCCAGCTCGCTCAGTGTGCTGGACGTGGCGATGGGCGAGATCGGCTGGGCGGTGATCCGCGGCGGCCTGTACGCGGTCGGCTTCGTGCTGGTCATGCTCATCATGGGCCTGGTGCACACCGCGTGGGCGCTGCTGCTGGTGCCGGCCGCGCTGGTGGTCGGCTTCGGCTTCGCGGCGGTGGGCATGGCGGTGACGACGTACCTGCGCAGCTGGCAGGACCTGCAGCTGGTCACCCTGGTGACGCTGCCGATGTTCCTGTTCTCCGGCACGTTCTACGGGCTGAGCGCCTACCCGACGTGGCTGCGGGTGATCGTCGAATGCCTGCCGCTGAACCACGCGGTGATCGTGATGCGCAGCCTCGCCATCGGCGATCTGAGCGTCGGACTGCTGTGGCACCTGGCCTATTTTGTGGCGATGTCCGCGGTCGGGCTCTGGCTCGCCGCCCGCCGATTGGGCGCATTGCTGCTGACCTGAGCCCGGCAATCCCGGCCCTGATCGGCTAGCTCCGCGCCAAGAGCACTACCAAGACGCACGTCGCGATCGAGTCGACGACGATTCCAAAGACGGCCCGGCCCTTGCCGTGCAGGCGCGAGTTCCGTCTCATCTGTCGAAGACCCAGGAAGCCGGTGATGACGGCTAACGGTCCGAAGACGGGTGTCAACGGCAGCTGAATCTTGACCCCTTTTCGCCATGCCGCGCGGGGGTCAGGATTCACCTGCCGTCGACAGATCCGACCTCAGAAACGAGCCAATGCTGTGGAAGCCCATCCTGCGGCTCTGCCACCGATCGCCCTCCAGTACCTTTCCGTTACGCCACGTTCTTGCTCCTGAGCCCGACTCGATACCTCAGGCTGGGCTGCGAGCTTAACTCCACGGGCCGACAGCACGCGGGTGCAGCGCCCGAAGGAAGCCTCGGTTCGGCTCTGCGGCCACCGAACCGGCCCGTCCGGACGTAGGCGTACCCCTCCACGAACGCCTGCCGGGCCACCACGACTACGGTCAGCAACGCCTGGGCCGCATACGACGTCGGTAGCGGGCCGCGGCCGCAGCCGCATCCTGACCGGCCGCCAACTCCTCGACGGCCGGGGTCCACGGGCAGCAGCGTGCGTGGTGCGAGCAGATCCATCAGGACCCACAGGGGCCGACACGCTGCACGCGTGGCAGTCACTCCTCAACCGCGATGCGCAGAGCAGGTATCGCCTTCCGGTACTTACTCGGCCGTATAGGTCAGCTCCACACTGCGTAGCGTCGTGCCATCGGCGGCCTCGGACCGGTAAGAGCGAATAAGGCCGCGCTCGCGATCCACCGTCGCCGTAACCAGGTGGGCACGACCATTACCCAACAGCCGCATGGCCGGTTGGTCCAGGGCCACGGACTGCGCAATGCCGTCGCTCACCACGGAAAGATCGGGATACCGCTGCGGCCAGAGGAGTTTGGGCAGATCGAAGAAGTCGTGGTCGTCCTCGCCGGCTTCGACGTGCGTTCCCGCCAGCAGAACGATCCAACCGCGCCCCTGCGCCCGCCAGTGGATTTCCGCTGGCCTTTCCCCCGGGCCGATGAATTCCGTCATCGTCGCATCGACCGTCATCAAGGATGAGTCACAGACAAACTCAGCCTTGAGCCGTTCCTCAACACCGTTTGTCCTGTTGACATCCACTATCGAACCGGTCAAAGTCTGCCACATACCTACAACCCTTGTCTGGAAATCGTGTGCTGAAGCTCCTCCTTTCAATTACCAGCATATAGGGGCGATGTGTCTTGGTCCTGTTGCTCAGAGTTCGGCAGCCGCGACGCCAGCGACCAGCCCGACCGTAGTCCCATCCGTGGTGCCACCACCTGACCCGGGTGATACCTACGCGACTGTCTGGGGCATATCGCACAGCTGCAACGCGAATAACCTCTGTCAGGCGACCTTCTCCGGCACCGCCCAGCTCACCGGCTGGTCCAGCGCGGCGCTGCACGTCTATGTCAACTTGTACGCCAACGGCACGAAGCTCGGCTCCAACAGCCACATCTGCTACGCCTCGACCTCTTGCTCTGTCTCCGACGGGCCCGTCTCCTTCACCTACATCTTCGGGCAGAGTCCGCAGGTCTGCGTGACCGCCAGCGGGCAAGCAAGCTACTCAAGTGGGACAGCCGTCGGAGACGACCAAGCATGCGTATACATCGGCGGTGGCACGGCAGCAGCGAGCCGATAACGGATTCGCTGCCACCAACTCCCCTACGTGCCAACAACGGACGTGGCAGGCTGACCGCCGCCCCGGGTCGCGATACGTGGTTTTGAGCGACGATAAACAAATTTTTGGCGCGGAAGGAGACGTCAGCCGAGGGCTTCGGCCGCCGCCGGGTCGCAATCATGTAGGAACTTCGAGCAGCGTTCGGCCTCATCCGCCTCACCGATCGCCCCGGCGGCGGTAGCCAGCGCGTGCAGCGCCCGCAGGAAGCCCCGGTTCGGCTCGTGCGACCACGGCACCGGTCCGGTACCGCGCCAGCCGGCCCGGCGCAGCGCGTCCAGACCGCGGTGGTACCCGGTCCGGGCGTAGGCGTAGCCCTCGACGACGGCCTGCCGGGCCAGTGCGACCTCGGCCAGCGACGCCCACGCGGCGCACGAGGCCGGGTACCGAGCCGCAACCGCAAAAGCATCTTCACCGGCCGACAGCTCCGCGACGGCCGGGTCCTCGGGCAGCAGCGTCCGGGGCGCGAGCAGATCCATCAGGAACCGCTGATCGCGTGGCCGGCGGACTGCAGGTTCTCGCATGCCTCGACCACCCGCGCGGCCATGCCCGCCTCGGCGGCCTTGAGGTACGAGCGCGGGTCGTAGGCCTTCTTGTTGCCGACCTCGCCGTCGATCTTCAGCACGCCGTCGTAGTTGGCGAACATGTGCCCGACGATCGGCCGGGTGAAGGCGTACTGGGTGTCGGTGTCGACGTTCATCTTCACCACGCCGTACGACACCGCCTCGCGGATCTCCTCCAGCGACGAGCCGGACCCGCCATGGAAGACCAGGTCGAACGGCTTCGAGCCCTCCGGCAGCCCGAGCTTCTCCGACGCCACCCGCTGGCCCTTGGCCAGGATGTCGGGGCGCAGCTTCACGTTGCCCGGCTTGTAGACGCCGTGCACGTTGCCGAACGTCGCCGCCAGCAGGTACCGGCCGCGGTCGCCGGAGCCGAGCGCCTCCAGGGTCTGCAGGTAGTCGCCCTCGGCGGTGTAGAGCTTCTCGTTGATCTCGTTGGCGACGCCGTCCTCCTCGCCACCGACCACGCCGACCTCGAGCTCCAGGATGATCCGGGCGTCCGCGGCCAGCTTCAGCAGCTCGGCGGCGATCTGCAGGTTCTCATCCAACGGCACCGCGGAGCCGTCCCACATGTGCGACTGGAACAGCGGATTCTGGCCCGCGGCCACCCGCTCGGCCGAGATCGCCAGCAGCGGCCGGACGTAGCCGTCGAGCTTGTCCTTCGGGCAGTGGTCGGTGTGCAGCGCGACGTTGATCGAGTACTTCTCGGCCACCACGTGCGCGAACTCGGCCAGCGCCACCGCGCCGGTGACCATGTCCTTCACCGCGGTGCCGGAGCCGAACTCCGCGCCACCGGTGGAGAACTGGATGATGCCGTCGCTGCCGGCATCGGCAAAACCCTTGAGCGCCGCGTTGATCGTCTCCGACGACGTGCAGTTGATCGCGGGATAGGCGAAGCCACCGGACTTGGCCCGGTCGAGCATCTCGTTGTAGATCTCCGGCGTTGCGATGGGCATCTGAAGTCTCCGTACTGCTCGCGAACGGTCAGGACTCTTTCGTTGGATCCGAGTATTCCACCCGGCCCGGTGCGCCCGCGGCGAACACCGGTTGCCGCGGGCGCGGCCGATCTGGTCAGCTGGCGGGCATGAAGGTCCTCGTGTTCGGTGGCACCGTCTTCCTCTCCCGCACCGTGGCCGAGACCGCGGTCCGGCACGGCCACACGGTCACCGTCTTCAACCGGGGCGTCAGCGGCTCCCAGGTCGACGGCGTCCGCACGATCACCGGCGACCGCACCGATCCGGAGTCGCTGCAGCAGCTGGCCGGGCAGGAGTTCGACCTGGTCTTCGACACCGCGTACTTCCCCGACCGGGTCCGCCAGGCGGTCGAACTGCTGGAGCCGAACGCCGGGCACTATGCGTTCACGTCGACCATCAACGTCTTCGCCGGCTGGCCCGACCAGGCCGACTACCACGCCGGCGGCGTCTTCGACGGCGACCCGGACGCGGTCGGCGAGCAGCTGCCCGGCGGGCTCCCCGAGAACGGCGCGTACGGCTGGCGCAAGGTCGGCGCCGAACGGGCCGTGCTGCGCGCCTTCGGCGAGCACCGGACGGCCATCCTGCGGGCCGGGCTGATCGTCGGCCCGCACGACCGGGCCGGCCGGCTGCCCTGGTGGCTGAGCCGGGTCGCCCGCGGCGGTGAGGTGCTCGCTCCCGGCGACCCGGACGCCGAGCTGCGGCTGATCGACGCCCGTGACCTCGCCGAGTTCGCGCTGCTCCGCCCGGCCGGCACGTTCGAGGTGACCGGGCCCGCGCACCAGATCAGCCGCCGCCAGCTCGTCGAGGAGATCCGGACGGTCACCGGCTCGGACGCGACCTTCCGCTGGGTGGCCGACGGCTACCTGGCCGCGGCCGGCGTGGCCGGCTGGACCGAGCTCCCGCTGTGGGTGCCTGCCGCCGACGCCCCTGGCCTCTTCGCCCACGACACCACCGCGGCCGAGGCGGCGGGGCTGGCCTGCCGGCCGGTACGCGAGACGCTGCTGGACACCTGGGAGTGGATGGCAGGAGTGCCCGGCGGCTGGCAGCCGGCCACGATGACCCCGGGCCTGGCACCGGACCGCGAACGGGAACTGCTGGCCGGCTACCGGGGCTAGGTTCGCGCCGCGAACTCGATGCACCCCGGGCTAGGTGCGCGCCGGGACCCTCTCCAGGCGCAGGGCGAGCGCCGGGCAGCAGGCCACCGCCCGCTTCACCGCGGCGACCGGCTCGCCGGCCAGCCGGCGCTCGTCCAGCACCGGGTAGCCCCAGTCGTCCCGGCCGATCGAGTCCGGCAGCAGCGCCGCGCACAGGCCGTGCCCGTCGCACCGGGTCCAGTCGATCTGCAGTCGCGCGGCCATCACCACACCGTCCTCGTCGTCGCCAGCTGGCCCAGGTCCGAACGCCGGCAGCTGCCGTAGGCCTGGTGCAGCTGCAGCTCCTCGGTCAGCTGGCCGAGCGCCGACCGGATGAACCGCGCCGCACCGTCCGGGTGGGCGCACGCACCCCGCCCGGTCACCAGGTCGGCCATCCGCAGCGCGTTCCGCTTCACCGGCGTGCCACCGGCCAGCCGTCGCAACTCACCGGCCAGCGCCGGCAGGCCGAACGTGCAGGGCCCGCACTGCCTGGCCGACTCCCCGGCCAGCCAGCCGGCCACCCGGGTCAGCTCACCCAGCGGGCAGGTGCGCTCGCCCACGAAGATCACCACCCCGGCACCGAGCGTCCCGCCGTCCCGGGCCAGCCCGGCCCGGGAGAGCTCCAGCTTCGGGGCCGGCCGCAGCCACATGCCGTGGTAGCCGCCGATCACGACGGCCTGGCTCGGCTGCGCGCCTACCGCCGCCGCGACATCGCCGAGCCGGGTGCCGAGCGGCACCTCCAGCACCCCGGGGTTGGCCACCGCACCGGTGACGGTGAGCAGCGTGGTGCCGGGCTCGCCCCGGGTGCCGGTCGCGGCGAAGGCCGCCGGCCCGATCCTGGCCAGCACCGCCAGCTGGGCCAGCGTCTCGGTGTTGCACACCAGCGTCGGGCGCCCGCCCACCCCGTGCTCGGTCGGCAGCACCCGCCGGCCGGGTGGCAGGGCGGCCCCGCCGTTGAGCGCCGAGACCAGCGCCCGGGCCTCGCCGGTGACGAACCGGTCCGGCACCTCGCGCACCTCGACGTCGAGCTTCGACACCCGCGGCCGGCCGGCCAGTACCCGCTCCAGCAGCCCGGCCAGTGCCGGGTCGCCGACCGCCACCAGGATGCTCCGGGCACCCACCGCGCCGGCCAGCAGCTGGGCGCCGTCGAGCACCAGGTGCGGCGCCCGGCCGAGCAGGGCCCGGTCCTTCGCGCTGACCGGCTCGCCCTCGGCGCCGTTCACCACGACCACCGGCGCCGGTCCGGCACGCAGGCCCCGGACCTTGGCCGCCAGCGGGAAGCCCGCGCCGCCGCGGCCGGCCAGCGGCGCGGCGCCGAGCAGGCCGAGCAGGCCGGCCCGATCGAGCACCGGCAGCGGGCCGTGCGCGGCCAGGTGCTCGGCCGGGTCGAGCAGGTCGAGCGCCCGGAGCAGCCTGGGCGTGCCGACGTAGCCGACCGGCACCAGCCGCTGTGAGTTGAGCACGGCGGTCATCGAACTCCTCCGATCGAGGTCTCCTGGCGGGCGGGGGCACCCCGGACGAGGGCCGGCTCCGCAGGTCGGCCGGACAGCCGGACGGTCACGCCCAGCGCGACCGCCGCGACCCCGGCCAGCAGCACCTGCCGGGCCCACTGCTGGTGGGCGTCCGAACCGGCAGTCCAGAAGTGCCAGGCAGCCGCCGCCCAGGCCGCGTAGGAGACCAGGTGCACGCCACGCCAGCGACGCAAGGCCTTGCCAGAACGAGCGAATCTCGAACGGAGCAGTCCGGTCAGGGCCACCGCGACCAGCAGGTACGCAGCCAGCAGGCCGAACGTCACCGCCACCGGCCGGTACCCGGAGGCGAACGGCAGCAGCGCACCGGCTGTCCCGACGTGGGCGTAGGAGTCGCCGGCGATCGTGACGATGTGCAGCGCGAGCAGCGCCAGCCCGGTCAGCGCGGCGGACCGGTGCAGGTACTGCAGCACCACCCGCCGCTCGATCGCCGCGGCCCGCCGGGTGTCACCGCGGCGGGAGGCCAGCGCGCCGGCCGCGGTAGCCACGCTCAGGGTGGCGTACGCGGCGATGCCCGCGCCCCGGGACAGGTACCAGATCAGCACGGCCAGCCTCCGATCGTGCGGACGTCGCCGTCCTGCCCGACCAGCCGGGCGGCCACCCGTTGCCCGGCCAGCCAGTCCTCGGCGGCATCGCCCAGCACCACGGCCGCGGTGCTGCAGGTGTTGGCCGCGACCGCGCTGGGCGCGGCGACCGTCACCGTCCGCCAGCGGCCACCGGCCGGCTCGCCGGTCCGCGGATCGACGATGTGGTGCACCGGCCGGTCGCCGGCCAACCACCGCCGCACGGTGGTGGTCGAGGTGGCCAGGCCGCCCGCGTGCAGGCTGATCTGCTGGCCGCCGGTGCCGGCCTGTTCGGCGATGGTGACCTGCCAGTCGGACTTGTCGCCGGCGACCGCCAGGTCGCCGCCGAGTTCCACCAGCACCGGGCAGCCGTACCTTGCCCCGAGCTCGGCGGCCGCCCGGTCGGCGGTCTGGGCCTTCGCGGTGGCGCCCAGGTCGAGCGCCGTCCCGGCCGGAACGGTCAGCAGGCCGCTGGCCCGGTCGAGCCGGACGTCCCGCCAGTTCGCCGGCCGGGCCGTCGGCGCCCCCGTGTCGCCGACCGGCCCGGCAAGTACCTCCCCGATGTCGCGGTCGTACCCGAGGCGCACCAGGTCCCGCCCGATGGTGGGATCCAGCGCGCCGTCACTCTGCCTGGCCGCGGCCAGCGCGGTCTCGACCAGGCCGACCAGCAGCGGCGAGACCGGCACCGGGCGGCCGGCGAGCGCGTTCGCCCGGCTCAGCTCCGAGCCGGGTCGGAACCGGCTGGCGGCCCGCTCGATCCGGCCCATCAGGGTGCGCAGGTGCAGCGCGGCGGGCTCCAGCGCGGCCGGGTCGGCCACCACCAGCCGCACCAGGCAGCTCCAGTCCCGCCAGGTGCCGGTGGGCAGCGTGGCCGCCTCGTCCCGGTTCAGCAGCGCGGTCATGACCCGTGGCTCCCGCCGTTGCTGGCCTGGCCGGTGCCGGCCGAGATCCCGGACGAGCCCGAGGTGCTGGACGTACCCGAGGTGCTGGACGAGCCCGAGGTGCTCGACGTACCCGCCGAACTCGACCCGCCGGACTGCGTGGAACCGGACTGCGTGGAACCGGACTGCTGTGTGCCGGTAGCGGTGGCGGTGTGCGCCGCCTGGTCGACGAAGAAGCCGAGTCCCAGGGCACCCGCCGCCGCGACCGCGACGCCGGTGAGCCGGGCCCGGTTGAGCAGGCCGTTGGTGTTCATGCGTCCACCATGCAGGCCGGGGTTCTCACGACTCTGCGCACCTGCTTGGAGAAAACTGTGAAAGGACGGCCGCATGATGCGGGGCTGAGCATCCCGGCCGGGGCGGCGGTTCGCGTCCGTAAACTTCCAGGACATGACGCATGTCCTGGCCCACCAGTTGCTGGCCAGCCCCATCACGCCCAAGCACCTGATCAGCAGCTACGGCCTGGCCGGCCTGGCGCTCATCATCTTCGCCGAGTGCGGCCTGCTGATCGGGTTCTTCCTGCCCGGTGACACCCTGCTCTTCTCGGCCGGCCTGCTGATCGCGGTCGACGACCCGACAGTCCACCTGCCCAGCCTGCCGGTGATGCTCGTCGTGCTGCCGATCGCGGCCGTCGTCGGCAACCTGGTGGGGTACTGGATCGGCTGGTCGGCCGGGCCGAAGGTGTTCGACCGGCCCCGGTCGCGGATGTTCCGGCCGGAGTACGTGGTGCGGGCCCAGCGGTTCTTCGACCGGTTCGGCGCCAGCACGGTGATGGTGGCGCGATTCGTGCCGATCGTGCGCACCGTTGCCACGGTGATGGCCGGCGTCGGCCGGATGCGGTTCGCCCTCTACGCGATCTTCTCGATCATCGGCGGCGTCCTCTGGACCGACGGCATGCTGCTGCTCGGCCGGGCGCTCGGCCACATCGCGTTCGTCCGCAACACCATCGCACCCAAGATCGACCTGATCCTGGTCGCGGTCGTGGTGATCTCGGTGCTGCCCACCCTCATCCACTGGTGGCGCAGCCGGCGGATCGAGCCTGCCGGGCACTCCCGGCCCGAATCAACGGTCGAGGGCACCGAATCTTCGTGAGGTTCGACGGCGCGGACGCTCAGCGGTTCACCGGATCCGAGCCGTTTCGAGCAACGAGCCGAGCAAGTCGGCGACCTCGTGGCCGCGCTCAGGCGCCAGCCGGCAGAACTCCGCGGCGTCAGCCACCGCGCCAGGACGGTCCCCGGCACCCGACCGGCACCGGGCGCGTTCCAGCCAAGCGTCCGGCTGATCTGGATCAACTTCGATCACCTCGGTAAAGGCCCGCTCAGCCTCGACATGCCGGCCGAGCGCCAGCGCGACTACGCCTCGGTTGAACGTGATTGCCTCGCTCGGAGATAGCTCCAGCGCCCGGTCGAAGTCTGCAAGCGCCTCGGTCAGAGCGCCTGAGGTGTAGTTCAAGGTTCCGCGGATAGCCCACGCGCCGGCAAGGTTCGCATCGATTGCCAGCGCTGCTTCTACCGCGGCGCGCGCGGTGTCAAAGCGTTCCGCTTCCAGCTCCAACCGAGCTCTCAACGCGAGCAGGTGCGGATTGGCCTGGTCCAGGATCAGCCCCCGGGCCACGTCGGCGGCCGCGTCTTGGTTCAGGCCCAACTCCGCGTAGGCACTGGCTCGATTGACTAGCGCGTCGAGATAGCCCGGGTCGAGCTCGAGCAGGTAGGTGAACGAGGCGATGGCTTGCTCGAGCTCGCCGAGAGCAACAAGCAGTTCCGCCCGGTTGTAATACACCTCTGGAAACGGTGGGCTCAGTTCGATTGCCCGGTCGTAGCTGGCCAGGGCCTCGACATCACGGCCCAACCGATGCAGGAGGTTCCCGCGGTCGAAGTGGTACTCAGCGTAGTTGGGGTCAAGCGCTATCACTGTCTCGTAGTCAGCCAGCGCCTCCTCCAGCCGGCCCATACCGACCAGCACCTGGGCGCGGTTGTAGCGGAGCACGGAGCGGTGCAGCGCATGCTCATCCGGTCCGAGATCGCGATCGAGCTGGGCGAGACCGTCGGTGACCAGCTGCAGCGCGAACTCCGGGCGCCCACGGTGGGCCTCGATGAGTGCTCGACCGTTTCGGTTGAACACGGTGTGGAAGCTGCGCTCCTTGGGGTCCGGTGTGAGCAGGGACAGCGCGATGGCCACGTTGATCCAGCCCAGGGCCACCTCGTGATCGCGCCGTTCAGGCGCCAGATGCCGGGTGTAGAGCATCGCCGTGGCGTAAGCCACCTGTATGTGGGTCCGCCAGTCCTCGCTGCGCGATCGCACCTCATCACAGATCGCCTCGGCTTCACCACCCCGACCGATCGCGGAAAGCGATGTCGGCAGCTTCGTGGTGAACCGCCACCACAGGGCGGGCTCGGCGTCCCAATCTGCTAGCGCGCGTCCCTGCTCGCAGAATTCGATGGTGGCATCGTAGAACCCTCTGAGCATGCAGTGGTTCATGGCCGCGTCGAGGGCGTCTGCGCCCGCGCCAAGCGGATCCGCGCCCCGTACCCGGTGCCAGGGAATGGCACCCAAGGCGTAGGACCCCTCACCGGTCGCCGCCAACAAGTCGGCGCGCGCGTCGTGCAGTGCCGCTCGTACCTGCGGATTCATCGTGTGGTAGCCAGCGGTCACGGCTGGCCGGTCATCGGTTCCGTCACTGTTGATGAAGATGCGTCCGAGTTCATCGGCGGCCACCGCGGGCGGCGGCCCGTCCTCCCCCTCGGGCGCCGACACCTGCGTGCACCAGCGAGAGATGGCGAGTTCCAGCGCCCCGAATGGCGGATGAGCCTGTCCGAATGTGGCCAGCTCCGCCGGAGCCATCCTGCCGAAGTCCGGCGTGCCCCCCAGAACGATGGTCAGCAGGGCTGCGTCTACCCGCCGCAACAGCACCGCCAGCAACTCGTGATCCGTGTAGTCCGCTTCCTGTATGTCATCGATGAAGAGGGAGCTACCAGTGCACTCGGAGCGCTGTAGATGTGCGATCAGGAAGTCGGCAACCCCGTGGGCCAGTCGCAGGCTGCGCAGGCTGGAGTAGAACCGGGTGCGTTCAGTGGGTGAGGCGAGTGAGGTCAGGGTCTCCTGAGTGGCCTCGATTGCTCCTGCCATTTCCGGAACCAGGGTGAGAATTTCAATTTGGTGCGCAGCCACCAACTCGGGCCAGCGCCGCACGGCGGTCGGAACGATCGCGCGCAGCAACGTACCGGCTGCCGTATACGGTCCGCGCAGGCGTCGGTGAGCCGAGATGGGCTTCATCCAGCGCGGTGGCAGTGGCAGTGTCTCCATAGCGGCGATTCGTGCGCTGCGGCTGCCGCCGGCAACGAAGTAGTGCTTGCCCTCGGACACGATGGTGCTCCTTCGGATTGTGAGCTAGGCAGGATTTGGTCGGGCATCTCCGAACGCCTGCCGGTTCCGGCGCTCGCGCAGGTACAGGGTCGTGGATATCGCCAACTCCATCACGATCAGACCCAGGAACACCGCGCTGTCCACAGTCGAGGCCGCGTCGCGGTGACCGGACTGCGCAAGACCCTGAAAGACATGGATGGCAATGCGGTTCACCGCCGGCAGCACAGTGAATATCAATGAGACGAAGCAGCCGGTGTAACCGGCCAAGATCAGCCAGGAATACCACTTCGCCACCGAGGCGTCCCGGGTTGACCAGGCGGAGGGGTCGTACTTCGGCGGTTTCCCGAGTAACCGATTGAGCCGGTTCCGCAGAGTTTGCCTCGCTGCGCTCTGCAAGTCGATACAGCCACAAACGGTGACAACCAAATAATAGATATCTGTTTGCAGAAAGAACCATAGCTGCCACAGCACCCTGAGCGCGGTCAGGTACGCAACAGCTAGACAATACCGAGCCGCCAGTCCAAATGTGCCGTCACCCTGACGGAGGATGTCCGCAGCCAGGGAGAGACTCGCAATCACCCCCACGTCGGTGAGCATGCCCGCCAAGATGGGCAGGTATCGTTTTGACCGAGGTACCGAAACGAGACCATTCATGGTGGTCTGAAAGACGACAAAGTACAGCCGACGGCCAATGGAGAGCCGTGAACGCAAGCCGAGGCGTCTGGCTGCCAGTGCATGCGCCATCTCGTGTAACAGGACCAGTGGGAGCTGCGTGATAAACAGCGTCGCCACGGTTAACGATATGTAGTGGACGAAGAACAGGTTCTGTGGCTGAGGAAGGAGCCGAGGCGTCCGCACACCTACGACTAGCCAACTGGTCACCAGCAGCAGGTAGCAGGCTGCGCTTATCGGGCTGAACAACCAGGTGCCGAGACGTTGCCAACGCACCGGCCCGGTGATCGTTTTGCCTGGCCGCTTGGTGAATCCCAAGGCGCCGAGGTCATCCACAAAGGACTCGACATCGATGGCTTCGCCGTAGGTCCACACGTACCAGTCGGCGGCTTCCTGGATCGACGCACCCTCGCCGAGTCGCCGCAGCAGGGCTGCCGCGTCGGCCGGCAGCACGATGTACTCATCGCGGTCTGGCCGGCCCACCGTGACTTCGTCGCCCTCTTCGAGGTAGGTCAACGGCGGCAGTTCGAGCCGCTCACGAGCCCTCCCCAGCGGCTCGCCGGGTACGGCTTCCGTCCGCGTCGGGTTATTCGTCACGAGGCTACCCTTCAAGATGCACGAGGCGAGCCGATGGCGGACTTCTAGGGAAAGCCCGCCATCGGCTCGTTGATCACACCGACACCGGGCAAGTGCCGCTGCAGCCGTACAGCGGCATGGCGGCACTGGTCAGCCGGACGGTGCCGGCCTT
>Ga0335073_10005486_pt1 | contig 17807 bp, 14 predicted proteins | sample Lox_Sample_22_FD_207093 | JGI IMG/M metagenome (GOLD analysis project Ga0335073, IMG submission 207093) | Soil microbial communities from Loxahatchee National Wildlife Refuge, Florida, United States - Lox_Sample_2.2 | ecosystem: Environmental > Terrestrial > Soil > Wetlands | place: USA...
CGCACAAGGTCTGCTATGCACTCCATGCATTCAAAGCAGCTCGCGCTTTGGAGCATGGCTGAATGTCCAGCGGGCGTAGCCTGAGGTGCAACAGAAGTCTCTTCATCTTCCCAATTATCATTGCTCCTAGTAGAGGCTCTGAGAGGCAATTCATTTCCCAATACATAAAACGAAGTCACGCATTGAAGCGGTATTATTTCGTAGACTAGCCAAAAACTTAGTGACACTAGAACAAGCAATGCCGTAGCGTCTCATTTGCCTGTCTTCGAACCATGACACCATAGCCTATAGACACTCCAAAGTCCTTATCTCGAAGTCTTGCCCTCAGCACTCCTCCCCTCGATCTCCGTCCCCATTGCCACCACGCTTCGCAGTGTGCCGAAAGGCAGCACATCAGCGATCCTCTTCGCGCCGCCAAACAGCATAGTCAACCTCTCGATGCCGGCGCCCCAGCCTCCGGTCGGCGGCAAGCCCATCTCGAGCACCTTGACGTAGTACTTCTGGCCGGGCGAGAGCTCGCGTTGGGCGGTGCGCGGCTCGCGCTGGTCGTCGCCATCGTCGTCGAGCAAGCGCGCCTGGTCGAGGAACTTGCGGGCCTGCGCAAACGGGTCGTTCTCCTCCTCGTACATGTTTGCGTACTCGACGCCGGCGACAAACAGCTCCGCGCGCGCGGCCACCGCGTGGCCCGTCTCCGCGTCCACGAACGACTTCGCCAGCGGGCTCATGACGGCTGGATAGTGCGTGATGAAGGTTGGCGCGTCGCACAGCGGCTCCAGGAAGCGCGATGAGAGCGTGTCGAGGAGGCGCGGCACCGTTGGGTTCGCCGGCGCTGCCATTTCCAGATGCTCGAAAAGCGAGAGGATCTCTGTGGCTGCGTTTGGCGCGGAGAGGTCCCGCGGCAAGCGGAAGTCGGGCGCCTGAGAATGGATACTGTGAGCGAGAGTCTTGAGAAAAGGAATTCGCTTGAAAGGGCGGACTGGAATAAAAGGAGCATCGGGCAGCGTGGAAAGATTCGATTTTGAGCTCCGCTGATCGATTATGGATTGGTGTATCCGTAGAAATATGTCTTCTGTCATGTCCATTAAGTCGTCTAAGTTCGCATACGGTCTGTAGAATTCGCATGTCGTGAACTCGGGGTTGTGTGTGGCATTGATTCCTTCATTCCTAAAGTTTGGACCGATTTCGTAGACCCGTCCCATACCCGCGGCAACAAGTTTCTTGAGCGCAAGTTCTTGAGCTATGCGCAATTTTAGTGGTTTGGAAGGATACGCCGTTGAAGTGGTCATAAATGGGCGGGCCACAGCACCACCAGTGTCCGCACCTAGAATAGGAGTCGTGACTCTGGTAAAGCCCAGCGAGTTGAAATATGAATTTAGTGTCGTATCGATGATGTGCCGTAGGCGGAGAAGATCACGTTTTGACCTGTTTAGGAGAAGATCGAGCTGCGGGAAGCGGGCGAGGGTATTCTCATCGGACACAGAAGTTGGAAGAGTATGTAGACTTGGACTGAGAAGTTTAGGCAGGTCGGAAGCAGTGAGTGAAAATTCTCCAGAGTTCGTTCTTGAAGGAAAACCGAGGAACGCTGCAGGATCGTTAGCCGTCTGCACCGCAACTACTTTGAGTCGATGCAAGGCTCACAGTAGAAATCGCCGACAGCGATTGTTTTGCGAAATGATCGTACATCCGAATTTGAGTACTCATGGTCTTTCTGAATCGAACCAAGATTGACCATCACTTGAAGTTTTTCATCATTGTGAACGACATCGACAAAGAGCAACTTCGATCCCGCCTCACGAATTCTTTCAACTCTCCCTGAAATTGGTCAGACATAGTGGAACGATGGTGTTTGAGATCTCATATACCATTAACACAAAATGATTTGTCTCTATGCTTTTTCAAGCCTCCTGCATTCAAGTGTCCGAATCCTTTCACGAACGTGTAAATGTCTATGTTACGTGCGGACTGCTGCAGCATGCGCGGGTACATAAGACCCGGGAATGCATTGCCTTCCTTTTCATGTATCTTTTGCGCATCTCTAAGTTCGGCAAGACGGTGGTTGAAGGAAGTGGAGGACCAAAAGGAGTCAGCTGGAGTGTGTGAGCATCGCCGTTGGAATGCGACGAAGAATCGAGCATGTGCTGTTCGGTGGATAGGTTCTATTTCTCGATACAAATACGGTCTAAGGACGGTGCTCATTCTGTTTAATATCAGCCATTGCTCGTCTATTAAGCTCTTCGAATGTCTTTATGGAATTAGATGCAGTGAGTAGTTGACATCAGAGGGTCGAAAAAAGAGTAAAGTCACTCGCCGAAGCGTCATTCGCAACGGTTCTTGATCGGTTTGTTCATCATTAGACAACAAGCAGATACTCGACTCATACGAAAGGGCGTGAACTGAACTTACATTTGCACCGTTGGCAGCAATTGCGAAAGTTGAGAAAACACACTCAACGAGCGATGGAAATCTTTGATGTACTCCGATTGAAGCTTGGACCCTGATCAATGAACAAAATTCCAAAGCTTCGCTTTTGACCACGAGACCTCCGCTCAATTCATCCCATCGCCCCCAACACAAGGGCTTAATCCCTTCTAACTTCCATTTCGAAACTTTCATCTATATCTCCATCAAGTTTATCTAGTCAATATTACGCGCAAGATGTCGTGGATGTTCGGCGCGCGAGCGCCGCCATCCTCCGCAGAGAAGATCGCCGCAGCTGAAACAGAGCTCGACATGGTATCAGACATGTTCAATAGGTCAGTGGAGCTTTGAAAGGTGTTTTTCGAGATGGTCAGGTTTCCGAATTGAGTTGACAATCCAGTCAGACTGATGTCCTCATGTACGAAGAAGTGCGTTCCTCCCGACTACCGCGAAGCCGAACTCAACAAAGGCGAAGGCGTTTGCATAGACCGCTGCGTGGCCAAATTCTTCGAAGTCAACGTCAAAGTTAGTGAAAAGATGCAGGGAATATCGGCGCAGCAGGGTGGAGGTGGAGGTGGAGGCATGTTCGGTCGATAGAAGGCGACGGAGGCTTTGTCATTTGCAGTGGTTGATACGGCCCTGGCATGAATTAAATCTATCATGTCTGGAATGGGTGAATTTTGCAGCTATATTGTCAACATGGTGCATCTAAGTTCATCGGAGTTGGTGGTAGCTATACAGAAATATAATTTCTCATCTCCGCATATAATTTGCGATTTCTCTCATCATGGATTCTGGTATGTTAATGTTCAAACATGAAATTGGCACTTCATTGGGATTTCTTTCCAAGAGACATTAACATTAGATTGACATTTCCACAGCATCGACAGGGAAGTAGTTGAACTGGACCGGCAAGCAACAAGGTTCCGCACGCTTTTGGCCGCCCCAAATATCCACCGATAGAAAGCCCACAGATAACAGAGAATAAATTCAAATCGAAGAATCTGAGTATCCCACTGATGCCGAATTAAATAAGCTCTGTTTCATCCCGTAACACTCCAGAGCTCCTGCTTTGCATACGGAGAAATCCGAATACATAAGAGATTCCTGCTGGAATCGTAAACACATAGGCGTCATGCTGTCGTTATCGTCTTCAAATCGCTGCATGAGAGTCTTTCTTGTGAATTGGGTTCGTCTTGAATAGAGGAATCCTGCTCTTGAAGCGTCTAATCATGTTGACTGGCGGCTTTTTCATCTCCCGAATCGCTTGCTGAAGATGGATGAGCATCAACTTCTCTTTGAAGTTGACCATCTTTACAAGCTCTTCGATCTTTGCGCGTTCCAGTGCGACTGAGCGCGCACATTTAACAGCTTCGATCAGGATAATGCTGGAGGCAAGATACTTATGACCTTCCAACTTCTCCGCAACCGTTTCACCACTATTGTAGATATCTTCGGCAATCTGTAGAGCTGAAAGAAGGTTAGGCATAGGACGATCAAACTGAGAGGCAAGAGAAGTGGGCCTACCAGCCTCATATGTAGTTCTAAGACTTTGGATACTCGAAGTCTTTGTTGCTTCCATGGTTAATCGTCTAGCGTTGAGCAGAGCAGCAGGCGAGACAATCTCGGATCGACTTTTATGTAGTCGTCGCCCGGCTGGCGTCTGGCCCTTAGGAATTGGCGTGGGCGAATCAAGAATAGACAAAGGTTTGGAAGCAGTGTTTGTCATCGAAGAGACTCTATCTGGCCACATGCGATCCGATGTTGTTGCAGGAGAAGGAGATGTCTCGTCGTGATTACCATAAATGAGCCCATTGGCACCAGGGAGAATTCGGAGGCTGCTGGACCTGACTGGAGATGCGTGAGCGGACTGTATGGGGTTAGTACATTCCACGATGGTCGGCTGCTTCATGGCACCTACTGGCGCGCCTTTCACTTCAGTACCGCGTGTGTGTAATTTGAGTGTCGGGAAATCCTCATCACCCGAAGGGCTATCAGCTGAAGTCTTTGGAATAGGAGGTAGGGCCTTGTTCTTGTCGACATTTGTCTGCAAACAGTCAGCCAATGAAGCCAAATGAGTTGTAGAATACCATATAACATACCTTAGATGAAATGATACTACTCCTAGAGGTAGAGCTCACTGGTGTCGGGAGGAGGAGAGGAGATCGTGAAGCGGGAGTCGAGAGATCGACGTGAGCGGATTCACATCCAAAGATATGGGATCTGCTCATAGGTGTACGACTTGCTCGGATGGGAAGCTTTGAGGCTGTCAGAGAGCTTCGAGGAGTATGCATCGGCTTCTCTGAGCTGGAGAGCTTTGAGCTATTTCCGATGAGAGGACTGGAAGATGCTGACGAGAGCCTGTTGATGGGATTCTTGGCCGCCTTTGGCAGCTTGGATGGACCAGAAGTCCGATGAGCCATCCTTCTTCCTGTAGCTGACGACTTTTGAAAGCCGAGAGAATTGAATGGAGGCTGTAAGGTATTGGAAACCGGGCGGTTGAGGTTGTTGATTGTTTGCTGACAGACACGGCGAAACAGGAATACACGATTTCGACGCGATTTGTGTGTCTCATCAGAATCGGAGTAACCAAGAAGCCGCTCGCCGCTTTCAATTGCGATGGCAACCGTTATTTTCCGCGGCGTCTTGACTCTGATGATTTCTGATCTCGATGCTTGATGGCTGCTTTGCCGCACCGTATCCTCATCATTCTTCTGGCAGTTAGCTTGCTTATTGACAAGATTAAATCAGGTCAACGTACAGAACTACTCATTCCCATAATTACGACGGGTTAAACGTCTGAATTTAAGATGTATTGGTACGATGAGCGAGCCGGATATGAAAGAGAGGTGGGACTATTAAGGAGCTGTCTCTGAATGAAAAGAACCGTACAAAGAGGATAGGGAACGAGGCCTCATTACTGAACAACTACATAAACGGAAGTGAACATTCGATTGCCGAAATTCCAACCCAGGCCTTTCTTATAAACCCTTATTATTCTTCTTCTTCTGATTGACTTGAGTGGTTATGAAAGAAACGTTGTCTGCAATGCGGTATGACAAGAATAATGCCGGACGGGTATTCACTCGGTGGAAGCTCTCATTTCGGCAGAGATGCACCAGCCGAGAGTGTTACCAATATAGAAGTCATTAAGCAAGGAGTTACGCCTGGCAATCGGCCTCAAGGTGACCACGCTCTACACAGATGAGTGCGGCTTTCCACATCGAAGTTCCACCATATTCATTTGGTGATTGATTACAGCAATTTTGGCGTCTTTCTTAACATTAAACATTAAGGAGCCGAAGCATGAACCATCTGAATATGACTTCTGAAGGTTCTTGCCTTTCTAAAGACTGCAACGTGCAGTGCTGAAGCATGGCTCGAGAATGACCCCTGGATCGACTTCGACCATTCCTGTTTGAGCTGCGTGACAAACGATAGGGTAGGTACGAAAGTACGGTAAGTTTCTCCTGACTCCCCCTCCACCAAAGAGTTTACTGGCAGATCGAAATTGTTAATTCTGTTCGGCAATTTTAATGGATGAGAGAATCTCTGAACCTCCATACGGGGACCCGTCTACAGCGAAACTCTAAGACGTGAGTGGATTGGAAGCTGATATGGCGGCACTTTCGGTGTCATATAAAAATACCTAGGGATAGAAAGCGTGACGATTTCGTTCACCTCAACCAGCAGTATCATGTAATTTCGACTCGGGTGCATGTTCAATCAGATTTCATTGCTCCTTGAGAGGAGGGTGCACTATGGCACGATTACCAGCTCTGAGATCCTCATCTAGGAGGATCAGCTGGCTTGAAGGCGTGTAATCCGCCGTTTGACCTTGACCTTATTCAAGGAATAGATATATTTGCTCTTGCTCGTCCCTAACAACAAGAACTGCCGTTTACCCTTCGGCTAGCCTGCGACGAAGAGAAGAATCGTTACGTCCGCCAAGTTAAAATCAATGCCGATAAGATCATGATATGCAACGCCATCGCTATGCAACAAGCAAACAACTGTACAAGGCTTGTTCAATGCTTAAACTTTATAGGATATTCGAGTGGTGACTTTCTTGGGTAACGTCCAGTTCTTCTCACAGATGACCTAGGAACATGTCAGTCCAGTGGGAACATTCATCACGGTCGATTAAGCTCACCTCGCCTTCACTGTATGCCCAGAAATAAATTCCAACACCAATCATGTAGTATAGTGCTGGGTTTGTCGCTTGGTACATCATCACCGCCGCCACTGCAAACATCGGGTAGAGGACGATCCGAGCCTCCATCGATTTTCGGAGGTTGCTGTTTGGAAAGCCCCAGTATTTGATCGGCCACTCCCATAGTAGACTTAAGATACCGAAAATGAGATTTATGGTTTGGAGGATGGGGACAGGTTTTACTGCGGGATCAAAGTTCTTTGTCAGGAAGTCCCAGAATATTTTTGGCCAAAAGAAGCCTTCCAGTGCGGCTGCTACTTGATCTGCTGCTTTGTCAGTTCAAGTCGGACTGCGGATCGTTCCATCTTGCTGCACTTACAGGCCGCTGCGGTCAAGACGATTAGGCGCGCCAAATGATTCTTAATGAGCTTGCCCATGGTGGTTGTGGTTCAGACCGAATGGGCCGTAGATGCTCGCGGGACTAGCTCATGACTCGGTCTTGATATCTTGTACGTTGGATGTGAGAAAGCTGCTGGTTTTCAAAGCGCCTAGCTTGTGAAGAGTCGGTTGAGGACAAGCACGAAGATAGGAAAGAAACGCTTGAGTGTATGCGAATTGAGGTCGAATGGGAGTTGGTGTACTTTCAGTGAGCTCGACAGGTTGACGGCAAATCTTTCGAGAGTGGTTGTGACGGCGGAGATAAAGAGAAAGAGGGAGCAATGGGCTTTGACAAGAGAATGTCGGAATTCACACGATCATGTGGGCCGTAAAGTGAACTCAACGTTGTCTGCCAGGCCCAAGCACTTGAGTGACGGCCAGGAAATCCCGCCCGCAGAAGCGGCGCCGCGTGCATAGTGCATGAGCGGCTGGTGTGAAGAGCAAATGAGAAGCACCAATTGCCAATGAACCTTCTGGATTTCCTGCAGCAAAGACGAAAGGCCAACAGCGGTCACAGCTCGAGGATTGGCTGAGGGCAAAGGATGGCTGCGGGAAGATTCGCACGCCGGGCGCTTGCGCTGACCAGCAGAATTGCGTTGCGGGCAGCGGGAAGCACGGATCTGGCTTGGAATCTGCGCCATGCCAATATTCTAAATTTGTCATTTGCTTGCGCACTTCCAGCCTGAGCTCGTCGTCCGGAACTCTTTCGTCCCTCAAAACCGCCTTCGAGGCACTGTACCACTGCGTGTTCCATCAGAATGGCCCGTTCCTGAAAATCTGCTCCTGGTCTTTTGGTCCATGGGATTGTTGCATTTCGCGAGCACGTTTCTTATATGGTGTTTGCATATGTCTGTTGGGTCGCAGTTGAGTAGCGGACGACCAAGGCAGGGTCGAGGGCTCTCCCGCCTTCGGTCCTTGTCATCGCTGTGTGATTTCCACATCAACCTCTACATTAGTGTTTTTGCCCGACCGAGTCACTATCAGAATACGATGGGAATTATGCAACCATGGCCATCGATTGACCGTGATCACCGTGATGACCGCACGCTTGAGGAAGTTCATTCCACCAGCCCAAAGTCGTCACAACGCCATCTTTTGGAACAAAATTGTCGGCTCGTTTGGAAACCGAACGAAAGATTCAGGACGTGCGCATGCTTCTCGAAACGTTCAAGCCTTCGACAACCGCTCTGACGCGATGGAGCGCGGAAACAACCCCAGCTTCGCCCGTCAGCTTCGCTTTGGGGACTTCTTGGCCAGCAGTCTGTTCCGCATAGATGGGCGGAGGTCCTTGAGACATGTTGAACGAGTTGCAAAGTCGTGAGCGCTTCTTTCGACCTCTGGTGGCACACTTGCGTGTAGCCGATCGAAGCCACGACTCGGAATTTCTGCTGAGCTTTGATCCTTGGCTGCATCTGTGCTTCTGTGCTTCCACCTCGGCGGCTGCATGAGCCCGTCAATTGGCTCGATTCCAAGGTCACCAGCAGACTTCTCCGAATGCCCCTCCACTTCCAGCCACCAATGCCAGTCAAAGTCAACGCTCTGTGAGCAAAGCCTGGCTCTTTGCCCGCGTGTTAATCTACTCTCGTTGGAGGATCAAGCAGGTACTGCCGTTCGCTTGGGCCAGTTCTGCAGGCGCTGGCAGTCGCTTCAACATTCGCGGACTCCCTCACATCACACCTTCAGTCAACCTGATATCAACTCTTAGAACTGCGACAGCACCTCACGATTACCTTCTCAATATCACAAGAAGCAATACTTTCCCCATCGGTTCACTTCGGAAGTGATTTACTGTCAATTGAACCGCAAACCCAATATCGAAACGTCTGGCCGAACCTAATGTCGCACATCTGATAAGTCTGCGCTTTTTACGCCATGGACTTTTCTCTCCCTGTATAGACGCAATAGCCAGCAGTTACAGCAAATCCTACCAAAGAGACCGAAATCTCACTTTCCAAAAATGGCAGTCGTCCAGCAGCAGTCGCCATTCAAAAGTTGGGCATCGCCACGGAAGCTTGCTTTCTACACAGTGTTTCACGGTATCCACTTTGGAATCTTCGTGCTAGGATGGTACCTTCAGGAAGCAGATCAACGGCTCGCAGCGCTCAACACCCTGAAATTCTCCGTATGGATGTCCAGAGGCGCAGGACTTTGCTTGTCGGTCGACACAACACTCATTCTTCTACCGATGTGCCGAACCATTTTGACTTGGATACGCCCAAAGGTGCGGTGGTTACATCTTGACGAGACGCAGTGGTTCCATCGTCAAGTTGCTTACTCATTGCTGTTCTGGACGATAGTACATGTGTCCTCGCACTACGTGAACTTCTTCAATGTCGAACGGTCACAGGTCCGGCCAGAGGCTGCCATTCAGATTCACTATACACAAGCAGGAGGCATAACCGGTCACATTATGCTGCTCTGCATGCTTCTCATGTACAGTACAGCGCATCGCAACATCCGCAAACAGTCATATGAAACCTTCTGGTACACTCACCACCTATTCGTTCCATTCCTCCTCGGCATGTATACCCACGCTACAGGATGCTTCGTTCGCGACTCAACTAATCCTTATTCGCCGTTTGCCGGAAAACCATTCTGGCAGCATTGTATCGGCTACGAGGGCTGGCGATGGGAACTGATAGCCGGAGGATTGTACCTCTTCGAGCGCATCTACCGCGAGATTCGTTCCAGAAAGCCGGCGAAAGTCACTAAAGTCATTCGACATCCATTTGAAACTATTGAGATACAATTTTTGAAACCCGGCATGCGCTACAAACCCGGCCAATGGATCTTTATCAACTGTCCCAGCGTCAGCAAATCTCAGTGGCATCCCTTTACCATCACATCCTGTCCATTCGATCCTTACATCTCAGTTCACGTCAAGCAACTAGGTGACTTCACCAGGAACATGGCAGATGCTATGGGAGCCGGTCCAGCACAAGCCAAGTTTTATGAAGAGCTCGACGCAATGGGCATTTACGAAGTTGTGCTGGACCCAAGCCAGCAAATGCCAGATCTTCGAATCGATGGCCCATACGGAGCGCCTGCGGAAGATGTCTTTGAGAATGAGATTGCTGTCCTGGTGGGCACCGGAATTGGCGTAACTCCTTGGGCCTCGGTCCTCAAGCAGATCTGGCATATTCGATCGAGTCCAAATCCACCACGAAGATTGCGAAGAGTGGAGTTCATATGGGTTTCGAGAGATACAAGCAGTTTCGGTTGGTTCCAAGCTCTACTCACCAGCCTTGAAGCACAGAGTCTTGAAGCTTCACAGGGGATGGGTGATGACTTCTTGCGCATCCACACATACCTCACCAAAGAGGTGGATTTGGACACCGCCAACAACATTGTTCTGAACAGCATCGGCACAAATCGTGACCCGCTGACAGAACTTCGAAGCCGAACCAATTTTGGTAGGCCAAACTTCAAGAAGCTGTTTACGGGCATGAGGAATGGCATTGTGGCAGGAACCTATATGCCAGGCTTCGAGAACCATAGAACCGTCGACGTTGGTGTTTACTTCTGCGGTCCCAGCATTGCAGCCAGGGATATCAAGAAAGGCTGTGAGGCAGCCCATACAAGGGATGTAAAGTTTAAGTTTTGGAAGGAGCATTATTGAGAATATCATCTTACGGCGTTCATGTATGTGGCGATTGAAGTGTAAACGAAGTCTGGGACGAGGATTCATGCATAAGTCCGGTTAGACATCGGGCAGCGAAATGATACCATTTGTGAATACTAGTACCACACTTTAACTAGCAACCTTCCTGGTGTAGAGTACTTCGACTTCGGTCTTTGGAATCAACGATAATTCGCATCTTCATGCCGTTTTCGATCCGGAAATCCCCTGCATTACCGCCGCATAAGATGTAAGTACCTCTGATCTGTACGTTAGCGCTTCGAGGTGCAAACAGCGCCTCGTGCTGCAGCTCACGTAACGGATCTAACTTCCATCTTATAAGGAGGTAGGCGCCGGAAGGCTGAAACAAGATTTTGAGCCGCGCCTGCACGAAATCAATTTTCGAGTTTCAAGTACACTTATTAGGCACCGTCGTCCCCAAGAGGCACTTCGAGGAGCCGAAGAGACAGCTACGACAGAAGGTACAAATGACGCAAGTCAAAGACTAAGCGTGGATGCCACGCTTTGCTTCGGCAGCGATTACACGGCCGTAAGAGTGGCCTTTCGTTTGAGGTAAGAACATCGCGTGGAAACGGTAGTTGCAGCTTGTAGCCATGATACGCAACTTCGCACTTGCGGATGACACCGAGATGTCTGATTTCCTGTGTTCGCATGTGATACACCTTCCCAAAGCAATTAATTGGTCAAGGGCATCGGTCTCTTGTCAAAAATCATCAGTGATTGCGTGACGACGAGTGAGTTGTTTGTTGTATTCCGACGAATTATGGAGCCGTTTTAGGGCCTCAATCAGGCGATGAAAGGCCGGAACTTGCCCGGCTTGCCCCATTCAGCCACTGACTCCATCAAACAACGTCGTCGCTCACATCACCCAGTAACGATCTACAGATAAAGCCTTCGGGAGAGCTTTGGGTTCTGCGTCGTTTCATTCATTTACACCTCTGTCCGATCCCAGCAGGACTCACCCATTCGAAGAGCTCGTCAGCTTTTTGATGTCATGCTTCACGTAGCGTGTCTCCGCACATGCACAGCCGAGTAGTGGCTTCACCTCAGCCTTCTTTACTGGCAACCTCCTGCTGTAGGCACCCGCATTTCAACAGGACACGGTCTCTTCTGTACCTGGCTCAGCTATATATTTAACCTTTACATCTCCTTTTCAATTCTTCTTCCTCTACATCCTCGATTATACAACAGCATGGCGGCCACGCGACTTGAAACGTCAGTCTTCGAGTACCTCAAGGCATTCGGTTTCGAATCATTGTCAATCACTACTTTAGCAAACGGATTCATCACGCTCGCTCTCGCTCTCCTTTTCTCCATTCCGGTGTATCTGATACATTATGCGAGGAAACGTAGAAGGCAGAGTAATGAACCGTCGCGATTGATAAATCTGTAAGACTTCGCCATCTTCAACCTCGCTAGCTACATGCTTATGATACCCTAGACCACCTGAGTTGCGAGAGCACATTTACTCCTATCTCATCTCTCCCGAACCTTCTTCGTACGACTTTGTTCCTGTCAAGATCGACTGGTACGCGCGATCCATGCTGTTGGCAGTATGGCTGTTCAAGGTGTCGCCTTTCAGCATACCCTACCTTGTGCCGGTCCCGATGCGTCCCAAACCAACACGAAGGCTGCTGAACAACATGTGTCTTGTTTCTAAACAATTTAAAGAGGAGTATATGGAGGTATACTGCCGGTACGCAACATTCCACTTCACGCTGGACGCATCGATCGCGCCGACAGAGCGGCCGTTCAAAATCGCACCCCAAACGCTCGCTCGGGTGCGCAAGTGCGCGCTGCGGATCCTGGCGACGCCGGGCATCGTGGGCGCGTTCGACCCGCGCGAGGCCACGGGCGACTGGCTGCTGCGCGACAAGGTGTTCGCGGCCATGGACGACATGACGGCGCTCCGCGACATGACCCTGTCCATCCAGGCCTGCGGCAACCAGCTCTGGAACCCGCTGTGGCTCTGGCACTTCACGTCGCAGGCCTTCAAGGAATCCAAGCTCAAGGCCTTCCGCCGCATCGACTTCACACTGGAGGGTTGGACGCTCAAAGAGCCGAATCACATGGCGAGGAGAGAGGACGGCGAGTGGGAATGGAGGTGTGCTGAAGGTCATACGGTGCAAGAGGATCGGCAGGGTCAGATTCCTGTGAGGCAGTTTTGTGGCGCTTTGTACGCCGAATGCAGGGTTTGCAGTCCACTTGCGGACGAAGAGTCGGAGTGACTATATAGAGAGGAAATCTTGTGATGGCTAAGTCAACACACTGGGAGGAGACTGTGGAGATTGATCTAAGGGCGTTTTGGCCGATCTGAGGCTCAAATGATCGGATGTGGAATACCCCCCCCTGCATAACAATTGCTGTCTAATACACCTACAACACAGCATCATGTAATGGAATTACGAAGAAATGAAAAATTATGACAATGATGAACGGACAGGTGTAAGCAGTAATGCTTGATGTGATCCAAACTACCTTACCCAACGACTATCAAGTTCAACTTTCAACGCCACACTATCCACGAGACTAAGAGTAGCTAGAAAATGAGCAAATGGATACAAAATTACTCACATAATTGTGTGGGTTATTGCAGAATACCATTGAACGATTCTGTAGTTGAATTCCCACCCCTTCCTTACCTTCATCATTGGCTGACAACCTTGCATGCTTCTGCCAGACTAAAGTGACTAATGGAGCCTTTACACCGAAGCAACCGAGGCTATCTCGAGCTGCTTATATCAATGCCTCTGCTGGATATATAGTCTGGATGGAACTCTCTAGAGTCGACACGATTTATTGTCCAATAGTTTGTACAAACTCTCCATGCCGAACGTAGAAACCTCAGTGGAGCCATCCGTTACCGTCACTTCAAGAGCACATTCAGAAGCTCTCGAGCTCGATACTACCAACTCATTCTCAGATCAAGCGTCTTCTCTCCCACCAATTGATGGAGGCTTTGCAGCATGGCGACTACTACTCGCAGCGTTCGTCTTTGAAGCCTTACTCTGGGGATTTCCGTTATCCTTCGGCGTCTTTCAAGACTACTACTCGCGTCTCCCAGAGTTCAAGGACAATCGCTTCACCTCAGTCGTTGGCACGGCTGCTTCGGGCATAGCCTATCTTGGTGCTCCTTTGATTACACCGCAGATTAGACGATGGTCGAAATATCGTAGTCGAATGATAATGATTGGTTGGCCCGTCTGTATTCTGGGGTTGGTTGCCGGTAGTTTTGCAAATGAGTTGGCTACACTTATATTGACGCAGGGAGTCATGTACGGTATCGGCTTCATTATCTTCTATTATCCAATCTTATCACTGGTGGATGAGTTTTGGGTGAGAAAGAGAGGAATGGCATATGGGTTTTTGTGCAGTGCTTCCGGAGCATCTGGCGCTGTAATGCCGTTGATACTTCAAGCTATGTTACGGAGATTTGGGTATCGGATAACACTCAGAGCTGTAGCTGTTACATTGGTCGCCTTGACTGGACCTCTGATCCCATTACTCAAAGGTCGAATTGGACAGCAACACATCACGAGCATGAGAACGGATTGGAGCTTTCTCACAAAGCCGTTGTTTTGGATTTACACTCTAAGCAACGTGTTAATGGGCTTAGGATATTTCTTTCCTTCTCTCTACTTACCGTCTTATGCATCTGCGATCGGTCTTGGCGCCGCAAAAGGCGCATTGCTACTGACGCTGATGAGTATTTCACAAGTTGGTGGTCAATTCACTTTCGGGTACCTCTCTGACAAAAAGTTATCGTTAAATATGCTCATGATAGTGTCTCTATCAGTTGCGGCTGCGGCAACGTTCAGCACCTGGGGAGTTGCCTGTTCATTAGTACCGCTCATCGTCTTTGCTCTTTTATATGGCTTCTTTGGCGCAGGATACACTGCTATGTGGGCGAGGATGGTCTCAGCGATCAGTGCGGAGCCTTCTGCTTCTCAATCAATGTTCAGTCTCTTCTGCTTTGGAAAAGGTCTCGGAAATGTCCTGGCGGGTCCGATTGGCGCTGGCCTATTGAGATTGTCAACTGATAACGGTGGATATGGACATGGCACGTACAAGGCAGTCGTGATTTTCACTGGAGTATGCCTGCTTCTCAGTGGCGTTAGCCTGATTGCAGTGTGCTGCCGATCGAGGAGATAGTACGCAATATGAAGGATAGATGAGAGTAAATCACTATTTAGTTTCGATGTAATTTGGCATACGGTACTGTACGTATTTAGGTCGGAGTTTGCTGTCCTTTGTCAACTTCGAATCCACTCCACCGATTACCGCGCTTGCAAAGCGTGGGAAGATTACGATAGTGGATAAGATACATTCTAACCTAAACTCACTGGCTAGTACGAGGTAATCATAACGAAGAACAGCATATCTGACCTCACACTGTAAGACTACGAAGTGTCGAAAGAAACAAGAATCAAGTGGTAGTCAGTCAGCTCGCCCAAGGTGGCACCTTGTAACTCATCGCTGCAAACCTTCTCGTTCTATCTTCGAAACCGTAGTCTGCTATATTTCCATCCTTCTATATCAATGCTACATCCGCCACTTACTTTTATTCCAACTTCGCAGGCCAGTACCCACCACTCACCAGCCTCTGCCTACGTGGCACGCTTGACCACGCCATGGAATAACCATGTGAAGATGCTATATCTGCCCATAATTTCAACCTCCACCGACGTCATTTGTCTCTTGCTAAATGCTCAAGATCGAGAGATTCAACGCTCAATCAGAGATAGGCGAATGGCTTTGGTGAGTTGGTAAACGAGCCATTCCCGGTCATCGACTCTGGTATAACGCTTGCAGAAACCTATTGGGCCTGTACGTGCACGAAGGGAGATTGGAAACTCCACTGGATAAATTGGCAAACTTATGGGTGACCAGATGTTGGTCGAGAGCGGTTCCTGCAAATCTTGACTCAAAGCAGATGTGCTCGGCTCTGCTTTCGTCTGATCATTTCCTCTTTACTAAACAGAAGATTTTGAGTTCGTGTCACTTTGCGATGGCTTGCTAATGCTAGATTGCCACGTTCTTCTTGTGCTCTCTCTATGAAACTTGATCTTATCACTCCTGTAACGCTTTACAATTACACTTTGTCTCACCTCTTCTACTCTCTCACATTCCTATATACTCTTGTATATCGGTTTTCGAGTACCCTGTCCAACAAGCAGGGTCGAGTTCTAGACCTCACCTCTTGAGCGTTCCGTGCCAATCCGATGGCCGACCAGCCTCTAAGTACTCTCCCTACGTTCTATGGAGAGAAGACTACGGACGGTCGAGTTGTAAAGCGGCTAGTCACCGGATCAGCAGCCGAAGACCAAGAAGCGCCGGTTACGTCTGCCGGGCCTGCCACAACGACAGCAACCCGAGGCCCGCAAATCGGATCCATGGCCTTCGGGGATGCCGGGCCGCTGCGCGATGAGCTGCGGCCCATGGACAGGCGAAACAGGTGGACGATTGACGACCCTCGCGCCAGAGGCCCGAACGACTACTGGAACGACCAGTGGGAGCGGCGACGCTGGGAGCGGGAACGAGATCGCGACTGGTTTCCTGACCATCGCGGACCGCAGCGATACCTGGAGTGGGAGCCGGAGGATCGCAGAATCCCCGTTGCATATTTCAGCAGCGGGAGCAGGCGCTCGAATGCGCCCCTGCATTACAGACCTGGGCGACGAGGCTACGGCGGTTATAGGAGATATGACAGCGATGAGGAATATGAGGAAGAGCTCTACCCTAATAGGGCTGGTGGTGCAGGGGGAGGAGGAGTAGGTGGAGGGCACGCAGACAGTGGACCATCTCGAACGGAGCCGGAGAACATGAGATTGCCCTTCACGGGGTGGATGGGAGCGTTCAAAGGCCGTATGTCTCCTGGTTCGGCGGCGCATATACGAGAGGCGCGTCGCTAACGACAGCTACAGATTTCGTTGCGTTCCTCGGCGAACTCGTAGGCACAACGATGTTTCTTTACTTTGCCTTCGCTGGCACGCAAGTCGCCAACATTGGCAGCTCGACGAATCAGTCCACGACTACCGGCCAAGCGACTGGTTTCAACGTCAGTGTCTTGTTGTACATCTCTCTCGTGTTTGGTTTCTCGCTCGCGGTCAACGTGTGGATATTCTTCCGCATTTCAGGAGGTTTGTTCAATCCTGCCGTCACTCTCGCCATGGCCATGACTCGAGGCATACCTTGGCTTCGAGCGGCGCTTCTGTTTTCAGCCCAGATTGGCGGAAGTATCCTGGCGAGCTTTCTCGTCAAGGTCATGTTTCCGGTTCAGTTTAATGTTAGGACAACACTAAGCGCAAACACAAGTCTTGTCAGAGGCGTATTCATCGAAGGCGTCCTCACTTTTGAACTGATCTTCACGGTTGGTATTCTAAATATTTGAAGAGGCGAAGCTAATGTCATCGAACAGATCTTTATGCTCGCAAAAGAGAAACATCGCGCGACATTCATTGCTCCGGTGGGTATCGGTCTCGCTTTATTCATTGCAGAATTGGCAGGCGTCTACTACACCGGCGGGTCTTTGAATCCGGCACGGTCGTTTGGTCCTTGTGTTGTGACAGGCGAATTCGACTCAGAACACTGGATTTATTGTAAGCTCGCCAGCCGGGTTATGATCAATCCGCTGACGCGTTTGCATAGGGGTTGGTCCAGGCGGTGGTACGGTAGTCGCCGTGCTCTTCTACAAGTTCATCAAGATCCTTGAATACGAAATTGCCAATCCGGGTCAAGACGACGATTTTGCTGAGCAGGCTATGGCTGCAGCAGTCATAATGAAAAAAGGCAAGGCCTAGATCTCTGATGAATACATACCGGTGTCGGGAACTGAAGTTCTCGGGGGAGTAACCAGTGATGTTCCTGACGTTTTACGGGATGACGATGTAACGGAGGGATTGTGCATACACCGTGGCTCAAATTGCATACTTGGAAATTTCTGATAACGAATTAGGTCACGTCTAGGTCCGAATCTGTGAAATTTGTAGGCGACGCTCAATTGTTTATAGTAATTGGCGTGGGTATCTGAAAGTCTGAATCCAAAATCATAATCGGGTCCACGGTTCAACCCTATCTGCACTCGCTGCATCCCTCTGCTGCCATTTCATTTGCCTCTGGCAATCCTTGATTGAAGGAGTCCCAAAGGCTCTCTTCAAT
>Ga0335073_10005487_pt1 | contig 17806 bp, 15 predicted proteins | sample Lox_Sample_22_FD_207093 | JGI IMG/M metagenome (GOLD analysis project Ga0335073, IMG submission 207093) | Soil microbial communities from Loxahatchee National Wildlife Refuge, Florida, United States - Lox_Sample_2.2 | ecosystem: Environmental > Terrestrial > Soil > Wetlands | place: USA...
CGCCCCGGGCACGGCCTACGTGGCCTTCGATCGGCACACCTTCGGCGACATGGCGCCCTACGTGTATGTGACGAGCGACTTCGGCAGGACCTGGTCGCCGCTGGTCACGCCGCAGGACGCCAAGGGCGTGCACGGCTACGCACACGTCATCAAGGAGGACACCGTCGACCGGTCGCTGCTGTTCCTCGGCACGGAGTTCGGCCTGTGGATCTCGATCGACGGCGGCGCCCACTGGGGCCAGTTCAAGGGCGGCGACCTCCCCGCGGTGGCGGTGCGCGATCTCGTGGTGCAGCCGCGCGACAGCGACCTGGTGCTGGCGACCCACGGCCGCGGCATCTGGATCGTCGACGACATCACCCCGCTGCGTCATCTGACGCCGCAGCTGCTCGCACAGGAGGTCGCGTTCGTGTCGGCGCGGCCGGTGCAGCAGCGCATCGAGGCGAACGGCGGCTGGGCGAACGGCGCCGCCGCGTTCGTCGGCGACGACCCGGCTCAAGGCGCCGTAATCACCTACTACCAGCGCTCCCGCCACCTCTTCGGCAAGCTCAAAATCGAGGTGCTGGATGCGGGCGGCCACGTGGTCGATGAGCTGCCGGCGAGCAGCCGCCGGGGCTTGAACCGCGTCGTCTGGACCATGCATCTGCCGGCGCCGCACGTGCCTCCGGCGGTGCAGGTGGCGTTTGCGGGCACGCAGGGACCGCGCGTGCTGCCCGGGACCTACACGGTGCGCATCGAAGACAACGGCAAGACCTACGACACCCGGGTCGACATCGGCCTCGACCGGCGCGTCACCTGGACCGCCGCCGACCGCAAGGCGCAGTTCGACGCGGCCATGCAGGTCTACACGCTCTTCAACGACGAGACGCAGTTCTACGCTCAGATCGCGGGGCTGCGTGCGCAGGTCGCGGCCGCGAACAAGGGCCGCGCCGCGGGCGATGCGCTCGGCAGGAAGCTCACCGGCTTCGACCAGCAGCTCGACAAGATCCGCAAGGAAATCGTCGCCACCACCGAGGGCGGCGCGATCACCGGCGAAGAGCGGCTGCGCGAGCACACCGATCAGCTCTATGGGGCGATCACCGGCTGGGACGGTCCGCCCACGGCCTATCAGCTCGACAACATCGCCGGCCTGCGCAGCCAGTTGAGCGATGCGCAGGCGGAGTTCGCCAGGCTCACCGGCAAGGAAGTGCCCGCCCTGAATGCGCTGCTCAAGGCCAGGGGCGGGGCGGCGCTCACGGTGCCGCCGCCGGCGGCCTTCGACGACGAGGAGGACGGGCCGCACGGCGGCGGGCGGGCGTCGGCGGCTTTCGACCCCGACGCGGCGGGAAATCCCGGGCTGCCGGCGAAGCTGCAGCTGTGGCGCTGAGCGTCCGGGTCCGGGGGACTCACTTGCGCAGCGTGTACTCCGCGCTGCAGTAGGGACACTTCGCCCACCCCGTCTCCCGGATCGGCAGGTACACGCGTGGATGGGAGTTCCACAGATACATCTGCGGCATCGGGCACGACAGCGGCAGGTCCGCGTCCGTGACGTCGTACTGGTTCTGCGCGTTCGGCTGGATGAGCGGCCGGGCGGTGGCGACCATGGGGCATCTTTCGCGCAAATCGGGTACGCGGATTATACCTGTCCGGCGGGCTGATCCGCCCCCAGGGTGGCATCCCAGATGCGCGTCACCGCCGCCCGGGTCGCGGCGAACTGCGGCGCCGGCACGAGCGGGGGCTCCCCGGCGAGCGCGCGGTGATGCGCGCTCGCGCGGTAGGCGCGGTAGGCCGCCGTGAGCACGTCGACGGTCGGCTGCGGGACGAGATCCGCCGAGGCCAGCGACTCGAGCTGGCGGATGGTGTCGGAGAACATCACCACGGGCGGATAGCGCTCGGCCCAGGTGAGCGCCCAGTACTGCGCCAGGAACTCGATGTCGGCGATGCCGCCGGCGTCCTGCTTGATGTCGAAGCGCGCCGCATCCCCCCTGGCGAGCTCGCGCCGCATGCGCGCGCGCATGTCGCGCACCTCGGCGCGCAGGCTCGCGCGGCGCACGTGATGGCAGAGCACCTCGAGGCGCACCCGCTCGAACTCGGCGCACAGCGCCGCCGAGCCCGCGACGCTGCGGGCGTGCAGCAGCGCCTGATGCTCCCAGGTCCAGGCCTCGCTGCGCTGGTACTCGGCGAAGGCGCCGATGTTGGTGACCAGCAGCCCGCCCTTGCCGCTCGGGCGCAGCCGCACGTCCACCTCGTAGAGCCGCCCGGCGGCGGAGTGCATGGTGAGCAGGTGCACGATGCGCTGCGCGAGCCGCACGAAGAACAGCTGGTTGTCGATCGGCTTCGGCGCGCTCGTCTCCTGGCGCTCGCCGTGCGAGTCGTGCAGGAACACGAGGTCGAGATCGGAGGAGTAGCCGAGCTCCATGCCGCCGAGCTTGCCGTAGCCCACCGCGCAGATGTTCACCGGGCGGCCGTCGCCGCAGGTCGGCACACCGAACTGCGCGGTGATCTGCCGCCAGCCGAGCTCCATGGCGCGTGCCACGATGAGCTCGGCGACGTCGGTGAGGCGGTCGCTCACCTGCATGAGCGGCATGGCGCCGGTGAGGTCGGCGACCGCGATGCGAAACAGCGCCGCGCTCTGGAAGTGGCACAGCGCCTCGACCTGCCGCTCCGGGTCCTCCTCGCCGCGCAGCTGCGCGAGGCGCTCGGCGAGCTCGGCCGCGAGCGAGGCGCGTGTCGGCAGCTGCGTCTGCAGCCGCGCATCGATCAGCTCATCGAGCAGCAGCGGGTGCGCGGCGATCTGCGCGGCGAGGAACTCCCCGTGCGCCACCAGCTCGACGAGACGGGCGCGCGCCGCGGCGTTCTCGCGCAGCAGCGCGAAGTAGGCCGAGCGCTTGCCGGTCGCCTCGATGATCCTCAGCACGCGGCGCAGCACCGGAAGCTGCGCGGCGCTCGCGGCGATGTCGGTGAGCAGCGCCGGCAGCAGGGCCTGCAGCCGCTTGCGCCCCGGCTCATCGAGCTTGCGCACCAGCTGCGAGCCGCGCAGCTCGAGCAGCAGCCGGGCGGCTTCGGCGCTCTCGGCGAAGCCGGCGGCTGCGAGCGCCGCGACCAGCGCGGCGGTCTCGGCCTCGCTGTCCCAGAAGCGCCCGAGGTCGATGCGCACGGCGGAGCTCTCGGCCCGGCCGCCGCCGAGGATCACGTCGTGAAAATGCCCGCGCACCCGCGCGCGGTGGACTTCGAGAGCGGCGAGCAGCGCCGGCCAGTCGGGCAGCTCCATGGCGTGCGCGATGCGCTCACGCGCACGCGGCTCGCCCGGCAGGGTATGCACCTGGGCGTCGCCCAGCATCTGCAGCCGGTTCTCGAGCCGGCGCAGGAAAACATAGGCCGCGTCGAGCTCCGTCACCGCCGCCGCCGGCAGCACCTGCGTCTCCCCGAGACGCGCGAGCGCGCTGCGCAGCGCCGGGGTCTGGAGCCGGCGGTCGCGGCCGCCGCGCGTCAGCTGCAGCGCCTGCACGATGAACTCGACCTCGCGGATGCCGCCGGGACCGAGCTTCACGTCGTCGGCGAGCTCGCGCCGCTCGACCTCGCGCTCGATGAGTGCCTTCATCTCGCGCAGGCTCTCGAATACGCCGTAGTCGAGGTAGCGGCGGTAGACGAACGGGCGCACCGCGGCCGCCTCGAGCTCGGCGTAACGCCCGGGGGCGGTGAGCGCGCGCGCCTTGATCCAGGCATAGCGCTCCCAGTCGCGCCCGTGGCGCGGCAGATAGTCCTCGAAGGCGGCGAAGCTCGCCACGACCGGCCCCGAGGCGCCGAAGGGCCGCAGCCGCAGGTCCACGCGCAGCACGAAGCCGTCCGCGGTCGGCGTCTCGAGCAGGCGCACCAGAGCCTGAGCGAGGCGCGTGAAGAACTCCTCGTTGGCGATGACACGGGCGCCATCGGTCTCGCCGTGCTCGGGAAAGAGCAGCACCAGGTCGACGTCGGAGGAGAAGTTGAGCTCGCCGCCGCCGAGCTTGCCCATGGCCACCACGACCAGCGGCTGCACCTCGCCGGCGGCGGAGCGCGGCTCGCCGTAGCGCTCGAGGAGGGCAAGGCGCGCGAACGCCGCCGCGCTGCGGATGGCGGCGTCGGCGAAGGCGCTCAGGTCCGCGAGCGTCTCGGCGAGGTCCGCCCAGCCGGCCAGATCGCGCCAGGCGATGCGCGCGAGCTCGTAGCGGCGCCAGCGGCGCAGCGTCTGCTGGACCTCGGCCTCGGGCATCGCCCCGTGCAGGGCCGGCGCGCGGGTGGCGAGCTCATCGGGTGCGAGGCGCCGCGAGAGATCGCCGCGCCCGAGCAGCGCCGCGAGCAGCGCGGGATCGCGGCTACAGGAATCGGCGAGAAAGTCGCTCAGCGCGAAGACCCGCGGGAGTGAGGCGCGGACCGCCTCCGGGGCACCCGCGAGCGCCGCGCGCGCGCCGGCCTCAGCCTCGCTGCCGGGTTCCCCCGCCCGGCTCAATTCCAGACATTGCCCCCGAGGTCGTGCACGGCGGCGGTGTCGAGCTGGCGGGAGAGGCCGCGGAAGCGCGACGAGGCGGCGTAGATCTGCGCGCCCTGCGAGGCGTCGATCGAGGCGGTGTCGCCCTCGATGAGGCTGTTGTCGATGTGCACGTTGGCGGCGCGCGCCGAGACGCCGACGCCCGTCGCACGAATGCGGCTGTTGGTGATGTGGATCTCGCAGCCGTCCTCGGCGCTCACCGCGTCGCCGTCGAACTGGAGGTTGAGGTTATCGATGTGCAGGAGCCGTGCGCCCTGGCACACGATCGGCTCGTGGCGCAGCTCCACCGCGGCGCCCGCGCCGCCCGGCTCGCGTGCCGCGCCCGCGCTGCCCGCCGGGGAGCGCGATCCGGCCTCGATGGAGTAGCCGGGTCCGGCCTCGAGCACCTGTCCGGGAGCCGGCGGCGCGGAGCTTCCCGGCTGCAGGGCGCGCGAGGCGAAGACCTTCGGCGCCGGCGGCGGACTGGCCGCCTCGGAGGCCGCTGGCTCGCCCGGCTGCGCAGGCTCAGGCGCACCGGCTGCGGCCGTGGCCGGCGCGGCCGCAGCGTCCGGCGTCGCAGGCGGCGGTGCCGCCGGGGCTGCGGACTGCGGCGCGGCAGCGGCCGGCGCGCTCGCGGCCGGCGCCATGCCGGGCGCACCGATCACCTGGTCGGCGCGCACCATGCGCAGCTCCCCCGTGTCCTTCAGGCGCACGGTGAAACTGCGGCTCTTGGGATCCGCGGCGATGATCTCGACCCGGTCGTTGCGCTCGAGAGCCGCCCGGGCCCAGCTCATTTCGTCCTGCCCCTGGGGGGTGCCGCACGCGGCGAGCGCGAGCGATGCGAGGCACGCTGCGGGGAGCAGTGTGCGAGCCAGTCCTGAAGCCATGGCGGCCTCCTCGGCGTGGATGGGCTCAGACGATAAACCAAAAAAACAGGCCCCACGAGGGGGCCTGCGAATGATGCGCGGAATAGGGGGTCTTGTTCCGCGTCTTTGGGGGTCGCGTCCTGACTGAGAGCCGGGCGCTAACCCCTAACCGTTATGTAAAGCCTATCGGCTCATCCTTTTGGAATCGATACCTCTTTAGAGAGGTCCTTACATGTCCATCCCGCCCATGCCGCCCGGCGGGCCCGCATGGCTGTGCTCCTCGTCCTTCGGAGCCTCGGCCACCATGACCTCGGTCGTCAGCAGCAGTCCGGCCACGGAGGCCGCGTTCTGCAGTGCAAGACGCGTCACCTTGGTCGGATCGAGGATGCCGGCCTCCAGCATGTCGCCGAACTCGCCGTTGGCGGCGTTATAGCCGTAGGAGCCCTTGCCTTCCTTGACCTTGTTGAGGATCACCGCGGCGTCCTCGCCGGCGTTCTCGACGATCTGGCGCAGCGGCTCCTCGATCGAGCGCGACAGGATGCGCACGCCGACCGTCTGGTCCTCGTTCGCGCCCTCGAGCTTCTCGATGGCCTTCTGCGCACGGATCAGCGCCACGCCGCCGCCCGGCACCACGCCCTCTTCGACCGCGGCACGCGTGGCGTGCAGCGCGTCCTCGACGCGGGCCTTCTTCTCCTTCATCTCGATCTCGGTGGCAGCGCCGACCTTGATCACCGCGACACCGCCGGAGAGCTTGGCGACACGCTCCTGCAGCTTCTCCTTGTCGTAGTCGGAGGTCGCCTCCTCGATCTGCTGGCGGATCGACTCGATGCGCGCCTTGATGTCGGCGGGCTTGCCGGCGCCGTCGATGACCGTGGTGTTCTCCTTCTCGACGACGATCTTCTTGGCCTCGCCGAGATCGTTCATGGTCGCCTTCTCGAGCGACAGGCCGACCTCGTCCGAGATCACCGTGCCGCCCGTGAGGGTGGCGATGTCCTGCAGCATGGCCTTGCGGCGATCGCCGAAGCCCGGCGCCTTGACGCCGGCCACCTTGAGGATGCCGCGGATGTTGTTGACGACCAGCGTCGCCAGCGCCTCACCCTCGACGTCCTCGGCGACGACCAGGAGCGGCCTGCCCGCCTTGGCGACGCCCTCGAGCAGCGGCAGCAGCTCGCGGATGTTGGAGATCTTCTTGTCGACCAGCAGGATCAGCGGCTTGTCGAGCTCCGCGGTCTGGTTCTGCTGGTTGTTGATGAAGTACGGCGAGAGGTAGCCGCGGTCGAACTGCATGCCCTCGACCACTTCGAGCTCGTTGGTGAGGCCCGAGCCCTCTTCCACCGTGATCACGCCCTCTTTGCCGACCTTCTCCATCGCCTCGGCGATGGTCTTGCCGATCGATTCGTCGGAGTTCGCCGAGATCGTGCCGACCTGGGCGATGGCCTTGGAGTCCTTGCAGGGCTTGGAGAGCTTCTTCAGCTCCTCGACGGCGGTGACGACCGCCCGGTCGATGCCGCGCTTGACGTCCATCGGGTTGCGGCCCGAGGACACGGCCTTGAGGCCCTCGCGGATGATCGCCTGCGCGAGCACGGTGGCGGTGGTGGTGCCATCGCCCGCCTCGTCGGAGGTGTTGGACGCGACTTCCTTCACCATCTGCGCGCCCATGTTCTCGAACTTGTCCTTGAGCTCGATCTCCTTCGCGACCGAGACGCCGTCCTTGGTGACGGTGGGGGCGCCGAAGCTCTTGTCGAGCACGGCGTTGCGGCCCTTGGGGCCGAGAGTCGCCTTGACGGCGTTGGCGAGAACGTTCACGCCGCGGAACATGCGCGAGCGTGCGTCGTCGCTGAATCTAACTTCTTTGGCAGCCATTTCGTGATCCTCGCTTACTTGCCTTCAATCACGGCCATGACGTCTTCTTCACGCATGACCACGAGATCCTCGCCGTCGACCTTCACCTCGTTCCCGCTGTACTTGCCGAACAGGATCTTGTCGCCGACCTTCACATCGAGGGCCCGTACCGAGCCGTCCTCGAGAATCTTGCCCTTGCCGACCGCGACGATCTTTCCCTGCATCGGCTTCTCGGCCGCGGTGTCGGGAATCACGATGCCACCCGGGGAGGTACGCTCCTCCTCAAGGCGCTTCACGATGACGCGGTCATGAAGAGGACGAATCTTCATGGATGTTCGCTCCTTAAAAACTCTTGAATGGATGGTTACTGGCCGGGAAGCCGCTGTTAGCACTCTCCCCGTACGGCTGCTAATGATAGGGAGAGGCCCCGCGAATTCAAGTCGCGGGCGGACTTTTTTCGGGAACGGGCCGCTGAGCCCTCCTGAAGCGCGGTCTTCTCCAGGATGAACCCCAGTTCCTGCCACGCGCCTAAGGCTTGCGCTATAAAGCTGACACTATGAGCCTTCGAATTAGACATATTCTCATCCCGACGCTGCTGGCCGCCGCTGCCCTGGCGCAGGCGCAGCCCGCCAGTGCGCCGGGCAGCCCGCCCGGCCCGTCCTCACCCGCCGCAGCGCCCGCCAAGGGCCTGAGCTCGGTTCTCGGGGCGGTCAAGGCCAGCGGGGATGAGTTCCTCCCTCCTGAGCAGGCCTTCCGCTTCGATGCCCTGGCGGGCGGGAGCGATGCGGTGCAGCTCAACTGGGAGATCGCCGACGGCTACTACCTCTACCGGGCGCGCATCAAGATCGCGACCCCGAGCACCGCAGCGCAGCTCGGCGCGCCGCAGTTCCCGACGGGACAGTTCAAGACGGACGAGTACTTCGGTCGCCAGGAGATCTACCATCACGAGCTGCGGGTCACCGTACCGGTGGCGCGCGCCGCGGGCGGCGCGTTCGCGCTGCCGCTCGAGGTGAGCTACCAGGGCTGCGCGGAGGCGGGGCTGTGTTATCCGCCGGTCACGCGCACGGTGAGCGTCACGCTCGCCGGGGGCGGCGGTGCCGCAGCCGGCCCGGGAAACACGGGCGCCGCGGCCGGCGGCGGTCCTTCCGAGCAATCGCGCTTCGCGCAGCTGCTCACCGGCAACGTGTTCCTCATGATCGGCGGCTTCTATCTGGCGGGGCTGCTGCTCGCCTTCACGCCGTGCGTGCTGCCCATGGTGCCGATCCTCTCGGGGATCATCGCGGGCGGCGGCGCGCACACCACTCCCGGACGCGCCTTTGCGCTCTCGGTCACCTACGTGCTCGGCATGGCGCTCACCTATACGGCCGCGGGTATCGTCGGCGCGGCGATGGGACACCAGGTGCAGGCGCTGTTCCAGCAATGGTGGGTGCTCGCTCTCTTCGCCGCGGTGTTCGTGGCCATGGCGCTCTCCATGTTCGGCCTCTACACGGTGCAGATGCCGGCGGCGATCCAGACGCGCCTCGCCGACGTGAGCAACCGCCAGTCCGCCGGCACCTTCGGCGGCGTTGCCATCATGGGTGCGCTGTCGGCTCTCATCGTCACGACCTGCGTCGGTCCGGCGCTGGTGGCGGCGCTGCTGGTCATCAGCCAGACCGGGCAGATGGCGCGCGGCGGCGCGGCGCTGTTCGCCATGAGCATCGGCATGGGGACGCCGCTGCTCATCGTCGGGGCCTCGGCCGGCAAGCTGCTGCCGAAGGCGGGCCCCTGGATGGACTTCGTCAAGAAGCTCTTCGGCGTCATGATGCTGGGCGTCGCGGCCTGGATGCTCGTGCGCATCGTTCCGGACCGCGCAGCGCTCGCGCTGTGGGCGGTGCCGGCGCTCGCGCTGGCATGGCTCGTGTGGTTCGAGCTCAAGATGCGCTCGGCCGGCGTTTGGGCGCTACGGGCCGCTGGGCTCGCCGCGGCACTCTATGGAGTGGCGCTCGTGGCCGGCGCCGCGCTCGGCGGCACCGACCCCCTGAGCCCGATCCCGGCCTTCACCCACCAGGTCCGCACGCTGCCGTTCCGGCGCATCCGCACCGTGGCCGATCTCGAGCGCGCGGTGGCGCAGGCGAGCGCGGCGAAGCACGGCGTACTGCTCGACTTCTCGGCGGACTGGTGCACCTCCTGCAAGGAAATGGAGCGCTACACCTTCAGCGATCCAAAGGTGCAGAGCGCGCTCGCCAACGTCGCGCTGCTGCGCGCCGACGTGACCGCCGACGACGCCGACGACCAGGCGCTGCTCAGGCATTTCGGCATCATGGGTCCGCCGACCATCGCCTTCTACGGCGCCGACGGCCGCGAGCGCAGTAACCTGCGCGTGGTGGGATACCTGAAAGCCGACGCCTTCGCCGCCCGGGCCCGCGAGGCGCTCCAAGCTCCGCCGTGAGCGGGCGCCGCCCGCTCGGTGCCGCCCTCGCGGTGGCGGGGCTGCTGCTCGTCGCCGCGGTGGCGGGCTTTCTGCTGCAGCGTCTGACGGCGCCCGCCCCGACGCTGCGTCCCCTGCCACCCGCCCCGGCCCCGACGGCTCCCGGGGGGCCTGCGCCGCAGGCGCCCGCCGCGACCGGCCGTTCCTCGATCCCCGCGGAGCTCCCCGATTTCGCACTCCCCGACCTCGGCGGTACACCCCACCGGCTGTCGGACTGGCGCGGACGGACGCTGCTGATCAACTTCTGGGCCACCTGGTGCGAGCCCTGTCGCCGCGAAATCCCACTGCTCGAGACGATACGACGTGAAAATGCCGATAAAAATCTCGAAATAATTGGTATCGCCGTCGATCACGAGGATTCTGTGCGGAAGATGGTCAAGGATCTCGGAATCGCCTACCCGGTGCTGGTCGGAGAGAAGGGCGGACTCGCCGCCGTGAGCGCCTTCGGCATGGATACGGTGCTGCCTTTCACGGTGTTCGCCGACCCGCAGGGCCGCATCGTCACGCTCAAGGTTGGAGAGTTGCATCGGGACGAGGCGGCGTTCATCCTCGCCCGGCTGGCCGACGTGGCCGCCGGAACGCTGACCGTCCCGGCCGCACGCGAACGGATCGAGGAAGAGATCCGGCACCTCGCCGCCGCGCGCGCGGCAGCCGCAGGGCCCACCCCCCGCAATTAGCAAGATCGGGTGAGATCCTCGCAGATCCCGCCAGGAACCTATCCAAATGCGCTCGGATTGGGTACATTCGCCGCGCTTGTGTGACCCAATCCGATAAGAAGACGCGCCAGCCATGGCCCGAGTGCTGTTGTTGAACGGCCCGAACCTGAACCTGCTCGGTACGCGTGAACCGGCCGTCTACGGCACCGACACGCTCGAGTCGATCGAGAAGCGTTGCGCGGCCCTCGCGCGCGAGGCAGGCCATGAGCTCGTGGCCTTCCAGAGCAACGCCGAGCACGAGCTGATCGGGCGCATCCAGCGCGCCGGGGCGGACGGCATCGCCTTCCTCATCTTCAATCCCGGCGCCTTCACCCATACGAGCATCGCGCTGCGCGACGCGCTGCTCGGCGCGCACGTGCCGTTCATCGAGCTGCACCTCTCCAACACGCACGCGCGTGAGAGCTTCCGCCAGCACTCCTACTTCTCCGACATCGCCGTCGGGGTAATCGCCGGTTTCGGCGCTTTCGGCTACGAGATGGCGGTGCGCGCCGCCGCGCAGCGGCTCGCGCGCGGCGCCTGAGTGACCCACCCTTCGCCTCAAGACCTCGGGGTATACCCGGCATGGACATACGAAAAATCAAGAAACTGATCGAGCTGCTGGAGGAATCCGGCATCGCGGAGATCGAGATCAAGGAGGGGGAGGAAGCGGTGCGCATCAGCCGCATGGCCCCCGCGCAGCCGGTCACGCAACTGGTGCACGCGGCCGCCCCGGCCGCCGCCGTGGCCGGACGGGTGCCGGAGCTGCAGCCGGCGGCGCTCGCCGAGGGCGGGGCGCAGAAGCCCAAGCCCAACGAGCACGTCATCACCGCGCCGATGGTCGGAACCTTCTATGCCGCGCCCTCCCCCGGTGCCAAGGCCTTCGTCGAGATCGGCGAGGAGGTCAAGGTCGGGCAGGTCCTGTGCGTCATCGAGGCGATGAAGATGATGAACCAGATCGAGGCCGACAAGGCCGGCAGGCTCACCTCCATCATGGCGCGCAACGGCGACCCGGTGGAGTTCGGTCAGCCGCTCTTCGTCATCGAATAAAGCCGGCCATGATCGAGAAGCTGGTCATCGCCAATCGCGGCGAGATTGCGCTGCGGATCCTGCGAGCCTGCCGCGAGCTCGGCATCAAGACGGTGGCGGTGCACTCCACCGCCGACTACAGCCTGAAGCACGTGCTGCTCGCGGACGAGTCGGTGTGCATCGGCCCGCCGGCTTCCGCCGGCAGCTATCTGAACATGCCGGCGATCATCTCGGCCGCCGAGGTCACCGATTCGGTCGCCATCCACCCCGGCTACGGCTTCCTCTCCGAGAACGCCGATTTCGCCGAGCGCGTCGAGAAATCCGGCTTCGTATTCGTCGGACCCAAGGCCGAGACCATCCGCACCATGGGCGACAAGGTCTCGGCGATCAAGGTGATGAAATCGCACGGCGTGCCGTGCGTCCCAGGCTCCGACGGCCCCCTCGGGGACGACGGCGACGAGAACCTGCGCGTCGCGCGCGATATCGGCTATCCGGTGATCATCAAGGCCTCCGGCGGCGGCGGCGGCCGCGGCATGCGCGTGGTGCACACCGAGGCCTCGCTGCTGAACGCCATCGGCATCACGCGCGCCGAGGCGCGCGCCGCCTTCGGCAACGACCAGGTCTACATGGAGAAATTCCTCGAGCGCCCGCGCCACATCGAATTCCAGGTGCTCGGCGATGCGCACGGCAACGTGATTCACCTGGGGGAACGCGACTGCTCGATGCAGCGCCGCCACCAGAAGGTGATCGAGGAGGCCCCCGCCCCGGGAATCACGCTGCGGCAGCGCAAGACCATGGGCGATCGCTGCGTCGAGGCGTGCCGCGCGGTCGGCTACCGCAGCGCCGGCACGCTCGAGTTTCTCTACGAGGACGGCGAGTTCTACTTCATCGAGATGAACACCCGCATCCAGGTGGAGCACCCGGTGACCGAGCTCGTCACCGGCATCGACCTCGTGAAGGCGCAGCTGATGATCGCGAGCGGCGAGCGGCTGCCCTACGCACAGAGCGACGTGCAGATCCGCGGCCACGCCATGGAATGCCGCATCAACGCCGAGGACCCCAAGACCTTCGTACCCTCGCCCGGTCCCATCCGCCTGTGGCATGCGCCCGGCGGGCCCGGCATCCGCGTCGACAGCCACGTGTACTCCGGCTACAACGTGCCGCCCTACTACGACTCGCTCATCTGCAAGCTCATCGCCCACGGCGACAATCGCGACACCGCCATCGCGCGCATGAAGAACGCGCTCGCCGAGATGGTCATCGAGGGCATCAAGACCAACGTGGCGCTGCACCAGGAGATCTGCAACCACGCGGCTTTCCAGAAGGGCGGCACCGACATCCACTACCTGGAGCGCCGGCTGGGATTGCGTTGAGCCCGGTGTCCGTCTGCTTCGATCTCGGCGCCCTCGATCCGGCGGTGGCCGAGAGCGTGTGCCTCGCGCTCGGCGCCGCGGCGGTCAGCTTCGCCGACGCGCGCGACGATCCGGTGCTCGAGCCGCTGCCGGGCGAGATGCGCCTGTGGCCGGCGACGCGCCTGACGGCGCTGTTCCTTCAGGCCCCGGAGCCCGGCGCCGTCGCCGCCGCGCTCGCCGCGGCCCTCGGCCTGCCGCCCGCGCGCATCAGCGCCGTGGTGCTGCCGGAGCGCATCTGGGAGCGCGAGTGGCTGAAGGACTTTCATGCCATGCGCTTCGGGCAACGGCTCTGGATCTGTCCGCGTCACGAGCAGGTCGCGCAGCCCGATGCCGTCATCGTCACGCTCGACCCGGGGCTCGCCTTCGGCACCGGCACTCATGCCAGCACGGCGCTGTGTCTCGAAGAGCTCGACCGCCATCCGCCCCGCGGCGAGCGGGTCATCGACTACGGCTGCGGCTCGGGGGTGCTGGCGCTCGCGGCCGCCAGGCTCGGGGCGGCCGAGGTGCATTGCTACGACATCGACCCCCAGGCACTCACCGCCACGCGCGAGAACGCGCTCGCGAACGAGGTCGCCGCCGTGGTGCGCGTGCACACGCATGCCGCGCAGCTGCCCGCGGGCGCCGGCCTGCTGCTGGCGAATATCCTCTCCGGTCCCCTGTGCACGCTCGCGCCGGCCTTCGCAGCGCTCGTGCGCCCCGGCGGCTGCGCGGTGCTCGCCGGGCTGATGCGGCACGAGGTCCCCGACGTGACAGCCGCTTACGCCGCGTGCTTTGATGTGGAGGGCTGCGCAGAGAGGGGCGATTGGGCGTGCCTCAGGGCGCGCCGTCACTAACGAGCGATGTTCACCGTCTGTCCCAAGTGCGCCCTGACGCTGGTCGTGACGGCGGCGGACCTGCGCGTCGCGCAGGGGTACGTGCGCTGCGGCCGCTGCTCGAGCGTGTTCAACGCACTCGCCCAGCTCTCCGACGAGCGCGGCGCGGCGCGTGCCGCCGAGCCGCCGCTCCCGGAGCCCGAGCCGGAGCCCGAAGCGCAGCCCGAGCCCCCGCCACCGCCTCCACCCCCGCCATCCCCGGCGCGCACCGCGGCGCCGCCGCCTGCGGCGGAGGAGGAAGGACTCCCCGAGGAGGCCCTCGAGTTCAATCCCGAAAGAACCGACGCCGCCTCGGTGTTCGTTGCGGCGCCGCCCAATCCCGAGTGGACCGCGGCGACCGGCTCCTTCAAGGCACTGGTGGCCGCCAACCAGGAGCCGGTGACTCCCGCGCCCGCCGCCGCCAACGAAGACCTCGACATCGAGCTCGACGCCGCACTCCTCTCCCAGATCGTCGAGAGCGAGCCGCGTGCCCCGCGGGCGCCCCCGCCGCCCGCGCCGCCGGCCGCCCCGGCACCTGCACCGGAAAAGACGCCCGCTCCGCCGCGCCGTGCCGCGCCCCGTCCCGCGCCCGCCGCGGAGCCTGCAGCCGCGGCGCCCGCCGGGCCGCAGCCGGACCTGGAGCCGGACACGGAGCCTGACCCGCTCGCCGGCGCCGCGCCATCGCGGGCGTCGTGGCTGTGGAGCGGCGCTGCGCTGCTCGCGCTGCTCGTGCTGGTGGCACAGGCCGTCAACCACCAGCGCGACGCCCTCGCCACCGATCCGCGCTTCGGCGCCCCGCTCACCGCGCTCTATGCCGCGCTCGGCGTGCCGCTCATGCCCCGCTGGGATCTGCACGCCTACGATGTGCGCCAGCTCGGCGCCACGGTCGCACCGGCGGCCGCCGCCGGCGCCACCGGCGCGATCACCGTGCGTGCCAGCATCCACAACGCCGGATCCAAGCCGCAGCCGCTGCCGCTGCTGCGCGTGACGCTGCAGGACCGCTTCGGCAACCGCATCGCCTCGCGCGACGTGGCCCCGCGCGACTACCTGCCGCACGGCATGGCGCCGGGCACGCCGCTCGGCGTGGGCCAGCGCATCGATGCCGAGCTCGCCTTCGTCGATCCGGGCTCGAGCGCCGTCGGCTTCGAGCTCGACGCGTGCCTCGCGATGCGCGGCGGCGTCGCCTGCGCCAACGACACGAGCGCCCGCTGAGGAGCGCGCCGTGCGCATCGGGCCCTGGACGCTCCCCTCGCCCGTCGTGCTCGCGCCCATGGCGGGCGTGACCGACCGGCCGTTCCGCATCCTGTGCCGCAGCCTCGGCGCGGGACTGGCGGCCTCCGAGATGCTCACCGCGGACACGCGGCTCTGGACCAGCTCCAAATCGCGCCTGCGCATGAACCACGAGGGCGAGCCCGAGCCGCGCGTGGTGCAGCTCGCCGGCGCCGATCCGCAGGCGCTCGCCGAGGCGGCACGGCTCAACGTCGCGCTCGGCGCCCAGATCATCGACCTGAACATGGGCTGTCCTGCGAAAAAAGTCTGCGGGAGCCTCTGCGGCTCGGCGCTGCTCAGGGACGAGCCGCTGGTGGCGCGGATCCTGGAGACGGTGGTACGCGCGGTCGCGGTGCCCGTGACGCTCAAGATCCGCACCGGCTGGGATCGCGAGCACGTGAACGGCGTCGAGATCGCGCGCATCGCCGAGCGCTGCGGCATCGCCGCGCTCGCGGTACACGGGCGCACGCGCGCGGACTTCTATGCCGGGACCGCGGAGTACGCGACGATTCGCGACATCAAGGCGCGCGTATCGATTCCGGTGTTCGCCAATGGCGACATCGGCGACGGAAAAAAAGCGCGCGAGGTACTTGATTTCACCGGGGCCGACGGAGTAATGATCGGCCGCGCGAGCCACGGACGACCGTGGATTTTTCGCGCTGTCAACGCCGATCTGCACGGCGGATTTGCGACGCCGGCACTTCTGCGCAGCGAGGTGCGTGATATCATCCTCGCGCATCTCGACTCGGTGTACTGCTTCTACGGCGAGGAGACCGGAGTCCGGATCGCGCGCAAACACCTCGGCTGGTATTGCGGACAGCTGCTCGGCGAGCCGGCGGCGGTCCGGCGGGATCTGATGGGGGCATTGAGTACCGCCGCACAGTTCGCGCAGACGCTTAAAGCTTTCGATGCATGGGTGGGCGAGGCCGCGCTGGCGGCCTGACGATCGGTTTTTCTCCGGGGGTCTTACATGACGGCAAAGAAAAAGACTCGGACTCGTGAAGCCGCCGCCGCCAGAGTGAATGGACGCGATCTGCCGCTGCGCAACCACGCCGAGCGTGCCTTGAGTGAATACTTCACGAGCCTGAACGGCCATCGGCCCGCGCACCTGTACGATCTGGTGCTGCGCGAGGTCGAGGAGCCCCTGTTTCGCGTGGTGCTCGACTACGCCCAGGGCAACCAGAGCCGCGCCGCCGGAATCCTCGGCATCAACCGTGGCACGCTGCGCAAGAAGCTCAAGCAGTTCGGACTCGCGGGCTCCTGAGGCCCGCCGGCGCCGGACGCCGCGCGCCGCGGGGGACTGAAGCGCGATGCCCTCGCTCCCGGTACGCCGTGCACTGCTGTCGGTCTCCGACAAGACCGGGCTCGTCGAGCTCGCGCGTGCGCTGCAGCAGCGTGGCATCGAGATCCTCTCCACCGGCGGCACGGCGCGCCTGCTGGCATCCGCGGGCGTCGCGGTGCGCGAGGTGGCGAGCTTCACCGGCTTCCCGGAGATCATGGACGGGCGGGTCAAGACGCTGCACCCGAAGATCCACGGCGGCCTCCTCGGCCGCCGTGGCGTCGACGATGCCGTCATGGCCGAGCACGGTATCGCGCCCATCGATCTGCTGGTGGTGAATCTCTATCCGTTCGCCGCCACCGTGGCGCGCCCCGGCTGCACCTACGAGGACGCCATCGAGAACATCGACGTCGGCGGCCCGGCGATGCTGCGCGCCGCCGCCAAGAATCACGACTCGGTGCTGGTGGTGGTCGACCCGGCCGACTACCCGCAGCTCCTGCAGGAACTCGACACGCACCAGGGCGGCAGCGACATGGCGACGCGCGCGCGCCTCGCCGCCAAGGCCTTCGCGCATACCGCGAGCTACGACGCCATGGTCGCGGCCTATCTCGAGGCGCGCGCCGCCGCACCCGCCCCGGACGCCGGACGGCCGCCCTTCCCGGCGACGCTCGCGCTCGTCTTCGAGAAGGTCCAGGAGCTGCGCTACGGCGAGAACCCGCACCAGGCGGCGGCCTTCTACCGCGACCCGGCCGCCCGCGGCGCGGGCATCGCGCGCGCCGCGGTGCTGCAGGGCAAGGACCTTTCCTTCAACAACATCGCCGACGCCGATACCGCCATCGAGTGCGTGCGGCAGTTCGCCGGCCCCGCCTGCGTCATCGTCAAGCACGCCAACCCCTGCGGCGCGGCGCTCGCCGCCTCGGTGCTCGAGGCCTACGAGCGCGCCTACCGCACCGACCCGACCTCGGCCTTCGGCGGCATCATCGCCTTCAACCGCGAGCTCGACGCCGCGACCGCACGCGCCATCACGTCCCGGCAGTTCGTCGAGGTGCTGGCCGCCCCGGGCGTAGCGCCCGAGGCCGCCCAGGTGCTCGCCGGCAGGCCGAACGTGCGCGTGCTGGCGCTCGGCGAGCTCGGCCCGGGCAGCCGCGAGGCACTCGAGCTGCGCAGCGTCACCGGCGGCCTGCTCGCCCAGACGCGCGATCTCGAGGATCTGCCGGAGGAGGAGCTGCGCGTGCCGACGCGGCGCAAGCCGAGCGAGACGGAGATGGCGGACCTCAGGTTCGCGTGGACCGTCTGCCGCTTCGTGAAATCGAACGCCATCGTGCTGGCGCGCGAGCGCGCCACCGTCGGCGTGGGCGCCGGTCAGATGAGCCGCGTCTATTCGACGCGCCTCGCCGCCATGAAGGCGGCGGACGAGAAGCAGGTGGTGGCCGGCGCGGTGATGGCCTCGGATGCTTTCCTGCCGTTCCGCGACAATCTCGACGTGGCCGCGGGCTTCGGGGTGCGCGCGGTCATCCAGCCGGGCGGGAGCGTGCGCGACGCCGAAGTGATCGCGGCCGCGGACGCGCACGACATGGCCATGGTGTTCACCGGCATGCGCCACTTCCGCCATTAGTGCG
>Ga0335073_10005488_pt1 | contig 17801 bp, 11 predicted proteins | sample Lox_Sample_22_FD_207093 | JGI IMG/M metagenome (GOLD analysis project Ga0335073, IMG submission 207093) | Soil microbial communities from Loxahatchee National Wildlife Refuge, Florida, United States - Lox_Sample_2.2 | ecosystem: Environmental > Terrestrial > Soil > Wetlands | place: USA...
GGAATGATGTTCCATGAACTTTGTTTGGGCCACTCCCGGTGAGTGACGACACATATCAACCGGCTTACGACGTCGTCGTCGCCGGGGCGGGCCCGGTAGGACTTTTTCTTGCCTGCGAGCTGGCCCTGGCCAAATGTTCCGTGCTGGTATTGGAAAAGACAGAGAATCCTCATTCGCAACTGAAGCAACTTCCTTTTGGGCTGCGCGGACTGAATGCGCTCTCTGCGGAAGCACTCTACCGCCGTGGATTACTCGAACAGCTTGAAGTGCCGAAGCGAGTCAAAGACCCGCACGCCAACCCCGCACAAGGACCACGGCGTCAGGTAGGGCACTTCGCCGGTATTCCACTGCTTGCCGGCAATATCGATGCCTCACAGTGGAGCTATCGTCTCCCAGGCGATGCCGGCGCCAGCTTGCTCTCGGAGCTGCAGGAGCTGGAGATGGTGATGGCCTGTCGGGCAGAAGCCCTGGGTGTAGACATCAGGCGTGGGCTTGCCCTTACTGATTTGGATCAGACCGGGAAGGGAGTCAGGGTTGCTTGTGGTGACAGGTCCTTTCAAGGTCAATGGCTTGTGGGTTGTGATGGAGCCCGTAGTGTTGTTCGCAAATCAGCTGGTTTTGAGTTCCACGGTACGGAACCTGAATTTACTGGCTACTCCGCTCACGTTGACCTGGTCGATCCGGAGAAGGTCAAACCAGGCAGAAATCTGACACCAACCGGCATGTACCTGCAATCGCAACCTGGTTATCTCGTGATCCAGGACTTTGATGGCGGGGCCTTTCATAGTGCGGACGAACCGCTCACGCTGGAGTATTTGCAACAGGTACTGCAGCGTATATCGAATACCGACGTCACTATCAGCGCTCTCCATACTGCCACCACATGGACGGATCGTGCACGGCAGGTCACGGCCTACCGCAACGGGCGGATCTTATTAGCTGGCGATGCCGCACACATCCATGCGCCCTTGGGCGGCCAGGGACTGAACCTTGGCCTGGGTGACGCCATGAATCTTGGCTGGAAGCTCGCGGCCACCATCCACGGGAAAGCCCCGCAGGGCTTGTTGGATAGCTACTGCGCCGAACGGCATCCGATCGGGGCAAAGGTCCTCGATTGGTCACGCGCCCAGGCCGCCATCATGAAGCCTGACCCGGGCGCCCGGGCACTCAACGCAATCGTCCGCGACCTCATGGAGACGCGAGATGTCGCCACCTACATTGCAGGACGGCTGTGGGGGATCACCACACGCTACGATCTCGCTGGCGAGCACCCGCTCGTGGGCCATAGCGTTCCCAATTTTGAGTTCGAAAAAGGCGTAAGGCTTGGCGAGCTCATGCGCGATGGCCGAGGCATACTGCTCGACTTCGATGGCCATGCCTCACTCCGTACTTTGGCGAGTGCTTATAGCCATCAGCTGAAGTACGTTTCCGGCCGGGCGAAAGAACGGCTCGGCTTGCGTGCTGTACTGATACGTCCTGATGGGTTTGTCGCCTGGGCTTCTGACGGCGACCCGAAGGAAGAACCCATCAGCCAGGCAGCCGATCTTTGGTTCGCGCGTAAGGCGGCGATGTGAATACCCCAGTCACCATCATCGGCGCCGGGCTTGGGGGGTTGACACTCGCGCGTGTCCTCCACGCTCACGGCATCCGTTCCACCATCTACGAAGCAGAAGCCTCTCCGACCGCCCGGGCGCAAGGCGGCATGCTCGACATCCATGAAGAAAACGGGCAGCTCGCCCTCAAGGTTGCGGAACTGTTCGACAAATTCCTCGCCATCATTCACCTTGGCGGTCAGCAAACGCGGATACTCGATAGCCAAGGCAACGTGCTGTTCAATGATCCCGATGACGGCACGGGCGGCCGCCCTGAGGTGCCGCGCGCAGAACTCCGCCGCATTCTCCTTGAATCCCTCCCTGCCGGCTCCGTCAAGTGGGGACACAAACTCAAAGCTGCAGCACCACTGAGCGGCGGCCGGCACCTCCTGACCTTTGCTGACGGCTCAACTACGACCACGCAACTTCTCGTGGGCGCCGACGGAGCCTGGTCTAAGGTTCGCCCGCTTGTGTCCGATGCGAAGCCGGCATATGTCGGCAGCACATATATCGAGACCTATCTGTTTGACAGCGACACCCGGCACAAGGCGAGTGCCGAAGCGGTTGGCGGGGGAGCGCTTTTCGTCGCGGCCCCGGGAAAAGGCATCGCCGCGCACCGCGAGCCTCAAGGTGTGCTGCACACGTACGCGGTTTTGAACAAGCCGGAAGACTGGATTGCCCACATCGATCTCTCCGACTCGAAGGCCGCGTTGGCCTGTGTCGCTGAAGAGTTCGACGGCTGGGCCCCGGAGCTGATCGCGCTTCTCACTCATGGTGAGACCACCCCCGTGCCGCGCTCAATCTATGCGCTTCCGGTGGAACACAGATGGCTCCGGGTCCCCGGCGTGACACTGCTCGGCGATGCAGCGCATTTGATGGCGCCATCGGGCGAAGGGGCAAATCTCGCAATGTACGACGGCGCTGAACTCGCCAAGGCTATCGTTGCAAATGCAGGAGACGTGGAAGCCGCGCTTCTCGCCTATGAGACGCAGCTCTTTCCGCGCAGCGCCGCCGAAGCGGCCGAGGCGCGCCGGATGCAGGAGGTGCTCTTTGGCGACAACTCGCCTCAAAGCCTGCTTGATTTCTTCACCGGCATGCCGCATAGCCCTCATCCTGAGAGGCTGTGACTTCTGTGATCGTTTGGTCTTTCACTGATCCCAGTCAAATGTCTTTCAACCTCCCCACGCCTATCGAGGTTTCAGGAGGTTTCTTGACATCGCTACAACACGTGTTATAGAAAATACAACACATGTTGGAGGCTGAATGCCCGGCCCGAAATTGTCAAAGCTCGAACTACAGATCATGGAAGCTCTCTGGACGCGCGGCGAGGCGTCCATCCGCGAAATTCAGGAGAGCTTTCCCCAAAAGCTCAGACCGTCCTATGGAACCATCCAGATCACGATCTACCGGATGGAAGAGAAGAAGATCGTGCACCGCACCAGGAAGGTCGGCAACTTTCACCTCTTTGCGCCGCTTATCTCCCAGGATGCAGCTCAGCTCAGATTGATTGATGAACTCCTCGGTATGTTCAACGGACGCTCCCAGTTGGTGATGATGCATCTTGTCAGGTCCGGGAAGCTGAGGCTGGAGGACATCAAAGAGGCCGAGCGGGAACTCAAGAGACTGCAGCGAAAGGACAAACCCGTATGACCCCTGAATTTCTTTCTCGGGCATGGGCGGATGGGGTACGGGGGGCGTGCAATCACCTGTGGCAGTCAACCCTCGTCCTTGGCATCGTCGCGTTGCTGACATTCCTGTTGCGAAAGAACCCGGCGCGGATACGGTACCGGCTGTGGATGGCAGCATCGGCCAAGTTCCTGATCCCCTTCTCGCTGTTGGTCGCCCTGGGAAGCCATCTACCCTGGTCCAGCCATGCGCTGGCGCCGAAAACCACTACCTATGCCGCAATCGAAGAGATGAGCCAGCCATTCCTGCAGGGGCCGGCGCGCGACATACCGATGGCCGTTCCGGTTGCGCAGCCGCTAGCTCCCCACCTTCCGATTCGTGTCCTCCCGATCATGCTCGCAGCGGTCTGGCTGAGTGGCTTCATCGCGATGATGAGCTTTTGGTGTGTCCAGTGGCGGCGAATCTCCAGATTAGTGCGGTCCGCAAAGCCGTTGACGGAGGGACGGGAGGTTGATCTCCTGCGCAAGGCAGAGCGGGCAGCAAAATTGTCGCGGCCGGTCCCGCTGTTGCTTTCAGGCAACTCTATAGAGCCGGGAGTCTTTGGCATCCTCCGCCCCGTCCTGCTGTGGCCGGAGGGAATCGCGCGTCATATGGACGATGCGCATCTGGAATCCGTTCTTGCGCACGAGGCTTGCCACGTACAGCGCCGGGACAATTTGACCTCGGCCCTCCACATGCTGGTGGAGGCGATCTTCTGGTTCCATCCGTTGGCGTGGTGGATAGAGAGGCAACTTGTAAAGGAGCGCGAGCGCGCCTGCGATGAAGCCGTTTTGCAGCTCGGCAATGAGGCGGCGGTCTACGCGGAAAGCATTCTCAACATCTGCAAGTTCTATACCGAGTCTCCCATCGCATGCGTGTCGGGCGTCACAGGGTCGGAACTGAAACAGCGCATCGCGCGCATCATGTCCGGAGAAACCATACGGAAATTGGACCTGCGGCGGAAGGCGATGCTGGCGCTGGCCTGTGGATTGGCGGTGGGCGTTCCCCTGGCGGCCGGTCTTTTGCGCGCGGCCCAGGGACAGGCGCAGACGGCGCAAAGCGATGGGGTCGAGAAGGGCAGCATCGCCGGGACGTGGCAGGGGACGGAGCACACGCCGGACGGCCATGATCTGCGCATGGTACTGAAGATCGCGAAGGATGAGAAGGGAGCGCTGAGCGCGACTCTATACAGCCTCGACCAAACGGAGTCGCCGGTTAACAGCGGCTCCGTACGTTTCCACGAAGGAAAGCTACGGTTCGTGAATGATTTTCCCGGCTTGACGTACGAGGGGACGATGTCGGCGGACGGCAACTCCGTGAGCGGGACGATAACGTACGCCAGGCGTTCGTTACCTCTGGCGCTGGAACGCGCGAAACCGCGGACCGAGTGGGCGATTCCTGCTGCACCTACGAAGAATGCGCTGATGGCCTCGGACGCGAAGCCAGATGTGGAGGTGGCCACCATCAAACCGACCCAGCCGGGAAACGATCAAATGATGTTTCAAACGCACGGAGGGACGTTGCTCATCAAGAACCTCTCGCTTGGCTTCATGATGAGCTTCGCGTATGACCTGCCAGCGCGGCAGATCACGGGCAAACCGGGTTGGGTGGACACGGACAAATGGGACATCGAAGCGAAGGCAGATACTCCGGGGGAGCCCAACCCCTCACAACTGAAAATGATGATGCAGAAGCTGTTCGCCGAGCGATTCGGGCTGCGGGTTCATGAAGGAAAGCGGAAGATAGAGGCCTACGTTCTGATCGTGAGCAAGGCCGGACCGAAGATGACGAAGACTGCGGACGCGTCATCACCGACAAACGTGCTGCTGTACCCTCAAGGCGTGATCATCGCGAAAAGTGCGACCATAGCGAATCTCGCGCATTGGCTGGGAAGCATTTTTGGCCAGCCGGTGATGGACGAGACGGGACTCGAGGGGCGGTGGGACTTCACGATGAGGTGGACGCCGGATGAGACGCAGTTTGCGGATGTGCCGGAGTCGGCGCGCCGCCCAGCGGGTGACGCGAACCTGCCGCCGCCACTCTTCACCGCCATCCAGCAGCAACTCGGACTGAAGCTGGAGGCGCAGAAGACGGAAGTGCCGGTGCTGGTGATCGATCACGTGGATCATCCGTCGCCGAACTAAAGATTGGCGTCGGCATTTTCCCACCCGCAGCTCATTCGATACGCAGCGCCTTTACCGGGTCGATGGAGGCCGCTCTCCGCGCCGGGATGATGCCGGCAATCGCCGCCGTGAGCGCCAGCACTCCAATGGCAATGCCCATCACCGGCACATTCACGCCGGTAGTCTCGTAGAGTTGCGATTTCACGTAGCGCACGCAGAAAATGGCCACCGGGACGCCGATGGCAAGGCCGGCGATGGCCTGCAACATGGCGCCGCGGAGGATCATCCCGATGACGCGGCTGCGCGCCGCTCCCAACGCCATACGAATGCCGATCTCCGGCGTACGCCGAACCACGGTGTACGCCGTGACACCATAGAGACCGAGGGCAGCGAGCAGCAGGGCCAGGAGCCCGAAGAGGGAAGTAAGGCGCGCGATCAGACGCTCCTCCGTGAAGCGATCATTAATCTGCTGCTGGAAAGTCTGGAACTTCACGACCGTAAGGTTCGGGTTGATGCTGGACAGTGTGTCTGTAACCGTCTTTTCGAATCCGGCGATCGGGAAGGCGGTCTGGATAACCAACGCCCCCGCGAACATCGATAGGTCCTGATCGAGCTTATCGTCGGGGTCGTCCGCGCTGCCCGCGCGCTGTGTGAGCGGCAGGAAGTACATTGCGTGGTTCTTCCAATAGACGCTGGTGTAGGTGGTGTCTTCCACCACGCCAACAATCTCGTGCGCTCCATCCCGGCCTGGCCGGCCAGGACCGGCGGACCCAAAGCGATGGCCAAGGGGGTTGCGTTTACCGAAGAACTGCTTGACGAACTCCTGGTTGACGACCGCCACAGGAGGCGCATTCAGCGTGTCCTGCGGCGTGAAGCCGCGGCCCATGACGACGTGGGTGCCGACGGAATCGAAGTATTCCGCGGTGCCTTTCACCCAGGACGCGTTCTTGTTCAGGTCCGGGTCTCCCTGAACCTTGACGCCAGATCCCCAGTTGTTCTCTTCCATCGGTGTGTACGTGGCGAGCCCGACCTTAAGAACACCGGGGATCGCGTGAAATCGATCGACGATGGTCTGGTAGAGTAGCTCGACCTCAGTGTTTTTGTAACCGGCCGCCTGCGGGTTGATATGCGCGATGTAGCGGTTCGTCGCATTTAGTTTCATGTCGACGTTCTCCACCTTGTTGAGACTCTGGGCAAAGAGTCCGGCGGCAACCAGCAGCACGAGGGAGAGCGAGGCCTGCAGAACAACAAGGGCGCGTTGCAGGAAGGATGCTCCATGGGCGGTCGTCCGCGCATTCGAGCGCAGGGCGTCCGCGGGATGCGTGCGCGCGGCCATCAGCGCGGGTGCAAGGCCAAACAGGACGCCGGTAACCAGCGAAAGTGTAATGGCAAAACCAATGACCAGCGGCGAAGGCGAAGCCGTGACCGGCATGTTCTGCTCGTTGGGAAAGGCGAGGGCCAACAGCGCGTGCGCCCCAAGATAGGAAACGGCGATGCCAAGCAGGCCGCCCATCCCTGAGAGAAGAACGCTTTCGGTCAGCAACTGGCGCACCACACGGCTGCGTTGCGCGCCCAACGCGGAACGGATGGAAAGCTCCGCGCGGCGGCTCATGCCGCGCACCAGCAGTAGGTTCGCGATGTTGGCGCACGCGATGAGCAGTACGAGCGCGGCGATCCATTGCAGCAGCTTCAGGTGATCCTTGTAGTCTTCCTGCATGTTCTGGATACCGCCCCCGCCGGGAGTGAGTATCACATGGGTGCGGGGGAGAGCCTTCTTGGCGCGCTCATCGGTAAACGTCTTGAGCGGGGCGAACTGCTGTTTGAGCAGCGCGCTGGCCTTAGCCTGGAGGATCGGCAGGGAAGTTCCCGGCTTAACGCGGCCAATCAGGTACGCCCATTGAACGTCTGGATCAGTAAAATACGGTGCGCCGATAATTTCATCCATCGCATTCATGGGAAGGTAGTACTTAGGCGGATTGGTATCGATGCGATCCCCGTAAAATCCCTTCGGCGCAACGCCGATAATCGTAACCGGCTTGGTATTGATATAGAACGCGCTTCCCACCACGCTCGGATCACCCGCGAAATCCTGCTGCCATGCCTCATAACTCATCACGGCGGTGATGGGTGCGCCCTTCTGGTCGTCGGCGTCCGCGAAGAGCCGGCCCGCGGCCGGCGAAAGACCAAAGACGCGGAAGTAATTGCCGGAGACGAAAGTTCCCATGACGGACTTCGCTACTGTCTGGGGTCCGCCACGGCGAACAGTAATCGGCCGCCAGGCATAGCCTGCTTCCATCGCGGCCAGTTCTTCGAACTCCGGCAGATTCTTCTTGAACATGGAGTAAGTGTCTGTGGCGAAGAGCGAGTAGTCTCCTTCTTCATTCCATCCGCTGTTGACGCAGCAATCATCTTTGTCGCCGATGCGGATCAACGTCTTGGGGTCTGTTACCGGAAGGTTGTGCAGCAGGATCGCATTGATCAGCGTGAAGATAGCCGCGTTGGCGCCGATGCCGAGCGCGAGCGTGAGCAGCACGGTGACAGTGAATCCCGGCGTCTTGCGAAATTGGCGAACCGCATAAGTTACATCCTGTAACAGCGCTCTCATCCGCTGATCCTCCACATACCAGCCTGCACGCTGAAATTAGATCACGAGGCGCAGGCATTCCGCCCATTTGGAAACGGCCAGAGCTCAGTCATCGTAAGATGCATATCAGCGTTAACAATGACTAGTGTTCAAATTTGGACACTCCCCATAGGTGGCTTCAGGATTTGATCTCAGCGGAATCTTCGCAGGCGTCCTGTGTGCGGCAACCCGCCGGCGTACCCTTTGTCATCCCGAGCCTTGCGGCAAGTAAAGGAGGCAACGAGGAAATTCGCGTTGTTTGTATCAGGGCACGGCTTTAGCCGGGCCATAAGAGCCCGAGAAACAAATCGGGCTTCAGCCCCTGCTTCCAGTTTGTTCACTAGGAGGATTGAACATGGAATGGGTTTGCTCATTGCGCCACTACTTTAAGCGCAAGCCCCGACCTTCTCCTTTGTCATCTCGCTGCCAGGGCGCGCCAAGGCAGCGGACGGTCCATTGTCCTTTGCGCCACCGAAGGGGATGACAATGGCTCAGGGGGAAGGAGCGCTATAGCGCTGGCTTTTTCACGCGTGCTCAGGGTCTCTCTTTTAAGAGGCTCAAAATCTCAATGGGCCGCCGCAGCTTGCTGTTCGCTGAATGACTTCTGGAACATCTCTTGAGCATCTGCGACAAACTCCCGATAACCGGCCGGGTCGATGAACACACGGGGACCATCCTTCGGATAGCGCTTTAGCTTGGTGAGCATGTCGAAGTATCCGCCATGGGCTCCCAGAAATACGTCGCAGGGCAAAGCGCGCAACTCCGAGAACGTATGTCGAAAATCCTGTGCGATGTCGGGATAGCTTACGGGGTGGCCCGGTGTGGCGACGAGGTGGTACTCCGACCAAAAACTCACGCCCCCGACAATGACGATGTTCCGCATCGTTCCCGCCGGCTCCCCAGGAACATGAGAGCGCATCGTCCATGTGGTGCAACCGCGCGTATGGCCGGCGGTCTTGTGTGCGGTCAACGTCACATTCCCAAGATTTACAGTGTCCCCGTCATGAAGAATGCGATCCACAGGGACAGGGGTGTATCGGAGGATATTCGGTGAAGGCGATAAAAAGTCGGTGCGTGCGCCGGTTTCCATCACACTCACGTCGCCGTCCATGACCATGTTCTTTGCATGGGTCTCGCGAACCACCTCCGCTGCCCCACCGACATGGTCGTAGTGTGCCTGGCTGTTAAGCAGAATCCGGGTGTCGCTCCAGCGAAAGCCCAGCTTCTCCACACTGGCCCGGATTTGCGGTGGTGAGCTATTGAGATTTGCGTTGATGAGGATATTCCCTTTTGGCGTAACGACCAGGTAGCTGGCAAGGTCCTCACTTCCCACGTAGTACAAGGTGTCAGCAATTCGGAACGGAGTAATCGGCGTCGTCCACGAAGGGCTAACCGCAGCAAAGACAAATTTGGGGACACAGAACAACGCCAACCACAAGCAGAAGAAGACAGTACGCATTCTGCTTTTGTAGCAGAGCGGAACGAATTAAGGTGGCCCCGCTCTGCTGAATGACCTCAAGCGCCATTGACCTTGAAGGTACTCAGGGATAGGTCCCCTTGTACGAGCTTCTCGCTCGCGACAGATTATGGACGAGAGCGTGACCTGAGCAGGGTTATCAAGCCCTCGAGATCGTTGCGTGTCACATTTCCCATGGTGGCTATTTGACCCCAGCCACGGGCTTGCAGGTACGGAGATTCATGGGCAATTCGATAGCCCGCTCGTAGACAATCGGAAGGGAGGTGTTGGTCCGGTAGACGGAACGTGGTGATGGTAGGTGCGGCGATCTCTTCACGGCAGAGCGGCGGCAGGCCAGCCGCGCGCAATTCTTGTCGCATGGTCTTCCCGAGCATCTCGTAACTCCGAAACCTTGCCAGCCGTTGGTCTTCGAAGGTGTGGTGCTGTCGAAGTGCTGCTCGTAGTGCCAACAGCATCGGCGAGGGCACGGTGGTGCTTGGTCCCCTCATCTCAGCCATTCGGACCAGATCGAAGGAGGTACACAGCGTTATGTGCCTCAACAGGCGCTTAACCTCTTCGCTGAGATAGACGATCCCAAGACCGGCATAGGAGCCGATTGATTTCCCGGACACCGAGGTCATGAAATGCAGCGTGTTGTTGACTGCAGGCATCGGAACAGCGCCCAGGCTGCTCACGCAGTCAAGCGCAACGAGGGCTCCGCACCTTGACGCGAGATGGATAAGGGTAGCGACATCGTTCAAAACTCCCGTACTGGTTTCAAGATGTACAGTCCAGATCCAGCCCGGTGAGCCGTCTAGCGAATTTCGCAATCTTGACCAATCCCACGCTTCTCCCCAGTTGAACTGCAAATGCTGGAATACCATTCCGGCCCGGTTCGCTTGCGCCACTAAACGTTCACCGAATTCTCCATTGCTGATGATTAACCCCGCAGAATCCCCGAACAGCGCCCTGAGATTCGCGGCGACAGCATCATTTGCGAGGGTTCCGGACCCTGGAAATACCGCTACGTCCAATCCAGGAGCAAGTGATCTGAGAGAGGTGCGAGTTTCCTCAAACATGGAGATGAAACTCTCAGACCGATGCGAAATTAATTCCTGTTTGAAGCCGCGTTCCACGTCAGGATCTATGTTCACGGGCCCGGGCAGAAGCAGTATCGGCGGCTTGTGCTGAGCGTGTATACGCGACCAATGCCGCTCAAAGCTGATCGCTCGCTTCGGAGGGTTTATCGAACCTCCTCCGATCTCCATCACCATCGGGATGAAGCTCGCTGAGCCTTCCTGAACCGCGGGCCCCAGCGCTTGGAAGCCCAGCTTCCGGTACATGGGCTCGCGATCGACCACGCCAGAAATCAGCAAATGAGAATAACGCCTCGCCACTGCGTACTCGTAGACCATCCAAAAGAGCCCTGCGAGCAGGGTGCGATTTCTGACATGACGCGCGATCGCAAGTAACCTGACCTCGAGCGGGTTAGGAAACTCTTGCAGAACTTCCGAATTTTTGAGCTTCCGCGCAACCGAAAACTCGGGCCCAGAGTGAGCGGAAATCATACCCACCACCTCGTCACGCCATGCCGCTACGAAGTAACGATTACGATCGTGGAAGCGATCGATGAGCAGACCGGAAGGAACGACTGGATGTTGCCCTAGTTCCTCCGCGAAGGTCCGATGGTTCAGGGCGCAGATCTGAAGCAGGTCGTCCCTGCTCGTTGCCTCTCTGAAGATAAGGTCTAAGGCGGTCGACGTGGTTGGCAAGTTGGCAATGGTTGCACTGTTGCGATGGTGAAGAGTATGCATGTGACACCTCTCTTCCAGAGGAACAGCCAGCGGAGTCAGGCCCTCAGTCGAGGTACGATGGCTCTCTTTCCTCGGGATTGCTCATGGCGTAAACGTATCGCGGGCGCGGAAACGAAAAACGACGCACTGAGACAGTTTTTTAAGTGTCACAAGGATAGTGAGTCCGCATAGCCGCTCAAAAGTAACTGTGTGGAGTCGTCCAGAAGTGGGAACACGATCTTTTTCGGCTTTTCCGGAAACGAAGAGTCAGACGCCGTGTACGCGTCGCAGATGACGGCGACAGCCTGATCGAGCCCCCGTTTCCATCTTGGCGCGCGTGCATCGCGGCAGATCAGTGCCTCCGGGCTAAGGCCGGCGGCGACGAGCATCGTGTGACTTAACTGAAGAAACTCAGGCCAGCGGGAAGCGATGCCGACAAGCTGCCCCTTCAAAGCAGGAAGCCACGGATCAAGCCATGCATTTGCGGAACGTATCTTTAGTGTGATCAGCTCAACTCCCGGCGGGAGCGCGGCACGGACGGCCTTGGCTTTGCTGGGGCGGCATAGCGGAACCGCCGCGGTAACATATTCCGGCCGGACGCACTCTTCCGGTCTGGCGCTCTTCACCGGAAAGGTGGTTAGCTTCGCCATCTCGGTAAACAGAATCCGGCGCATCTCAGCATCCGGTTCGATCAAAAGAAAATGATTTGGCGGCGGAGAGGCAAGCCAATCGGCGACCCTCTTGCGGACCATAATAGAAGGAAGGTTCAGTTCACGGGCTACGCGAAAAAATCCGGCGATATGATGATCCAGAACCTGCTCAGGAGTAGACGGGGCGTTTGCCGTTGCGCAAACATAAACTCCGCCGCCTCGCCGGTGTTCTGTCCAGCCCTCGCGTTCGAGTTGTCGATACCCTGCGCTGATCGTGTTCGGATGAACGCCAAATCGGCGGCCCAGTTCACGAGTGCTGGGAAGACGGTCTCCCGGACGCAGATCGCTGCTGAGAATTGCCAGCACAACCTGCGTCACGAGCTGACGGTAAATCGGAACTTCGCTGCTGGGTGAAAACCAAAGTCTCACGCAGGGTCCTCTGAGTTAATTGATACTACCGGTTTTCGATCGTTCATCGAATCCGCGCGAGATGGGTCGAGCAATACGCTAGCAGGTGAAGCGCTAAAAGGTGCTCGAGCAAAAAGCCCGGATTTTCCCGGATTGGCGGTTGATTTGTTGAACCCTATTGAACCTTGCGTGACACCTCAAAGGCGAGCGAGATGCCGAAGATGGTGCTGCGCTCGCGCAAGAAGAATCAGGAGGCAGCAGCCCAGTAACCCGAGCGCAGATACGTTCCGCCAGGGGGCGGTCCGTTGGATGCGGAGAGCGTCGTCCACACATTGTCCTTTGACGTCTATCAAGAATATCGAGCTCTTAGCTACGACTTAGGAAGCCCGCCTTCCATCGCAGGATCGAGCCCAGGCAATGTTTTTTGACCCAATATAGGCTTCCTGTGCCCGCGCGGAGAATGTACACTCCGGCTTGCGATAGCCCGCTCGCGGAGATTCGATTTTGCTCAAGCTCTTTAAGAATGTGCGGCCGTTCAAGTTACCGGCCGCCTTACACGACGCCTTTGCCGGTGTGACCCTCGCGGCCATGAATATCCCGCAGGCCCTGGGCTACACCAAGATCGCCGGCATGCCCGTCGTCACTGGGCTCTATTCTCTGCTGCTGCCGGCGGTCGCATTCGCGGCGCTGGGTTCCTCGCGCTATCTGGTGGTATCCGCGGATTCTGCGACGGCGGCCATTTTTGCCAGCGGCGCCTCCGATATGGCTCCTGCGGCTAGCGCGCAATATGTAGCCATTGCAGGAACGGTTGCCCTGCTTACAGCGGGATTCCTGCTGATTGCACGGTTGCTCAAGCTCGGCTTTATCGCCGATTTTCTCTCCCAAACGGTGCTGGTGGGCTTTCTCACCGGCGTGGGTTTCCAGGTCGGAATTGCCGTGCTGGGCGAGATGCTCGGGCTGCAGGTAACCTCGCGCCGCACCGTTCTGCAGTTCGGCGAAGTCATCAAGCGGCTGCCCCACACGCACCTGCCGACCTTGACCGTTTCTGTGGTCGTGGTGCTGCTTCTCTTTCTCTTGCAGCGGTTTCTTCCGCGGGTTCCGGGTGCTCTGATTGCAGTTGCCGGGGCGATGGCGGCCAGCGCCGCCTGGAACTTCAGCGGGCTTGGGATTGCCATCATCGGACCCGTAGCTGGCGGCCTGCCGCATTTGGGAAAGTTTGCGCTGAGCTGGAAAGAGATTCCGACCCTGCTTTCCGTGGCTGCTTCCTGTTCCATCATGATCGTCACCCAGAGTGCGGCCACCGCCCGCAGCTACGCGACGCGCCATCGCCAGGAGCTCGATGAGAATGACGACCTGGCGGGTCTTGCTGCCGCAAACGCCGTGGCTGGACTGAGTGGGACCTTCGTGGTCAACGGAAGCCCGACGCAAACTGCCATGGTGGAAAGCGCAGGCGCTCAAGGCCAGTTGGCGCAGCTAACGACATCGGCAGTGGTGGCGGTGGTCCTGCTGTTCCTTACCCGGCCGCTCCAGTATCTGCCACGGTGCGTCCTCGGCGCGCTGGTGTTCATGATTGCCATTCGGCTGATCAAAGTCCTGACGCTGTGGGAGATTCGCCGCGAAAGTCCAGGGGAGTTTGCCTTGGCAGTCACTACCGCCGTAGTTGTGGTGGCGCTTGGAGTGGAGCAGGGAATCGTGCTGGCGATGATTCTCTCCATATTCAGAATCGTTCATCACAGCTATCACCCGCACACCGGCGTGATGGTTCTGAACGCGGCCGGCACCTGGGATCTGAAACCCACGGCGCCCGGAGCGGTGACCGAACCCGGCCTGGTAATTTATCAATTTGGAGCGGAAATTTTTTACGCCAACGCCAACCATTTCGCCGAGGAAATAAAAACGATCCTCGGGATGCCGCCGTCTCATGTTCGCTGGCTGATCATAGACGCCGAAGCCATCATTCACGTGGACTACTCCGCAGCGCGCGTCCTCCTCGAATTGAATGACCAGATAAAACGGGGTGGAACCATGCTTGGTTTCGCCCGGATGCATGTCGGTTTGAAATCGGATTTCGTTCGTCACCATCTAGCCGAGGCGATTGACCCGAATATGATCTTCGACCGCCTGCACCAGGCCTTGGCGGCTTACCAGAGACAATACGGCCACGCCCTCTCTACTTCTGAAACAACAACGGAGCAAAATGGATAAGGTTGTCGCGCCAAACCGGCCACTGGTGATGTCCGGGAGTTTCGATCGCGGTGACCGCAAAACCTTTCGATTTCAGGTCTGCGATCACCTCGCGGTTGGCCTTGAGCAGCCGATCGTCAACGCCACAAGCCATCCACAGCAGGCGCAAATTGGCCTTCTGCGGAGTAACGGATGGCAGTTGGGCAATGTTGTTGGCGTTGAGCCCGGCAGAGAAAGTGCCGATCCAGGCAAACAGGTCGGTGTAGCTTAATCCGGCAAAGAGGCTCTCGTGACCGCCCATCGACAGGCCGGCGATCGCGCGGTCCTCCCGCTTCTTCGATACCGGATAGGAAGATTCAATCTGGGGAATCACCTCGGTGACCAGCGCCTTCTGGTAGAGATCGATGTTCTGCTCATTCAGGCCCGGAGTGCGTCCAGGCTTGAGTACGGCCATGTTGCCGTATCCGAGCGTCATTACGACAATCATTGGTTTGGCTTTTCCGGAGTCGATCAGGCTGTCGAGGATGAAATTCGCTTTTCCGACAGAAGTCCAGGCATCGGCCGCGTCGCTATAGCCATGCAGCAGGTACAGGACGGGGTATTTGCGCTTGTCTTTGCGGTTGAAGCCGGGTGGCGTATAGACGTAGTAATCGCTCTGATCGTTGGGTAACCCGAGCACGACATGGGAAGTATAGAAGTGATGCTCGACGATGCCATGGGGAATGTTCTGCAACTCCCACGGCTCTGGCGGCGTGCCAGGAATCGTGAGGTTATTCCAAAGGCTCAACAGATTATTGCGCACATCGGTGTTCCTGGGGTCGAGAACCGGCGTGCCATCCACCACAAACCGGTAAGCATAGATCTCAGGTGTAAGCACTTGCGTGGTGACAGACCAAAGGCCACCCTCGCCTTGCTGCATGGGCGTGGTTGCGCCCTCCAGCACCAGGTCAACCTTTTGCGCGTTGGGGGCGCGCAGCCGAAGCGTTGCCGTACCGTCGGGGTGGATCTCCGGCGAAACGTAGGTCAGGTTTGGCGCGTTTGCAGGCGGGGGTGTGGCTGGCGGAGTCTGTGCGACCGCCAGCAGCGGGAGGAAGGCAAAGAGGCAGATGGCTTTCAGGGCAGGGGAAGCAGGGCCGTTTTTCATCCGCCAAAGTCTATCAAACTCTATTGCCGCCCGTTGCTGTCCCACGTCAGGCGCAACAACGACAAACTCGCCCGCGGCAGTTGCACATGCAACGCGATCTCTCCGTTTTGGGGCGTGATCCATTGCGGAGAGCCGAACAGTTGCAATTGGCCGGCGGCCTGCAGCGTGGTGTACTGCTCGGGGGATGGATTCTGTGGCGATCCCATCTCTTTCCATACCGTGTAGGCATTACTGTGCTCCTCGTCGATACGATACTGCTGCAGGAGCACCCGATGAGCAGACGGCGGAATGGATTTGATCGACACGGTGATATCCGTCCCGGGTGCGGGTATATCGTCGTCGTGATAATTCCAAAGCAGGACCGCGGCTTGGTTCGGCGAGCCTGTGGCCAGGCCGTCGACGTCCGGGGCCTGGCGAACGCCGTGGTGGAGGATACCATCCAGGGGAATCGCGCCGCTGCTGACGAGTAAAGCGCGGTCGCCCCCCGTCAATCCGGCCATGCGAAAAAAGTTCAGGATGGGCTTGTCGACGCCGTTGGTCGCCAGCGTACGGTATCCGTCGAAGTACGGTTTTCCTTCGAACTCGAAAGCCCAGGTCAGCATTGCCAGCAGGTTTACCTGCTGCCGGACCGCGAGTTCGAGGAGACCCTTCATTGCCGTCGCCGTATAGGCGGGGTAAAGCGTGCCGTTGCGATAGGCGTTCGGGGGATAGAGCCGCGCCGAGCATGCGGCGCACCCCTCGGGGTCCGCTTCGCTCAAAATAATCGGAAGCTTCTGAAACTGGGAAAATCTGCGAACGATGGCGAAGCCATTGGCGGCATTGTTAAGCTCGTGGTCCAGGCCCATCTGTACGTGACCGTTGACCACGTTTGGGCGGCCTTTGACGTGAAAGGAAATGAAGTCCAGAGGAACAGGGCCGCCGGTTGCGACGCTCTTGTTGCTTGCGCAGTGGGAAAGAAACGCCTGCAGGTAGTCCGCCGCCTTGCCTTCGGGACCGGGCCCCGTGGTAGCCGGGCCGCCAACGTGCGCATCCGGAATGGCTTGACGCACTCCGGCCACCGCGTAATCGTAGAGCTTGTTGTACTCCTCCTGCGTCCCTTTCCAGTAGTAGGCGAGGTCAGGTTCGTTCCAAACCTCCCAGTACCAGGTGGAGACCACCGGCATGCCGTAACGCCGGACCATGTGCGCTGCGACCTGGCGGGTGAGTTCCTGCCAGCGTTGATAGTCTTTTGGCGGAAAGGACCAGCCTTCTTCCTGTCCGGGCTTGAGCGGCCAGCCGATGTGATAAGGATCGGGGTGAGTCGAAAGCGCTTTGGGCATGAAGCCCAGCTCCACCATCGGACGCACATGAGCCGCCGCGAACGCGTCGAAGATCTGATCCAGAATGGTCCAGCTATAGACGGGCTTGCCGTCGGCATCTTCCGTATAGACGTTCGACGAACTCCACTTGAGATCCGGCTTCCCATCGCCGCTAGCCAGCAGGAAGTGCGCTCGAATATAGACCGGAACAGGACTCAGGTCATGCAGTTGGGCCAGCAGAGCCTTCCCGTTTTGCGTCGCCGTGTAGCCCGATTCGTCGTAACCGAACCAGTTATAGATTGGCTTGAACGTTCCTTCGGACTTCCCCAGGTCGACATCAATATGGACCGGCGTCTGCGCCCTGGCAAAAAGCGTAGCCAGCACGATGCTCATCAGGAAAAAACTCTGGCGCGTCAAGATCGCCCCCGTACTCATAAGGGCGAATCATAGCGCACTATCTTGAAATTCGGCTTTTCCCGGCTCTGGATTTCGGCAAGGGAGGGAGCCCCCGCATTCATGCGGGGGGAGGAGCGCTTTAGCGCTCCGTACAGAGCGTCCACTCGAATACCGCGCTTTTAGCGCTGGCTGTCGCCTCGCGGTCTCCAGTTGGTACGGAAAGTGACCCGATTCGGGTACAATTTGGCTGAGTCGGTCCATCCCCGGGTTTCAAAGCAAACGACTATGCGCTCCACGCACAAGCGTTTTGGCGTTATTGCCGGCTTCCTGATACTGCTTCTCCTCCTTGTGCTGAATACCGCCGTTCTGCGCTACCAGCTTGCCGTCCAGGTCGGACATCAGGCTTGGTTCAGCCATAGCAAGCGCGTCGTCCAGGCGCTGCGGGATACCGAGTCACTTCTCAAGGATG